>Ga0307479_10003480_pt1 | contig 14337 bp, 13 predicted proteins | sample atmos_gasesECM4C_FD_203743 | JGI IMG/M metagenome (GOLD analysis project Ga0307479, IMG submission 203743) | Hardwood forest soil microbial communities from Morgan-Monroe State Forest, Indiana, United States - atmos_gasesECM4C_515 | ecosystem: Environmental > Terrestrial > Soil > Temperate...
TGGACCTGGGATTCGAGCATTTATTCACTGGACATGCGGGAATTCTGGCGCCGGGAGCGGCGTCGAATCCATTTGACAGTTCCGATCATCCGATTGAGAAGACCTTCCGCCAGTGGATGTCGGTCGAGGCAAACCGGCGCGAATATGCCGCAAAGACGCGAGAAAACATCCAACAATTGTTCAGTTGGATTGAGTCCATTGAACGGGCATTGCCGGTGGAGCGAAATGAGTTGCGGAGCGAAGGAGAAGAAAATTTTGAGGCGCGCCTCGACGCAATTCTGGGCCAACGTTAGTTTGGGCGTATTTGCGACGTGCGCGCTTGGTCTTCTTGCCGACGGCGGGTCGCAAGCAAGGAATTCCCCTCACGCCAATGAACGTCGCCACAATGAAACGATCCTGGCGAAAATACTGCCAGGGCGAACATCGATGGCCGAAGCGCAGACTTTCTGGCGCAATCCAACGAAGAAGGATCCGGAAAATCATCTGGCGAAGTGGTTGACCTGCGATGGCGACGAGCTAAACGTTGATTTTGACGAAAACGGAATCATTCAGTCGGTATGGACCAGTAAGACGAAGACACGGTCGCCTCGTGGGTGCGTAGAATCAGTCACAATGGCGCTGCAATTAAGCACAGGCTTGGGGTTACAACTCGGAGACACGGCCGCGAGAGTGTTGCAGCTTTATGGCCAGCCGGACTCGCGGAGTCCTAGCACCAAAGACGGCCAGCAGCTAGAATTGCTGTATTACGCTTTCGATTGGGCGGGCCCGGATGTGCCGCAGCTGATGGAAGTGCTCTGCACGGTGGAAAAAGACGGCAAACCGGGACGCGTAGTTGAAATCACACTGGCGGTATCGAGCCTGTAGCGAGCCTGGCCAAACAAACCATGGAAAACCCTGCTCACAATGCGGTGCGATGTTCGTCTGGAAAGGTAATGACTCCTGTGCCCCCTGCCGTGCCGACTCATCATCGCTCCATATCAATCTCCTTATTATTGTTGGCTTTCGTTGCCGGATGTGGAACAAGTCCCACGCCGAAGCCAGAAGAGCCCGCCGTTGCCACAAAGCCCGCTGAGCCAGCAGTGCCGGACGACGTTCGCTCCGCCGCCGATTCCATGCTCGGCAGTGAAGGGCAAGTGCTGGCATTGGGCGATCTGGCAAAGACGGGCAAGCAACAGGTCCTGGTGGCGAATGTGGTACCCAAAACTCCGAAGGACAACATCACCGGGACCATCGTCACCCGCGCGGTGATTGCGGAAAACGATGGCGGCCAGTGGCAGGAAGTTTTTCGCTGCGATGAACATCTGAAAAACGCGAAAGGCTATCTCGGTATGACGCCGATCGAGCCGGTGAGCGGCTGGCGGCTGCAGTTCGAACAAGACGCGGCGAAAGGCTTGACGCTGTATTTGACTCCGGTAAAAGGAATGGACGATAAGCACGTACTGCCCATCGGCGTCCGTTGGAATCCGAAAACGAAACGGTACCAATCATTGGATCGCACGTATGAGCATTTTTTGAGCGAGTCGCCTTCGCTCTCTACAGCAAGGTCAAACCTACGGTGAGCACTTCGGCACAACAAAAGATTCCTGCGGCGCTGCCGAAGAAAGACCTGAGCGGCCTGATGCCGTATTTGCGGCGCTACATTTGGGCGATCGCGCTCGGACTGTTTGGCGTACTGCTGATGGGGATTATTGGCAACGTAATTCCCCTGGCGACGGGTGTGATCACGGACACGCTTGCGGGGAGTCCAGTGCCGTTTGAACATTCTGCCGGAACGCGTGGCGCAGCGGTGGCGACTGTATTAAGCGGGTCGAGACTGAGCCGCGCGATTCCCTATTATCAGCCCGGCAGCCGCAAGACACTGGGGATTTACTGCCTGATTGTGCTTGTGTGCGTAGCTATTAAAGGGCTTTTGTCATTCATGGCGCGATGGAAATTGATTGGTGTTTCGCGCGATATCGAATTTGATATCCGCAATGACTTGTTGGACCGGCTGCTGCTGCTGGAACCGGAATTTTACGTGCGCAACCGCACTGGCGAATTGATGTCGCGCGCAACGAATGACTTGAATTCAGTGCGCATGGTGCTGGGACCAGGAATTATGTACAGCGCCACCACGCTCGTGACCATGATTTTCGCGATTGTGATCATGGTTGCGCTTTCACCGTCGCTTACGCTGTGGGTTTTGTTGCCGGCTCCCGTGGTTGCGGTGGCGGTGTGGTTCTTCGGGCGTACGATTCACGATCTGTACGAAAAAATCCAGGCGGCACTGGCCACGTTGACGGCGCGGGTGCAGGAAAACTTGTCCGGCGTGCGTGTGGTGCGTGCCTACGCGCAAGAAGAAGCCGAACGGCGGCAGTTCGACGAGCCCAACCGTGAATATGTCGCGCGAAACATAAAGCTGATCCGCACCTGGAGCATGTTCATGCCGTCGTTGCAGGCGCTGATCGGCACGACGTTTCTAATTGTCTTGTGGCAGGGCGGACATCAATTGCTGCGCGGGCAGATTTCGCTCGGCGCGCTGATCGCGTTCAACGCGTATCTGACGCTGCTGGTCTGGCCGATGATCGCGCTGGGCTGGGTCACGAATATTTTTCAGCGTGGCGCGGCGTCAATGGGACGGCTCAGCTACATTCTTTCGGCGCAACCGGGCATCGATGATTCCTCGGCGAAAATCGCGCCGACTACGAAACCGGTTGGCGAGATTGAATTTCGCGGACTGACTTTCAGCTATCCCACTTCGCTTGCGGGAAATGATTCGAAGGCGGCTGCGAAATCCAACGCGAAGACTAACGGCCATTCGAATGGTTCGCATCCGGTGCTGCAGAATATTAATTTGCAAATTCCGGCCGGCTCAACGCTCGCGATCGTGGGACCGACTGGAAGCGGGAAAACAACATTGGCTGCACTGATTGCCCGTTTGTGGGAAGCGCCGAATGGACAATTGTATCTGGATGGAAAACCCTTGAAGGAATGGCCGCTCGCGGCGCTACGCGGCTCAATTGGCTTCGTGCCGCAGGATACTTATCTTTTTGGCGAAACGATCGCCGGCAACATCGCGTTTGGATTGCCGGAATTCACCGAAGAGCAGGTACTTGAGGCGGCGGGAATCGCGAACCTTGACGGAGACATTCAGGATTTTCCGAAGCGCTACGAAACGGTTGTCGGCGAACGCGGAATTACTCTTTCCGGCGGACAAAAGCAGCGGACGGCAATCGCGCGCGCTGTCATACGTGATCCGCGCATTCTGATTCTCGATGACGCGCTTTCGAGCGTGGACACGCAGACCGAAGAACGCATCCTGACCGGATTGAAACGAATCATGGAAGGCCGCACCACGATTTTGATTTCGCATCGTACTTCAACGGTGCGCGACGCCGATCAGATTGTTGTGCTGCTTGAAGGGAAGATCGTGGAGCGCGGCACGAACGATGAACTTCTGGCCGCTGGCGGTTATTACGCCGATTTGTATCAGAAGCAACTTTTGGAAGAAGAGCTGGAACGCGCATGAGCACCACGCCAATCAATCCGCACGAAGAAGAAGCCCTCGGCAAGGCGTACGATTCGCGCTTGATGCGGCGGCTCCTGCAGTACATGGCGCCGTACAAATGGTGGGTAGTGCTGGCGCTTGGCATGGTGGCGATCGTTACGCCATTGGAGCTGGCCCCGCCGCTGATGTTTAAGAATGCCATCGATCGTTACTTCGTTCCGGCCATGAAGGGAACGCTGGGAGAGGCACAAGCGTGGCGGGGGATTTTAGAAATCTCCGCGATTTACTTTTTTATCTTGCTGTTTGACTTCCTGGCGCAATACGCGCAGATACGGATCATGCAGCGCGTCGGCCAGCAAACGATGTACGACATGCGCAGCGGGATTTTTGGCCACCTGCAGCGACTGCCTATGACCTATTTCGACCGTAATCCGGTCGGCAGGCTGGTCACGCGCGTCACCACAGACGTGGATGCGCTGAACGATTTGTTCGCGGCAGGCGTAGTTACCATGATCAACGATCTATTCTTACTGGTGGTTATGGCCGGGGTGCTTTTCTGGATAGATGTGCGCCTTGCACTGGCTACACTGGCAGTGCTGCCGGGAATTTTGATTGTTACTTTTATTTTTCGGCACTATGTTCGCGAAGCCAACCGCAAAATCCGCACCGCGATTGCACGCATTAATGCGTTCCTGCAGGAATATATTTCCGGCATGCATGTGGTGCAGCTTTTCAACCGCGAGCGCAAAGCGATGCAGGAATTCGAACGGCGCAATCGCGACAACATGCTGGCGTGGCGTGACGCCATTCTCGCCTATGCGCTGTTCTATCCTGCGGTGGAGTTTCTGAGCTTCGCGACCATCGCGCTTATTTTCTGGACGGGCGGAATGCGTATTCTGCATGGCACGCTGACGCTGGGGGTCCTGACGGCCTTCACTATGTACGCGCAGCGATTCTTCCGGCCGATTCAGGATTTAAGCGAAAAATTTAATATCTTGCAGTCGGCGATGGCGGCCAGCGAACGCATTTTCAAGCTGCTGGACGAACCGGTCACCATCGAATCTTGCGCCGATGCACAACGCTTGACGGCGGCGCGCGGCGAAATCGAATTCCGCAATGTGTGGTTCAGCTATCGGAATGTTGCGGAACCCGGCGACGAAGATTGGGTGCTGCGCGACGTGTCGTTCCGGATTTCGCCGGGGCAGACGTTCGCGATTGTCGGCCACACCGGAGCGGGCAAAACCACGCTAATTTCGCTGCTGCTGCGTTTCTACGATATACAGCGCGGACAGATTCTGCTGGATGGAGTGGACATCCGGTTGCTCGATTTGCAGGATTTGCGCCGGCATTTCGGAATTGTCCTGCAGGATCCATTCCTTTTCACAGGAACGATCGAGTCGAATATTCGACTTGGCACGCCGGGCATTACGCGCGAGGACGTGGAACGCGCCATCGATAAAATCGGGCTGGGCGATTTTGTTCGAACGCTTCCTGAAGGAATTGCCACTGCTACGAACGAGCGCGGCTCGACGCTGTCGGTCGGCCAACGCCAACTCATTAACTTTGCGCGAGCCCTTGCGCACAATCCGCGTTTCCTGATTCTGGACGAAGCGACATCCAGCGTGGATACCAAGACCGAACTGCTGATCCGCGACGCGCTGGACAAACTGCTCACGGGCCGCACCGCGCTGGTCATCGCCCACCGCCTCAGCACCATTCAATACGCGGATCGCATTCTGGTGTTTCACAAAGGCCGGCTGCGCGAACAGGGCGCTCACCAGGAGCTTCTCACGCAGCGCGGCATCTACTATCGCTTGTACCAGCTGCAATACAAGGAACAGGAACTGCACCTCCCGCCGAACGCGAACGGCTCGCCCACACCGTTTCCGAACTACCCTGCCCCGCTACCCGCAACGGACTGAGTGCGCATCCGCACAATGCCGCCAACGCAAATCCTTTTATCCGCGGGCGAAGCGAGCGGAGACATGTATGCCGCGGAGCTTGCCGCAGCGTTGAAAGCGCGCGCCAATTGCGAAATTTTCGGGATGGGCGGCGATCAGATGCGCGCCGCAGGCGTGAACGTCATCACTGACTACTCCCAAGTGTCGGTGCTCGGTATTACGGAAATTCTCGCGCACCTTCCGCAACTGATTCGCGCCATGCGTGGACTGGTGGATTCAGCCAAAAAACGTCGCCCCCTGCTGGCGATCTTGACCGATTTCCCCGGCTTCCATCTGCGGCTAGCTCGCAAACTAAAGCCGCTCGGTGTTCGCAACATTTATTACATCTGCCCGCAGTTCTGGGCGTGGCGTCCGTGGCGGGTGCGCATCGTGCGTCGGCGATTTGCCTTAGCGCTGTGCATTTTCCCGTTCGAAGAAAAATTCTTCGGTGATGCGGGCGTGCCGGTTAAATTTATTGGCCACCCGCTGGTCGGCAACGTAGCGCCAACGCAATCCCGAGAAGCGTTTTTTGCGGCGCATAATCTCGATCCATCGAAAAAGCTGGTGACGATTCTTCCCGGCAGCCGTAACTCCGAATTAAAGCGCCATCTGCCAGTCTTGCGCGAAGCCTGCTTCAAAATTCACAAGGAGATGCCCGTGCAGTTCGTTGTGGCGGCAGCGCCAGGCCGCTCTGGTTTGTTGCAACATGCCTGGCTGGCCGGGCTCAATGCGCACGTGATCGAAGGCCAAACCTACGACGCTCTGGCCCACGCTGATGCCAGCATCGTCTCCAGCGGAACAGCTACGGTGGAAGCGGCTCTGCTCGATGCGCCAATGGTCGTGGTGTACCGCGTGACGCCACTCACGGCCATTCTGGCGAAACCCCTGGTGCGGACGGAGTTCTTCAGCATGGTCAATCTCATCGCAACACGCGAAGTTGTGCCGGAACTCATCCAGAAGGACTTCACGCCGGAGAAAGTGGCGACGCAGACGCTGCACCTGCTTCGCGACTCCTCAACCACCTCGACCATGCGAGCGGATCTTGCCGAAGTGCGCCGCAAACTCGGCCCCCCGGGGGCCGTCGAGCGCGCGGCGGACGCAATTTACGCATTGTTGACTGCCCCGTGTGGCAACGCTTCCTGACCCGCTGCTATCCTATAGAGGGAGCCTTGTGGTCGTCCCCAAAGGAAATAGAACCGATGGACCTTCTCGCCAAACCGTTTCGCTTATCCCGCCTGCTGTGTGCCGTCGTGCTCGCAAGTCCGCTGATGTTCGCCGCCACCTCGGCGGCCCAGGACGTCGCGCAGTTGCCATTTCTGGCGCAGCACTACGATGTCGCCGCAACGATCGATCCTTCGAATCAAACCATTTCCGCGGTGGCCAAAGTGGACTTCCGCGCCACGGAAGTTTCCAGCGTCGTGCGCGTCGAGTTGCATCCCAACCTGAACGTCACCGAAGTGAAGAACGCCGCGGGCAAAGCGCTGAATTTCGATCGCGACAACCTGAATCGGCTTCTGTTGAACGTGAATCTCCCTTCCGCTGTGACCGCAAATTCCACTGTGAGCCTGACTTTTACTTACAGCGGCCCACTTGCCAACGAAGATAACAGCCCCGTGCCCGGTGTGCGTCTCGCTTCCATTTACAAAGACGGCGTTTACCTGCTGCTTCCGGCTCGCTGGTTTCCCCTGACCGCATATCCGACCAATCGCTACACGGCAACATTCCGATTGACGGTGCCGGAGACTTTTGCGATGGCCGGAACCGGCAAATCGCTTTCGCCATCGATGCTCCCGGCCAAATCGGCGGCGGAAGGCGCGCGCCTCTTATACACGTTCGAATGCCAGAACGCGGCGCCCAATGGCTCATTTGTGGCGGGCCCGCTGCAGCTCAGCGCGAAACAGGCCGAAGGGGTAACCGTAAATGTGTTCGCTCCACGATCGGCAGCGGCCAAACCGGAAGACTTTGCCAATTCCATCGCGCGTTCGGTCAATGTGTTTTCGGATTTATTTGGCGCGCTGCCCGCTGAACCGGAATTCACCGTTGTCCAGATACCCGATGGCGGCTTGCGGGAATTTTCCGGGCCTGGGCTCATTGTGCTGTCGCAAAGGGCCTGGGACCCGAAAATTAACGACCGCGTGATCGCGCGGTTGGTGGCCTCGCAATGGTGGGGCAATCAGGTGCTGCCTGCGACCCGGGGCAATGTGTGGATCAGCGATGGCTTGGCACGCTATTCGGAGGCGCTATACGCCGAACAGAACGCGGGTAATGAGGCCGGACTTCGCGCGGTGGATGATTTCGCCGTCGGCGCCCTGATGAACGAAGAAGCCTCTCCAATTTCACAGGCTGGTCGACTGGTTCCCTTCACCAGCGATTACCGCTCGGTGGTCATGAACAAAGGCGCGATGATGTTTCACATGTTGCGCGCGCAGATGGGCGAGATGCCTTTCAAGTCATTGCTGCATAATTTTTATGCCAGGTACGCCGGCAAAAATGCCACCAATGCCGAATTCGAGCAAATGGCGATTCAACAGACGCAGGCTGCCGTGAAGCCCGGTCAAGAGGCGCCCAACCTGGCTGGCTTTTTCGCGCAATGGCTGAATTCGACGGGCGTGCCGGACTTTAAGGTTGAATACGTCGTTTATCGCACGCCCAAAGGATTCCGCGTCGTGGGCAAAATTTCGCAACCGCTGGACACGTTTTCCATGCCGGTCCAGATTCGCATCGAAACCGAAGGCAATCCTGAAATTAAGACGGTGGACGTCACCGGAACGGAATCCACCTTCACCGTGGAAACGTTTGGCCGGCCTAAACCAGGCGGCATCAAAATCGATCCGAACAACGTGGTTCTGAAGGGCAATGCAAGCTTGCGTGCGCGCGCCGCGATTGCGCGCGGAGAGGAACTGGCAGAAACGGGACAGTATTACCCCGCGATTCAGCAGTATCAGAAAGCTTTGAGCATACAGCCGGGACGGCCGCTGGCGAATTTCCGTATGGGCGAAGCGTTTTTCTACCAGAAAAACTATCAGGCGGCGGCGAATGCATTTCGCGAATCTCTGCAGTCGGTCCCGGAGCCTTCGGAAAAGTGGACCGAGGTTTGGGGGCATTTGTATCTTGGCATGATTTTCGATTTGCTCGGACAACGTGAGCGCGCTGTGAACGAGTACAGCAAAGCCAAGCAGACCAATGACAACACGGGCAACGCGCAACAGACCGCGGACCGTTACATAAAGAAGCCGTACGGCGAAGGTGGGGCGCAGGCTGCCTCTACTGCAAAACCGAATGGCGAAGCGACTCAGCCTCCGCCGGCTGCGGACGATGGCCGGCCGCATCTCAACAAAAGGCCGCAGCCCTGATTCTTACAGGCGCAACGAATGCCGAACTGGATTGTAGGCTTTACATTTGCAACCGGGAAAGTTGCACGACGTGCCGAGCTTTTGATTCGCATACATTCGCGAGTGGATACTCTTGGCGTGCTGGCAGAGGCATCGCAGCATCGCGTTCGACTTTTTCTTCGAGTTCTTCGTCGAGCGTTTTCTACTGCCGCGAACGGCCAGGGTGCTCAGCCGTCCAGCGGGCTCCTCTATGTGCGCTGATATCCGAGCGCTGGCTTTCGATGAAGAGTGCCGCTTCAGCAACGACTTGTCGGAATGGAATCGGCTCTCGACGGGAATCTTCACGTGTGAACTCCGAGAGCAACGGACAAGGCCACCAGGGCGAATCGTCGTTGCAAGACTACAGCGTACAACGATGACTGGCTGGTTATATCACAATGTGTTATTCAACGGAATACCATCGAACGCGGAAAAAACGGTTGGAGGCTAAGACTTGTCCCGGCCCTCTTGCCCGTACTCGTAGACCCCACGCCCAGTTTTTCTTCCGAGCCGGCCTTCAGCCACCAGCTTCTTGAGCAACTCATTCGGCCGGTATTTCTCGCCCAGTGTCTCGTGCAGGTATTCCAGGATACGCAGGCGAACATCCAGGCCCACCAGATCCACCATTTCAAACGGACCCATCGGATGATTCAAGCCCAGCTTCACGGCTTTGTCGATGTCTTCGGCTGAAGCCAGTCCCGCTTCGAGCATCGCGAAGGCTTCATTGCCGATCAGCGCATTCACGCGGCTGGTGATAAAACCGGGCGATTCCTTCACTACCACCACTTCCTTGCCCATGCGTGTTCCAACTTCACGGCACGCGGCAATGGTCTTGTCGGATGTTTTGGCCGCGCGCACAATCTCGATCAAACGCATTTTCGGCACAGGATTGAAGAAATGCATTCCAACGCACAGTTCCGGCCGGAAAGTCATTTCCGCCATTTCGCTAATTGAAAGCGAGGAAGTGTTGCTGGCCAGCACCGCGTTCGGTTTCGCGAATTTGTCGAAAAGCGTGTACAGCTCCAGCTTCAGCTCCATCTCTTCGGGCACAGCTTCAATCAGGAAATCAGCCTCGCGGCACGCGTCCTCGACCGAGGAGGCGGTGGCGACGCGTTTCACCGCCGCCGCTGCTTCCTCCGGCGTCAGCTTGCCGCGCTTTGCTCCTTCATCGAAAGCCTGTGCAATCCATCCGGTAGCCTTCGCCAACATCTCCGGCATCACGTCTTCCAGGATTGTTCGGTAGCCGCCAAGCGCCGCGGCATACGCTATTCCGCGGCCCATCGTTCCAGCGCCGATCACGCCAATCGTTTTCACATCCATTTGGGGATTCTCCGGCCCAGGCATTTGTAGTTCCTGTACCCGCGACGAACGACAAACGCCGAACAGACTCTTCGGTCCTTATTAGCTGGGGTGGTTATTTTACCAATCTCATGTAGGCGGTGACGTCGAATCCCAGCACTATTTCGTCGCCGCGCACGGCTATCGGCCGCTTAATCAAATTGGGATTCTTTGACAACAAACGGATGGCTTCTTCACGCGAAGGAGTTTTCTCCGCCATGTTTCGTTCGCGATAGAGCTCGTTTCGCGAATTCAGAAATTGCACGTAGTCCCGCCTTCCAATCAGGTTCTGCAACTCTTCTTCGGATAACGGCTGCACATCTAAATCGCGCGTATCCAGTTCTGCTCCCAGCTCTAGCAAGAGACCTCTTGCTTTGCGGCAGGTCGTTCAAGAAGACTTTTGATAGAACTGTATTTTCGCTTTTGCCATTCCTTCTCTCCTGCAGATTGGGACCGCAAGTAATGCGCTGGTTCAGTACCGCGGAACGGCGGGATCGATTTCGATGGACCAGCGATCGATGCCGCCCGCAAGCGATTGCGCGCTTTCTACACCTTGCGACCGCAACCATGCCGCCACGTCCAGACTGCGCTGGCCATGGTGGCAATAGCAGATCACGTCTTCGTCACTGTCCAGCGCCTGCAGATTTGCGGGGATGGTTCGCATCGGAATCAGCTTGGCGCCTTCAATGCGGCACACATCGTATTCCCATTGCTCGCGCACATCCACCAGCAGAAATTTGTCTCGCGCTTTGCGACGCCGCTGAAGCTCTGCCGCGCTGATTTCGATTTCGCTCATTAGTTGATTCCGCCCCTCTAATTCTACTTCAGCCGTTGTTGATTCCTACTGCAACCGTCATTGGTTCCACTTTAACTGTCATTCCGAGGAGCGTAACAACCAGGAATCTCTCTGCTTGTTCGATTGGTGCGCAAGAAAGATTCTCGCTCCGCTCGGAATGACGAACATGCTTCATTGCTCTATCGCACGAGGCGGGCGGCACTTATTGGTGGCCGCTTATCTACTTAGCGGCCCTTGAACGTCGGAGGGCGTTTCTCAAAAAACGCGCGAATTCCTTCCAGGCAATCTTCAGAAGCGAAGCACCTCATCTGATGCTGTACTTCCGCCTCCAACGCCTTGCCAAGAGCGTCTTTCTCGCTTCCAAACAGCGTCTGCTTGACGGCGCGTATGGCGATCGGTGGCCCAGCGGCAAGCCGCGTTGCAAACTTTTTCACCTCGGCTTCCAGTTGCGCACCCGGCACTACACGATTGACGAGTCCCAACTTGAGCGCCGTTTGCGCGTCGATTATATCGCCAGTGTAAAACATTTCGGCGGCCTTCGAAGAGCCGACAAGTTGCGGCAAAAAATAAGTTCCGCCATAATCGGGAAACAATCCGACTTTTACAAAAGTTTGTCCGAAAACCGCTTCTTCGGCCGCGATACGAATATCGGCTGCCAGCGCGACATTCATTCCGGCACCAACCGCCGCGCCGTTGACCGCGGCAATCACCGGCTGCGGAATCATTCGCATGCGCAGCATCGCGCCCATTCCCATACGCAGGATCGGTTCCAGTTGCTTGCTGTCCCGCGCCTCTCGGCCTTTGCCGATCGCTGCAAGATCGCCGCCGGCGCAGAAAGCTCTCCCTGCTCCCGTCAGTACCACCACGCGCACAGCATCGTTCTTGGCGATTTTTTCAAACGTCTGGTTCAGCGCGGTCGCCAACTCGCTATTCAGCGAGTTCAGCTTGTCCGGGCGGTTCATCACCAGAAACGCCACGCCATTCTCGATGGTTTCGAGCAGCACGGGGGCTGCGGAAGCGGCGACAGGCGGATTACTCATGAGATCCTTCGCAATGATTTAGATGGGTTTCGCATCCCTGGAAGTCTCAACTTTTCGCACCAGCGCGGCAAGCTTCCGGAAGTGCACGATACGGTCCTTCGGTTTCAGCGGGTGCTGCGAATCGGTAGCCGGCAGCACATAGACTTTCGCGCCATAGAGTAAATCTTTCTGCAATCCCAATTTGGCGCGCCGCTGCGCAAACTGCTCGTAAACATTTTTGCCATTGAACGCGATCACGTGCGGCACATACTCGCCCAGTTTCTGCGAAAGCACGATGCGGCCCTCGGCAAAATCTTCGCGAGTCAACTCCTCTATCGTTCGCGTGGGACGCTTCACCAGGTCTGTCAGCCCAATGGCAAACTCGATAATTCGCTTGTCGTCGCGGTATTCGAGCGGCTCGGGAATTACGCCGGTTTCAAAGAGCACCGGCCAGAAAGGATTTCCCCGCCCCGAATAGTAATGGCCGGTACGCACGGACGATTCCGTCGGATTGCATCCGACAATTACCAGTTTCATTCCTTTGCGGAGATGGTCGGGAAGTGTTTTCATGTCGAGCGTCTTCAGAAATAATAGCGCGACTGCTACGAGTGCGGCGGAAGTGTTCTAGCCCGACTGCCAAAGAGGCAACTGCCTGCCGAGCTTATGTTCTTGCGCCAATCGGTAAACACAAACCGCCGCAGCCAGGTCCCATGCCGCGATTCCGTTTGATTTAAAGAGCGTGATTTGCTCTTCCTCGGTGCGTCCCGGACAAATCCCCGCCACCAGCGACGACAATTCCCGCACCGTGTCCCAGCGCTGTTCGTTGCCGGCAAAACCCATAACCAGATCGCCGGCTTCCTGACGCGATTGTTCGATCGAATCGACATAAATTCTGCTGCACTTGGCCACCGTCGCCGCGTCCAGTTCGCGTTTCTTCATGTGATTTGCGCCGATGGCATTGATGTGCGTTCCGGGTGATATGTGCTCGCCGCTTACCACTGGCGCGTTCGCCGTGGTCGCGGTACAGAGAATCGCTACGTCCGAAGTAGCCTCGGCGGACGAAGCCACGCCCTGTACCATAATCCCTAGCTGCGACGACATCTCGCTGGCAAACGCTTCGCGGCGCTCTGCGTCCCGCCCATACACCTTCGCCGAGTTCAGCTCTCGAACCGCGGCAATCGCTTCCAGTTGTGTGCGCGCCTGCCCGCCGGTGCCGACAATTCCCGCCGTCGTCGCATCCTTTCGCGCCAAATACTGGGTGGCCACACCCGAAGCCGCGCCGGTCCTCATTTGCCCCAGTCTTTCCGCTTCGATCAGCGCCAGCAGTTCGCCGCTTCCACTCGACCATAAACACACCAGAAACTTCAATTTTCCGCTGACGTACGTGTACTGCTTCGTCGCCACAAATTTGCCGACAACATCCGTTGCCGCCATATTGTGAAAAAATGCGCCCTCCGGCAATTCGAATCGCTTCCGTGGATGTACCAGCACCTCGGCCGCTGCCTGCCGCTTCGAAATCTTCTGCACCGCTTCGATCGCCAGCGGCATAGTAAAAACTTTTTGCACTTCCGATTCATTGATATGTAGTGTCACAGGATCAATCCTCTTCGCATCAGCTAAATTCTAGCCTGATTTCTTTGTAGGGGCGCAGCATGCTGTGCCCCCAACTTGCCAAGGCGTTCTATCCGATCGATTTGCCCCTCTTAATCATCGCCGCGATGCTCGACGTTTATTTTCGTTTCGTACTCGACGTAGAGCCAGCCGACCTCGCACTCGGCAACATGACCTCGCCGTCGCGAATGCGCCGCACTACAGTCTGTATCAACCGGTACACGCGTTCGTGTTGCGGGTCAACCGCATTGAAAAATCGGAAGTCCGGCTGGCCGCTGGCGGTCTTGTCAGTTTGAATCGGCAATTTTCCACACAAGTTATTCTCGATGAACGCCGTTTCGTAGCGCGATTTTTTCCGATTCCACGTGTATACGCGTAAGACCGTAAAATCGCAGGACTGTCCTTCCGATCCACGCGTGGCCGCCAACAAATATTGCGCCTTACTGCCCGAAGGATCTTCCACGTGATTCAGTTCGAACCACGCAATCGGACGCAAATTTGCCGAACTCGCGCCCTCGCGTACCGCGTCAGGAACATCCAGTTCCAGAAATCTCGCGATCACCCAGCCCGCAATGGGTATGCTCTGATCGCCGGGCCGCGTGGTATTCGACGGCACCGACGTGCGCGCCGTCGTTTCACTCGGCGGGCGCGACGCCACTCCGCGCACTAAAAACCAATCCTCTTTTTTCGTGTCTTGCGGGACGCTGGCTTCCTTCTCATCCGAAGTCTGCACCACATCGGCCATCGCGCGGCCCACGATTTCCACCGGAACGCC
>Ga0307479_10003482_pt1 | contig 14334 bp, 11 predicted proteins | sample atmos_gasesECM4C_FD_203743 | JGI IMG/M metagenome (GOLD analysis project Ga0307479, IMG submission 203743) | Hardwood forest soil microbial communities from Morgan-Monroe State Forest, Indiana, United States - atmos_gasesECM4C_515 | ecosystem: Environmental > Terrestrial > Soil > Temperate...
CGATTGCCTTCGAGGTGTCCGAAGCGGTCATTGACCTGCTTAAAGCCATCGAGGTCGCAAACCAGCACGGTGAGCGCCTCTTCATGGCGGCGGCAGCGCGACATCTCGCGATCCAGATGCAGGAACAACGAGCGCGCGTTCGGCAACCCGGTAAGGTAGTCGGTAGTCGCCGAGGTCTCGGCCAAGCGGTACTTCAGAGCATTCTCGATGGACAAGCCAAGTTTGGACGCGATGGCCAACAGAATGCGCAAGTGATCGTTCGTGAACGCGTCTTTTTCCGAGTGATACAGCGACAGCACGCCGAGCACGCCCTGCAAGCCTTCTAGCGGAACGGCCAGCGCCGAACGCAGAGTGCTGAACTTGGTGTCATCGGCAAGGTATCCCGGCTCAACTGATGGATTGCCGTTGACAATAGCTTTGCGGTTCTGCGCTACCCAGCCGGACAAACCCTGGCCCATTGGAATCTGCAATGACGAGAACAGGCGGAAGTTGTCGCCCGTGACGAACTCCGGAACCAGGCGATCTTCCTTCTTGCAGTAAATGGCGATGGAGTCGTAAGGGATTATGCGCTTCAGGCGCACTGACAAGACAGAAAGCGTTTCATCGAGCGAAAGCGAATTGCCGATGGTCTGGCTGAGCTCGAAGAGCATCTGCGCTTCCTGCCGCGCGCTGGCAATCGAGGTGAGAAATTCGACTTGCTGTCCTCGGGCAACGGTGCCTTCGTCTTTGTTGGCTTCGTTGTGCTCCAGGCCCGCCGCCGGAGTTCCCTTTACCACCTTCACATCGGTCGAGAGTCTCACCAGCGGATGGTCCTGATCCTGGGCCTTTCGCTCCAACTCCTGATAATGCTTCTTGAGCACTGAAACAACGGCAGGATCGAAGCTTGTGCCGGACTCCATCTCGACATGACGCATGGCGTCGTCAAGCGGCAGGGCGCGACGATACTGGCGATCCGACGCCAACGCATCGAGGCAATCCACAGCGGCCAGAATGCGGGCACCCATGGGAATCTCCTCGCCGCGCAGACCGAAGGGATATCCGCTGCCGTCCCACTTCTCGTGGTGGGCGCGGACGATGGGCACTACTGGATACGGGAACTGCACGCGCTCAAGAATCTCGGCGCCCACAATGGGGTGAATCTTCATCTTCTCGAATTCTTCCGGCGTGAGCTTGCCCGGCTTGGAGATGATGTGTTCGGGAACGGCCAGCTTGCCGATGTCGTGTAATAGCGATGCGGCGCGCAGAGCTTCTAATTCTTCCTCCGACACCTTCAACTGCTTGGCGATTTCCACGGCATAGACGCGCACCCGCTTCAGATGCTCGTGCGTGGTGTGGTCCTTGGCTTCAATAGCCAGCGCCAGAGCTTCAATGGTGCGCAAGTGCAGAGCGGCCATGTTCTCAACGTGGCTTTTTTCGTGCTCGAGCCGTTCAAGGTAGAGGCGATACGAACGATAAATCCAGTACACCGCCGGGAACGCCAACAGTGACGTCTCCCATCCAGCGTGCTGGTTGATCAGGTGAGCCAATCCCGTGAGTGCAGCGCCAAACAGGTAGTACGGGAAGCACCAGAAATAGCATTCTTTCCAGATCTTCTGTACCGGCTTGTGCTCGGTAAGAGAGATCACCGCGGCAATCGGAATGGTATTGGCTAGAAAATATACGGACGCCGCCGCAACTAGCGAAAGTGCCAGGCTGTGCGAGAACCATCCATTTTGCAGCCGCTGATAGGCGAAATAAGACACCCCAATCGCGGCAGCGTTCCCGCCGAGATTGAAGGCCAGATGAACAGGTGTGATCTTGCGCGATTTCCAGAGACTCTGAGTGATGATCCCGGTGAGGCCGATCAGCAACGTCTCTGGAAGATTGAGCTCGACTATGCCGAGCAAGACGAATAGAAAGTTGACTGACATCGTCCCATTGACGCCCGGTAGACTGACTTTGAGTCCGGAAGCCACGGCGGCGATAACGATATATACCGCTAGCTTGACGATGTCCTGAGAATGCCAATTGAGCATTCCGTAGGCGAACACTGAGGCGCCTGCGAATGCCACAAATGTAATGAATGCACCAGCCTTGAGTCGGTCTGCTTGCACTTTTGGTTACCCTCGCATTGTCCCATCGTGCATTTGGAGTTCCACGCCAGACCGGAGGATAAAAGGCTATTGTTGCTATTGTTTTCTGACACTTAGATTGCAGTTTCCACAAGGGCTATCGACAGGACTGAGACAAGTTGTCGTACTACGCCATGCGATTTGAGACACGGTGTCTCGGGAGAGGGCATCTGAGGTTGCCATCGCCTTATGATTTCCCCTGCCGCCCGAAGATTCCTATCAAGAGCTTGAGAAACTACGCCCGAAGCTACAATTTAAGAGCAGCAGCCTGTCGAGTCCAGAGTTAGAGTCGCGCAGGTTACTGACCGAAGGACACGTCCAGAAGTTCCATGATTTGGAATGCCGTGCGGCTATACTTGGGAGCGGCAAAAGCAGTAGGCAATAAGCCAAAATCGATACACAAGGCTAGTTCTGAATAATTGGGTTGAAACTGCATTGGCCTATTGCTCATCGCCATTGCCTCTCGTGATGCAGGAGCAGGCTCCGAGGTTGCTGCTAAACAGAAAGGTAAGTCTCTGGATTTCAGCAGCTTGGAAACTCACCCAAAGCGAGCAGAATGCGTCTAATTTGTTTCAGCTCTGAATGGTCGGCTGAGGTTGCCGGAAACTTGCGCTTGATTAGGAAAAAGAAAAAAAGGATAACGCGCGAGATTGGCTTGCTGGCCGCCGCTTGCCTCGTGTTGCTCGCCACGGCCTGTGAGACCTCGGAGAAAAAGCCTCACACAGCGCCGGTCGCACAGGCGCAGGCTCCTACTCTTCCCGCGAAGCCCCAGCCAGCGGCGCATCCGGTTGCGCCCCCGCCGGTTGCCCAAATGCCGAAACCCGATCCCGTGGACGCCATCATCGCGGACGCCGAAAAGCAATACCAGCAGGGCCAGCAGGAGTACACCGCAGGACACCTTGAAGCGGCCAAACAAAGCTTCGATCAGGCTGTAAACGTGTTACTCGAGGGACCCGTCGACGTGCACGCCGACGAACGTCTGCAAAGCGAACTCGACAAGATTTCCGAAGGGGTTAATGAGCTCGAAGTCGCCGCTCTCGAGCAGGGCGACGGGTTCACGGAGCAGAAAGCCCTGCCGGCTCCAATCGATGAGGCGAACGAAATCACATTCCCCGTCGATCCCAACATTAAGGCGCGCGCCGAAGAGCAGGTAAAAGAAACCCGCTCCGACTTGCCGCTGATCATGAACGACTATGTAGCCGGCTACATCAACTTCTATTCCACTCGAGGACACGGGACCGTGGAGCGCGCGCTGATGCGCTCCGGTCGTTATCGCGACATGATGCTGCGAGTGCTGAAAGAAGAAGGCGTACCCCAGGACTTGATTTACCTGGCTGAGGCCGAGTCAGGCTTCGAGCCGCTGGCGCTCTCCAGAGCCGGAGCCCGGGGCATGTGGCAGTTTATGTCCAGCCGCGCCTCGGGTTACGGCCTGCAGCGAAGCTGGTGGATTGACGAGCGCCAGGATCCGGAGAAAGCCACACGCGCCGCGGCGCATCACTTGCGCGACCTCTACAACCAGTTTGGTGACTGGTATCTTGCTATGGCCGCCTATAACTCCGGACCAGGCAATGTGCAACAGGCAGTCAAACGAACCGGCTACGCAGACTTTTGGGAGCTGTACAAGCGCAACGTTCTGCCGAAAGAGACCAAGAATTACGTTCCTATTATTCTGGCTTTCACCATCATTGCGAAGAATCCAGCGCAGTACGGGCTGGATAAGTTACAACCGGCATTGCCACTGGAAACTGACACGGTCCGAATAAGCTATCCAGTGGACTTGCGCCTTGTGGCAGAGTGCGTTGACGTCGATGTGCAAACCCTTACTGAACTGAATCCCAGTCTGCTGCGCCTCACGACGCCGAAGGATTCCACCTATGACCTGCGTCTTCCGGCGGGTACGAAGGACAAGTTTGAGCAGGCAATAGCGGCTATACCTCTAGATAAGCGCGTTGCGTGGCGATATCACCATGTCGCTCCTGGAGACACGCTGGACAGCATTGCCCGCCACTACCACGCGAGTCCCAAAGCCATTGAGGAAGTGAACGATCTTCAGGGCGGCGAGCTGCGCGCAGACGGCAAGATCATCATTCCTATCACCGCAGCAAGGAGCGCTGGGCTGGCGCGGGTGACCTATTCCCACACGCCGACCCACTATAAGGTCCGGCGCGGGGATACGGTGCTGTCTGTCGCCGACGATTTTGGCGTTCCCCCAGAGCGTCTGCGCCGTTGGAATCGGCTGACGGGCGATCAAATCGGCCATGGTCGCGTGTTGGTGATCTACCGTCCGCTGTTTTCTTTGGGACAGGAGACGGTGATTAACAGCCCATCCCGGCATTCCAAGGCGCGACATAGCTCGACTAGCCACAAGTCTGGGACTGCTTCAGCCCACACCGCAGCTAAGTCAAGCCATAAAGCGACAACCCAAACCGCCTCTGCCGCTCAGTCCCGGAAGGAAACGGCTGCGAAGGGTCAGGCGGCCAGCGCAGCCAATCATGCTACCAACTCCACTTCCGGCTCCACTTCCGCCAGCCTGCGATAGCATCTCATCGCACTCGATTTGACAGCGAAACAGACCGTATTGCTATAATCCGCGCCTGCAATGTTTTCTGCGCGAGCATTCATCAACGTTCATGATGGGCTCAACTTTCAGGAGGAGAAATGAGCTTCGACGATCAGACACTCTACGGCCGCAGTGAGGATGAGATGGACGATTACGGAGATTCGGGCCTGGACGAAGAGTCCATGGAAGATAGTTACGAAGAAGAAGAGGAAGAAGAAGAACTCGCGGGCGAAGCTGGTGGCGGTGGCGCCATAGCTTCGCGGGGCATGGGCGGCGGCGCTGTCGAGCCAACGGGAACAGGCGTTGCTCAAGGCGGCGGTGGTGGAGGCTCAAGGAAACCCGCAGCGAAGAAGAAAAGCGCTGCAAAAAAGAAATCTGCCGCGAAGAAGAGCTCCGGCGGACGCGCCGCAAAAAAGAAATCGGCTGCGAAGAAAAAATCTGCGGGCAAGAAAAAATCCTCGTCGCGCGGCGCTGCGAAAAAGAAATCGGCAAAGAAGAAGTCGAGCAAGGGCCGCAAGAAGAAGTAGCCTTGCGGATCGTGAGGCGTGTTTCAAACTGGGAAGGACCGAAGCAGCTCGCCCCGGTGGATTGCATTCGGTCTTCTTGCATTGCTCGTAGCGAACAGCCTTACGCAAGCTTCTCGCAGGCTCGGCATCCGCCCGGGAGATAAAGGATTTCTTTAATGTCCGTGTAACATTTTGATCTGTTATTGAACAGTGTGGGTCAGACGTCAAAGCCGCGATTTACGTCGCGGCTTTTATTTTGCACAATGATTGCTTGTTTTGCGCTAGCGCTTGCCCTGAATCGCATTGAGGCAGCGGCCGTATAGCTCGATCAACTGGGTAGCTTGATCTTCCGGCTTCAGGGAAGCGCTTCCCGTGAACCCAGGTGTGCTCGCGGTGCTGCGTCCATATTGCGTAGCGGAGGCGATGAACTTCATCATGTCCAGTGCGATATCTTCGTTGCGTCGGGAGCCAACGATAGCGGGAATTCCTTCCATGAACACTTCTCCTCTGAAAAACTTAGACAGATTCGATGCTAACACGCGTGTAAGCTGCGAAGCTTCGTAGCTGCGGGGCCTGGTTTCCGATTCCATGCAGAAGGCATTACTCATTTACAACCCGTTCTCTGGATTCCGGCGGCACCGGCGCGTGGAGCAGGTAGAGGCAGCGGCCGACGAACTTCGGCGCGCGGGAGTTGAGGCCCGGATTCTCCCGTCTCGCGGCCCCTCAAAGGCCGGGGCACAGGCGCGGGAGGCGATCGAAGCAGGGTACGACACGGTGTTCGCTTGCGGCGGCGATGGCACGATTCATGACGTACTGCAAGGCATGGCGGGTCAAACCGAGGCTGCACTGGGAATTCTTCCCCTGGGGACTGCAAACGCACTGGCCGCGGACTTGAAGGTTCCGCACGACCCGATTCTCGCTATCCGGCGGCAGCTCGAATATCGTCCTCGAACGATTGCCGCGGGACTGATCGAGAGCTGTCACAATCAGCACCCGAAACGGCACCGCTATTTCACCGTGATGGCAGGCGTAGGACCCGACGCGCTGCTGGTCTATTCGCTCTCCGCCGAAGCCAAGGCTCGTTGGGGCGTGGCAGCATATGTCCTAAACGCGCTCTGGGAGTACCTGACCTACCAGCATGCGCCTTATGAAATGACGATCAGTGGCCTTGACGGGCAATTGGAAAAGATTACGACTGCGCAGGTGATGGCCGTGCGCATTCATGATTTCGGCGGTCCGCTAAAGAAGTTTGCTCGGGGCGCCGACCTCAGCCGCCAGGATCTTCGTGCCGTGGTTTTTCGTGGAGGTGTGCGCCTGTCCTACCCCGCTTACCTGCTGTCTGCCCTCTTCGGTTTACAGGTCAGCATTCCCGGAGTGGAACTTCGGGATGCAAAGGAGATCATCTGCCGCGCTCTGCCTGGCCGCGAAGATCGAAGAGTCTATTGCGAAGCCGATGGCGAGGTTCTATGGCGGTTGCCGGTGCGCCTGTCGATTGTACCGGATGCCTTTTCGCTGCTAATGCCGATAGATCAGAACCACCTGTAGTAGCGGGTGGGGATTTTCATCCGTCTGGGGCAACCCAAGACAACAGCACTACCGCTACCGCAGGTGGTTCCGTTAGAAGGCATCCCCGCCACCCCCGCCAAATCCACCGCCGGAAAATCCTCCGCCTGAATCCCCGCCGCTGCCGCTGAATCCGGAGCTATCAGAGCTCGCTCTCGGAGTAGAGACGAAGGCAGATGTAGTGTCCGTCGTCATCGCGCCAAGATCGTGCATGAAGATCCAGGTATTGAAGTTGGGGCCATACCCAGCTCCTTCGTACCATGTAGGCGGATTTTGTACGATGCCCTGAAACGCCTTTGCCCAGCGATGTTCCACGCCCAGCGCCATGGCGTAGGGAAGATATTTTTCGAAGGTGTCCGGGGGCATGCGCTTGAGTCGGTCGGCATCGACGCGATTCATGAATTCCTGGAAGCCTTGGATCTCAACGCGGGTGCGGACGCCCTTCAGGCTCTTGGCAGTCATTATGCGCGAGAAAAGAAAGATCACTGCAGCCGCAAGCGCGATGGAAACCACCATCCACACTCCCGACTGGGAATAATCCACGTGCAGCAAAAAGCCGGCAAGGACAAACGGCGCGGCGGTGACCACCGCTCCGAGAATCCAGTAGGCATGTGCGCTCTCAGGATCGAGCGTGTACATGCCTTTTTCTTTCAGCGCGCTCATGACGTACTGCTTGATTAGCGGAATCGAAAGATAAAAGCGATTGCGCAGATCGGCGATATGCGTTTCAGTCGTGTCTCCGGGGAAGAGGCCAATCATCATCTCGCGCTCAAAGGGAGTGAGATCGTTCCAGGCTGCCGAGTCCTTCAGACGAACGAAGATGTAGTCCTTTTTCTTGAACACCAGCATCTGCGAGACTTGCTCTTCGCGGATCTTGATGTAGCCGCGCACCGCCAGATCGACAAGGATCGATGTGACGTCGCGCGGATCGGTACTGTCATCGATGAGTGTGCCCGCTTCTGCGGGAGTCATGTCCTTGGGCGGCTCATACATCGGCGCGACCGAAATGCCCGCCTTCGGGTCACGTCCTTTGACCCACCACAACGGGAACATCACGAGGAAAGCGAAGATCGGCAACAGGAGAATCGGATTACTTCCCAGGAACCACAGCGCTTTGGTGAACGCACTGGGCTCCTCGAGCACGCCCTGCGGGATAAAGACGTCGGCCGTGAGCCCACCACGCGCCGATAATGGGTTCGATGTTTGCACCGTGACAGTCGCGCCCTGAATGTCCGTGAGGGCTTTTTCGCTGGAACCGTAAATGCCCACAAACGATTGCGCGCGCAGTTTGCCGATGGCTTCAGGCGGGAAGCGAATTGTGGCAGACGCGGCATCGATGGGCACAGACCATCCATTGCCGGTGACGTTCCAGTAAAACTCGTCGTGGTCTTCAAAAAACTTCACCGCATTGCGCACGGAATAGAGAATATGCACGCGCTTGCTGGTATCGATCGCGCCGGGAATGAGAATGGTGAGGACACGATAGCCGCGTTGCGTCTTACTGGTGTACTTGAGCTTCTCGCCCTCCTCGTCCGTGACGCTGCGAACTTTTAGAAATATCGAGTAGTTCGATCCGTCCGGGCCACGATAATCGACTGGAATATAGCGATGAATCCCGTGAAACTCGCCGATGAAAACCAGTGAAATACGTTCGTCCACATCAGCCGATCCGTCTTTGTGGACATCCATGTCTGCTCTGAAGTCGGAAATCCGCCAACTGCGCTGCTGTGCGTGAGCGGGGAGAGCGAGAAGGATGAGGAGCCCAACAGCAACTGTTAGCGCCCACTTCGGCTTATGGCGATCGAAGAACTTCCAGACTCTGTTTGATGCTCGCACGCTAGAACTTCACCACCGGAGTCACGCGATCCTCCGGAGTTTCTGTCTGGAAGAACTGGCGGGGTTGAAAGCTGAACATTCCGGCAACGATGTTGCTGGGGAAAGTGGCGATCTTGGTGTTGAGATCGCGCACCACCGCGTTGTAATAGCGGCGCGAATTCTGGATAGCGTCCTCGGTTTGGCTTAGAGAGGATTGCAGGGAGGTGAACTGTTCTGAGGCCTTAAGCTCGGGATAGTTCTCAGCTACGGCGAGCAGTCCCCGCAGAGCTTGCGTGAGCTGCCCTTCTGCCTGCGCCTTTTCGTCAACGGTATTTGCGGACATGGCCGCTGAGCGATAACGGGCGATATTCTCGAAGGTCCCTTTCTCGTGCGCGGCATACCCCTTTACCGTCTCGACCAGATTGGGAATCAGATCGTGTCGGCGTTTGAGCTGCACATCAATGTCGCTCCAGGCCGAGTCGGCGCGCACCCGCAAACCGGCCAGGCCGTTGTAAGCGACGATCAACAGCAGAGCGATCACGACGATGATCGCGATTAGAGCGATGGTCATACGTTCCTCCAAGCTGCGCTCAAACAGTCAACGACCGAAAACTGGAGCTGTAGAAGTTGCAAATGTGGCTGGGCGGAAGTTACCACACGCAGGAAAGTCTCAGCAAATCGTCATGAGGAGGTATGAAGCTCGTAATCTCCGAGTGGACGATCGTGCTACTGAAGTTGTAGTTTGTCGAGGACATTTGCCCCAAGCTTTGGTTTCAATTCGTGAAAGACATAATGCAGGGCGAAAGGATCTCGCGAATGATTAACACGAACATATCTCGGCGGGCATGGCTCAAAGGAGCAGGAGCCTCGCTGGTCACGGCCGCGGCAATGCATGGTCAAACGACACAACCGGCTCCGCCTCAAGCGCAGACTCCGACCCAGCCGCAAGATGTGACCGGCGAGCCTCCTGCGATTGCCGCCAATCGCGCACAGCGCATGCAGTGGTGGCATGCAGCCAAGTTTGGGATGTTTATTCATTGGGGACTCTACAGCGTGCACGGACGTCACGAGTGGGCGATGGAAGATGAAGCCATTCCAATTGAGGAATATATGCAGTTCGCCAAGCAGTTCAAGCCGAAGCCGAACGCGCCTCGAGATTTCGCGCGCCTCGCCAAGGCTGCCGGCCAGAAATACATGGTGATGACGACCAAGCATCACGAGGGGTTCTGTAATTGGGACACAAAACTTACGAATTACTGCGCTCCGAAGCAGGGCCCCGGACGCGATCTGGTGCGCGAGTACGTTGACGCCGCGCGGGCCGAGAATCTCAAAGTGGGATTTTATTACTCGCTCATGGACTGGCACCATCCCGACGGCGCCCGTTGTGCCGACGATGAAGCCGCGCGCCGGCGCTTCGTCGATTACACCCATGGGCTGATCCGCGAACTTATGACGAATTACGGAAAGATCGACGTTCTCTGGTACGACGTGGCCTGGCCGCTCGATGCCGCCGGCTGGGAGTCGGAAAAAATGAACGAGATGGTCTTTCAACTCCAGCCGGAGATCATCGTCAACAATCGCAATCACCTTCAGGGGGATTTTTCCACTCCGGAGCAGCAGATCAGGGCGGAAAAGGGCGAACGAGCTTGGGAGTCGTGCATGACGCTCAACGACAGTTGGGGATACCAGCACGCGGACGATAACTGGAAGAGTTCCCGGACGGTCGTTAAGAACCTGATTCAGTGCGCGCGTGACGGCGGCAACTATCTGCTGAATATTGGTCCGCGCGGCGATGGATCGATTCCTGAAGAATCGGTGCGAATTCTGCAGGAAGTGGGCCACTGGATGGACAAGAACGGGGATACGATCTACAAGTCCGACTTATGCGAGCCCCGTCGTTCCAATTACGCCAGCTTTACGCGCATCGGCAACACATTATTCATGCACGTACATTACTGGCCCGGCGGCGATGTGGAAGTTGGGGGCCTGAAACCTAAGGCGACGGCAGCACGAATGTACGCGGGCAAGCAGAAAGTCGATCTCAAGCAGGATGACTACCAACTCAAAATCTACAACCTGCCGCAGCAAGCGCCCGATCATCCGGTGACGACCATCGCCATCGAATGCGAATCGGAGCCTACGCAGGACAACATCTTTGTACGGAAAGAGAAGCCTCGGGACGGAGTGTAGCTTTCATGGGAATCACTTGCTTTGAGCAATAACAGGGACATTTACACGGGGATTTTCCAATTCGATCCAGAAATCCTCGAATTCCGCCCAAAATCAGCAAATTCTCGAGTCGAGCCAGGGAACCAGGCAGGGATTTTCGGGAATATCGCGCTAAACCATTGGCGTTAAACGCTTTAACGGCGTTTACGCCCCGGATTGGGAAAATTATCAGGGAGCGACCAGGGAATTTTCCTCGCTGCAGCCCTCGCTCGCCTGACTATCCGCGCGCCTGAGCCTCATTCCGCTTCTCGATCAGCGACAGCGCATAGGGAACGCTAAACAGCACCGGCGTAAAGATCAGATCGGAAGCAAAGGTTCCGCGGAAGAACGGAATCGCCATGGTGTAGCACTGGACCAGGCCCGCGAGGTTCTTGGCATACATGTTCTGAAAAGCCCACGTGGCGAAATTGCTGGCGAGAAAGAACGAGGTGGCCGAACACAGGGAAGCCGCCACCACTCGCACGGCATCGACTTTGCGCACCAGCGCATATCCGATTGCCATGGCCGCGACATACCAGATCCAAGTCACAAATTGGTCGATTCCCACGTGCATGCGGTAGTGGACAGTCGTGAGATAGACGTCTGCCGACAACAACAGAAGCATGGGCGCAATCCACTCGCGCACCGGACGTTTTGCGCCAAAGAACAGAAGCGCAGCGCCAAGCGGCGTCAGATGCCAGGGATGAGGCAGAAGCCGAACCGCCACCGCTATGACGATAAACAGATAAGCCAGCATTATTAGACCTCGCGGGAACATCCATTGTCCGGTTGGAGAGGGTGAATCGTCAACCGGGTCTTGGCTGTGTCATTCCGAACGGGTCAAGGTTTCTCTTCCCGGCTTCCCATCCTCATCGCCACCACGTGCAGATTGCGATCGAGCACAACATCGGCGCTCAGCGGAGGGCGTCCGCGAGGCTGCGCTACCAGAGCGCCCAACGCCCCATAATCAAACCGCAGATCGCGGAAGTGCACTACGTATCCTTGTCCTTCAAGAGTTTCACTCTCAACCACGGGAAAACGCGCCCAATCCAAGTACACGCGGCCGAGTGGGGAACGCTTGGCTGCGAGCGTGACTGGAGTCTCTGCCGGCTTATACAGAATCTGCGCGCGATCGAGGGGATCGACACTCGTCAACTGCAAGCCGATTGGAACCTTGGCGTAAAGCGATGATGTCTCGACGATGCCTGCCCAGGAAAACGGAGTGACTGGATAAGGCATGGCGGCGGCTTTCGCGACAACTTCGCCGTGATAGTCGGTCGAACTTAGCAAGGTGACGGCCTTGCGATGCTCATAATCGCGCACCCACCACATCGCGCAGATTGCCAGCAGGGCGCTGACGGCGCCCCAGCGCCCGCGAAAGGTCTCTTTGCGCGCTCCGATTTCGCTGCCAATCAGGGCAAAAAGCGACGGCAGCAGCAAGCCCAGAAGCAGTACCACCAGCATCACCGGTTCGATGATCAGCACAATGTCCCAGGAGAACCAGCGCCAACTGAACGGCAAGAATGGCCGCACGCCGTAGTTGTTGGTGAAGTCGAGCAGGATGTGGCTCAACACCGCAAGAATCCCAAAAAGGAACAGCAGTCCCCAACGCGCCGGTAGCGGCGGCGACTTGCCTCGGCGCGTGCGCCAGCCATGAAACGCGTACACGAACCCGAGAATTACAAGTGACTCGACCGGCGCTCCAATAATCGAGTGGGTAAAGCCTCGATGGTGGGCCAGCGCCTCGACCGGCCCCTTAAAGTTCCACAGAACATCGATGTCTGGGAACTCCGCGGCGAGAGTCGTCATCATGGTCGCATAAGCGGTCGTGCGATTCAGTCCCGCCCGTCCGATGCATGCTCCAGTGAGAAAGTGTGTGATGGGTTCCATGCCAGACGCGGAGTATTAGCGAATTGCCTCCCGAAGGAATCAATATTTTATACACGCACTAACACCCGGCCGAGGGCGGCCGGTTCCACGTTAGTCAGTCTGCCGTATGATCACAAGCAGCGCGACAACCACGATGATGATGGCCAGAACCGGAATTACGATGGCTGCTGGATCAAGGTGAGCGTGCTCAGGAGCATGCCAGAGCCAATGTCTTTCACTGCGCAACACCAGCGCGGAGTCGCTGGGATGCTCAATCTGCCACTGCGGAAGGACTACGAAATACGCCGCCGCCGGCAGACTCAACACCACGATCAGTATCGACCGCATGGCACGGCGGTTCATGCGAAAAGTATCAAGGCCCGTTCTGCGGCCCTGAATACAACTTTGGTGGGAAAGAACGCAAATTGGCGTTACGGGCGTACACTATTGCGTTTCTCCAAATGAACAAATTCGAGGTAGGAATGAAACTCCGCTTGATCCCAGCTCTCTTTCTTTTGTGTCTGTTATGTGCCACACCTTGCGTGATCGCCCAAAGCTCATCCGGCAAATCCTCTTCTGTAAGCAATCACGCCGAGGAGATACCGGAAATCCACGGGTTCGATATCACCGCCATGGATCGAACTGTCGACCCCTGCGACGACTTCTATCAGTTTGCGTGCGGCAATTGGGTGAAGAACAACTCTATTCCTCCAGACCAGGGACGCTGGGGCCGCTTCAATGAGTTGGCAGATCGCAATCGCCTCATCGCCAGGCAGATTCTTGAGAAGGCGTCGGCAAACGATCCGAAACGGGATTCCATCCATCAGAAGATCGGCGACTACTATCAGGCTTGCATGGACGAGAACGCCGTTAACCGCAAGGGTCTTAAACCCCTGCAGCCGGAGCTTGATCGCATCGCTGCCATCAAGGACCGCAACAGCCTCGTCGATGAACTGGCTCATCTGCATGATCTCGGAGTTAGAGGGGTATTCGCCTTCTTTCCCAATTCGGATCTGCACGATGCCGATAGCGTGATCGCCTACGTCGATCAGGCCGGGCTTGGATTGCCCGATCGCGACGACTACCTCAAGGATGACGACAAATCCAAGGAGAAGCGTGAAAAGTACCTGGCACACGTGAGCAACATTCTGAAGCTCAGTGGGGACAGCCAGCCGGATGCCGACGCGCAAAAAGTAATGGATCTCGAGGCCAAGCTGGCGCAAGCGTCGATGGATCGCATCGAGCGCCGCAAGCCCGAGAACCACGATCACAAGATGACGCTCGCCGATTTCTCGGCCTCCACTCCGAATCTTGAATTCGCACGCTTCGTGAAAGAAACCGCTGCTCCAGCTTTCAGTTCGCTGAACGTCAGCAATCCCGCTTTCTTCAAGCAACTCGACGGTTTAATGGACTCGGCTCCTCTGGACGAATGGAAGGCTTATCTGCGCTGGCATCTGGTACACGAGTTCGCCGGCGCGTTATCCGATCCCTTCGTTGAAGAGAACTTCGAGTTCTATACCAAGTACCTGGGAGGCGCTAAGGAACTCGAGGCGCGCTGGAAACGTTGCGAGCGCCTGACTGACCAGCAGCTTGGCGAAGCGCTGGGTCAGCCCTACGTGCAGGAAGAATTCACGCCCGCGGACAAGGCGCGCATGCTCAAGATGGTCGATGCCATCGAAACTGCGCTCAAACAGGACATCGA
>Ga0307479_10003483_pt1 | contig 14334 bp, 11 predicted proteins | sample atmos_gasesECM4C_FD_203743 | JGI IMG/M metagenome (GOLD analysis project Ga0307479, IMG submission 203743) | Hardwood forest soil microbial communities from Morgan-Monroe State Forest, Indiana, United States - atmos_gasesECM4C_515 | ecosystem: Environmental > Terrestrial > Soil > Temperate...
TGATTCCCCCGAGCCTGCTGCGACGGGAAGCGGAGATGCCCCATGGCACATTTGGATCCGACTTCCAGATGTCAAACTCCAACTTCTTGGCTCTCGACACGATGTCGTGGTGGCAGCAGATGGGCGACAGCCGGCTGAGCGTCAACAGTCAATTCGAAAACAACAGCCAGTTCGGCGGCCAGATGATCAATCTGCGCACCGGTAGCGTTGCTTATCAGACCCCGGGCATGACGCTGAATTTTGTCGATTTCACCCAGAGCCTGACTGGAGAAAGCTTCGAAGACCACATCAACAACTTCTCCGCGCCATCGTACGCGGGCTTGAGGGGAGTGGATGTCACTCTGAATCGCGGCAAAGACCAATATTCGTTCTTTGCCGGAAGCACGATTCCGTATTACTTCCTGTCACTGAATGCGACGCGCGATATCGCGGGATTTAGTTTTCATCGCAAGCAGAGCGATCGGCTGAACCTTTTCGGCGGAACAAGCTTCGTGAACGTACCGCTGAGCCTTACCGATGGAATTCACCGCCGCAACTACATTATGCAGACGGCGGGTTTAAGCTATCGTCTAGGCAAAGGCCTGCTTGTCGGCGCCCAAGGCGGCTTCAGCAACGCAGGCGGCCTCTTTCGAGCCGATGCTTCTTATGCCACCTATCGGTTTTCAGGCTATGGCAGTGCGATCTATACTTCCCAAACTTTTCCTCTGACGCAGATTCAATCGCTATTTTCGGGCACGTCCGCCATCAAGTCTGGCCTGGCTTACCGGATGACCCCGCGCTTAACGGAAGGACTCTACTACGAACACACCAACGTCTCTCCGGGATTGATTTATCGGTTTAAGGGCAGCAGCGACTATCTCAGTCCTAGCCTCGGCTATCTGCTAGCGAGGGGTGAGAGCCTGAATTTTGGCTATACCTACAGCCGCAACAGCGGCGGGTTCGGCACTGGCGATACCAGCAGTAACCGCTACGATTTTTCTCTGAATTCGCAGCTCACGCAGTCAATTTCCAACAGCGCACAAGCAACCATCGGATCGGTACAGGATCCGCTGCAGATCAACTCGCAGGATCAGTTCAGCATTCGCGACGCTGTCACCCTGCCGATCAAGGGGCAAACACTCTCGTTGGGCATTGAACAGGATCGCGTGCAGCCATCGCTCTTATCCAAGCTCAACCAGGAAATCAGTTTGCTTTCCCCTGTCCTTCAGGCGGAGTTTCTTGCGAATCCTACGGCGTTCATCGATTCCACGAATTTTCCGCCGGAGGTGAAGGCGTTGCTGGCGGCGGAACAGCCGACGGGCACCACCTTCACAGCTTCCAGTAATCTGGCGATCGGATCGAAGCTGCGATTGAGTCCGAATGTGGCAGTCACACACGCAACCAATGGATCGCAGGCCGATGCCTGGACTCAGTCCTTCGGATATTCTCTCGGATATCAGCTTCTGCCCACCCTGCTAGTTCGTTCATCACTGACGAACGTGTTGCTTTTTGACGCGAAGCAAGGCAGCACCGTCCGCACCACAATCCTGACCTTTGGGTTCCAAAAGAACTTCACTGGAACTCCCGGCGTGATGCCGTTTCTGCATCGCAGTCGCATTATTGAGGGGCGCGTTTTCCGCGATCTCAACATCAACGGCGCGTTTAACACGGGTGAGCCCGGCCTCGCAGGCATCGAGGTGCGGCTTGAAGATGGACAAGTAGCGACTACGGATTCCGAAGGTAGATATAAGTTCAGTTCGGTTTCGGCGGATCAACATCAGGTCTCTATCGATCTGGCGCAATTTCGTCAGCCGATTCGCATGACTACGCGCAGCGAAGCGGAGGCCGACCTCATTCAGCAGCACATCATCGTGGCCAATTTTGGCGTTCTCGACTTCGCTCGCGTCATGGGGAGCGTGTACAACGACCTGCGCTTCGATAACCATCGTCAGCCCGATTCAAAAGGAATGCAGGCAATCACTCTGCTGCTCGAGGACGGAAAGACTGTCCGCAAGATCGTGACCAGCGGCTCGGGTGATTTTGAGCTGGATGACGTTGCTCCCGGCGATTACAAGCTCTCACTGGATTCTGCGTCGCTGCCGCCAAACTTTACTGCTCCGACTGAGACGTTTGTCGTTCACGTAAGCCCGGTTTCGACCGTGGTGGAGGAGATTCCGACGCGCGCTCTGCGTTCCATTTCCGGACGCGTTTTGCTGCGCATGAGCTCTGATTCGGGACAGACCATGCAAGGAAGCAGCCAGGCCGCTCATCTGGTCAATGGTGCATTTCGCTCCAGTGGACATCAGGAAAAGCAGCCCGATGCCGGCTCTCACGGAAATGAGCCGAGTTACACGTTTATTCCGCTCCCCGACGTGGAAATCAGGGCCAACCAGACGGTTGTGAAGACCGATGAAAACGGCAATTTTCTGATTCGCAATCTCCCCGCAGGAAAAGTGCCCATTAGTCTGCTGCCGGTGAGACCGATGCCAGAGGGAATGAAACTACCTTCAGGCGAAGTGAATCTGCCGGCCGATCCTATTCAAGTTCAGGGTGCAAGCATCGTAATCAGCAACCTAGACCTGGTGCCTTATCTCACGGAACGATCTATTCCGAATGTCCCGGCGTTGCCGCCGCTAAAGACGACGCCCATATTGCAGGGGAAGATGCCGTCAGCGGCTCCGTCGAACGCTTCAACCGAGCCGTTGGCGCCCACTGGTCAAACGAAGGCAACTGCAAAGAATGAGCAGCCAAGCTCGCCAGAAAAGAATGTTGCGGCCGTGATGAGTCCGTCGCCTGTGAAGCCCGTGATTCCTGAAGTCGTCCCGGTTTCGGCTCTTCCATTATCGGTTCTGAATGCCAAAGCTATACCGACGCCGGTGACAGCGCCTACGGCATCGGCGACCCCTTTGCAGCCTTCAGTGCAAAACAGCGTTGCGACGCCCGTGGACTGCGGACAGTTGCAAAGTCTCGGCGACATCGCCCGCTGCTATGCGCAGCGCAAGAAACATAACTCTACCGGTTGCACCTTGACTATCATCCAGTAAAGACGCCCGCCGCGGCGGCCTCCGTCTTCTTCATGCTGTTCATTCTCCTAGTCCAAGACGCGGCGATGCCAAGTCTCTACCGTCGATCGCAGAAACATCCAATGAGGAATCGCTCTAACGGGGTACGACAGTGAGTGTTTGCAAGATAGATAGTTGTCGCGATTCAGCGGTAGCGATCGACTGCCCAACGCCCTGGCTATCCATCGAAACCTCTTGCAAGTCGATTTGGGAAGACAGTTGAGAGCTGTCCGGTGCCATACTGAAAGTCACATCTGCCGCAATTGCCGGCCTAACCGGGACAGAATTGTTCACAGACACGACACTGCTCTGTACCGTTGGCGCGACAATCACAGTAATCGTCAGTCGGCAGACAGATCTGTTTGATTCGCCATGGAGAGATATCGTGTTGAATATGACTAGCGAGCAAAGGACAAACGCAACGAGGGCGAATCGGTGCCGGGGAGAGAAGAACTGACGGAGCCTGCCCCTGGAGCTAATCATTTGCAGCAATCTCACACCAGCAGATTCACGCAGGGGGCATAGGGGTTGTGCGGGCGCTAGGATCAAGTACTTTCGTAACCAGAGTAACGCAATCCAAGCCCAGTTCCAATAGTTGCCTTAGCAAATATGTAAATAGCTTGTAATCATTGGATTACAGTCATTTATTAGCGTTTTCTCTGAGGCCAATCGCCACATCGATTAGATCCTGACCAACGGTCCGCGTACGGGAGAGCGCTTCCTGGAGAGGGATGGTCACGATGTCGGTTCCCCGCAGGGCAACCATCTTTCCGAAGTCGCCGCGGTGGACAGCATCGATTGCGCCGATGCCGTAGCGCGTCGCCAACATGCGATCGAAGGCAGTAGGAGAGCCTCCGCGCTGGATGTGTCCCAGGACCACGGCGCGTGTTTCGAAGCCAGTGCGCTTCTCCAGTTCCTGCGCGATGATGGTGCCGATGCCGCCGAGGCGGACGTGCCCAAACTCGTCCTTCTTTCCCTTCTCTGCGACGATTTGCTCGTCGATACCCGCCGCCAGGCGAGCGCCCTCCGCAATCACCACTACGCTGAAATAGCGGCCGCGCGCGTGACGCTGGCGAATGGTTTCCGCCACTTCGTTGAGATCAAAAGGACGCTCGGGAATGAGGATCACGTCGGCGCCCCCGGCGATGCCGCTGTAAATCGCGATCCAGCCCGAGTCGCGACCCATGACTTCGACAACGATCACGCGATTGTGCGCTTCGGCGGTGGTGTGTACGCGGTCGATCGCCTCAGTCGCGATGTTCACGGCAGTATCGAAGCCGAAGCAGAAGTCTGTGCCGCTGAGGTCATTGTCAATGGTCTTGGGCACACCGACGACCTTGAAGCCCGACTGATGCAGTTTGTAAGTCACCGATTGCGTGTCGTCGCCACCGAGCACGACCAAGGCATCGAGGTTGTGGCGCTGTAGCGTCTCGAGGCATTGCTGCATGCCTCCCTCTTTTTTTGCGGGATTCGTGCGCGAGGTGCGCAGGATCGTTCCTCCACGGGGCAGGATGCCGCCAATGCTATCGAGCGTGAGCTTCATGGTTTGATCATCCATAACGCCACGCCAGCCTTCGAGGAATCCAACAAACTCGTCGCGATGGTGAAAGATGCCTTTGCGGACGACGGCGCGGATGACCGCATTTAGGCCGGGGCAATCGCCGCCTCCAGTGAGAATGCCAATTTTCATCAGGTTCTCCGCATTGGCCCGCTAAGCAGGCTTTTATAAGGAAATTCGGCTGGACCAACTATTTGATCAGCGCGATGTCAGAAACCTTCAATTCGTCGCCGGTACGTTGTCCGCGCACTCGCACGTGCCAATTCTTGTCCCGTGCCTGAGCCAGAATCAGTTGATATGCGCGCTGATTACCTTTTGCATCGAAGCGAATCACCTGATTGTCGCTGGTTAACACAGCGTAGCCGCTGCGAACGCAAGCCGGCATCAACAAACAGGCCCGCGTGTGTTTTTCGCCCCATCCAGCACCTACTTCCGCTTCATCGCGCGAACACGAGACATCGACCAGATATCCGGTGACCTGCGCTCTGTGCACCGTAGCGGAACCGGCAGCGAACGCGCCAATCGAACTGGTAATTAGGAATAGAAAAGCTTTGTGAATGAATCTCTCGGACATAAGCAACAAAATCGTTTTATCTTAGCATTCGCCGCCTACGATCAGTGTTTGTCTGCGGTGAATGTCGAAGGCGCCGGAGTGGGTTGCGGAAGGGTATAGATTACTTCACCGGGTCGCGCGTAGCGAAGCTGCTCGCGCGCCTCTTTTTCAATCGCCTTCGGATCGCTCTTTAAAGCGTTCACCTGGTGGGCAAGACGCTCATTCTCTTCCTTGAGCTGGAGGATTTCCTTATCCAGCGCGCGATGCTCCGCCAATTTGTGGGAATAGACCATGGTTCCGTTGGCGCCAAAGATCACGTGGTAGCCCACCCAGACGGCGATCAGGCAAAGTGCGAGAGTCGCGCCCTTGCGCCGCCACTGAAAAAGAGTTCGTGAGGCAACCTCAAGAATTGCTTTAATTTTGTCCGGCGTCAGTTTAGAACCCAATTTTTGGCTGCCTCGCTTAACTTTGCGGAATCGCTTTCGGAACGGGCTTCGGTGTAAACGCGGACTACAGGTTCAGTGCCTGACATGCGATAAGCGACCCAGGAACCATCGTCCAGCACCAGTTTCAGTCCGTCGGTGCGAACAACTTTCGCGACCTTACGCCCTGAAAAATCCGCAGGATCGGTGGTCACCTTCTTAGTGAACTTCTGTTTCACTTCAGGCGTCAAGCGAAAGTTCTCCCGCACGGGATAAAAGGAACCAACTTTGCCAAATAGCTCGCGCAAGAGTTCCAGCATGGACTTCTTCTTGGTTGCCACCATTTCGCTGCAGAGCAGGCCGGCGATGATTCCATCTTTTTCCGGAACATGACCGCGAATGGACAAACCTGCGCTCTCTTCGCCGCCGATGGTGATCTTGTCCTGCTTGATCAACTCACCGATGTACTTGAAGCCCACAGGGGTCTCATGCAATTCGACGCCTTTCTGCTGGGCGATGGCGTTAAGCATGTTGGTGGTGGCTACAGACTTGCCCACGCCGGTCTTCCATGCTCGAGTTTCCAGTAAATAGTCGAAAAGTAGGGCGATCACATAGTTGGGCTGGATGAATGTTCCATCGCGATCGACGATGCCAAATCGGTCGGCATCGCCATCGGTGCAGATGCCGATGGCTGCACTGGTCTCCTTCATTTTGGCGCGACATTCGTCCAGCAACTTGCCCTCGGGTTCGGGAGCATGCCCGCCAAAGAGCACGTCGCGATAGTCATGCACTGTGGCGACAGGCACGCCATGCTCTCGCAGCAGAACGTCAGGATACTCGCGCGCTGCGCCCCAGAACGGATCGAAGACGATCTTGATGCCTGACTTCTTGATTGCGTTCAGGTTTACCAGCTCTCCAAGGCGCTTAAGATAATCGGGCCGAACATCGACCTCTTCGCTCGTGACATTTTTTTCCCCGGCGCCGTTGGTGGCCAAAAGATTCAAGGCGGCGATCTCCTGCTCGATACCCTTGGTCACTTCAGGCAGTGCCGGTGCTCCGTCGGGTGTGGAAAACTTAATGCCGTTGTACTCGGGAGGATTATGCGAGGCCGTGAAGTTAATGCTGCCATCGGTTTGGCGTTTAATTACGCTGTAGGCAATTGCCGGAGTCGGTGCAGCTTCTGGAATTACCAGCGGTTTTACTCCATGACTAGCCAGAATTGTGGCAGCTTCAGCCACGAAGGTCTCGCCCATGAATCGAGGATCGCGACCTACCAGCAACCTGGGGTTTCGCGGATTGCGCGCCGCGACGTATCGGGCAATTCCTGTGACCGCGCGACGGACATTCTCCATGGTGAACTCATCCGCGATAACGGCCCGCCAACCAGAAGTCCCGAACTTGATCTGAGTTCCCATGATCATCTCCTCGTTCGCAACAGCAAAACCAAAACCGACACGGATTTCACGGATGCGACGGATCAGACAGATTGGATGCAGTTAGACTTGTTTCACAAAGTTTCTTATCCGTAAAATCCGTGTCGTGTTTTGTTGTTGCTCTTCGTTCCGAAACCGATAATTCTAGAAGAATGGAAGACGAGAAGCTGGTCATCAGCACCACAGGTTCAAAAGAAGAGGCTTCGCGAATCGCCCGTGCATTAGTCGAAGAACGACTCGCCGCTTGCGTCAACATCGTTGGTCCTATTGAATCTGTATATCGCTGGCAGGGTAAGGTTGAGAGCGCACCCGAGTTTCTGATGCTGGTAAAAACTGTTTCCGCCAAATCCGAAACGGTCATCCGCCGAATTCGCGAACTTCATTCGTATGATCTACCAGAAGCCATCGAAGTAAACATTGACGGCGGTAGTCCGGAATATCTGAAGTGGATCGCTGAATCGGTATGACTAACATACGTCAGTACCGTCCCGCGGTAGCGGACGGGTCGGACGCGCACAACTACGCACCCGCTTTCGTATTCGCGACGGTCCCTCGCCAAACATTAGTATCGGTCAGTGGGTCGCTTTGAAAATCCAACCAGGAAAGCGCCCGAATCTTTCAACGATGATGCCAAGCAGAGCATAGATGGCTCCGTTGATTGGAATCACCCAATAGAATCGAGCGCCGCTCAAGATAGGTGGGCAGGTGATCGCAGCTAAGGCCCAAATGGCTCTTTCCGTGGCGCTCATCGCAATCTCGTAGTCCGGTGCTGTCGCAAAAACGTAAGCTGTCCAACCGATCGCAATGGAGATTCCCGTAAGTGTCCAGAGTAGTAACTTCCGTTTCACAGCACCGCTCCTAGCGGTAGTCTAAACCTCCAACTTAAACCGCGTCTCCGCCAGCCGGTACAGTGGGCGCCACACCAGGCGATTGATGGTGATAACTATCGTCGCCATCACGATGGTCGCAAGCAACAGCAAGGGAAAATTGCCATTGTCTGTGGCGCGGCTGATTTCAGCTCCAAGTCCCAGCGCGGAGAGCGTCTGATCTTTAAGATGAAAGTATTCGGCGACAATGCTTGCGTTCCATGCTCCGCCGGAGGCGGTGACGAGGCCAGTAATGAGATACGGAAATATTCCCGGCAGGATCACTGTTCTCCAGCGCTCTCCGCTGGACAGATTGAAGACGCTGGCTACTTCGCGCAGGTCTGAGGGAATCGCCATGGCTCCAGCGATGACATTGAACAAAATGTACCACTGGGTCCCCAGTAGCATCAGCATGATCGACCCGATGCCAAGCCCGCCGCCGAGTTTCACTATTGCCAGCAGCAATACGGGGAAGAGCGCGGTGGCCGGCACCGAGGCCGCAATTTGCGCCACTGGCTGGGCGATGCGCGCCAGACGCGGGTGAAATCCGATGGCTACGCCGGCGGGAATCGCCCAGGCTGAGGCCAGCAGCAGCGACACATTTACGCGGACGAATGTTGCCACGGCACTCTTAAGCGTCAGGACAAAGTTCGCTCGATCAATCTCCCTCAAAAGGGAAATTGCCCGGCTGGACGCATAAATCGTCAGAACCGCAACGCCGGCAATAACGACAAAAAGTAGGAAGTAGCTGAACACTTTGTTGCTCTTGCGTTTGTGTTCTGGAAGCTGAGCGCGCTCGGCCAGCTTGAGAGTAAGCCGTTCCTCAATCGGATAAATGATCTTCTTGCGCGCTAGCTTCACGGTTTGCGAACGCCGCAGCGCTTCGAGGATCGGGGAGCGAGGAACCTCCACGCTCTCCACCTGCTCCAGCTTGAACTTGTCTGACCACGCGATCACTGGACGCCAGATGAGCTGATCGAGCATAACGATCACTCCGACCATTGCTGCCAGTCCCCACAGGATCGAAGTTGTATCACCGGCGCTGGATGCGGTCTGCAGATAAGAACCGAGACCCGGCAGGCGAAAATCGCGCTTGCCCAGGACGAACATCTCGCAGGCCATGAGAAAGAACCACCCGCTGGCGACAGAGACCATCGAATTCCAAATCAGGCCGATGGTCGCGTACGGCAATTCCAAGGTAAAGAAGCGCTGCAGAGCGCTGAGACGGTAAATACGAGTGGCCTCGTGAAGCTCGCGGGGAATATTGCGCAACGACGAATAAAAGCTGAAGGCTATATTCCACACCTGTCCGGTGAAGATCAAAATGATGGCTCCGAGTTCCACGCCCAACTGCTTGGTCGGAAGAAGCGCCACGAGAGCGAGCATCACCGCCGGCAGGAAGCTCAGCACAGGAATCGACTGCAGGACATCGAGGATAGCGAGCATTGGCGCTTCCAACCGCCGGTTATGCGCGGCCAGCCAACCGTAGCCAAGGGCGAAAATCAAGCTCAAGAAATAGGCGATCGATATTCGCGCGAGCGAGTAAAACGCATACAGAGGCAGTGCGGCCGGCGAACGATTGATTTGCGCAACCGGTATTGCGCCCCCCGACCAGTAGCGCGCGATGAGCACGACGCCATAAAAAATCGCGAGACCGAGGAATAGAACGCAGAAGTCGGTGGCGATTGTCCATGTGGGCTGCCGGACTACTGAGCGCGCGAAGGTGCGAACCCTGATCATCTTTTGACGCGTTCCAGTTGAGCGTTGGCTTCAGCGCTGTGGGGAAGCCTCAGCCGTCGCGTGCCTGCGTCAAACTCGAAGATTTCGGCATAGCGTCCCCAGTTAATCGCGGTTTGCATCTGCTTCAGTGTTTCCTCTTCGCTGAACTGTTCGTCGAGCAAATCGTGAAAGAATTCCTCGTGAACAGCATGGTCAGACTTGCTTTCAAGCACGCGCCTGATCTGACGAAACAGCAGAAGTCGCTCCAGCGCAGCCTCGCGGAATTGCTCCTTCTGGCGCTGGATTTCGGCATGAGCAAACGCGCGTCCCTCGGGCGTGATCTGCGCGTCGCCTTGTTCGATCTTGAGAAAACCAAGCATCACGGCAGCGTCGGTCAGAGGGAGCAGATCGTCGATTTCGAAACTCAGATCTTTGGCCAGGCGGTGCAGGTCGTCACGCCCGCCGCGGTCGTCGAGCATCTCCAGGAATCCGGCGATGCCTCCGGGTCGAACATGCGGCAACATTTCGTACATGGTTTTCGCGCCGCGAATCTCCGCCGGTTTTTCCTCTTGTCCTGGAATCGCGGGAGCGGCGTCCGGCTGCGTGAGAACTGTGTAGATGTAATCGATATAGTTGGCAAACAGCGTTTCCTTGCGGTCGCGGGGGCGAGGCAATTGGACGCGAAAATCGGTGCGAATGCGGGCTGGATTGCGGCCTAGAACGATCACCCGATCGGCCAGCAGCACCGCCTCCTCGATGTTGTGGGTAACAATGAAGATGGAGCGCGTCGGGATTTCGTGCTTGTCCCACAGCTCGAGCAGTTCGCTGCGCAGATTCTCCGCCGTCAGGACGTCGAGCGCAGAAAATGGCTCGTCCATAAACAGCACTTCCGGTTCAATTACCAGCGCGCGGGCGAAGCCCACACGCTGCTTCATCCCGCCGGAGAGTTCCTTGGGATATGCCTCCTCAAAGCCGTCCAGACCCACAGTGTCGAGAATCTTGAGAGCGCGCTTACGTCTTGGAATCGCCGGAACGCCCTTTGCTTTGAGCGGTACCTCCACGTTCTCCAGAACCGTCAGCCAGGGAAACAACGCGAAGCTCTGAAACACAATGGAAACATTCGGCTGGACAGCACCCACAGGTTCGCCGTGCCAGAGCACCCGTCCACCCGTTGGCTTGGAGAGTCCGGTCAAAATGCGCAGGAGAGTAGACTTTCCCGATCCTGACGGACCGAGCAGGGCGACGATTTCGCCTGAGTTTACCGCGAGATCGGTAGGCGCAATTACCAGAATGGGATCGCCATGCGGCTGCGGATAAGATTTCTGCACCTGCTGCGCTTCGATGATGATCTGGTCCGATCCCATGTCGTAGTAATCGTTCTGAAATGTGAATGCCGAGCGTACGCGGAGTGACGCGTGACACGATTCTACGTGCGACTGCAGGAAAGAGAAACCCAACAACCGCGTTGAAATCGATTTTGCAATCGCTGAGAGAGTGATGCTGTATGGTCATGAACTGGCATCGCTCGGCCGCCAGCGTACGCGTCAAAATTGATTTGCGGGGCCATGGATCTGCCGTTTTCGCGGACATAAGACAAGCAGATCTCCTCGCCCGCAATCGCAGTGAGAAACGGTGTGAAATATCCTCAGTGCGGTCGGAAGGACCTTTATTGCAGGACCTTTATTGCAGAACCTTGGCTGCTTCTAAGATTTCAGCAGGATGTAGCTCTGTTAGCTTGCGCCAACGGACGGTGCCCGTGGGGTCGATCAAGAATTCTCCCGGGCCGCCGACCTGCCGACCATCCTGCCCTTTTTCGGCAATCAGCAGATCGTATGGCCGGATGGCTTCCAATTTGGTATCGGAAAGAACAGGAAACGTAATGCCGGCTTTGTTGCACATCTGGCGCTCCTCTTCAGGAGTGTCGGCGCTGACTGCCACCGGTTGCACGCCCATCTGTTGCAGAGAAGCAAGGTTGCGTTGGATGCTCCGTAACTCGGAGACGCATGACGATCACCAATAGCCTCGGTAAAAGACAAGTAGGACGCCGCGCGGCGCTCGCGCATCTCCGGACGCGCCCGGAACCGGCGCCGAGAGCAACTGTGGAAGCGTTATGCGGCTGTTCTTGACGTCGGTGAGTGCAAATTCGGGAGCCTTGGCTCCGACACGCGGAGCGTTCTGTGCGACCGAATAGGCCTGCTTCATCATGTAGGTCATAAAACCGAACCCAGCGATCATTAAAACAGTGAGCGTCGCCAAGACTGGTCCGGCGACCTTGCCGCGATATGATTCCGGTGCGGAGTAATAGCGTCTCAATCCGGCAACAAGAAGCGCAGCCGCCACAGCGCAGAGCAACACACTGATCCAGATTGCGGCTCGCGTGATTTCAAATAGCGGAACGTAACTGAACACTGCGAGTAAGCTTATGGCGAATCCCACCCACAATCGCCAGTTCCAGGCTTTTGGCTTCACAGAAAAACCTCCCTTGCTGCTAATCTCGGAACTCTGCAGGCGTCTCTTTAATTGGTAGCTGTTTCCATATTAGAGTAATTCAGTCGTCAACCCGTTAGACCGAGAGAGACCTATGCCTCCTACGTTTGCCAACGGCAAGATTTGCTACATCGAAATGCCCGCGACTGACATTGCACGCTCGGCGGAGTTCTACAAGACAGTGTTCGGCTGGAACGTCCGCAAACGCGGCGACGGCAGGACCGCCTTCGACGACGCGGTCGGTGAAGTGAGTGGTACCTGGGTTCTCGGACGCCCACCGGCGTCGAAACCCGGCCTTCTTTTCTACGTCATGGTCGATAGCGTTTCGGCAACCGTCGATGCCGTGGTCAAGAATGGAGGCGAAATCGTGCAGCCTATCGGCGCCGATGCTCCCGAGATCACCGCTCGATTCCGCGATCCGGGAGGAAACGTCATAGGGCTCTATCAACAGCCCGGATGAGAGTAGGAGTTAACGATGGGTTCCAATTTGGAACTCTAAGAACGTGTCATCCTGCGAGAGGGTGAATGCCCGAGTCGAAAGATCTCGGTCTTGCGCGAGCGTCGCGCGTATCGCGCGTGCGATACACCTCACAAACGGATTTCGGAACAGTGCGGGTGCCGCACTCGCGGGCGTTGGATGAGTGGAACCTTGCGGCGGGAGTATGATGCGGATAACGAATGTCCGAAACCATTGATTGGCCCCCGATGCCCACAACGCGGAACCGGCGGCGCTTCCTCCTTATTATTAGCCTTGTAATCCTGATCGTCGTCCTGTTCGGCGGCCAGTCGGCATTGTCCTATTACATCGACTCGCTCTGGTTCGGATCGCTGGGCTATGGAGACGTGTTCTGGACGACGCTGCGAATCCAATCGGTAGCCTTCCTCGCATTTACCGCGGTCACATTTGGTGTTCTGTATGGATTCTTCTTAGCTCTGAAGCGCGCGCACCTGCCTAACCTGCCAAGCGGTCACACGATCTTTATCGCAGGAGAACCAATCCGGCTGCCGGTAGAACCGGTGCTGCGCCTGATCGGACTCGGCGTCTGCCTCGTTGTCGCCATTGCCACCGGCGCCGGCATGATGTTGGAGTGGCCGACACTCGCTCTCTATTGGTACGCGCCGCAAGCGACTGGTGAGGTCGTCGATCCAATCTTTGGCAAACCGCTGAACTTCTATCTGTTTACTCTGCCCGCGTGGCAGCTCATCCTCGGCTGGCTGATGACGATAGCAGCCATTACCTGCCTCATCGCCATTCTCTTCATCTTCATCTCCGGAGGCACGCGGGCGTTCGCGCGGCGTCGCGGCGCCTACTATGCTCCGTTTCCCTGGCGTGGGTTCTCGGTTGCGTTTGCGTTCCTGCTGTTGGTGATTGCGATGCGCGTGTACGTCGCTCGATTCGAGCGATTGCTGGACGCTCATACCATCTTTTCCGGCGTCACCTATACCGACGCGCACGTCACGCTCGGAGGACTGCTGCTGGTTTTTGCGGCGCTCGTTCTTGGCGCGGTCATCGCAATCGCCAATGCCGTGGCGACATCACGAGCGCGCTGGCTCATCGCCGCCGTCCTTCCAGCGATCGTCTGTTATCTCGGCGTTCAGGTTTTCGGGTGGTATGTAAACAGCTTTCTCGTCAAGCCGAACGAGCTGATCCGCGAGCAACCGTACATTGCCGACAACATCGACCTGACGCGGCAGGCCTACGGCCTGAATCAGGTTTCAGAACGGGAATTTCCCGCCGAGACAACCGTCGAAGCGACAGATCCTGCGAACAATCAGCCCACATTGCAGAATATCCGGCTGTGGGACTGGCACGCATTGCAGGACACGCTGCGCCAGATACAGGAAATCCGCACCTATTACGACTTTCCCGATATCGACATCGATCGCTACAACATCGATGGCACGACGCGCGAAGTGATGCTGGCCGCGCGCGAGCTGAACGTCGAAAAGCTCCCAGAGAGCAGCCGCAATTGGATCAACGAGAAGCTGATCTACACCCACGGTTACGGCATCACCATGAATCCGGTAAATGGTTTCACGCCGGAAGGGCTGCCTAAGCTGATTCTCAGCAACATGCCCGTCGAGAGCACGGTGCGCGGTCTCGGCGTTTCGCGTCCAGAGATCTATTTCGGCGAGTTGACCAACACCGACGTCTATGTGAAGACGCGGCAAAAGGAATTCAATTACCCGCAGGGCCAGACAAACAATCTGACGGCGTACGAGGGCAACGGCGGGATCGTTCTTGGAGGATTCCT
>Ga0307479_10003484_pt1 | contig 14332 bp, 10 predicted proteins | sample atmos_gasesECM4C_FD_203743 | JGI IMG/M metagenome (GOLD analysis project Ga0307479, IMG submission 203743) | Hardwood forest soil microbial communities from Morgan-Monroe State Forest, Indiana, United States - atmos_gasesECM4C_515 | ecosystem: Environmental > Terrestrial > Soil > Temperate...
AAGGCGTGTTTGCGGAATTTTCCGTGCGTCGCCTTACCCTGTGATTCCGGTTTCGCCGGGCGAATCCAGAACTCGTAGGGTTCCTGCTCCATCCCATCTCGCGCAGCGAGACGTGGCGAAGACTCATGTTTCTCCAGGTCAGTGGCCCCCGAGCTCCTGGCGCGAAGCTCAATTTCCGGGTCACATTCCCTGGCGGACGTGTCGATTGAGAGGAACCTTAAAGCGAATCGACAACGCTTTCAGTATAACTGAATCGAGGGGGGATTCTCAAGGCCGGAACGGGCTGAAGAGCGCTCCGTAAGGTATTTATTTTGTATTATTTAGGGTCGCCCTTGCAGGCTTGGCGGACTTCGAGGGATACTCGAGTCTGGCGCGAAATCCGATAGGTTTTTTCGCCGGAATCGGCGTTTCCAACATCTGCCGAATGGCCTCGAAAACCGCCTGAAATCTTGCATCGTAGCGCTTTTCCATCGCGTCAATTTTCCGGCGCAATTCCTCGTGCGTTTTACGCATTTCGCGAAGCCGGACAAAGGTTCCCATGATCAGCGTCCAACATGACCCCGGTGCCACGCGCAAAAAATATTTTTTGACTGATAAAGGCGCTAGGGATAGTGGATTTCTGCGAGGCCATCTGCATAGGAACACCTTTTGAGGTTCCGGTTTGGAACCTCAAAAACAGCGCGTCGCAGCCTATATCCCCGCTTCAGTTAAATCAAGTCATATCTAATTCATTGATAAAAAATCGCCGGGTGGTGTTGTTCTTCGCGCAAAAGCTCAGATACGCATGGGCATGATGATGTAGCGGTAGCGGTAAGACTCGTCGGCGAGCGGGCGCATCTGCCCGGCGGATTGTTCGTCCTTTAGTTCGATGCTGATGGGGCCATCGGCGGCGGCGCTCAGAAAATCCAGCATGTAGCTGGAATTAAAACCGATGGCGATGGGCTCGCCTTTGAATTCTTTCTCGATTGTTTCTTTGGCCTCGCCGTACTCCGGGCTCGAAGCGGAGATTTCGATGCCTTCGCTCGAAACGGCCAGCTTCACGGCGTGGGAGCGCTGATCGGCAAGCTGCGAGACACGGCGCACTGCGTCGCTCAATTCTGCCCGCTCGATGACCACGCTCTTGTTGTTGTCCCGCGGGAGCACCGCTTCGTAGTTCGGGAATTGGCCGGTGAGGATGCGCGAAATCAGCAGGCGATGGCCGACCTGGAAAAAGAGATGGCTCTCGTCTTTTGCAAATTCGATGTGCGCATCGGAGCCGGCGGTGCTGGCGAGTTTTTCGACTTCGTCCATGGCCTTCTTCGGGATGAGGACCTTCACTTCGCCGTTCAAGCCCGCGAGTTTATGATCGGTCTCCGCAAGCGCCAGGCGGTGGCCGTCGGTTGCCACCATCGCCAGGGTGTCCGGCTTTAGGATCAGCAGGCCGCCGTTCAGTGTGTACCGCGACTCTTCCATTGAGATGGCAAATTTTGTTTTTTGAATGAGGTTCTCAAGGATCGCTGCAGGAATTTTTACCAGCGTGTGTGGCATCACCGGCAACGCTGGAAAATTTTCCTTTGCCATGCCCACAAGCTTGTACTTCTTCTTGTCGCTAACGATCTCCACCCAGTGATTCTCGAGCAACTTGACTTTGATCTCGCCTTCGGGAAGCAGGCGCACGAGTTCCAGAAGTTTCTTGGCGGGGATGGTTCCAGCGCCTTCTTTCTTGATCTTGGCCTCGCACGAGGTGCGAATGCTCAGCTCAAGGTCGGTCGCCGTAATCGTCAACTGGCTGCCTTTGGCCTCGACCAACAGATTCGACAAAATAGGAATCGTGGTCTTGCGCTCGACGACACCTTGCGTGGTCGAGAGTTCATTCAACAGCGCGGACTTTGTGACGCTGAATTCCATCGCTTGATGTTCCTCGCGTGCCGTTCCAGGTGCGGTCATTTTGAAGTGTACCCTCAATCAGGCCTGGGACGAGGCCTTTCATCGCTCAATCCTACTGCTGCCGTACTTTACTCGCTTTTTAGCCACTTAGAAAGCCCACTTTGTGCTTTAGCGCTGTGGAAATGGGTGGGAAACGATGCCTTTCTTCACCTCACTCCACAACCACTATCATTACAGCAGATATATTCTTAAAGTTTATAAAAGTATAAAGCTTGTTGTTGTGATGAGCGCTGTGAATCTGTGGAAACCCCGGAAACTCCCATCGTCTACTTGTTTTAGAGAGCCGCGTCGCAAGTGGCGCTTTGTGAGTATTGCGGAAAACACGACCCTAAACGGGAAGTTAGAGGTTAATTCCAGAATTTGGTCCACTGCCGTTAACATATTTCCCGCAGCTTTCTCAAGTCTTCTCCACAAGACATAACTGTGTGATGGCAGGCCATGTTTGAGAGGATTGGAAAGCACGGAGTAAAACAATCCGTAAAGAAACTGCCAAACGCAGCTGGAAGGAGTAGCCTGCGTTTCGGAGTAAAGGGAAAAACCGGCGGGTTACTGCAACGCGTCCATCAGGCGCGTGATTGTACGGTTCAGGTCCTTGTCAGACCGCCGCAATTCTTCAATCTTGTTGATGGAATGCAGCACCGTGGTGTGGTGCTTGCCTCCGAACTGGCGGCCAATCTCCGGAAGCGAAGCGGTGGTGAGTTGCTTGACGATATACATCGCTACCTGCCGTGGAAAAGCAATCGCGCGCGTGTTGCTGCGAACCTTCAAGTCCTGCTCCCGCAGATTGAAGTGCTCGCTAACTCGCTTCTGGATCAAGTCAATGGTGACGCGCTTTTCCTGGGAAGCGATGATGTTGCGCAGCACCTGCTGCGCGGTCGCCAGCGAAATCGTCGCGCCGGTCAGCGAGGCGTAAGCCATCAGCCGCGTCAACGCGCCTTCCAACTCGCGCACGTTGGACTTGATGGCCCGCGCGATGTATTCCGCCACGTCGTCCGGCAGGCTGAAGCGGTCGTTCTCCGCCTTTTTCTGCAGAATGGCGATCTTCGTTTCGAGGTCCGGCGGCTGGATGTCCGCAATCAATCCCCATTCGAACCGCGAGCGCAGCCGCTCTTCAATCGAGTTGATGTCCTTTGGCAGGCAGTCCGAGGAAATGACAATCTGTTTCTGCTGCTCGTAGAGCGCGTTGAAGGTATGAAAAAACTCTTCCTGGGTGCGCTCTTTTCCCGCGATGAACTGGATATCGTCGACCAGCAGCACATCCACCGTATGGAAGCGGTCGCGGAAACTGATCATGCGGTCGAAGCGCAGCGAATTGATCACTTCGATGGTGAATTTTTCCGCGCTGACGTAACTCAGCCGCATCGCCGGATTGCGCTTCTTGATGGTGTGACCGATGGCGTGCATCAAATGCGTCTTGCCCATGCCCACGCCACCGTAAAGGAACAGCGGGTTGTACGCTTTCGAAGGCTGCTCGGCCACCGCGCGCGACGCCGCGTGAGCGAATTCGTTGGACTTGCCGACCACGAACGAATCGAACGTGTAGCGCATATTGAGCTGGTGGTCGCTGCTCTCAAAATCCAATTTTGTCTGTTTTACGCCGGAAACCACCGGCGCTGCCTGAACCGGCTCCTCTTCGGTGCATACGTATTGCACTTTCATGTTCGGAGTCCCGATTTCATGAAAGACGGCCTTGACGATGTCGCCGTAGGTGCGCGTCAGGACCTGCCGGAAGACGGCACTGGGGATCTGGATATACAGGGTGTCGCCCTCGGACCGGTTCAGCCTGGTAGGCTGGAACCAGGTTGTAAAGGTGTTGATGCTGACGCGGGACTTTACGTGCTCCAGGAATTTGTCCCAAAGGTTAGCCACTTCGCGTTCACGCCCAAGCTGAGTTGCAGTCGTCATTAGAGGAGAAAAAGAAAACCCTGTGCTATTTCCACAGATGTGAAAAAGCTGTGGAAAGCAGGTCTATTTGCTTCTTTCTTCAGGCTTCGGGATTCTTGCCCGCGCCGGAACGCTCCACTTCGCCCCTGTCGCCCCGCGCGCGGCCCGTCTGGAATTGTCGGCCCTCGTACCACTGCTATGAGTCAGCGCGGGATTGTCGCTGATTGGCGCGTACGGGGCAAGAGAAAAATAGTACAGGGCATTCACCGGCGTTCACACTCCGTGCACAGTTTTTCCACAAGCACAAAATCGATGCAAGTTTGCCGATGGCTGCTGATTTTACGGCAGTTGTGAACATATTTTAACGCGCCGCGCCATCCGTGCACAGAACGAGCGCAAGTTTGCCTGAGGAAAACTTTGCTTATTTAGGATTTCTTTTGTCGGGCCGCGCGAATTCGTAGATGCCCAGGGGGTCACTTCCGATGATCAAGCGGTCCCGCTCCACGAGAATGGTGTTGGCTTCGAGCCGCGCGCCTTGCGGCGTGTAGATCTTGTAGGTGGCGCGCCGGTTCCCTTCCTTATCGAAATGCAGTAGCGTATTGTACAACGCAATCCATACTTCCCCATTTGTCCGATCGACGCCCACGGCGGTAAGAATGCGCTTGAACGATGGCTGATCGCCGCGGCGCTCCTGACGCACGATTTCCTTGCGTGCGGCCTGTGCCGCGGGCATGGCCTCGAGCGCGGTGTACTGAACGTCCTGTCCCGCATAGCCCAAGCGGTCATATTGCCTCACCGTCGGTTCCGGAAGGTAAGCAAACGCATAGTAGAGATGCCCCTGAGCGTCGGTGGCCAGCTGCCCGATGTTCAGGTAACGATTCAACTCCGCGCGCTCCGCAAGCGGCTCCGGATCGCCGAATTCGCGCACGTCCCGGGCGTTCTTGTCGAAAACGATTACCAGGTGTGGCTCGCGAAGCGTCCCTACGGCCACTTCGCCTTCGGGCAGGGCGGCGACGGAAACCGGGTTATTCACGGCAATCGAACGAAGCAATGTGCCCTCGGCGGAGAAAACCTGGATCAGATTCGCGCCGCGGTCCGCCACGTAAATCTTCCCATCGGCAGCGCCGTCGCAGTCTTCGCCGAAAGCGATCGGAGCGCGGCCGGTCTTGGCGCCGGCATCGGTCCCCGGAAGTTCGCCGATGGAGAGAACCTGCTTACCCTGTTCATCGAACACCAGCAAGCCCGGCGATGGCGATGCCAGAATGTACAGCCGCCCGTCCGCGCCCCGCTTCACCGCGCGCAGCCCCGGACCCACGCCCGGGAAGATCCGCTGCCTGGCGGTGAGGTCATCCTCATCCTGAGCGGCCGCACTCCCAGCGGCGCATGCCAGCAGACACATCGCTGCAAGAACTTTCACCATTGGGCCCACCCTCTGTCGCATGATTTCTCAGATTACGGCGGACGCCTGCAGGTTGCCCCCGCGTCGCAGCGGCGTGCCCTAACGATTAATCGATGCGGAAACGCAGGCGTTCGATGGAGCGGGCGCGCAGCCGGCCCGCGGCATTGCGCGGGCCCTCGTCGTCGGTTTCGATCAGAACACAATTCATCTGCACGTCGCCGGAAGCCACCTCGAACCGCGCGGGCAAGCCGTTCAGGAACTTCCCGATGATGCCGTTGCGGTCCATTCCGATTACGCCCCCATGCGGCCCGGTCATGCCCACATCCGTGATATAAGCCATGCCTTGCGGTAAAACGCGTTCATCGGCGGTCGCCACGTGCGTGTGCGTGCCGACGACCGCGGTCACCCGGCCGTCCAGATACCAGCCCATGGCGATTTTCTCGCTGGTGGTTTCCGCGTGCATGTCCACGAACACAAAGCCTACATCCTCCGGAATTTTCGCCAGCTCGCTGTCAGCTTTCCGGAAAGGGTCGTCAATCGGGGTCATGAACACGCGCCCCTGCAAGTTCAGCACGGCATATTTCACGCTGTTCTTCGCCGTTCCGATATGCAGCCCGCTGCCCGGGTTGCCCTCGGGAAAATTTGCCGGGCGCAGCAGCCGCGGCTCGTGCGGCAGGAACTCGAGTATCTCTTTGCGGTCCCAGCTGTGATTTCCGCCGGTGAGGACGTCGATTCCCATTCTCAAAAGCTCTTCCGCCAGGCGCGGGGTGATCCCGAATCCCGACGCCGAGTTTTCGCCGTTGGCGATGACCAGATCGACCTGCCGTTGCGCGACGATGTCCGCGAGGCGATCGTGAACGATCTGCCGTCCCGGCGAGCCGACAATGTCTCCGACGAAGAGTACGCGCATGAATGCAGTTGTCAGTAGTCAGTTCTCAGTATTCAGTGAGAAAGGCAGAGCTCTTGCTTAAAACCTTGTCTCTGCCGGAGAACGGACCACAATTTCTCCCATGTGAAGTCTTCTTGCGTACCAACAAAGTTATCCTCGTATTCAGCCACAAATCGGTGCATGTGAAGCTCCGTCTTGAACTGACGACTGAATACTGAACACTGAAAACAAAAATGGAGCGGACCGCTTGGCCGTGGAGTGCTAGGCCGTGAACCTCTGAAATAGTAGGGCGCCACGAGCCAGCCGTTAGGCTTTCCTGCCCCGCTCGCGCGTCCTCATCCTTGCCACTCGATGGACTCGCCAGCGGGACAGGCCGTGCACACAGGCTGTCTATCCGCAGCACCTCAGAGATTCGTCATTGGTTCAAACAGCTTTCGCACCCTCACCTGCTTCGAAGTACCGCTCCATCGTTATTGTAGCCTCTGCGCCAAAGCCGCGTCCAACCCCCACGGCCCCGGTCGCCAAAAGGTTTCGCTCCACCGAAGACAATCGCTGGAGGTAGAATCACAGCCAGTAATAGGGGGGAACATCATGCGGTATCAACGCCGGTTCACCCCACCCTCGGGGCTGCTCTTCTTTTTTCTCGCTCTTCAACCCGCGGCTCTTCGCGCGGATACCTTATCTTCCGCGCCGCCCGATCAGCTCGGCAAAGTGAATTTCCCGACAAGTTGCACGGCGGAAGTGCAACCCGCGATCGAAAAAGGCTTGGCGCTCCTCCATTCGTTCCAATACACGGAATCCGAACAGACCTTTGCCGCTGCGGCCGGCCGCGAGCCAAAGTGCGCCATGGCCCATTGGGGCAAAGCGATGGCGTTGTATCGCCAGCTTTGGGATTTCCCGAATGACAAAACTCTGAAAGAGGGCCGCAAAGATATCGAGAAGGCGCAGAAGCTGCATCCGGCGACCGCGCGTGAACAGGGGTTCCTCAACGCCGCCGCCGCTTTCTTTCAGAAGAAATCCAAGATGGCGCACGCCGACCGCACGAGCGCCTATTCCTCCGTGCTGGAACATTTCTACAGCGAGAATCCGGGCGACGCCGAAATTGGTTCCTTCTACGCTCTTTCGCTCGTTTCGCTCGCTGAGGAAGACGTGGACACCACCGCAAATCTGAAGAAGGCCATCTCCATCCTCGATCCGCTGCTTCAGCAGCACCCCGGCCATCCGGGTGTCGCGCATTACATGATTCACGCCACCGATCGCCCCGAGTTCGCGGCTCAGGGCCTCGACGCTGCCCACCGCTATGCCGCGCTTGCCCCGGATTCCTCCCATGCCCTGCACATGCCATCGCACATCTTCGTACGCCTCGGCCTCTGGCAGGATTCCATCGCTTCGAATCTTGCTGCGAGCGCCTCCGCCGCGCACGCCGCGGAAATGCATCTCGCGGAATCTCACTATCAAGTTCACGCCATGGACTTCCTCAGCTACTCCTATCTCCAGAGCGGCCAGGAGGCCAAAGCGCGCGAAGTGATCGAGCACACCAGCCACGTCGTCGGCGCGAGTGATGAAGATAAAGCCGACCAACGCGCCAATCTCGCCGCGCGCACCGCGCTCGAATTGCACCGCTGGAAAGAAGCAGCCGCTTTGCCGATTCCCGCGATCCGCAAGAACTGGCATGACACCACATATTGGGCCCGCGCCATCGGGGCCTCGCGGAGCGGTGACGTAGCCGGCACGGAATCGGATGTCAAGGAACTTACGCGGCTTGTTGCCGACCGCGAGAAGCGCTCCAAAAAGAGCGGGTACACGGTTTCCACGGAAAAAGCCACCGATCTCCGCGAAGCCGAAGCCTGGCTGGTCTTCGCCAAGGGGAAATCGGCCGAAGCTCTCGAGGAGTTGCGTGCCGCCGCCGATCGTCAAGACAAGGATGGCGGAGAGTCCGTCGGCATCCCCGCCCGCGAAATGCTCGCGGATATGCTCCTGGAACTCAAGCGCCCAGCCGAAGCCCTCGCCGAATACAAGATGGTTCTCACGAATTCGCCGAACCGCTTCGATGCTCTTTTCGGAGCAATTCGGGCAGCCGCTTCTATCAAATCCCCAGCTTCGCAGGCGCAGGTGGAAGCCTATTCTGCCCAATTGATGTCGTGCTGCGGCTTGGCGAGCGACCGGCCTGAAATAAAAGCATTGGCACGATACACCCCTAGTCAAGAGTTAGAGGTTCTTCTTAGTGGATACGAATAGCACCCACCGGCCAGAGCTCGCAGAAGCGAAAACCTACCTCGCGCAGAAATAAAGTTTCGCTCTTAGCTACGCGCCGCTCGGCTGAAGCGAATTCACTGAATTTTGTTATGCTGCGCGTTGCCGCCCCAGGCGTACCAGCCGTCAGCATCCTTGTTCCCTGTCATCAGACAAATCAGCCGCCCATCGGAAGTCCCGGCATAGACGTTTCCTTTTGCCAATGCCGGCTGGAACGCAATCGGGGCCTTCATCGCATACGAAAAACCCACGCCGCCGTCGCTCTGCCTCACGGAAACGAGGTAACCTGCTGCTCCCGCAAGGTACAGGTAATCTCGGCCTATCGCCGGGGGCGAAAAAACCTGCCCACCTGGCGCGCTGCGTGAACCGACAACTTCCGCCTGCCACGACTGGCGCCCATCGGACGCCCGCACGGAGTTGATGTAATTTCCTTGCGCGTTCAGGATCTGACCCTTGCTCACCGCCGCGCGCGATCCCTGAAACGCCCACGCACCAACCACGGAATTCACGCCAACCGCGTCGTTGGCCTGCGCCAGCTTTGCGGAAGGCGGAGGAGCACCGAAGCCCACCGAAGAATCCAAGGACGTCACCGCCTGCGCCGAAAGGGCCACACCGCCGCCGTTCCCCTGCTTGAGATAGTCGGCTTTGCTCTTGGCGATCAATTCCTTATCCCGGACGTTTCCCTGCCTGGCGTCCACGCGAGCAAGGCCTTCGACCGTGTCTTTTCCCGCTTGCGTTTTGCGCGTTTCGTAAAGTTGCCCGTTGGCAATCACCGGCGCGCTAGTGGCCGCATTCACCTTCACCCACACCACCGAGCCGTCCGCGGCATTCAGCGCGTACGAAGTGCCATTAAACGTCGTGAAATAGACCGTTCCGTCGGAGATAACGGGCGCGGTGAGGATGTCGCCGGAAATTTCCTGCTCCCAGATGTGCCGGCCCGTGTTAAGTTCCGCCGCTAGCAACCGGTGGCTGCCGCCCGGTGACGCAGGCCGGGGATGAAACTCCACGGGCTTTTGAGGCCGTCCCGTGGCCGCCGGGTGCGCCATAAACAGAACGCCCTTGTCAATCGCCGGCTGGCTCATCAAGGGGTCCCCCAGCCACTCCTGCCAGATCACGCGTCCCCTTCTCGCATCCACCACCAGCAGCGTGCAGCTCTCGGTGTTGAAGGCCACCATTCCGTCGGCCACCACCGCCGCCGTTGGCCCGTCATCGCCCGTCTGGATCTTCCAGATGGCTTTCCCCGTCTCGGAGTCCACTGCGTAAAACTCGTGCGAGCCGTAGCCGCCGCCGACAAAGAGCATCCCGTCCGCATAGGCCGGTGTCGCGATGGGCCGCCCGCCGGGAAGCCGCAGCACCCAGCCGTTCTTTCCGTCCGGAGTGCCGAAGGAAACGGCTTCCAGATCGCGGCTTGTCGCCGGAAGATTCACGTTCATCGCGGTGCTCAAATCGATCCGCTGCACGGCCTGTTTAGCGGGCCCATCGGCGGTCTTGCTCGCCGCCGGTGCCGCAGACTTGGATTGCCGCCCTGAATCCGGCGCAAGCGAAGCAGAAACACCCAGAAGCAAGCTAATGCTGGCGCAGAGCGACAGCGTCCACGCACTTGGGGAAGACATGGAAACCTCCTGGGCGCAACGCATTCATTCTGCGTAGTTGCGCTTGGAAGTAGAACGGTGAAGACCGATAATCTTGCAGGGGGATTTACTTTACCGATAGGCCCGGCGCGCGAGCCCCTTTCTTCGACGGGAGGATGGATGAAGCTTGCCATAGTCTGCCTGTGCGCCGTGTTTACCCTGTTCACTCGAACGGTGGCCGGACAGTCGGCAACCAACGAAGATCCGCAAGCAAATCCTGGCCGGCCTACCGTTTCGACCCCCGCGACGCTTACACCGGTCGGCTATCTGCAGTTTGAAACCGGAGCCCTGGGCGCAAACCATTCACCTGAGTTTTCGTCCCGCTCCGGCCTGACTGAAACGATAAAATTCTCGGTCGTGCCGCGCTTGGAATTCCTTGCGTCCAGCGAGCCTCTAGTTCATTACAGTTCCGCGGGACGCACCGCAAACGGCGTGGCCGAGGTATTTCTGGGAGCCCAGGCTGTGCTAAGCCCAGGCGAAGGCGCGAAGCCTACTGTGGCCGTGAGCTACTTCCACCGCGCGTACGATGGCGGCGTGCCGGAACTCGATTTCGGCAGCCCGGCCAATTCCTTCTTGCTCCTGGCCAGCGCCGACGTGAAGGGATTCCACTACGACGCCAACGCCATGTTCAACGAGCTTATCCAGGGGACTGTGCGCCGGCCGCAGTTTGGCCAGAGCCTCTCCATTTCCCATTCCCTCAAAGGCAAGTTCTCCCTCTCCGGTGAGATCTGGCACTTTACCCAACCCTTCCTGCGCGGCCACGCCGTCGGCAATCTTTGGGCCGTGAGTTATGCTGCCAACAGGACCTTGGTTTTCGATGCGGGCTTCAATCGTGGCTTGACGAGCACCTCCACACGCTGGGAGGCCTTTGCAGGGTTCACCTTTCTGTTGCCGCACCGCCTGTGGTGAACAGCGCCTGGTCAAACTTCTCGCGCCCGCATCAGGGCCAGGGCGGAACTTGTCCGGGCCCTGTCGGGAGTCGTGTTGCGAGAGTTGCCCGATGTCTTCCTTCGCCACAGAATCCTGTATCGCCAAGGCACCGCGCTCAGAAACACTTCACGGGACGAAGCCGCTCGTCCCGTGAGACTTGCCCTCAGGTTGTCCAAAGCTAGAAGTGGAAGCCCAGCTCCGCCGTATACGCCCGAGGGGTGACGAAGTGCGTGCCACTAAAGGTTGAGAGGAAGTTGTAAAGAGCGGTCTTGTTCGTCAGGTTGATGGCTGTGAGGCGCAAGCTCCATTTGTAGCGGTCACCGTGGAAGAGGTCGTCGTCGCCAACGCTCATATCAAAAAGGTTGCGCGGTTTTACACGCGACGGATTGTGATCGGGGTTGTTGGTGCCATTGGCTGCAAGATTCAGCAGGGTTGAGCCTTGAGGCGTGGTCAGAGGGCAACTGGTGATGGGGTTGTTGATTGTGGCGAATGTATTGCCGCAAAAAAGCCCGATCGCCGCCTGCTGAGCTCCGTCCAGGGGTGTGCCTCCATTTGCACCGATGGCTGTCTGGAAATCGGTGACCAAGGGGTTGCTGGCCACCAAGCCGCTGTCGTAGCGCCAGTTGAACGCAACCCACGGCAAGGTCTTAAACGGCTGGTACTGAAAATGGGTTGTCTGATTGAAGGCCTGGTCGTGGTCGATGCGGAAGACTGACCCACCTTGGCCTACAGTTGCGCCGAGTCCACCCACTTGCCCTGGGAAGTACCGCGCCCTGACGTGAGCAAGCACCACGAGCGCTGTAAATCCATGAAAATTGGGCATGCTCACGCGGACAGAGGGTCCATCGATCTTTGAGTTCTTCCACGCAATCGGGAAGAAGATGGGCGTGTTGCCGAACGCGCTGAAGTCATACGCGTTGTGCGTATATTTCCACAAATAGTCTGCGTCCACCACCACGTATTTTCCAAAAGCTTGCTGAAAGCCGGCATTGAACTGGTTACGTTGGCCGGAGCGAATCGGCGCTTGTAAGTTCGCGCCGCCGATGACGTCCACGATGACCGGGTTGCTCGCCCCCAGACTTGCCAGAATCAGGTTTTCATTGAACGGGGTCTCCAGGATGCGGGAATAAGAGACGCGTAGAACGGAGTTGGTCTTCTTGACGTTGTAGGCGAAACCCACTCGAGGCTCCGGTTGCCAATCGTGGACGATTCCGCGGTACACATCACCGCGTAGGCCCACATTAAAAGCCCAATTGCCCACGTTGATGGTGTCTTGCACGTACAGCCCGAGCTCCTTGATGTCCGCGCGGCCGCGGAAGGGGAACAGCGAGCTTTGCGTGCTCACGCACCCGTCCTGCGTCTGCGCTCCTGCTGTCAGGGTCGGCCGCGTCAGGTCGAAGCAGCCAAGCGCCGCCACAAAGTTAGGATTCGGCTGAAGCGTACCCGTGCACTGCGTCTGATCCGTAGGTGTCGGGTTCGTGTCCGGACTTCCGTCAGCAGCATTCAGACAGACCGCATTGAAGGCCGGGTCTGTAACCCCAAAGTTGAAATTCTCGGTCAGGAAGGTGTGTTGAAACGTGACGCCAGCCTTGACGTTATGTCTCCCTTTCACGTAAGACACGTCCGTGCGAAGTCCCGCGTTGGTCAGTTTTCGTTGCTGATTGATCGTCGCCGAAGAGCCGCCGGGAATGAGTCCCGTACCGTCTGCAAAGACGTTTCCGCTCGGGTAGTAGTTAAAACGGTCCTGACGGACGAATCCGCCAAAGGTGAAGAGCGTCGTGGTGCTGATCAGGCGGGTCCACACCGGCGCGATGTTAAACGTCTTGATTTGCGCCCGCTGATCCGCCGGCCCCACGAGTTGATTGGGGTTGATTGGGCTGAATACCCCGAAATTCAGGTTATCGATGGTATTCGGTGTCTGGAACCATGAACGCGTGTATTGAAAGTTCGTGTGGATGGTGTCCGCGCCGGTAACTTGGTAGTCCACGCGATCAAAGAGATTCTCCTCATTGCCCTTGTCGTGGATGGCATGAAGTTCTGGTGGGTCGAGAAACCGGCTGGTGTTCAATCCGTTCGCCGCGATGAAGTTTCCCCACTTCTGTCCGCCGAAGGCCAGCCGGAAGCCGCCGGTGACAGAGCCGAAGCTGCCGTAAGAGGAGAACACGGTCCCCGTCGGCTTGGTAACTCCGAGGCCCGACCGTGTCGTAACTTTGATCACCAGACTCGTCTTGTCGCCATATTCGGCAGGTGGCCCTCCCGACACGGCTTCGAGCGACTGAATCGAGTCCAGTGGAATCTGGTTGGAAAAGACTTTGCTCTGTTGGTCCGTAATGGGCTGCCCATCCACGGAGAACGAATTCTCGGCATGGTCGCCGAGTCCGTGAAACAGCCCGTTCGAGTCCGCTACTACCCCCGGCGTCGCCAGCGTCACCAGCGAACTCACCGAAGACGATTGGCTCTCCAGGGGCATCCGGTCAGTCAACGACGTGTCCACGTCCGTATGAAAGCTGGGGTCATTCTCCACCATGTCTCCACCGTTCGCTTCGACCGTGATGCTGGTTGCCGCCGCTCCGACCTTCAGCCCGATTTGTATGCTGGTAGGCACGCTGGAGCGCACATCCACGTCCTGTGAATGCGAAGCGAACCCGGGCGCCGTCACCACCAAGTGATAAGGATTGAACGGCACGTTTGAAAAGCGAAAGGTTCCATCGCTCCCCGTTGTCGTCTCTCGCTGATAGCCGGTTACGGGAAAGCTGATCTCGACCCTCGCGCCGGCAACCACCCCGCCGGAAGAATCCTTTACGACTCCTTCAATCGACCCGGCATTGCCCAACTGGGCCTTCGCTGGCCCAGCCGCCAATAACAGAACAAACCCCAAAACTAAGACCACGCTGCTTCTCAAACGCTTCAACATTTTTTTCTCCATCCCTTTCGAGGTCTATTTTTATTTTGTGTGGAATGGGGCCGCCGGAAAAATGGCGGTGACGCTGGCCTTCAGTAAGGCCAGCGCACGGAAATACACTTCAAGCCATGGGTGAGGAAATCAGGCGGCGGGAGGTGCGCGCCCGGCCCGATGCAGGGAGAAGGAATTGCTTGGCGCTGCGTGCTGCGGCAGCGAAGTATACCAGGTGACCTGTACAGGCGCGCTGACGAGGTCCAGCCGCGCAGCCGCCAGCGCGGGCATGTGCAACGCCTGGCAGATATGGCAGGCGGAATCGGGCCCATTCTTGTGTTCGTGGAAGAGCGAACCGCCCGCCGCAAAATAAAGCAGCGCGGCGCAAGCCAGCAGCGCTAGCGCGCGGCGCGGAGCAGTTCGCCCGAAAATCGATACCCCCCAGTGCATAAGCGACACTTTAGCTTAGCACTTTAGACGAACCTTTAAGCGCTTTGGTTGCAATCGATTATTTGAATGTCACCCCT
>Ga0307479_10003486_pt1 | contig 14329 bp, 16 predicted proteins | sample atmos_gasesECM4C_FD_203743 | JGI IMG/M metagenome (GOLD analysis project Ga0307479, IMG submission 203743) | Hardwood forest soil microbial communities from Morgan-Monroe State Forest, Indiana, United States - atmos_gasesECM4C_515 | ecosystem: Environmental > Terrestrial > Soil > Temperate...
CCGCCGTCAGCAGGCCTGCCGCGCCTCCAGTGGTCGTCACGGTGGCACCGGGGAACAAGATCGATGTGTTGCCCGCGGCTGCCGGCAAGCTGTTCCTGAGCGTGACCGTAAAGGCCACCTTTTCGGTAACGATCAGCGTGGGACCGGGCAGTTGCATCGACGGACAAAACCCGACCGGGCTGGCGAATTGCGCCGGCGCATACGTCGCTCCATTCACGGTCTGGCACCCGTAGCCCCAGGAATAGACGAACACCCCATCCGGCTGGCTGCTGTAGCCGGGGGCGGCGTTCAGGTTGAACGTCGAGGCCCCGCCCGAGCTGGCTGTGATGCCAGGGGCGGCCGCCTGCGCCGAACCCGCGAGCAGTAAGGCCACCGCCGCGGCAGCGATCGAGGCGAATCGAGATACGGAACAGCAGTTGCTTGAAGTGGCGTGGTTCATCGTTTGCTCTCCTACGGCGTGACTACCACTTCAGTCATCAGGCCGCCGAAGTTCTCGGCGTCGTTCGACAGATGGTCGAGTTGTGGGGTGTAAAGGAAGTACACACCGGGGGCGACCCCGGTGCTGTCGAGAATCACGTCGAGCGACTCGCCGCCGCCCAGAGTGATCGAGTTCGTTTTGACGAACAGGTTATTGCCCGCCTGGTCGCGCAGGATCTTGGCGTTGAAACCCACCAGCAGCATCGGGATGCCGATCGAAGAAAGCGTCTGGTATTCCTGGACGTCCAGGTCGGCGATACGCAGCGCCGCGCGCTGTCCGCACGGGGCAATCAATGCGCCCGTTGCGGTTGTGCCGCAGGTCCCTGCCGGGCCTCCGCCGGCGCTCAGCCTTATCAACGTGGGCAGCGGCTGCGACGGACGGCTGAATGAATCCGTGTCGCTGGTCGAGATGGCATGGGTGGTCGGATCGGGGTTTGTCGCGGTCGCGAGCTGGCCTAAGACGTCTGCCGGCCCGCCGGCAACGCCCACCGTGTCGGGATAGCTGCGGCCATTGAGCAGGAAGTACTTGTCCTTCATGTCGGAGAACCCTTCCGGGTTGAACGTCATGCCGACAAAGTGGAAGTTGGGATCGAAACCATGGATCTGGATGGGTACGTCGATGTCGTAGCGGGTGCTGCCATCGCCATCGTTGTAGACGTACTTGAATGCATTGCCGCTGGCATCCGCCCCCTGAACCACCGTGTTAGAGGGCGGCAAAGGGACCGAGCAGAGGATGTCCGGACCTCGCTGTCCCGCTGCAGTGGGTTCAGCCGGATTGCATGCCGTTCGCAGGTCGCTTTGCTGCCCGCTTGCATCAGCACCCGCCAGGCCCGAACCGCCGGCGAGCGATGCCCAGAGGCTGTGGCCGACCGGCACGCGGTTCTGCCGCGGACGCACGAACAGTTGTCCGACCATGCCCATCTGCAAGTGCTCTGGCGGGGTGATGTGGCAGTGCCAGAAATACGTGCCAGCGTCCGGCGCGAGGTAGTAGTAGGTGAAGGTGCCGCCGATGTTGATCGCGATCGTCGCGTCCGGCACGCCGTCATAGAAGGACGACGCGTTGGGGTAGCCGTGGAAGTGGACCGTGTGCTGCTCGAACAGGTCCGGCCGCATGATCATGCCGACGTTGGTGAGGCTCAGAAGAAACTCGTCGTCCTCATCGAAGGCCATCAGCGGAGCGGGAATGTTTCCATTCAACACGCCGGTATTCATGATTCCAGCGGGATCGGTAATGGCCGCGTTCGCTCCAGCGGCGACCGGGTCCGAAGCGCTTGTGCCGTTGTAAAGCGCGTTCGGCTGGCTATTCAGATAATTTCCCGAGCCGTCCCCGGCCGTGTATCCGCTGTTGAATACCGAGGCAAACACGGTGCCCGGTAAGCCGTTCTGGATTTGCCCCAGACCGGAGAGCGGGCCGAAGGAGAACATGAACGTCTGGTTGCCGTCGGCTTCGGTCATCATGCCGTCGCCGCCCGAGATCTGCTGGCACTTGATCGCGCCGCCGTTGTCGATGATCGTCAGCGCGGGGAAGGTGTGCGTCCCGGTCGGATCTTTGGTCGCAGTCCGGACCTTCGGGCCGGTGTACGGAGCCTCCGCGCTGGCCGGGTTGGGGTTTGCGATAGGGCCTGTGACGCCTTGAGAAGTGCTGTCCGGATGCCTGAGCGTGGCGCTCGGGCATTGAACATGAAAGGACCCTCCGCCCTGAGGTCCGGGCGACTGAGCGCTTGCGACGGCTGGAACGAGACACGCGAGAACGATGGGCGACCAAACCTGCAGAGACTTGCTCATGGCGATACAGCCTCCTTCCGGACCTTCGGCGGAAGGTGGGGGCCGCAAACTCGCGCGATTCCCCCACTCCCCTTAACCCGTTGTCAGGTCCCTTTTTTCTGGACCTGAATATGGGCGAAGGGTAGTCAGATCGCTTCTCAACCACATTTGAGGCAAGACAGAAAAAGGGGGAAGGACCCGCCCTAAGCTTTTGTGTACCCAAGACTGGGTTCTATGCACCCCGGCTGCTGGGAGAGTTTGTCCCACTACGCCGCCGAGCGTCAGCTAAGTGTTTTGAATCAAACTGTTATCGCATTGAGTTGGCGCAGCGCAACATTTCCATTGGATAGCAATGGTCGGGCAAACCCTACTACTCGGTTACCCGCGCGGTGGGAACCAACGGGGCGATGCGACACCCACACCGCATCACCACTGGACAAGAAGGCGTGAGCCTGGCCGGTTTCAAACCTGCTTTGCTATGCGCGGGAGGGTGCACTCGCAGATGGAGGTACGGACGGGAAGCGCCCGCAGCCCGTTTGAACCCGCCGACCGACCGTCGGCGGAGAAAAACCGCGTTACGCGTTACTTCCGGGCGACCTGAGTTCGAACTTCGCCCAGAAGGGCATCGGGCGTGGCAAAGCCGTCCAGTCTCACCCAGGCCTGGCCCGGCGTGGCGCGAAACAGCGTGACCGGCGAGTGATTCATCTTGTCGCCCCGATACACGTCGAACGCGCGTTGTACCGCGACGCTGGACTGGACCGAGCCGGTATAAAAGCTCCACTGCGCTCCGGCGCCGAACCGCCTGGCGTACTCCGACAATCGGGCGGGCGTGTCTTCCTCGGGGTCGATCGACACCGACACCATCTTCACTTTGGCGGCGTCGTTCCCGAGGCGCTTTTGCACCTCGGCGAAGGTCTGGCTCAGCACCGGGCAGATCGTGGTGCAGGTGGTGTAAATGAAGTCGAGCAACACCGGACGGCCGTCTTCCAGCTCGTGCGCGAAATTGACGCGTGCACCATCGGAGCGCACCAGCGTGATATCCGGTATCTGGTAGTTGACGGTGCTGCGCGCCACCGGCGGCGGCGCCTGCATCATCTGATGATGATGCGCGTGCGGATCGACTGGGCCCTCGTCCGCGCCGGCGGAAGCGCCACCCAGCACAAGAGACGCCAATGCGGCGATCTGACCCAGCGCCCTAGCAGCTGTACTCGATGTGCTCATCGTCGAATCCGATACCTAATATCCGCTATCGGAACGATCATATCAGCCAGAGAGCGACACACACCTGACACCCTAATTAAGCGGTCGTTCGAATGAGGTAGGAGGGATCCCCACATACCGTGGCTCTGATACCTGACCCGAGATTACTTTGCGACTCGGGGCGAGGCGGGCCCGACCCCCGAACGCCCGGAAGCGTATGGCGCCGCTGCAGGTCGCTCGGCTTGTCGAAGCGCGCGTCCGACAGCGAAGGATTCAGCGTTACGTTGTCGATCACCATCTTCTCCACGCCCCGACCGTTTGCGCCGCCGGTCTCGATCGTGGTCGGTATCTGCAGGCCCTCGACCGCACGGTAGTTGCGAAGGAACACGTTGACGATCGCAGCGCGACCTTCTGCCGTGTGCGACTCGCGGTCGTACTTGAGCTCGAGGAACGTGGCCGCGTCGACCCACACGTGATGCTTCGTCCCGGAAGGCAGCGTGGCGAGAAGCCGGTACGCCTTGCGTCCTTCGATTTGTTCGGTGCCATCGAGCCTGATATCGATCCCCTTTGCCTCGTGATCGATCAACAGGCCATCGATGCCGTGGGCCTCGCGCGCCGATGCGAGCTCCTCCGGTGTATACGGCTTTACCGAAGGCGCGCCGCCCAGCGGGTCCCGCTCCTTCCAGCCGGCCATGCCATCGAACACGCGTACCAGCTTTTGCTGCTCCTGACGGATTTCGAAGCGCGTCTTGTTCGGGCGCTTCAACTCGAAGATGAACGGGACGATTGGCGCGGCGGAATTGCCGGTCTCGATGTGGCCGGCCCAGAGCATCGTCTCGACCTTGCGCCAGGCTTGCACGCCCCCGCGCGCTTGGGCGTTCTTCTCGACGATCTGGGTAGCGGTCAGCTCTGACGTCGGGGCGGGCCGGCCCGCCGCGGCGGCCAGCGGAATCAGGCATGCTAAGGCACTGGCCCCGATTCCCCGCATCCACATGTGGCGCACCGCGCCGTCCTTTTTTTGTCAGCTTTATATGTTAATAGGCCGATTAGGGGCATTCCAGCCACGTAGAGCCCCAGGCGCGAGTCCAATGGACCCGAGCGTCCAACGCGTCCGCTACTGGAAGGATGACAGTAGCCGCGTGAAATCCCGCAGCTCGCCCTCGTTCAGGTCGGACACCGCCCAGTATGAAAGGCCGGCGGCGCTGCCCCGGACCATGTGATAGCCCCGGCGCTCGGCGGTTTCGCCCAAGGCGGGCGGATCCCGTGGCCACACGAACACCGAAATCATGTGCTGGCGGCGCCGATACACCAGCGCCGCGACCGGCCGGGCGTCGAGTACGTCCAGGCGCCCGCCCAGCAGCTCGAAGCCCTGATCGGCCAGGTCCGGCACCGCCGGCGAAAACCCGAGGCGCGCGCTCAGCCACGGCTTGACGGTGTGGCGATCCGAGGAAGCAACATCGACCCAATGCTCGGCCAGCGAAGCGCGCAAGTGCTCGTCCAGCACCTCGTCGACGCGAGGGTCCCAGCTTCCGGTCTGCCGCACCCACGTCGGTGCGAACCAGGCCACCACGGCGGCCACCGCTGCGGCAGCGATCCACGACGACCACCGGGCAACCCGCGCGGGCACTGCTCGTGCCGGCGCCTGACGGCGCACCTGCCCGACGATGCGAGCCTGCAGCGGTGCCGGCAGCCCGTGATAGCGCGCCTGGCCCCGGATCCGTTCGCTGATCGCCCGCAGCTCGGCCAGAGCCGCGCGCAACTGGCCGTCTTCGCCCAGCCGCCGCTCCAGCTCGATCGACTCGGTCGCGCCCAGCTCACCGTCCAGGTACGCATGCAGCCGCAGCTCTTCGTCGCGAGTCATCGCGCCCCCTGCCGCTCGGCGGCGACCTCGATCGCCCGCACCGACTGCGCCAGCAGGCGCCGGGCGCGCGACAGGCGCGACATCACGGTTCCGATCGGGATGCCGGCGATCTGCGCGATCTGCCGATAGGCAAGATCCTCCAGCTCGCGCAGCACGATCACCTCGCGCAGCGCCGGCGGCAACGCCGCGATCGCTTCGTTCAGCAGGCGCGCTTCGGCGCGCCGGATGGCGGAATTCTCGGGTTCGTCGGCAGGCGGCGCCGGCACCTGCGGCTCACTGTCATCGTCCGGCGCGACCAGGTCGGACGGGCGGTTGGCCTGCAGCCACGACCAGGTCGTGTTGCGGACGATGCCCAGCAGCCAGGGGCGCGCATCTTCACCGCGCAGGCCGTCCAGGAAGCGCAGCGCCCGCAGCGATGCGTCCTGGACGATGTCCTGCGCGTCGTGGTCATTGCGGGTCAGCCAGCGCGCCAGGTTGAAGGCCGCGCCCAGGTGCGGCACGACCAGCTGCTCGAAGCGGCGCCCTCGTTCGTCCATTCCGTACCATATACCAGTCTCACGAGTTGCTTATTCCCGCGCTGGCCGGGGCCACTTTGCACTGGACCGACGGGCTGCCGGCAGAGGCGGGCGCGCTGGTCTCGGTCGCGAGCGAGGCTGCCGTCCATCCGATCACGGCGGCGATCAGCAGCGAAAACAGCACATTCTCGGAAATCCCTGGCAGCGCGCTCTTCATCGTCGTCTCCTGGTGCGAACGGCTCGTCCGTTCTCGATGGCGCCACTGTATGCATCGGTCAGGGGCCCGGCCAGCGGATTGCGACGAAGCGGCCGATGCGGCGTGCGAACCGCATCTGGCGCCGATGGACTGAAGCCTCTGCCCGGGGCCACACTGGGCCGCCCGCGGCCCGATAATCCCCCCCGTACGGGGGTTGGCCCGCCGACGCCGAGGCTCATATGTGCATATCCCGATCGATTGGCCGCGCCAGGTTGCTGTCGACTGTGCTGGCGTGCGCGGTGCTCGCGCCGCTGGCGGCAGGGGCGGCGCAGCAGGGCGCGGCGGACGGGCCGCAGATCGCGTGGTTCGCGGGCGACGTCGATGCGGCCTTCGCGCGCGCCCGCTCCGATCACAAGCCGGTGTTCCTGTACTGGGGTGCGTCGTGGTGTCCGCCGTGCAACCAGGTCAAGGCGACCCTGTTCAAGCGGCGCGATTTCATCGAGCGATCCAGCCAGTTCGTCCCCGTCTATCTGGACGGCGATCAGCCCGATGCGCAGAAACTGGCCGATCGGTTCCGGGTGCGAGGCTATCCGACCATGATCCTGTTCGGCTCCGACGGAGCCGAGATCACGCGGCTGCCGGGCGAGATCGATCCGCAGCAGTATCTGCAGGCGCTGTCGCAGGGCCTGGGCAGCGGGCGATCGGCGCGTGCCACGCTGCGGTCGGCGCTCGCGCCCGGCGCAGCGGGGCTGACGGCCGAAGACTGGGGGCTGCTCGCCAGCTACTCGTGGGACACGGACGAAGGCCAGCTGGTCGCTGCCGATCGCGTGGCCACCACGTTGGTGGCGCTCGCCAGGGCCTGCCCTTCACGCTTTCAGGCGAGCTCGGACCGGCTGGCGTTGCGCGCGATCATCGCCACCGCGGCCGGCCGCGGCACGGTCAATGCGGACCGCACGCGCGCGCTCGCCCACCTGCAGTCCGTGCTGCAGGACGCGGCCCGCGCGCGCGCCGTGTTCGACCTGCTGGTGCAATGGGCCCCGGTGATGGCCGGATTGCTGACCGACCCGGACAGCACGGCGCGGGAGCAGCTGATCGCCCGCTGGGATGCCCGGCTGGCGGCCTTCGCCGGCGACGCGGGGCTGTCCACCGCGGATCGGCTCGATGCGCTGGGCGCTCGCGCTGAACTGCAGAAGCTGGCCGATCCGAACGGCCCGATTGCACCGGCGCTGGCCGAGGCGATCCGCAGCGCCGCCCAGCGTGCCGACCAGGATACGACCGATCGCTATGAGCGCCAGGCGGTGATCGCCTCGGCGGCCGACGCCCTGTCAGCGGCGGGCTTGGGCTCGCAGTCCGATGCGCTGCTGCAAGCCGAGCTCGCCCGTTCGCCGTCTCCGTACTACGTGATGGTCGTGCTGGCCGCGAACGCGCGCAAACGCGGCGACGCGGCCGCCGCGCTGGACTGGTACGAGAAGGCGTACGGGCTCGCTCAGGGGCCGGCGACCCGGCTCCAATGGGGCATGCGCTACGCGGTGGCGCTGACCGAGCTGGCGCCCGAACAGCAGCAACGGGTCGATCACGCCGTCGGGCAGGTGATCGACGACCTGGATCCTGCGCCCCAGACCTTCTACGGACGTAACCGCGTTGCGCTCGAGCGGCTGGGCGCGGCGCTTCAGAGCTGGAACTCCGGGCACGCGCACGATGCGGTGGTGCAGGGTGCGATCGCGAAGATGGATGCGGTGTGCGGCAAGCTGCCCGAGGGCGCGCCGGAGCGCGCGGTCTGCAGCAGGCTGCTGCGCCCGTCGCCCTCACCCTCAGCCTCTGTCCGCCGCCCGGGCGAGGGAAGCTAAGAGGGCAATCGACTGAACCATCTCCAGAGGTTGTGTCTGGAAGAACGAAGCGGGAAGAATTGCTCCCTCAAGCATCTCCAGAGTGCGGGCATCCACCCCGTCGGCCGCGAAGAGTCTCTTCCAGGCTTTGACGACCTCGAGCATGGCGCTTATCTCGGCCTCTGCTTGTTCGCGCGACAAGCCGAACACGTCACACTGCGATAGAACGTTGTACCGGCTCGCGGCTCTGCCATGCTGGCCTGCTTTCAAAGCGAGGTCGCGTCTTTCTTGAGATGCCAGCGCAACCGGGACGATGTCGTAGGCCGGTGACAGTCTCCAACCTGCGCTTGTATGTACCAGCGCATGGTTTCCTACGGTCCCTTCTTGCGGATGACGATCGGAGCGCGCGGAAACTCCGGCAGCCCCGAATAAAGCGCCGGCACCGTGGTCGGCAGCAGGTCGTCGGCCACCTTGCGCTGCTCGGGCGACAGCACCGCATACAGCTGACTGGCCGCATCGGCGATGTCTTCCATCGCCGCCAGCCGGTTTCTCACCAGGTCCACACGGCGGTTGATCTGGTGCAGGGCATCCTCGTTGTCGGGCCCGCGCGGCACACCGCGCAATTGATCCAGCATCAGCGCCTGCACGCGCTGGGCATAGAGGTCCCAGGCGGCCTGCTGGGAAGTCTGCAGCTTCAGCCGCTGCTGCACTTCGGCCACGTGCAGGCCGAATTCGCTGCCGAGCGTGTGGCGCTCGATCGCGCCGCGATCGGGCGCCTCCTGAATGGTCGGCGGGACCTGCCCCGCACGCCGGCCTTGCTGCGCGCTCGCGATCAGTCCGGCTGCCAGCAACGCGGCCGCCGCCGCGCAGCGGGCAGCCCGCCCCGTCACGCGCGCGCTCCGAGACCGGCTGCAGCCAGCCCGCCGGGAAATTGGCCCCGCCGGCGCGGAAACTTCAGCACCGCTCTGAGCCCGCCGCCCTGGCGCGACTCGAGTGCGACGTCGCCGCCGTGACCGCGCGCGATCGCGCGCGCGATCGCAAGGCCCAGGCCGCTGCCTCCCGTGTGGCGGGCCCGCGAAGCCTCCAGGCGCACGTAGGGCTCGAACACGCGCTCGCGCTCGGATTCCGGAATGCCCGGTCCGCGATCCTCCACGATGAACTCGAGCTGGTCGGCCTCGTCGCGCACGGTCAGATCGACCGAACCGCCGCCGTAGCGTCGCGCGTTGTCGACCAGGTTACCCAGGCAACGCCGCACCGCCTGAGCGCGCGCCAGCAGCGGCGCGCTCGCCTGGCCGTGAGTCTCGATCGAGCACCCGAGCGCCCGCATGTCCTCCGCCACCGACTCGACCAGCGCGTTCACGTCGATCCGGGCCGGCTGCTCGCCGCTGTGCCCGGCGCGCAGGAATTCCAGCGTATCGCCGATCATCCGGTCCATTTCGACCAGGTCGCTCTCGATCGCTTCGCGCGTGGCCTCGTCGGCCAGACGCTCGATCCGCAGCCGGATCCGCGTGATCGGCAGCCTCAGGTCATGCGACACCGCCGCGAGCGCCTGCGAGCGCGTCTCCAGGTTGCGCTTCAGATCCTGCTGCATCCGATTGAACGAAGCGGCCGCCGTGGCCACTTCGGCCGGCCCGGTCACCGCCAGCGGCGGCTGGTCCAGATTGCCGGCCAGTCCACTGGCCGCCCGGGCCAGCGTCCCCAGGGGGCGCGTCATCCTCCGCACGGTCCAGGCCGTCAGCCCTCCGACGATCGCCACCAGCAGCGCCACCCCGACCAGCACGTGCGTCGGCGGCTCCGCCAGCGTGGGCGGCAGCACGTGGCGCAGCGTCAGAACGGTGCCGTCGGTCAGCCGGGCCTGCACGGCCACCATGCGCAGCCGGCGCCGCCGCGAGTCGTCCAGCACTCCCGCGGCCGCCGGGGCAGCGGACGGGCGGGCAGCGGGCAGCATGGGAGGCCAGTCCGGGCCCATCACCAGCATCTGCAGCTCCAACGGCCGCGGCAGGCCGTTGCGCAGCTTGGCCAGGAACGAGATCGCTTCGGCCGGCGGAGCGTCACCCGGCCTGTGCCACGGCTCCTCCAGGCTGGCGTGCGATGGACGCAAGCCGGTGGTGCCGATGATGCGCAGGCGCTCGGCCGAGCCGGCTTCGTCGAGCGCGCTGATGAAGCCGGCTACGCGCTCGGCCGCCTGGTCGCCCCATAAACGGTCAGCCAGCCGCGAGCGTTCGTTCAGCAGCAACCAGACGCCGATCAGCTGCGACACAACCACCGCAACCACCGTGGCGAACACCACCTGGCCGAACAGCGAACGCGGCAGCAGCTTCACCCCCGCTCCGGGCGCGATACCAGCATGTACCCTTCGCTGCGCACGGTGCGGATCATCCTGGGCTCACGCGCGTCGTCGCGCAGGCGCTTGCGCAGCCGGCTGACCAGCACGTCGACGGTCCGCTCGAGACGGTTGGCCTCGCGCCCGGCGATCGCATCGATCAGCTGGTCGCGCGTGAGCACGCGGTTCAGATTCTCGGCCAGCGCTCGCAGCAGGCGGAACTCGCCGGTCGACAGGACCACGACCACGCCCTCCGGGTCGATCAGGTGATGGGCGCCCAGGTCCAGGACCCAGCCGTCGAAACCGATCCGCGAGGTGGCGTCGGGCCCGCGATCGCCGGCGCGGCGCAGGATGCTGCGGATACGCGCCAGCAGCTCGCGCGGGGAAAACGGCTTGGCCAGGTAATCGTCCGCCCCCATTTCCAGCCCCAGCACGCGCTCGAGCTCGTCGCCGCGCGCGGTGAGCATCATGATCGGGACGGTCGAATGGGTGCGCAGCCGGCGGCACAGCGTCAGGCCGTCCTCGCCGGGCAGCATCAGATCCAGCACGATCAGGTCGAAAGCTTCGCGCGCGAGGCGCTCCCGCATCGCCTCGCCGTCGGCAACGGTCTGCACTTCGTACCCCGATTCGCGCAGATAGCCGTCGAGCAGCTCGCGCAGCCCGGGGTCGTCGTCGACGACCAGTATTCTTTGAGTCATTCGGCGTGCCGCCCAGGTAGCTGTCGTCGAAAGCATAATCATCGTGTCACTCGCATTCTGAAGGTGGATACAGGCGCTGACCATCTGTTACGCGCCGTTGACACGCGGTGATCGCGCATCGTGAACCCATTGACACACGTGGGCTCTAATGGGTTCACTTGATTCGTGGAGAATTCGATGAACGCAGTTCGCAGATACGCGCCGCTGGCCGCGATCCTGCCTACCCTGCTGCTGGCCGCCCTGCCGTTGGTTTCCATGGCCCAGCAGCAACGAGACCCCCCGGGCCCGCCGCACCAGGCGCGCGGGCACGAGGATATGCAGCAGAATCTGCAAAGGCACCTGGACCATCTGGCGGCGCGGCTGGAAATTCGCGCGTCGCAGCAGGAAGCCTGGAACGCGTTCACCACCGCAGTGCGGGCAATGGTACCGGACAAGCCGCACGAGCGGCCCGCCGAGAGCCTGGACGCGGCCTCACGCGCGCGGATGGCCGCGGATCGCGCCGCCGAACGCGCCAAGCACCTGACGCAGCTGGCCGACGCCACCGCCAAGCTGCAGCAGGTGCTGGATCCACCGCAAAAAGAGGTGCTGAACGAAGTCGCCCGCCATTTCGGATCCCGCCTGATGGCGCACGGCGATGGCATGCACGGGATGCACGAAGGTCACTGCGACGAGCCGATGCACGAAGGTCATCATTTCCAGTGGCATGAGCGCTCGGGCAGCGACGGCCACGACGGGCACGACAGCTGATCCGGAGGGCCTCACGTGAGTGAGGGCGGCTCCAGCGCGTATCCGGCCAAGGCGCCGTCCGCCAGCCACTGGTTCAGCAGTTCGACGGCCCGCTCGGCCGCGCCCAGCTCGCTGCACCACTGCGCGAAGTCGATGCGCCCGGCCAGCCGGTCGAAAGCGGTCGCCTCCTCGGGCGCCATCGAGCGGAAGCGCACCTGAAAATCGCGTCGCGTCAGCAGCCACGCCGTCGCTGCACCGCGGTCGGATGCCGGAACCGCCTCGCCGCGCGACTGGGCGGCCCACATCGCCGGCACGTTGGTGGTGAGCTCGATGCGCTGTACGGCCGGATGAACGATGAAACTCAGCCGCGGCCAGCTGTCCGGCGCGATCCGGACCAGCGCATCGCGGCTCAGGCAGGCCGCATCCAGCGCGTCGAACGACGAGGCCATCGCCCATTCGAAGCGGGCCATCTCGGCCAGCTCGGGACGGTCGGACCAGGGCGGAGCCGATTCCAGGAACTGGGAGAGGCGCTCGCCGTACCAGCGCAGGTTGCGAAAGCTGGAGGGGTGGGCAGCGATGTAAGCGCGCCCCAGCGCGTCGAACTGTTCCGGGCCGGCGATCGCGCTCAGGCCCGGGTAGTCGGTCTGCAGCGCTTCCAGCAGCCGCAGCTCGTAGCCCTCCGCGTAGATCTGCATCCTGGCGGCGCTGTCGGCCGGTGCGGTTTGCCGCACCCGCTGCAGCACGGCCGGGTCGCGCTGCAGCACGTAGTCCTGGAACTCGCGCTGAAGGCGCGCCAGATCCGGCCCGGCGTGCGGCGACCGCCGCGCCATCAGGCCGCCTGCGACGAGGTACGCTCCATCGCCTCGGCATCGACGCGCGCTGCGATGGCGCGGGCCCGATCGAGCTCCGCCAGCAGCTCGGCCAGCGGTGGAATGTTGGCATCGCGCTCGATCATCGTGGCCACGTCGCCGAAGCGGCGGCGCGCGTGCTCGTACAGCTCCCATACCGGCTCCACGATCGGCGCATCGTGCGTGTCGACGATCAACTGGCCGCGTCGCTCGTGACCGGCCAGGTGGATCTGCTGCACACGCGCAGCCGGGATCGCGTTCAGATAGACGAGCGGATCGAAGTCGTGGTTCACGCTGTTCACGTAGACATTGTTGACGTCCAGCAGGATCAGGCAGTCGGCGCGCCGCGCGACTTCGGCCAGGAAGTCCCATTCGGCCAGTTCCGAGCATTCGTAGCCGGCGTAAGTGGACGCGTTTTCCAGCAGGATGCGGCAGCCCAGCCGGTCCTGCACCCGGCCGACTCTCTCGACCACGTGGGCGAGTGCGGACTCGCTGTACGGCAGCGGCAACAGGTCGTGCAGGTTCACGCCGCCCACCCCCGTCCAGCACAAGTGGTCGGAGATCCAGACCGGATGCACGCGCCGCTGCAGCCGCTTCAGGGCGACCAGATGGTCGTCGTCCAGCGGGTCCGTGCTGCCGATCGACAGCGACACCCCGTGCATGGCAACCGGGTAGTCGGCCCGAATGCGGTCCAGCCAGTGCAACGGCCGCCCGCCCGGAACCATGTAGTTTTCACTGAGGATCTCGAGCCAGCCGAGCGGCGGCCGGGTCTCGACGATCGCCGAATAGTGCGGCGCTCGCAGCCCCAGCCCGAAACCGAGCGAGCGTGCGGCCACGAGCACCGTCCTGGCGCTACTTCTTCATGTCCGCCTTGGCTTTGTCGCAATCCGCCTTGCTCATTTCCTTGATGCCCTGGCCCTTGCAGGAGTTCTGCCCCTTGCAGGAGTTGTTCGCGTTCTTGCAGTCGCTCTTGCCCTTGCAGCTGTTGACGCCGCTGCATTGAACCTTGCCGGCGTCATCGGCAAGAACCGGGGTCGCGAACCCCATCGCAAACAGCCCCGCCGCAGCCGCCGCGATCGCAGCCCCGGTTAGTTTCGAGCTCTTTCTGGTCGTCCCCATCATGACTCCTTTTTCAGAATGTGCCGCCCCCTTGCGAGCCGTACGCCGCGCGACCTCGGTCGCAACCACGCCGGATGCCCGACCACCGGGCACGCGGCTTGGTCGGACCTCGGGCGCAGATCTTACAGCCCGGCTGCGCTCAAGGCCGCCCAGGGTCGGCGGCTGCCCGGATGCTACATTGATCGAGCCCCAAGTCATTGACTCCGAACGGCTAATGAGAGTGGCCGACGATGCAGCCCGACCCTGATGGCGCCGCTGTCGGGGCGCGCGTGCGCTGGTTGGCTGCGGCGGGCGCCGTGCTCGGGCTGACGGGCGTTGCCGCGGGTGCGTTCGGGGCTCATGCCGCCAAGGCGTGGATGGGGCCAGAGCACCTGGGCGTGTTCGAGACCGCTACCCGCTATCAGGTAGTGCACGCGTTGGCGCTGTTCGCGTGCGCATGGGTGCTGCAATCCTGGCCGGGGCGCGCCGCATGGGCGGCAGGCGCCTGCTTCGTGGCCGGCACCTTGCTGTTCAGCGGCAGCCTGTACCTGCTCGCCTTGCTGGGTGAACCGCGTTTCGGCGTCATCACGCCCCTGGGCGGATTCGGCCTGCTCGCGGGGTGGGCGCTGCTCGCCGTCGCGCTCGTCCGGTCTTAGGAAGCGCCCGGTTGGCCAACAGCTCGACCATCCAATCGACGCAGCCCAGACGGGAAAGCCACCGAGAACTGTGACGTTGCTCGGTTAACATCCGCACTCCTTCAAGGAGCCGGGCATGCATGCGTTGGGACCATCCGCGCT
>Ga0307479_10003487_pt1 | contig 14329 bp, 9 predicted proteins | sample atmos_gasesECM4C_FD_203743 | JGI IMG/M metagenome (GOLD analysis project Ga0307479, IMG submission 203743) | Hardwood forest soil microbial communities from Morgan-Monroe State Forest, Indiana, United States - atmos_gasesECM4C_515 | ecosystem: Environmental > Terrestrial > Soil > Temperate...
AGTATACTAGACGGTGAAAAAAAAGTCAAGCGAAAAGTGAAGTGGCGCTGGATGCTATGTCACGGAAGCTGGCGAGAATCCGGGCCGGCAGCGTCATTTGACGGTCAGCGTGAGCGGAATCGCCTGCAATTGCAATGGCTGCCCGGACGAAGAGACTGCCGATGGCGTGATTGTGACCGTTGAAGTTCCCGAAGGCGTGACGATGCGTGGCGGCGCGACGGCGAGGGGTGCCGTGACGGGAGAGCTTCCGCTGCCGCAGCCCGCGGCATAAATTATTGAACAGAGGAAAATAGCGGCGAGCGCGCCGGTCCCTGCCAGCCGCCTCGCGCCGGAATGGGTCCCAACCATCCAGCGATTCCCGGCAGCTTTTGCCGAAACCAGGACGAGCGCCAGAAGGATGAACACGCGAATTCCAGCAGGAGGAACGAAGCGGGGGGGAATCGAGGGCGGCAGCATGGCGGCACCGCTGGTTGACACCGTTACCGTGAACGGTGCCGGGGCGGCATTTGTAATCGACACGCTCGCCGGGACTTGGCACGCCGCGCCAAGCGGCGCGCCGCTGCAGGCGAGCGACACGGTACCGCTGTAGCCGGCCCCAGGCGCCAATTGGAGCAGGTATTGCGCGGTCTGGCCGGCCGTCACGGAGGCGGTGGTCGAACCACCCTGCGCGGGGCCTGCGGTGAAGGCCGGATTGGCGGTGGCGCTAAGCGAAATGGTCTGCGGCGAACCCGGCGCATCGTCCGCGATCATGAGATTTGCGCTACGTTGGCCCACACCAATTGGGTTGAAAACAAGGGAAATCGTACAGTTGGAGGCGGGAGCAACGGGCGCCGCGCAATTATTGGTGAAAGCGAACTCCGCGGCGTTGGAACCGGCGAGCGCGACCGATGAGACGTGGAGAGGCGCGTTCCCCGAGCTAATTACGGTCAACGTTTGCACTCCCCCAGACGTTCCCTGCGTGATCGTTGGGAACGAGGGCGTGACAGGAGAGAAGGTGACACCCGGACCCACTGCGACGCCCGTGCCGCTCAGGCTAACAGTTTGCGGGCTTCCGGGAGCATCGTCCGTGATCGTGACGGTTGCGGAGCGCAAGCCGGAGGCGAGTGGCGTGAACGTGACGATTATCGTGCAGCTCGAGTTGACCGCGACGGCGGAATTGCAGGTAGGACTCGAGGAGCCGTAATCGCCGGCGTTCGCTCCTCCGACAGCGACGCTCGAGATATGAAGTGCCGCGGTACCAGAATTCGTGACAGAAACATTCAGAGGAGTGCTGGTTCCCAGCGTGACGGTGGCGAAAGCGAGGCTGCCAGGAATGAGTGTTACTGCGGGAGCAGGGGCCAGGCCTGTGCCGTTCAACTGAGCGGATTGCGTGGGGGGAGAAGCATTGCTCGTGTTTGTTAGCGCTGCCGTCCGGCTGCCCGTGGCCGAAGGAGTGAAGGTAATGAGCACGGAACAGGAGTTGCCGGGTTGGAGAACGGTCGGAACCTGGCAGGTGTCCGTTTCCGCAAAGTCCCCGGAGTTTGCTCCGGTAATCGCGAGTGTATTCAAACTCAGCGCCTGACCGCCTTCACTGGTGATCGTCAAGGTTTGAGCGCTGCTTGTCTGGCCGAGGGACAAGCTTCCGAAAGAGAGTGATGTGGCGCTCAGTTGAGCGATCGGCCCAAGGACGGGTTGAGAGCCGGGCGGCCGGCTGAAAACTACGGGCTTCACAATAGGACTCGACGAGAGGATGGGGGTAGGAATCCCCGTTTGCGGATCAACCTGATAAACCTGATCGGCGTAGATGAGCGGTCCCGTCGGATCAACGATCCACGTTCCCGACGATGGGAAGCTCGAAGGCAGGGGAGAATTGGAAGTCTCCAGCAGCGTGGCCGGCGAGAAAATGTGGACAGTCGGCGAGGTCGCCGGCGGGCTCAGGAAGTCCACATAGAGAAAGCGGCCGAAAGTGTCGAAGGCCATCGAATGCGCGCTTGCGCTGGCAAAACCTATGGTTGGGTTGGTTCCGAGAGTCCCGTCGGCTTGGAGGCTGTATAGAGTGAGTTGACTGGAGACTCCAAGCGCGAGGCCCTTCCCTTGAGGGTCGAGGGCGAAGCAGCAACCAAACGTGCCCGCACTTGAGCTCAAATTGGGATTGGGAATGGTGAATTTGCCCGTGGAGCTGTTGAAAAGGAGGAAGAATGCCTGATTCGGAATCGAAGAGAATGGAGCGTTAAGGAAGGCGTAGAACGATTTGCCGCTGGGATGGGTTGCACCACTCAGGAAGAGGCCGGGGAGCTGAGTAGGCCCGCTTGAGGAGGGAATCAAGCCGAGATTCACAGGATCAATTTGGAAGGATTCGAACGAGCTGGCCCCCGCCTGAGAACCGTTAAAGTTGATCACATAGAGAAACTGGCCGCTACTTTCCGTAGAGAGAAACACGGGGCTGTTTGTGGAAGGGGAGGCAAAGGGCGAATTCGTAACTTCCTGAAGTGCGCCAGTATTAGGATCAACGGTAAACATGGAGATCTTGCTGGGGCTATTGCTGGCGGTGAACAAGAAGCGGCCGGCGAAATCGAGGGTCATCACATTCACCGGCTCCTTGCTGGCAAAAGGAGAGCCGGGCACAGGCGTGAGGACGCCGGTGACGTCGTTTCGGGTGTAAACAGCGACGCTGTTGGGATTAGCAGGATTAGCGGCGAATACAAATGCCGATTGGAGTTGGGCGCGCGCGGGGACGGCGCAGACGAATAGAGCCGTTATTAGGGTCAGAGAACAGAGCAGGGCCGAACTTCCTGCGCGGCCCAGGCGGGACGCTGCCGGCGGGAGGGGATAGAGTACGATTTGTGTGGCCATGGGTCTTCCTTGGCCGTGAGTCATGCGGCGCTTGAAGTTCTGAGAGGGAACTAAAACGAGCGTACATTAACGCTGGGATCTAACACTGTCAAGGGTAATTAGTTAAATAGATATAATACTGTTGTTTTCCCAGGACAGTGGGAGGGCTGGAGAAGGGTGCAGGGCGCAAGAGTTCACTGCGCGACGATTATGTCCTCGCGCGGGAAATCCGATCGCGCCTGCCGAGGGCTAGCTCGGTGTCCAATGCGGATGATTGGTGAAGAGGCCAGCGGCGAAACCGATCTGATAGCAGACAAAAAGGCCGAAACTCAGACTCAGCAGACCTGATCCAACCACGAAGCTGCGATTGAGCCACGCGAATCGGGAACCGGCAAAGGAAAACGGCAGGGCGAGGGCAGCGGTGATGAGCATCATTCCGGCAATGGTGCCGGCGCCAAAAATCAGCAGATACACAACCGCCCATGTCGGGTCGCGAATGGTGCTCAACACCAGCAGAGCCACTGCGGCGGAACCCGCCAAACCGTGAACGATGCCAACGAAGAGAGGGCGCAGGACATGAAAGAGCCCAAGCCGCGCGAAAGGTCCGCGCAGCGAACCCGGCGGCGCGAGGCTGGCGCCGTGATGTTCCGCGGCGGGAGCATGAGAGTGCCAGTGAAAATGCACGCGGGAACCGTGTTCGTGGAGGTGGGCATGCTCCGCCGTCACGCGCGGGTGAGCAGGAGAAAATTTTTCGCTGATCCATTTCATCGCGCCGGTGAGGTTCAATATGCCGAGCAGAATGAGCATCAGGCCCACGGAAAACTCCATGGTCAGGCCGGCACGCACGGGAATTGCCCCGCCAAATAAAATAATGGCCGCCCCGACGACGACGATGGTCAGCGTGTGGCCGCAGCCCCAGAGGATGCCGATGAGGCCAGCTTTGGCAATCGAGCGTTCGCGGCTGACGATGGTAGACACGGCGACCACGTGGTCCGGATCGGTGGCATGCCGCATCCCGAGGAAAAAGCCGATCGTCAGAATGGCAAGTCCGCTCGTCAAGCAAGCACTCCTATTCTCAGAAATTCAAAACCTACGGAACAAAGCATATCTGAGATGGAGGAAACTTTCCCGGAAAAAATAGGCGCAGCGAGGTTTCACTCTTCGCGAAGGATGCGCATGAGTTCCGTGGCGGCATGCGGGAGGCGCGCGCCGCGGCGCGAAACGAGATAGACGTGGCGCGGCATGTTCAATTGCCGAACCTTGACTTCCTTCATCCAGCCGCGTTCGATTTCCCATTGAACGCACATGCGCGGCACGATGGCCACGCCCATGCCCATTTGCACGAAGCGCTTGATGCTCTCGATGGTGGGCATTTCAATGGGCATGTTGAGGGCGGTGCGGTTTCTCGCAAACAGCTCGATGACGCGGCGGCGAAAGGGGGATTCGACGCTGTGGGCGATGAAGTTCTCATCGCCGAGCTCGGCGACATCGACTTCGCGCTTTTTCGCCAGGAGATGCTTGGGGGGCACGACCAGCGTCAGCTCATCTTTCAAGATTTCCGTGGCCAGAAGCTGGGCATCGCGAGGCACAAAGGAAATCGCGCCGACATCCAGGCGGTAGTTCAGGACTTCATGCGGGATGTCCCGCGAAAGCATGCGGTGCACGCGCACCTGCACGCCGGGATGCTTTTCCCGGAATTTGGCGAGGGCGGGGAGGAGGGCGTGGATGGAGCTTTCGTTCACACCCAGGGAGAGTTCGCCGCGCTTCAAGCCCTCCAACTCGGAGAGGCCTTTCTTGACTTCATCGCGGAGGTTAATCAGGCGCTCCGCGTAGTCCTTCAGAAGAGTTCCGGCATCGGTGAGGCGGACGGGCCGGGCGCCGCGGACGAAAAGGGGCTGGCCGAGGGAGTCCTCGAGCTTGCGGATAGCCAGGCTGATGGCGGGCTGGGTGCGGTAAAGGCGCTCGGCGGCGCGGGAAAAGCTGCCCTCTTTCGCCACCATCAGAAAAACCTGCAATTCACCGAGATCCAAGGCACCCCCTCGGCAGGCAGTATAAGACATAATTATCAAAAGTAGAATAAAGATAAATTGGACCGCAGGGCGCTTCCCGTGCGTTACTAGAGCATGGGGGACTCTATGGACCTCGTACGCATCTTTGACACCACGCTCCGTGACGGCGAACAGTCGCCGGGCTTCTCGATGAACACCGAGGAGAAGATCCGCCTGGCGCGGCAGCTTGCGGCGCTGAATGTAGACGTGATTGAAGCGGGTTTCCCGATTTCATCGCGAGGCGACCTGGAAGCGGTCAAGAAAGTGGCGCAGGAAGTACGGACCGTGCCGATTGCGGCGCTCGCGCGCGCCAGAAAAGAAGATGTAAGCGCGGCCATTGAGGCTCTGAAACCCGCCGCGGCGCCGCGCTTGCATATCTTCCTTGCGACTTCGGATTTGCATCTTCGCGTGAAGCTGAAAATGAGCCGCGAGCAGGCGCTCGAAGCCATTGCCTCGATGATTCGCTACGGCCGGCAGCATGTGGGCGAAGTGGAGTTCTCCGCCGAGGATGCCGGGCGAACCGACATCGATTTTCTGTGCCAGGTCTGCCGCGTAGCGGTGGATGCGGGCGCGACGGTCCTGAATCTGCCGGACACCGTGGGATATGCGGTGCCGGAAGAGTACGGAGCGATGTTCACCAAGGTTCGTGAATACCTAGGGGATGCGCAAGGGATTACGCTCAGCGCGCATTGCCACGACGACCTGGGCATGGCGGTGGCAAATTCACTGGCGGCGATTCGGGCAGGCGTGCGGCAGATCGAATGCACGATCAACGGAATCGGCGAGCGGGCGGGAAATGCGTCGCTCGAAGAAGTGGTCGTCGCGCTGGCGGTGCGCAAGGATAGTTTCGGGGTTACGACGGGCATCCGGCTGGAAGAGCTTTTTCCTACGAGCCGCATGCTCACGGAAATCACCGGAGCGCAGGTCGCGCCGAACAAAGCGATCGTGGGCGCGAACGCCTTTGCTCACGAAGCGGGAATTCACCAGGATGGAATCATCAAGAATCCACTGACGTACGAAATCATTTCGCCGGAGACGGTGGGCGTGCCGGCGCGCTCGCTGGTTCTCGGGAAGCATTCCGGGCGCAACGCGCTGCGTTTGGCGCTGCATGATCTGGGTTACGAGGCGAGCGACACCGAGCTAGCGGAAGTTTACAGCCGGGTGACGGCGCTGGCCGATAAGTCCAAGCAGGTGCGCTCGCGCGATATTGTGGCCATCGCCCACGAAGTGATTCGGCGGCGTTCCGCGGCGCTGGCCGCGGAATCGTCGCCGGCCGCCTGAACTTTTCGGCTGCTAAAGAAGAGATTGCCGCGCCAGAAAGGCGCTATTTTGTATGTTGTAGCGCTGCGTGCGCGGCTTGCCAGAATTCTCTTTCGGTACGGGGACCATCATGAAGAAGACCATTGTCCTGCTGCCAGGAGACGGCATAGGTCCGGAAGTCACACGGGCGGCGTCGGCCGTCCTGCGGGAATCGGCGCAAGAATTTAATCACCAGTTTGAGTTCGGGGAATTTCCCATTGGCGGCGCGGCCATCGACGCCGCCGGTATGCCCCTTCCGAACGAAACGCTGGACGCCTGCCGCAAAGCGGACGCCGTATTTCTGGGAGCCGTCGGCGGGCCGAAGTGGGATGCGCTGCCCGTCGGAAAGCGCCCGGAGAGCGGACTGCTGGACCTGCGTAAAGGGCTGGGGCTTTACGTGAATGTGCGTCCGGTGAAATTGCTCGAGCCGCTGAGAGGAATCTCGCCGTTGAAGGCGGACCGGCTCGGGGACGTGGATCTTGAGATTGTGCGCGAACTCGCCGGCGGAATGTATTTTGGCGAGCGCGGGCACGCCACCGAAAAGGGCGTGGAACGCGCTTGGGACACGGAGTCGTATTCGACGCCGGAGATTGAGCGCATCGCCACGTTCGCGTATGCGCGCGCGGAGAACCGCTCGCGGCGGCTGTGCTCGGTGGACAAAGCGAACGTGTTGAACAGCTCGCAGCTCTGGCGCCGCACGGTCACGGCCATGAGCGCGGTCTATCCCACAGTGAAGCTTGAGCATATGTACGTGGACAATGCGGCGATGCAGCTGACGCTGCGGCCGGCGCAATTTGACGTGCTGCTGAGCAGCAACATGTTCGGCGATATTTTGAGCGATGCGGCGGCGGGGCTGGTCGGCTCGATTGGACTGATTCCGTCCGCCAGCTTCGGGTCCTCCGCGCCGCTTTTTGAGCCGATTCACGGCTCGGCGCCCTCCCTGGAGGGGACGGACTCCGCTGATCCGATTGGCTCGATTCTCAGCGCCACGATGATGTTGCGGGACGCCTTCGGGCTTTCTCTGGAGGCGGATTGGGTCGAGCAGTCGCTGCAACGAGTTCTCGCAGGCGGTTACCGCACGCCCGACATCACCGAGCCGGGGGCGAGGGCCGTAGGCGGCTCGGTCTTCACCGAAATCCTGCGAGAAGAGATGCAGCGCACGTTCGAACACGCCGAGCGTTACGGCTGGGGCGTGTAGAGGCACATTTTGCTGCCCTCTCTGCCTTTTATTCATCAGCGGGCTTCCGCTCAGGGCACCGATGCCGCCGCGAGCTTGGACGCGTGTCAGTTTCCGGTAACGCGACATATCAGGAGTTGGCACAAAAAACCAGCCGGGTGGTATTCTCTGTGCGTGCCTGACTGGAAACGAGTCATCGTCGGAGATGCGTTTCAGCTACCCTCTCGTGAATTTAACTATTACCGGGACCTCTTTCTGTTCTGGCCCTTCCTACTTTTCACCATAGTCGCTCTTGTGAATCTGTTTAGTGTGGGGCACGATCATCGACTTGGTTTTAAGTGTATGGCTTTGTCTCTCGTGAGCCTCCTACTCGCGCGTGAGCGATTCGTTTTGATCGGAGGCGCCCTCGGATTTTGTGCTGTGCAGTCGGGTATTTCCTTTGCCATTAAGCATGAGTGGGTGGCGCTAGCGGTTTCAATACTAACCGGAGTTGTTTTCCTCCTGCTGGTGCGTTCAATGAGAGACTACAAGCTAAGCTACCGCTGGCCGAAAGGCCTATCGATCGTTGATCTCCTCGTAGGGCTATCTTCTTTGGGACTCACTATTGCGCTCTTCTCTTGGCTTCGCCGGTAACTTCGCTGGCTTTTGCCTGTCAAACGCGTTAACCAGAAGCTTAGTCAGTGCCAGCCGTGATGCCTTGCGAGAAGCCTCTAAGAATGCTACTTTTACACTTTCCGAGGCCGCCTGCGGCTGGCTAGACAAGGGGCCCACACGGTCGTGTGGACGAAGACGCGGGCTGCGAATCCGTTACAGAGCAGCTTGACCAAAAGGTGAGAAAGATCATTACTCATCATCACTTTCTTGAGCTATTCTCGCGGCGGATGGGCCGCCGTTCGTCGTAAGCCCGCTATGGCGCAGCCCGGATCCAATTCGCATCGTGTTTTGCCTTCCGCTAACAACAGTAACGTTTCCTATTGGCGGGCCGAAGGCTCCCTCCTGGAACTTGGCGCCATGCGCCCGGTCGGCTTTTTCACCTGGAACGCGCAGAGTTTTGCCGAACGGTGGGCGCGGCGCGCGGGCATGGCCGGCATGGCGTTGGCGCGTCCTTTCGCTTATTTTGCGAGCCGCACGTTTGCCACACGCTTCCTGCACACATTGCTTCGCGGGGTCAGCCGCGATCGCCTGGATCTCCTTGGCGAAGAGTATTTTCACTATGTCTTAAAGCCGCAATTGCGCCGTGAGGCCGCCGATAAGCTGGTCGAAGCGGTCCGCAACGGCGAGCGCGTGGTTCTGGTCGGGCAACTCCTGGAAAACGTCCTTCGCCCGCTGGCGCACCATTTCGGAGTCGAGTCCATCATCTCGAACCGGCTGGAATTTCGCGACGGCAAAGCGACGGGACGGCTGCTCGATCCCATCGTGCGCCCGCGCGGACCCTTGGCTTGGATCGCTAGCGGCGCCACGAACGGCCGGATCCCCCGGGAAAAGCTTTTGCGTCAGCTGGGATGGCCGGGAAAGCCTGAGCACCTTGAAGGCGCGATGCAGACCACGGCGCGTCCAACCATTCCGCCAGGCAAGTCGGTCGCGCTCTTCGGGGAAACTCCGCGAGTCGAGCGTCTCTCCGTACGTGAGAACCTGGCGAACCGGCATCTGCTGCTGATCGGCGTGACCGGATTCATCGGCAAGGTCTGGCTTATCGATCTACTTGAAAATATACCCAACATCGGCAGGATCACGCTCTTGATTCGCCGCAACCGCACCACCTCCGCGCAGCGGCGCTTCGAAAAAATCGTCGAGGAATCCCCCGCGTTCGATACTCTTCAAGAGCGCCATGGCCGGAAGCTCGGCGCCTTTCTGAGGGAAAAAGTGGAAGTCGTGGAAGGCGACGTCAGCTTGCCGGGCCTTGGGTTGGATGAAGCGACCCAAGCGCGGCTGGCAAAATCACTCGACCTCATCGTGAACAGCGCCGGGTTGACGGATTTCAATCCTGATTTGCGCGATGCGCTCTCTTCCAACGTCGATTCGGCGGTCAACCTGCTCGACTTTCTGCGCAAGTGCCAACACGCCGGGCTGATGCATCTTTCCACATGCTACGTTGCCGGCATGCGCGACGGCCGCGTCACCGAACAGCTGCAGGACAACTATAATCCCGCCGGCGATTCCCAGTTCGACGCCGAACGCGAAGTCGATTCGCTTCGCGAGACAATTCGCCACGTCGAAGAACGCTCCCAAAGTCCCGAACTCGACAAGGCCCTTCGCCGCCAGGCGCTCGGACGCGCCGGCAACGAAGCTGCAGCGCCCGCGGCGGAGCTCGACGGTGTCCTGAAACGCAATCGCGCGCGCTGGGCCCGCAACCGGCTCGTGCGCGTCGGGCTGCGCCGCGCCCAGCATCTGGGCTGGCCGAATACCTACACGTTCACGAAAAGTCTTGGCGAGTCCATCCTCGCGCGACACGGCCGCGATCTGCCCATCGCCATCGTGCGCCCCTCGATTGTGGAGAGCTCGGAGCGGGCTCCCTTCGCCGGGTGGAACGAAGGGATAAATACCTCCGGGCCGCTTTCCTACCTTCTCGGCACCAATTTCCGCCAGCTCCCTTCCAATGAGCGGAAGTGTCTCGACGTGATTCCCGTCGACATGGTCTGCCGGGGGATGACGCTCATTGCTTCCGCTGTTGTCGCGCGACGGCACGCCCGCCTGTACCAGCTCGCGACGTCCGCGATCAATCCGGTCAATATGGGGCGCAGCATCGAGCTCACGGGACTGGCCCACCGCAAGCATTACCGGACCACGCAAACGATCGACAGTTGGCTGAAAGTGAAATTTGAAACCATCCCGGTCTCGAAGCAGCGCTACGAGCGCCTCTCGATTCCGATGCAGAAGGCGGTGATCTCCCGCATCAATCGCGTGGCCGTGTCCCTGCATATGAAGAAGCCGCCGCTTGCCCGCGCGGAGCGCGACCTCATCCGCGCCGAGAAGCTGATCGAGCTTTACGAGCCCTTCATTCTTCACAACGAACACGTCTTCGAATGCGAGAACGCGCGCCTGCTCTCCGCCATGCTGCCGCCGGAGGAGCGTTCGCTGTTCGACTTCACGCCGGAATCGATCGACTGGTGGGATTACTGGATCAACGTGCACATCCCGGCGCTGCGCCGCTGGTGCTATCCGCTGATGGAAGGCCGTCCGCTGGAATCGCGCGAGCCGCGCGCTCTCGATTGGTCGGACGAATCCGTGCGTGAAGCAGCGCTCTCCAAAGCCGCGTCACCCTCCGACTCTTTATGACGATCTTCGTAACCGGCTCGACCGGCTACCTGGGCAGCTATATCGCCGCGGGACTCCTCACCGGGCACCGCGACGCACTGAATCTCCTGGTTCGCGCGAAATCCGAACAGGAAGCGCGCGAGCGGCTTTGGACTTCTCTCCAACTGCATTTCGGGTTTCCCGAATTCGCCGAATACCTGAACACGCGCGTGCGCATTTTTCGCGGCGACCTCACCGGCGATCGTTTTGGCCTTTCCGATGACGAATACCGCGCGCTGGTGGACACCACGGACTCCCTGATTCATTGCGCCGCTTCGTTGAACCGCAAGTCGGAAAAGCAGTGCCTGAACGTCAACCTGCGGGGCACGCTCGAAGTCATCCAGCTTGCGCGCCGCGCGCAGAATCGCAACGGCCTGCGCCGTTATTCGCACGTTTCCACGGTGGCCGTCGCCGGCAAAAGAAAAAACGAAATCGTAACCGAAGACGCCGCCATCGACTGGTCGCGTTCGGATTACGATCCCTACGCGCGCACCAAGAAATTCTGCGAACACATGGCGAATCAACTTCTGCCCGACGTGCCCAAGACGATTTTCCGCCCCGCCATCGTTTTGGGCGACAGCCGCCGCCCGGAGACTTCGCAATTCGACATGGTTCACGCCTTTCATGTTTTGGCGCAGATGCCTGTTCTTCCGCTGCGCCCTCACGATAAAATCGACATCGTACCGGCGAACTATGTCGGCAAGGCCATCGTGACCATTCATCAAAAAGAAGCGCCCGCGCACGGCATCTACCACTTGTCTTCCGGCACGGGCTCGCAGACGTACCACGAGCTGACGGATGCCATCGCTCAGGCAGGCGGCATGATGCGGCCCATGTTTTTGCCGTCTCTGGGCGGACCTTTTTCAAGCACCGTCAATTGGGTTGCGAATCGCAGCGGCGCGGCGGGATATGGCGCTTCGCTGCTCAAAGTTTTCTGGCCTTACCTCGATTGGAATACGGTTTTCGATAATTCGCGCGTCGTCGCCGAACTCGGCGAAGCACCGGCGAAATTCTCGACCTATGCGGCCCCTCTTCTGAAATACAGCCGCGAAAATAAATTCCACTTTCCCGCCAGGCCGTGGCCTTCCGCTCCGAGTACGGAAAAAAATGCCGCGGCAGGGAAAGCCCGCGCATGACGGACTTTCTACTCGTCGCCTGGGTCAGTGCGTTGATTGAGATCACGCGCCTCGGCTGGATGTTCGGTCTCGGCAAGCGCTGGACACCCGGCGAAAAACTGAAGCTGCTCTTCGCCGGTTACAACGGCAACCGCAATACCGGGTCTGACTTGCGCGTGCAGGAAACGCTTCGCCAGATTCGCCATGTTCTTGGCGCCCAAAACGTGGATTTCAGCGTCATGACCCAGAATTTCGATCTCACCCGCGGCTATTTTGAGGGCACGCGCCAGGTCCACCTCCCCGATGTATTTCCACCTTTCCTCTTCCGAGAAGTCCGCGCCAATCATGGCGTGATCGCTTGCGAAGGCTCGATGTTCAAGAGCAAATTCGCGAATGCCCTCACTACCATGATGATTGGCTCCCTCGGAATTGCTTCCGCGGAGAACAAGCTCTCCGTTGGATATGGAGGCGAGGCCGGGCACATGGACCCGCTGATCGAGAGCATGTGCGCGCGCTACGTGAAGGATTCCCTGATCATTCCCCGCAGCGCGGAGTCCCAGGCATTGCTGAATAAGCTGAGTATTCCCACCGAACTCGGCACTGATACTGCGTGGACCTTCGAGCCGCATCCGTCCGAGTATGGCCGGAAAGTGCTTCGCAACGCGGGCTGGGACGAGAAGACACCCATTCTCGCGCTTTGTCCGATTCTTCCGTTCGTCTGGCCGGTCAAGGCTTCTCTTGCGAAATACCTCGCGCTGGCAACTACCGGCGCTTACAAGGACAGCCAATATCGGACCGTTTATTTTCATAAATCCGGCCCATCTGTCGATGCGGAAAACTCGCGCTACCTTTCCGCATTTGCCAGGGCCACGGCGGCATTCCTCCAGCGCCACAAAGTTTTCCCAATTCTTGTCGCCATGGAAAGGCTGGACGCACGCGCCTGCGCTGAATTTGTGGCACACCTTGGCGGCGCCTCCGTGCCCGTCTTCACTTCAGAGGACTACGATATATTCCAGCTCGTGAGCATCCTCCGCCAAAGTTCTTTGATGGTTTCTTCCCGCTACCACGCCATTGTCACCACCATGCCCGCCATGGTTGCCTCCGCTGGCGTGACGATGGACGAGCGCATCCGCAACCTCATGAACGAGCGCGGCCACCAGCATCTCTTTCTCACCGTCGATGATCCCGGCCTCGAGCCCAAGCTGTTGAACATGATGGAGACGCTCGTTGCCGACGCGGATTCCGTACGTGACGGCGTCGCCAGGACCGCTGTTCGCAATCTCAAGGTGATGGCCCGCATGGGCAAGTTCCTCGAAGAGGCGGTGCAGCGCAGCTATCCTGAATTTCCGCTGCGCTCCGGCGTTTTTTCCTGGGAAGAGTATCTGCCGCCGCTCAGCAAGGATTTGGTTCAGCTCGCCGAGCGTTACGACTCTTTGCCGGCCGCGCTCGCGGCAGTTCGCTGAATCTTCATGCCCAATTTTCTTGAAACGATTCTTTCTCAGCTCAAGCGCGCGGATGGCCGCGTCGTTCTTCGCGAAGTTCGCGGGGATCGCTTTGTAAGCGTGACGGGCAGGGAATTGCTCGAGCAGATTCAGCTTGTTCGTGCGTTCCTTCGAAGCTCTGGCATCCGCTCCGGGGACCGCTGTGCCTTGCTTGCGTCCAATTCCATTCGCTGGGCCGCTTTCCATCTGGCGCTCATGGCCGAGGGCGTGATCGTCGTGCCCCTCTATTCGCGGCAGGCGCCCGCCGAACTCGCCGCCATGATGAAGGATTGTGAGCCGCGCCTGATTTTCGCGAGTGACGCGGCGCTCGGCGATAGCGTCGCTCAGGCCTGGGCCGCGGCTCCGCGCCGTGTGCTCTTCGACGAAGTCCTGCGGCAGTCAGCGCCGCAACCTCCGATTGCCGATGCGCCCAATCTTCGCCAGGGCAGCGATATCGTCACCATCATCTATACTTCCGGAACGTCGGGAGAACCGAAGGGTGTTTGCCTGAATGTCGGAAACCTCACGCATATGCTCGCCTGCACGACCGAACGCCTCGATCAGCTCATGGGTGCCACCCACGAACCCGACCGTGTGTTCCATTACCTGCCATTCAATTTTGCGGCGTCCACGATCTTGATGCTGTCCTGTCTCATGCGCGAGAGCATTCTTACTCTTTCGACGGATCTCAACCGCCTCGCGGACGAAATCCGTCTGGCATCGCCGAGCTATTTTCTGAATGTTCCCACGCTGCTGGAGCGCGTCCGGCGTGGCGTCGAAGACGCAATTTCAAAGCGGCCTGCGGTCATCCGTTCACTTTTTGCGAAAGCACGCGCCGCCTGGCAGCGGAAGCACGTCGGGCGCGGCCGCGCGCTCGACGCCTTCTGGCTCGCGCTTGGCCGCGGACTCATCTTTCGCAAGATTCGCGAGCGCTTCGGCCCGCACTTGCGCGCGCTGATCTGCGGTTCCGCGCCGCTCGCTCCGGAGACGCAGCAGTTTTTCCTGATGCTCGGCATTCCCGTGCTTCAGGCGTACGGACTTACGGAAACCACCGGCATTTGCACGCTGGATGACCCGCGCGCGCCCGTCGAACCGGGATATGTC
>Ga0307479_10003488_pt1 | contig 14325 bp, 10 predicted proteins | sample atmos_gasesECM4C_FD_203743 | JGI IMG/M metagenome (GOLD analysis project Ga0307479, IMG submission 203743) | Hardwood forest soil microbial communities from Morgan-Monroe State Forest, Indiana, United States - atmos_gasesECM4C_515 | ecosystem: Environmental > Terrestrial > Soil > Temperate...
CCGCGTCATTTCCGCGATTTGCCCGTCCCGCATCTTCACGACAATATCAGCGAGCGCCGCCCCTTCCGCGCTATGCGTGGCCATGATCGTCGCGGTATTTTGCTGGCGCGTGAGGCGCTGCAAGAGTTCAAGAATCACGTTTCCAGTGGTTGTGTCCAGATTGCCGGTCGGTTCGTCCGCCAGCAAGATAACTGGACTTTGCACCAGCGCTCTAGCGATCGCCACCCGCTGCATCTGCCCGCCCGAAAGCTGATGAGGATAGCGGCGGCCGAGTTCGTCCAGCTCAACGCACGAAAGCCGCTCGCACGCAACCTCTCGCGCGTTCCTCTTACCCGCCAGAAGCAGCGGCAGCTCCACATTTTCGAACACCGTCAGCGTGTGAATCAGTTGGAAGGACTGAAAAATAAATCCTATTTTTTCCCGGCGAACAATGGCCAGCGCATCGGCGCGCAACGAAGTGGTTGCTACGCCATCCACCAGCACCGCGCCAGAAGTAGGAAAGTCCATGGCGCCCGCCAGGCTCAGCAATGTCGACTTGCCGCAACCGCTGCGCCCCACCAGCGCAACGAACTCACCGCGCGAGACGTCCAACGACAAATTGTTGAGCGCCCGCACCGGCTGATCGTCCGTGAAATAGTCCTTGGTGACCTTCTGGAGCGAGAGAATGGGCATCGGGGAAATGATGGCCTAAACGATTGTGGCGCAGCAACCATGGCTGCGCCACAAAGGACGGGAATTTTCAGAATCGCAGAGATGCGCTGCGGTTTAGTGCTTGAGCGAGGCTAGCGCTTTTTCAATCGCCGCCGTGACTTCCGGCGAGTCAGGAGTCACCGCAGGCTCGAAGCGCGTGATGATTTGACCGTCCGGCCCGACCAGGAACTTCGTGAAGTTCCACTGAATGTCACCGCCGGTCTTCGGATTCGCGGACTTATCCGTCAAGTACTGATAGAGCGGCGTTTTGTCGTCGCCCTTCACGGAAACCTTGGACATCATAGGAAAGGTCACGCTGTATTTCGACTGGCAGAAAGTCTTGATTTCCTGGTTCGTCCCCGGCTCCTGGGCGCCAAAATTGTTGGCCGGGATGCCGACAATCACAAAGCCGCGGTCCTTGTACTTCTCATAAATCGCTTCGAGCGCCGTGTATTGCGGAGTGAAGCCGCAGCGGCTGGCCACGTTCACCAGCATCACCACTTTGCCTTTGTAGGCGGAGAGTGGTGCGGGCTGCCCGTCGATCGTGTTCAATGTGTAATCGAAAACGCTCCTCTCTCCGCCAATCACTGCCGCAGCGAAGAAGAGCAAGCAAAGTATTGATGGAACGAATAGCTTGGTCATTTTTCCTCCATCATCTTTGTACATGGAATTGTCGCTAGCTGCAAATTGGCCGTGTTCCGGCATAATCTGCAAGGCCTCGGAAGCGTGAGGAATATTCCGCGTCGATTAACTGAGTTGGCGCCTGTAGCGCCTCACTCCGCACTTACCCTGCCCATTGAGCCTGCACCCTCAGTGTTATAGACTTCGCGCGCCTTGTGTAAACGCCGCCAACGGGAATCGGCCAAGGCTATGCGGTAGCGGCTGGCTTAGGGGAGGCCTAGATGCTGTATGCGTCTGAGGTTGCGGTCGCTCACCGCAACCTGGCAACGATAGACCTCGTCATCATCGGAGTGTATTTCGCCATTGTGTTTGGCATCGGCATGTACTTCGCGCGGAAGGAGCGCACCTCCGAAGACTATTTCCTTGCCGGCCGCGACATCGGATGGTTCTTCATCGGCGCATCCTTGTTCGTATCCAATATCTCCACCGAGCACTTCATAGGCTTGTCAGGCACAGGCGCATCTTCTGGTCTGGCCGTCGGCCATTTCGAATGGCTGGCCTGCCTGATCCTGCTGATTCTGGGTTGGGTTTTCGTGCCTTTCTACCTCCGCAGCAACGTTTTCACCATGCCCGAATTTCTGGAGCGGCGCTTCAATCGCCAGTCAGCCGTCTATCTCGCGGGAATCTCCATCATCGCCTACATCTTCACCAAAATCTCCGTGCAACTCTACGCTGCCAGCGTGGTCCTTGAACGTGTAGCCGGCTGGTCGTTGTGGAAGACCGCTGTGGTCCTCGTCATCGCTACCGGCATTTACACCGTCGCCGGCGGTCTGGCAGCGGTCATTTATACCGACACCGTGCAAACCCTGATCCTCATCACCGGTGCGGTCGCACTTACCGTCATCGGCCTGGGACGCGTCGGCGGCCTCGAACATCTCCGCACGATGGTCCCGCCCGACTACTTCCACATGATCAAACCCATCTCCGATCCGAACTTTCCGTGGACTGGCATCTTTTTCGGCGCGCCCATTCTCGGCATCTGGTATTGGTGTACCGACCAAGTCATCGTGCAGCGCGTGCTCTCCGCGCGCGACGAGGGCCACGCCAAAGCAGGCACGATTTTTGCCGGCTTCCTGAAAATCCTGCCCGTCTTCATGCTCGTACTGCCGGGCATCATCGCCTTCGCGCTTTTCCCCGACCAGGTCAAGAAGCCGGACTTCGCTTACCCAACCCTCGTCCTCAACCTCCTTCCGGTCGGCCTTGTCGGTTTGGTGATGGCCGCATTGCTTGCCGCTGTAATGGGTGCGATGAGCTCTGTGTTCAATTCCGCTTCTACGCTCGTTACGCTCGATTTCTATAAGAAAATCCGCCCGCAAGCTTCCGAGCGGCAGCTCGTCAATTTCGGCCGTGTCGCCACCGGCATGATGGTTCTCCTCGGTCTCCTCTGGGTTCCTTTTATCGGTTACATCAGCAGCCAGCTCTACATCTATCTGCAAAGCGTTCAGGCCTATATCAGTCCGCCGATCTCTGCGTGCTTCATTCTCGGAATCCTCTGGCCCAGGCTAAACGGCGCAGGCGCCATCACCTCGCTCCTGACCGGTTTTGTATTGGGCGCGACGCGCTTCATTCTGGAGCTCGCCGACCGCGCAGGTGGCAGCCACTTCCAGTCCTCAGCGGTCCGCTGGCTGATCGACATGAACTTCTTGCATTACGCCATTTTCATGTTCGTAGTCTGCTCCGCCGTGCTCATCTCGGTCAGCCTGATGACTCCTGCTCCCGATCGCAAGCGCTTGGCCGGACTGACTTTCGCCACCGTCGACGAAAAAATGGAAGCCGTTGCCGTCGGCACGCCCGTGCGCAAACCTGCACACGAGACCCCAACCGAGCGCCGTGTCAACATCATCTTCAGCCTCTTGCTCTTGGCCACGGTAATCAGCTTGTGGATTTACTTCCGCTAGAAAGTTAATGACGACGCAAATTCCATGAGCTCAACCTACATTCAGACTTTGAAGCCGAATGTCACCCAGCAGGAAGCCCTGCGCACATTTTCCAGCGTCGGTCCTTCCACGCTTTACTGGAGGTTGCGCAGCGGCCCGTTGCGCCGAATCGCCGACGTCTACGTCCCCTATTGGCTCTATCGCGTGCAGTACAACTTGGGTCGCGCCGCGCACGCCACTCTTTTCGCCATAGACGCTGTCAACGGTTCCCTGGACCTCTTCACATTTCCGCGCATCCCCGCTGCACAGGACCTCGTCAGCGTCCACACGAGAAATCACGTCGCGCCTTCGCTGCCGCAACCTACAGCGGAGAACTTGCTCCGCCAAAAGGTTCTGCGCGTCATTTTTCAGCAAGGCTTTTTCAAAGTCCGCGATTTGCAACTGGAAATCGCTCTGCAGCCCCTCGAATTGCACGTTCCGTATTGGCTCGGCTTCTACGGCTACACCGCCGCTCGCTGCCGAGTGCTGAACGCGGTGCGCCGCCGCATGGAAGGCGCCAAAGCCTCTGCGTTATTCGAGTCGTGGTTGGCGGCTTAGGGACTCCTATTTTTGCTATACACTGGAGTTCCCTTCCGATACAGATTGTCATCTCGGAACTAATCACAGGGAGAAATTTATGCTCGTTCTCGCAAGACGCTCTGCCTTGACTCTGCTCGGGTTCACATTCTGCGCGATCTGCACTCTTGCGCAGGGCTGGCAACATCTCGGTACAGTGCAGCGAGTTGAAAAACTCAAGGATGGTGTGGAGCTGACCGCCGGCCGCGCCAAAGTGCGCATCACCGCATTCAACGACACCATTGTCCGCGTGCGCGTCGCGCCTCAAGGCAATTTCGCAAAGGATTCTTCCTGGGCCGTCATCGCAGCGCCACAGCCCCAGTCGCTCAATATCGAAGATACAAAGAGCGCGCTACAAATGACAGCGGGAAACACCACCGTCATCGTTCAGAAATCGCCGCTCCTCATCCGCTTCGGCGACGCCGCCGGAAATGTGCTCCTTGCCGACGAGCCCACCCTCCCGATGGCCTTTGACGGCACCCGCGTCCACGTCTGGAAAAAAATGCCCGTCGACGAAAACTACTACGGTCTCGGCGACAAGGCTGGTCCCATGAACCGCCGCAACCGCGCATTCACCATGTGGAACAGCGACGTTTTCGGCTGGGGCGAGTCCACCGATCCCATGTACAAAGCGATCACTTTCTTCATGGGATTGCGCAAAGGGTCCGCCTGGGGCGTATTCTTCGACAACACCTATCGAAGCAGTTTCGATTTCGGCAAGGAGTCGCCGGACTATTTTTCCTTCGGCGCCGAGGGCGGCGAGCTCAATTACTATTTCTTCGGCGGGCCTGAACCCAAAAAAGTCGTCCAGGAATACACCGCGCTCGTCGGCCGCTCGCCCCTGCCGCCGCTGTGGAGCCTCGGCTATCAGCAGAGCCGCTACAGCTATTATCCCGAAGCTCGCGTCCGCGAAATCGCCGCCACGCTTCGCGAAAAGAAAATTCCCGCCGATGTCATCTACCTCGATATCGACTATCAACAGGGCAACGCTCCGTTCACCATCAACCGCGAACATTTCCCCCATTTCGAACAGATGGTCGCCGACCTGCGCTCGCAAGGATTCCACCTCGTCACTATCACCGACCTGCATATCAAGAAAGACCCCGGCCACGGCTACGCTCCCTACGATTCCGGCGTCAAGAACGATGTCTTCGTCAAGAATCCCGACGGCTCCATCTTTGTTGGAATCGTCTGGCCCGGCGAAAGCGTATTCCCAGACTTCACGCTAACCCGCGTGCGCGACTGGTGGGGCACCCTGTACAAAGATTTCGTCGGCATGGGCGTCTCTGGCTTTTGGAACGATATGAACGAACCCGCGCTTTTCGAGCGCGCCGACAAAACCATGCCGCTCGACACTCGCCACCGTCTCGATGACGGCACAACTCTCGATCACCGAGCCATCCACAACGTCTACGGGATGGAAAATGTTCGCGCCACTTACGAAGGCTTGCGCAAGCTGCAAGGCGACGAGCGCCCCTTCGTGCTCACGCGCGCCGCATATTCCGGCACGCAGCGCTACGCTGCGACATGGACCGGCGACAACAGCAGCACATGGAATCATCTCTCCATGAGCACGCCCATGCTGCTCAGCCTGGGACTTTGCGGCGTTACCATGGCCGGCGACGACATCGGCGGTTTTGCCGGCTCGCCGCCCGCCGATCTCCTCACCCGTTGGTTCGAAGTAGGCGCGCTAAATCCCATGTACCGCGACCACACCGCCAAGGGAACCGCCGATCAGGAGCCCTGGGTGCACGGTCCGCAGCACGAAGCCATTCGCCGCAGCTACGTCGAGCTGCGTTACAAGCTCCTTCCCTACATCTACACCAGCATGGAAGAAAGCACGCGCACCGGCCTTCCCGCCATGCGTCCCGTATTCCTTGACTATCCCCAAGCCGAAGGTTTCTACGGCAACAATCGCGATTTCCTTTTTGGCAGTGACCTATTCGTTGCTCCCGTCACCACCGAGATGGTCGACGCCGAAGAAATACAACTCCCGCCCGGCGATTGGTACGACTATTGGACCGCGCAGAAGCTCAGCAGCAAAAACAAAATCACTCTGCATCCAGCGCTCGACGAAATGCCCCTGTACGTTCGTGCCGGCGCGATAATTCCCACTCAGCGTCTCGTGCAAAATACCGGCGAAAAGCCCGCCGGGCCGATTGAAGTGCGCGTTTACCCCGGAGATGATTGCCGCGGCTCGCTGTATGAAGACGACGGCCACACCTTCGCGTACCAAAGGGGCGATCTATTGCGCGTGAACTATTCCTGCCAGGCAACGTCTGCTTCGATCACTGTTACATCCACGGCGGAGAAGAGTTCTTTCCAGCCGTGGTGGAACAACGCCGAAGTCACTGTCTTCGGAGCAAGCGCTCAGCCAAAAGAAATCCGCATTGGCGACCGCGCCATTCATGAATGGCGCTACGACTCTGCCGCCCATTCGGTCAGATTCACCGTGCTCGACGCCTCCACGAACTGGACCGCACAACTAGCATTTTGAGTTTTATTCCAACGAGAAGATAGAAACCGACTCCGCAGGTGCACGAATGTGAAGTTCCTTGCCGGCCAGCTCCGCATCCGCTTCCCCGAACAGTCGCGATGCCCTCGCCCCTTTTTGCGCAGCCGTATCCGCCAGCGTGAACCGGAATTCGCGCGCCTGCGGCGCATTCTGCAAGATCACTATCACCCGCTCCGCTTCCGTTTCGCGCATAAAAACGTAAGACGCCTCATCCGAGAAAAGATGCCACAGTCGCCCGCCGCTTAGCGCCGCGTGTTCGCGCCGCAAACGCAGCAGCGTCCGCACATAGGCAAAAATCTCCTGCTGCTCCTGAGTCCGCCCCGCCTCCACAAACGCATTCTTCGCGTCTTCGTGCCATCCTCCGGGAAAATCCCGCCGGTTATCCGGATCGCCACTACCCGGCATGCCGATCTCATCGCCGTAGTAAAGCTCCGGAATCCCGCGCAGTGTGAGCGTCAACGCAAATGCCAATTTCAGTCTCGCCGTCGAGCTTCCCTTCGCGCTCGCAAACCGCGCAACGTCGTGATTCCCAAAAAATGTGACCAACTCCTCGGGCCGCGGATAGAGCGAATCGTGCCGCAAAATATCCGCGATTCGCCCCACCGGTGCGCCGTTCAGCAGCACATCGCGCAGCACGAAATACATCGGATAATCGAAAAGCGTGCTCACCCCCGTATCGATCCCGTCATACCGCTTCTGCCCGCCGGCAAAGAACGAAGCCACGCTCGCATCCGGATGAAACACCTCCCCTATCGTCGTCAACTGCGGATAAATCCTCCGCAGTCCCGCGTGCCACCGCGCCCAGAATTGCCGAGACACATACGGAAACGTATCCACGCGAAACCCATCCAGCCCCGACGCTTCCGCCCACCAAATCGCGTTCTGCAACAAATACTGCGCCACCACCGGATTTTCCGTGTTCATGTCCGGAAGAAGGTCCACGAACCATCCTTCCGTCAGGTTGCGCCACAGCCGTGGCGGCGCGTGGGGGTCAACCAGCGCCTCAAACAAATCGTGCCCCTGGTTTTCCCCTTCACCGTAAAACGTGCCACTCACCGGCGCCGAGGAATTCATGTGGTGCTGCACCGTCCCGTGAAACCAGTCCGGCAGAGGCGCCTTCGCAGCCCACGGATGTTTTGGCCCAACGTGATTCGGCACAATGTCGAAAACAATCTTCATCCGCCGCTGATGTGCCGCAGCAACTAGCTCCTTATACTCCCGCAGACTTCCCAGGTGCGGCTCGACCGCGTACAGATCCACCGCGCCGTAGCCGTGGTAATTCTCTGTACCGCCGTTCTTCACGATCGGCGTTAGCCAAAGCGTCGTAACGCCCAAATCCTTCAAATAATCCAGGTGCTCGCGAATCCCCCGCAAATCTCCACCATGATACGCGCGCGCCTTCGCTCGATCGTGCGAACCGGGCGCTTCCGCAGGCTCATCATTCGCGGGATCCCCATTCGCGAAGCGGTCCGGCATGATCAGGTACATCACGTCTGCCGGCGTCAGCCCTTGAAATTTGTGAATCGTCTGCTCGCGAGCCGCCAGCGGCAATTCAAACGAGGTCGCCCCTTCCGGCGCGGTAATCCGGCAGACGGCCGTCCCCGATTTCAGCTCCGCGCCCAATTTCAACCACACGAAAAGATAATTCCCTCCCGCGGTCGCCTGCGTGCGCTCCACCACCAGCCCCGCAAGATTGCAGCTAACTCCCGTAGCTTCCAGATGCCGCCCACTGAGCAACACAATCAGCTCCGGCGTCAGCCGCAGCCACCAATTCGGCGGCTCAACCTTCGTCACCACAGGAGAATTGTCAGGAGAGCTTGTAACTTGCGAAATCTGCGCGGCGAGCGGATCCGCCGCGAGGTAAGACACAATGCTGACTAAACCCACCAGAACAAACAAGCGGAGTGGCAGCGCGCGCGGCACGCCGCAAGCATAAGAAAAAAGCCGCGGCTTCGCTAGCCCGGTATTTTGCTGGCTGCGTCTGTGAACACCAGCGCCCCAAACGCTTCCGGCACGTGAAAATTCGGCTCCGGCGTGTTCGTGGGCCGCCACGCCGAATAGAAACGCGGCTCCGCGGCCCCTTCCACACGGAAAAAATTCACCCTCCACACCGCCGGCATCTCGAACCGCGCAACGAGCCTCTTCATCGGCAGCGCCAGAACCGCATGCCACTGTTTTTGTGCCTCATCGATATTCACCCGCCGCAGCAAGCCACTTTGCAAGTCACGTTTTTCTCTCGGAGCAATCTCAAGATCAATCCAGAATCCATTTGGCGCCACTTCAATTTCCTTATACGCGCGCGCCGCACAGCAGGGCGGCTGAAGAAAAACTTCACAGACGTCGCGATCCCAAAGCCCATCCCGCCTACCCGAGGGTTCCGCATCCGAAAAAATAGTAATGCCCCTGTACCGTGCTTCAAATCGCAGAAACAAATACTCCTTATTCCACAGCAGCCGGACCCGCGTTTCCCGCTGCGCGTCCGCGTTTTTGCCCTGCCAATCCGCGCTAAAGCAAGCTGGTGGAGCCGTTTCCCAGGCCCGCTCCGGCGGAAATCCTTCCGCGTCCACCGCGCCGGCCATGCGCACCGCAAACGCGGTATCCGTTCTGATGTCAGCCATATTCAGCGCTTCTGATGTTCGCACGACTCATCGCCGCCCTCCCAAAGCGTGCCCATTCGATTACACGCCGTTTGGGACCATCCGCGTCTAGCCGCAACTGTTTGCGCACCTCCTCCGCCAGCGCAAGAAGGAAGACGCGAACGCTGTGCTAGCATCGATTTTGTCCGATTTTCTGCCCGCTTCTTGCTGCGCACCAGCGAGTTCAGGAGGCCACCATGGTTGAGGCGGTTAGCACCGAAGAATTCACAACTGGAGCCATACGTCGCAAACCGGAAAGCTTTGAGTTCGTGAGATTTCGCATTGAGGACAGCGTCGCGCGCCTCACCCTCAATCGCCCGGATCACAACCTCCTCAACGAAGCCATGCTCCGCGAAATTGCCGACGGCATCGTTTTTGCCGGCGAGCGCGACGACGTCAAGCTCATCGCCATAGATTCCGCCTGCAAAGTCTTCAGCGGCGGCGTGGACATCGGCGAATACACCACGCAGCGCGTCTACCAGATGCTGGAAGCGTTCCACTCCGCCTTCGCCGCAATGCTGGAGGTCGGCAAGCCCGTCCTCTGCGTTATAAACGGCCCGGCCATCGGCGGTGGCGCCGAGCTAGCCGCTTTCGGCGATCTCGTCATCGCCACGCCCAAAGCACGCTTTGCACAACCCGAAATCACCATCGGCGTGTTTCCTCCTCTCGCCTCCACCATCCTTCCTTTCCTCGTCGGACCAAAGCGCGCGCTCGAAATTATTTTGACCGGCGAACCGGTTACCGCCGAGCGCGCGCTCGAACTCGGCCTCGTCACCCGTCTCGTCCCCGAGGCCAAGCTCGATGCCACGGTCAGCGAGCTCGTCGCGCGTATCACCGCGCACTCCGGCCCCGTTCTCGCCATGGCCAAGAAAGCCATCCTCGGAGGTTACGGACTCCCCCTCCGCGAAGGCCTGAAAAAATCCATGAATATCTTTCTCAACGAACTCTATCGTCTCGAGGATTCGCAAGAAGGCCTCCGCGCTCTCGTCGAAAAGCGCAAGCCCAATTGGAAGAATCGCTAGTGTGCATGGTGAAAGCCCCTGACTTCAGTCCGGGGAGCGGTCCCTTAAGGCGCCGCGAAAAACGGGACCGAAAAATATTGGGGGCTTTAGCCCAGGCGGTCCCCTATCACGCATTTGCGCCTCGATTGACTCCCTTGCAGCCCCGGCATACACTCATCTTTCATTTTTGCAGGCAAGGGCAGCGGGGAAGGCCGTGCAAATCGGCCGCGGTCCCGCCACTGTGAGCGGCTGAAAAGCCGTAAGCCAGGCTACCCTCCCGTGCCGTGGGGATTGCGCTTTTCGCGAGAAGAGGCGCCGTCTTTGAGCCCCAGCGCCACTCGCATGGGGCTTTTTCGTTGGCGGCGATTCTCGTAACGGGGACTAGTGTTGCGAATGTTCATTCACTCGACGCTGAGAGCTGTGGTTACTTCCGCTCTCGTCTTGCTGTTTTCCGTCGCCATAATTTGTGCCTCGCAAACCACCATCGCCCCGCAGCTCCCGTCGCCTCCTACCTATCGCCAAGTCACGGACGAAATCGGTCGCACCATCCGCGTCCCGCAGTCCATCCGCCGCGTTGTCTCTCTCGCGCCCAACCTCACCGAAACCATCTACGCCCTCGGCCTGCAGGAACTTCTCGTCGGCGACACCGACTACTGCGATTTCCCGCCGGAAGCCCGGCAAAAAACGAAAGTAGGCGGCGCCATCAATCCCAGCCTCGAAGCCATCGCCGCCCTGCATCCCGACCTTGTTCTAGTCACCAAAAACCTGAATCGCCTCGCGACGGTCGAGGCCCTCGCCGAAATCGGCATCCCTTCCTACGCTACCGATCCCCACACCGTTGACGCCATCATCGCTTCCACTGAACGCCTCGCCGACTTGCTGGGCGCGCCCGAAACCGGAACGGCCCTCGGCAAAGACATGGAACGCCGCATCGCCGCAATCAAAGAGCGCGTCGCCTCGCTGCCTATGCGTAGTGTGTTATTTATCGTTTGGACCGAACCCCTTATCTCCATCGGCAAAGACACCTTCATCGCCGACGCCCTGCAACACGCCGGCGCCGTTTCCGTCATCGACTCTTCCCAAAATTGGCCGCACATCAATCTCGAAGAAGTCGTTCGCCTCCAGCCGGAATTTCTCGTCTTCGCCGAATCGGATGCCGACAATGCCGCGCATACTAGGGACACGCTCGCTGATCTTCCTGGCTGGCGCATCCTCGACGCCGTCAAGCACCACCGCTTTGCGGTCATCAGCGACGCCGTCAACCGGCCTGCCCCGCGCATCGCCTCCGCAATCGAAGAGCTCGCCCGTCAACTTCATCCCGAGGCATTCGCGGAAACTCCGCAGAGCGATAAAGACAACTCCAGTCCCGTACCGCCCAGCTCGCCTCAGCCTGCAAAGTCGCCGCGTCATCTCGCCCGTGACTCTTCCGTGCGAGAGGAGTGTGCATGCGCCCAATAACGCTGCAGCGCCTGCTCCTGCAGTGCGGCATCCTGGCCTTAGTCCTGTTTGCCGTGGTGGTCGTCGCGCTCAAGCTCGGTGCCGTCCCCGTTTCTCTTTATGGCCTTGGCCGCGACCTGCTTAGCGTTTTGCTCCGCCAAACCAGCCAGCTCTCCAGCGACTACGGCATGATCGTGATCGAAATCCGCCTGCCGCGCATTCTGCTCGCCATTGTTGTTGGCGCGTCTCTCTCCGTCGCCGGCACTAGTTTTCAGGCCTTGCTTCGCAACCCCCTCGCCGATCCCTACGTCCTCGGAGTTTCCATGGGCGCCGCTCTCGGGGCCATCCTCGCCCTGATAGCCGAGCCGCACCTCGCTCTTCCTGCCTGGCTCGCCGCGCTTTTCACTCCCTTGGGCGCGTTTCTCGGCGCCGCCGCAACCATCGCCGCCGTGTATCTACTCGGTCGCCGCGAAGGACAAATCGATAGCGCCACTCTACTCCTCGCCGGCATCATCAGCTCTTCTTTTCTCTCCGCAATCATCATGTTTCTGTTGACTACACTCACTGGACGCGATTTCCGCGGCATGGCGTTTTGGCTGATGGGCGACCTTTCCAGCTCGCTCCAATCCAGCTTGCGCTGGGTTCTCGTCATTGGCTTCCTGGTCGCCACCGGCGCGATCTACACGACCGCCGCGGATTTGAACTTGCTCCTCGCCGGCGAAAAAGAAGCGATGCATCTCGGCGTCGATGTTCGGCGCGTGCGCCTCGTGGTCTACATCGCCGCGTCGATACTCACTGGCCTAGCTGTTTCCGTCAGCGGCGCCATCGGCTACGTCGGCCTGCTCGTGCCGCACGTGATGCGTTTGCTTTTCGGTTCCGACCATCGCATCTTGCTTCCCACCGCTGCGTTCGGCGGCGCCATCGCTGTGGTTATCGCAGACACTCTTGCGCGCACCGTTGTAGCTCCCTCCGAACTCCCGGTTGGCGCGATGACCGCGCTCGTAGGCGCTCCTCTCTTCATCTATCTTCTACGGCGGAGGATGGCGTGAGCAGCCCAGCGCAGTCTTGGTCCGCATGGCCGAACCTGGGCGACGCCCCTCGCGCCGGCAGCGACGTTCGCCTCAGTGTCGAGCAGGTCAGTTACGCTTACTCCGCCAACCCCTCGCAAGCTCCGCTCTTCACCCTGGAAGCCAACAGCTTCCAGTCGCGCCCCGGCGAAATCGTTGCCATCCTCGGCCCGAATGCCAGCGGCAAATCCACTCTCTTGAAATTAATCGCGGGCGCACTCGCGCCTCTTTCCGGTCGCGTTTTGCTGGATGGTTTTGTTACCCACACGCTGGCGCCACGAGCCCGCGCGCAACGCATCGCCATGGTCCAGCAAGAAACTCCTCTCCTTTTTCCTGCGCGCGCTTGGGAATTTGTCCTGCAAGGCCGCCACCCTTACGGCCGCTCGTTGCGTTTTGAAAATGAAGATGATGTTCTTATCGCCCGCAACGCTCTCGCGCAAGTCGGCGCCGATCATCTTAGCGATCGCTGGATGAATGAGATCTCCGGCGGCGAAAGGCAGCGCGTCGTTCTCGCGCGAGCGTTGTGCCAGCAGCCGCTTCTCTTGCTACTCGATGAGCCCACGCTGCACCTCGACATCGGCGCGCAGGTCGATCTCCTCGCCACCCTGCGCCGGCTGGCAGCCGAGAATCGCTACACCGTCGTGGTCGTTACACACGAGCTCAACCTCGCCGCGGAATATGCCGATCAGGTTGTGCTGTTGCAGAAAGGCAAGAGCCTGCGCGTAGGCTCTCCCGCGAGCGTCTATCAGCGCGATTTGCTGGAAGAGGTTTTTCACGCACGGCTCACCGTTGAGCAAGGCTCGAACGGCCGCCCGCGTGTGAATTTGTTGCCAACGTCGTAGCAGTTTTCTCGTTAAACCCCGAACGCCGCGCCGGTTTTCGCGGCACCTAGCAATCACCAGCGGGCATCGCCCCTCACGATCACCGCGAACTTCGTGCTCGGGAAGACGGGCAACCCTCAGGTTGCGCTTGTTTCCGTCCTCGTTACTTCGAGACGCAAGAAACAAGAAAGCCGTCGCCGACGCGCGACTGTACGGCGGAACCACACTGCGCAGGTCACTGCGGCGAAGCGCTTGGCTGACCCCGGTTCGGGTCACACTGGATTGACCGCGGTTAGGGTCAACGTGAAGAAGCCAGGCGGCGGCGCGGGAAGGCCTCGCACAGGCCCTGCAACTCGGGCCGCGCTCCCCGCCAAGCCAGGAGACCGGCGAAGTTCGCAGCCCGCGCGTTTCTTCCATTGCCGGGCCAACCTTCAAGCTCCCACGCGTGCGGGAGCGAAGGACAAAATGAAACCAACGATTCTCCGTTGTGCCTTCCTTACGTTTCTTTTTTTCGGTCTAAGTTCTTACTTGTTAGCTCAGTTGAACGCCCAACTATCTGGCCAGGTCACGGATGCTTCCGGCTACGGCGTCGCATCCGTTCGCATACTTGCGCAGCCACAAGGAACTCGCTCGCCGCAAACATATGAGACCACGACCGCCTCCGATGGAACCTACTCTCTGTCGCTCCCACCGGGTAGTTATCATGTTCATTTTGAACACGCCGCCTTTGTGTCGCATCATTTGACGCTACAACTCGCTCCAGCCGAGTCCCGCAAACTCGACCTGCGTCTGGAAATCGCGCAGCTCTCGGAAAACGTGGTCGTCACCGCCAACGGACAACCTCTCGAAGTGAGCCAGACTCCGGCTCCAGTCGATCTCATCGGGCGCGAGGAAATCGATCAGCGCCAAACGGTGCTTCTGCCGGATTTGTTGGCGACGCAGCCTGGCATTGCCATCACCCGCACCGGTACGGTCGGCGGTCTGA
>Ga0307479_10003490_pt1 | contig 14321 bp, 9 predicted proteins | sample atmos_gasesECM4C_FD_203743 | JGI IMG/M metagenome (GOLD analysis project Ga0307479, IMG submission 203743) | Hardwood forest soil microbial communities from Morgan-Monroe State Forest, Indiana, United States - atmos_gasesECM4C_515 | ecosystem: Environmental > Terrestrial > Soil > Temperate...
TAGAGCGCGGTCGCGGGGTCACCTTCGCAGACCACGTCGACACCCGGCGCTACTGACTGCTCGGTCAGCGCGGCCGCGAGCGACTCGATCGCGGCGCGCGGCAGCGAGTCGAAGATGGCCAGGCGGCCGAGCGCGTCGGCCCGCGGCGCCAGCTCGACGGCGCGGGTGCGCGCCGCGTTCTCGGCGCCGCGGATCATCGGCCGCGCCAGCAGCGCCAGCACGGTGATGGCCACACCGGTGGCGACCAGCGAGCCGCGCAGGCCGATCGACGACGCCAGCGCCGGCGCGATCACCGCACCGATCACCATCGCGCCGCGGACCAGCGCGTTCATGACGCCGAGGATGCGGGCGAGCATGGCCGGCGGCATGGCGCGCTGCAGGACGGTGAGGCCGAGCACGTCCACGACGATGGCGCCGGCGCCCTGGAGCACCAGCACCGTCACCGCCAGCGCGGGTTCGCGCACCGCGGCGAGGATCGCCAGCGGCAGACCCTGGAGCAGCAGCGCCACGGTGAGCGGGACGCCGGCGCGCGGGTGGCGCGAGAGCCTCCCGGTGAAGGCGGCGGCGACCACGCCGCCGAGACCCACCGCGGCCAGCAGATAGCCGTATCCCTGCGCGCCGGTGCCGAGCTGCTGCTCGGAGAGCAGCACAAGCAGCACCGTCTCGGCGCCGTAGACGAAGGCGCCCGCGGCGATGAAGCCGACCAGGATCGAGGCCGCGCGCGAGTCCAGCAGGGTGCGCAGCCCGGCGGCGACGTCGTGGAAGGCGGCCCAGCGGCGCGGCTCGTCGGGCTCGACGGCCGGACGCGCGGGTGTGGTGCGCGTGCGCAGCAGCGTCATCGCGAACGCGGCGCCGAGGAAGCTGCCGCCGTTCACCGCGAAGGCGAGGCTGGGCGATCCCGCGGCGAGCAGCACGCCGCCGATCACGGGACCGACGATGATGGCCAGGTTGTCGACGGTCTCGACCATGGCGTTGGCGGCGGCGAGGTCGCGCTCCGACACCAGCTGCGGCGTCATCGCCCCCACCGCCGGCAGATACGGAGTTCCTGCCGCAGTTGACACGAACGCGATGGCCACGGCGAGCGCGGCCGGCCCGCCCAGCGCCGCGCTGACGGCGAGCCCGCCCATCAGGACGGCGCGCACCAGGTCGCAGCCGATCATCAGGCGGCGGCGGTCGAGGCGCTCGGCGAGCAGGCCGCCGAAGGGGGCGAGGATGACGTAGGGGACCAGGCGGAGGATGCTCGCCGCGGCCACCCACGCCGCCGACCCGGTGCGCTCGAAGATGTACACGGCGAGGCCGACGTTGTAGAGCCAGTCGCCCGCCCTGGACACGGCGAGCCCGCCGATGACGATGCGGAAGTCGCGGTTGGCCGCCAGCGTTTTGATCGGGCTCGGCTTGGCGGCGCTCTCCGCAGCCTCCACGACGGCGGACGCCATGGCGCGTAGGGTACGGCGCGCCGTCCGCGATCCGCGAGGAGTCGCTGGTTAACGTTCGGTGATCACCGGTGGCTTGCAACCGGTCGGCGGTCGCGCCATCATCGGCGGCGGGCAGTGCAGTCGGCACAGTCGGGGCTGTTCGCGGCAGGACCGTCCCGCGCGCGAGAGGAGTCGTCCTGGGTGTCGCAGCACACCAGCGACCATCCGGCACCGAGCCGGCCCGCATCCGACCAGGCCGCCCAGGAGCGACTCGTCGGGCGCGGCGACGAGCGGCAGCAGATCGTCGAGCTGCTCGATGCTGCCACGGCCCGGGGCGGCGGCATGGTGATTCGCGGCGAGCCGGGGATCGGCAAGTCGGTCCTGCTCGCCGCCGCGATCGAGCTCGCCCGGGAGCGCGGGTTCCGGGTCGTGTCCGCGGTCGGCGTGGAGTCCGAGGGCAACCTGCCCTTCGCGGGCCTGCACCGCCTGGTCCGGCCGCTGCTCGGCGGCGTCGTCGGCCTGCCCAAGCCGCAGCGCGACGCCCTGCTCGGCGCCTTCGGCATGGCCGAGACCGCCACCCCGGACCTGTTCCTGGTCGGCCTCGGGGTCCTCGGCCTGCTCGCCGAGACCGCCGTCGCCGCCCCGCTGCTGCTCACCGTCGACGACGCGCACTGGCTGGACGACCCCACCCGCCAGGTGCTCGCCTTCGTCGCCCGGCGCCTCGACGGCGACCCCGTCGTCCTGCTCGCCACCGCACGTGACGGATACGCCAGCAGCGTGGACGACCCCGCACTGCCCGAGCTGCACCTGGAACGGCTGAGCGACGGCGACTCCACCGCGCTCCTCGACGCCCAGGCGCCCAACCTGGGACCCGCGCTGCGCGACCGGATCCTCCGCGAGGCGGCGGGGAACCCCCTGGCGCTGGTCGAGCTGCCGGTGGCGGTGCGGGCGTCGCCACCGCGTGCCCACGGGGAGGACCCGGAGATACTGCCGATGACCGCCCGGCTGGAGCGCGCCTTCGCGTCCCGGGTCCGGCGCCTGCCCGCGTCGGCGCAGACGATCCTGCACGTCGCCGCCGTGGACGACGGCGACGAGCTCGGCGAGGTCCTCCGCGCGGCCGCGATCGTCAGCGGCGCCGAGCCGTCCATGGACGAGCTGGACCCGGCGGTGGCCGCCGGCCTCGTCCGGCTGGACGGCGCCGGCCTGCGCTTCCGCCACCCGCTGGTGCGGTCCGCGGTCTACCAGCAGGCCGGGGACCCGGCCCGGCGCGCGGCCCACCAGGCGCTGGCCGCGATGCTCACCGACCAGCCGGATCGCCGTGCCTGGCACCGCGCCTCCGCCGCGCTCGGACACGACGAGGACGTCGCCGTCGAGGTCGAGGCCGCCGCCGAGCGCGCTCGCCGGCGCGGGGGCATCCTCGCCGCGATCGCCGCCCAGGAGCGTGCCGCCCAGCTCACCGCCGACCCGCAGCGCCGCGCCGGCCGGCTTCTCCACGCCGCGGAGATGGCGTTCGAGCGTGGCGACCGCGAGCTCCTCGAACGGCTCCTCGCCCAGGCGCACCGCCTCGGTCTCAGTCCCCTGGACAGCAGCCGAGCGGTGTGCATCCGCGAGCTGTTCAACGACGGCAACCCGGGTGAGCCGGTCGCCATCCGCAGGCTGGTGGACAGGGCGGAGACGGCGACCGCCGAAGGCCACACCGACCTGGCCCTGAACTTTCTCTTCGCCGCCTCGCTGCGCTGCTGGTGGCGCGACCCGGGGTACGCCGTGCGGCATCTCGTCGCCGGCGCCGCGGACCAGCTGGGCCTGCCCGACGCCGACCCGCGGGCGCTGGCGGTGGTGGCGGGCGCCGCGCCGGTGGAGCGTGCCGGCGACGTCACGGCCCGCCTCGCCGCCCTCGAGCTCGACTACGGGAACGATCCCGACGCGCTGCGCCTCTTCGGCATGGCCGCCCAAGCGGTGGGCGACTTCGATCGCGCCGCGGTCTTGCTCAGCGCGGCGGCGGACGGCCTTCGTGCCCAGGGGCGGCTGGCCCTGGTCGCCCAGGCGCAGGCGATCCGTGCCCACACCGCCCTGGAGCTGGGCGACTGGGAGACGGCGATCACCTGCGCAGAAGAGGGCCGGCAGCTCGCCGAGGAGACGGCGCAACCCCTCTGGCTGTGCGTCGCCTGGACCGCGGCAGGACACGTGGCCGCCCTGCGCGGCGACACCGAGCGCGCCCACGCCCTGGCCGCCGACGCCGAGCGCATCGTGCTGCCTCGGCGCCTCAGCGACCTGCTCACCGCGGTGCAGGCGGTGCGCGGCGCCGCCGACCTCGGCGCCGGTCGTCACGCCCAGGCGTACACCCAGCTGCGCCGCGTCTTCGACGCCGGCGACGTCGCCCATCACCCGCGCGAGCTCTACCGCGCCGTCGTCGACTTCGCCGACGCCGCCGTCCTCACCGGCAGCCGCGACGATGCGCGCACGCTGCTGCAACCCGTCGAGGCCGCGGTGATGCTGAGCCCGTCGCCGAAGCTGCACGTCGTGGTGGCCTGCGCTCGCGCGATCCTGGCTGACGACGACGACGCGGAGCCGCTCTACACGACGGCGTTGCAGCGCATCGGCGACCGCTGGCCCTACGAGCGGGCCCGGCTCGGCCTCGCCTACGGCGCCTGGCTGCGCCGCCATCGTCGCGCCGCCGACTCGCGGGCACCGCTGCGCGCCGCCGCCGACACCTTCGAGACCTGGGACCTGACTCCGTGGGCCGACCGCGCCAGCCGCGAGCTGCGCGCGTCGGGTGAGACGCGCGCGCGCCGCGACCCGGGCAGCTGGCTGCGGCTGTCGCCCCAGGAGCTGCAGATCGCGCGCATGGCCGCCGACGGGCTGAGCAACGGGGAGATCGGGCAGCGCCTGTACCTGTCGCACAAGACGGTCGCCTCGCACCTGTACCGCATCTTTCCCAAGCTCGGCATCACCTCTCGCGCCCAGCTGCGCGGTGCGCTCGGAGTCGTCGGCCGCTGAGGACGACGGTCATGATTCAGTCATCGTGCTGAAGCTACGGCGCCTGCGCGTCGCCAGCATGGTGGAGCAACACCAACACCACGGAGCTCCCACCATGGCACGTCCACTTTCCGAGATGCTGTACGACATGTCCGTCCGCGCCAAGGCGGTCGAGGACAAGGCCGCGATCGCCAGCCAGGAGACCAAGGAGCAGGTCGACGCGCGGGTCGCCAAGGCTCGGGCGGACGCGCAGCGCCGTCGCGACGAGGCCAAGGCGCGCGCCACCGCGGCCCAGCGCGACGTCACCAAGCGCTGGGCGACGCTGCAGGCGGGAGTGCGCACCCAGCTCGACGACATCCACACCTCGATCGGCGAGCACAGGGAGGAGCACGACGCCAAGGTGGCGCTGCGTCGCGCCGAGGACGCCGAGGAGAACGCGGCCGAGGCGATCGACTTCGCCATGGGCGCACTCGACGAGGCCGACGAGTCGGTGCTCGCCGCCATCGACGCGCGGCTGTACGCCGACGCGCTCAACTGAGAGGAGGCAGTCTTCCGATGTTCGGTTCCATGTCCAGATCGCTGTTCTGGCGCGGCCTGGTGCTGCTCGCCATCGGCGTCGTCGCCATCGTCTACCCGGGTGTGACGCTCTCGGTCGTCGTCGCCATCTTCGTCGTCGTCGCCTTCGTCGATGCGGTGCACCAGGGCACGCGGGCGTTCTCCAGTGAGCGGGCGGGCCCCGTGTTCGGCCATCTCTTGCTGGCTGTGCTCGACGTCGCGGGAGGCGTCGTCGCTCTCGCCTGGCCAGGGCTCACCGTCGAGGTGCTGACCCTGTGGATCGGCGTGTGGGCGGCGCTCACCGGCTTCACCCAGGTGGCCATGGCCTTCATGGCCAATGAGAGCGCGGGCGACCGCGCGTATCACGGCTTCGGCGGCGCCATCTCCATACTCTTCGGCGTCGTGCTCTTCCGCAATCCGGACGTCGGCGCCGTCTCCCTCGCCGAGGTCTTCGGCCTCTTCGCCTTCGCCTTCGGCGCCTGGAGCCTGGTGCTCGCGGCGTCGACGCGGGCCACCGGCTCGCGCATCGACAAAGCGCTGGGCACGCACGCCTGACCATGAGCACCCGCGTGGCACCGTCCACCGGCGCGCACCTGACCACCGCCGAGCGGATCGAGCGGGGGCGCGCCGCGCGACAGGCGGTGCCACGCGCATCGCACGCCACGTGGGTGCCGCCCTCGCGCCGCCGCGATCCGGTGACGCTGCTCACCGAGCAGGACAGGGGCCGCACACCGTGGCTCGTTCCCATTCGCCACGGCCGGATGATGGTCTCCCCCTTCGCCTTCTACCGCGGCGCGGCGCGGATCATGGCCACCGACCTGGCGGCGACGACGCCGTCGGGCCTGCTGGTGCAGGCCTGCGGCGACGCGCATCTCGCCAACTTCGGCATCTACGCCTCGCCGGAGCGCCAGCTCGCCTTCGACGTCAACGACTTCGACGAGACCCTGCCCGGACCGTTCGAGTGGGACGTCAAGCGTCTCGCCACCAGCTTCATGATCGCGTGCAGGCAGCGCGGCTGGACTGCAGCGGAGTGCACGTCGGTGACCGCGCGCGCGGTCGAGGGCTACCGCATCGGCATGGGCGAGGCCGCGGAGATGCGCACCCTCGACGTGTGGTACGACCACCTGACTCCCGCGCAGCTGCACAACGTCGCGGAGTGGACCGAGCGCGGCGTGCGCCGCAAGGTCGATCGCCTCACCGAGAAGGCCCGGTCCAGCGACAACCTGCGCGCGTTGCAGTCGCTCGCCGTCGAGGCGGACGGACGCTTCCAGATCCGCAGCGACCCGCCGATCCTCATGCCCCTGCGGGAGATTCCCGAGCTGGGCGAGCCGGGGGACGTCGAGGCCACGGTGCGCGCGGCGTACGAGTCCTACAAGCGCACCATCGGCGACGACCGCCGCTACGTCCTCGACCGCTTCCGCGTCGCCGACATCGCCATGAAGGTGGTCGGCGTGGGCAGCGTGGGGACGCGCTGCTTCATCATCCTGCTGGAGGGGCGCGACTGGGACGACCCGCTGTTCCTCCAGGTCAAGGAGGCGACCGCCTCGGTGCTGGAGGAGCACCTCGGGCCCAGCCGCTACAAGAACCACGGCGAGCGCGTCGTCGAGGGTCAGCGCCTGACCCAGGCGGTCAGTGACATCCTGCTCGGCTGGACGCGAGATCCTGCCGGACCTGACTATTACATTCGGCAGCTGCGCGACTGGAAGGGGTCGGTGGACATCGCGCACGTCGTCCAGGCCGAGGCCGCCGGCTACGCGTACATCTGCGGCTGGACCCTCGCCCGCGGCCACGCCCGCTCCGGCGACCCCGTGGCCCTCGCCGCCTACCTCGGCCGCTCCGACGCCTTCGACCGCGCCATCACCACGTTCGCCGACGCCTACGCCATCCAGAATGACGCCGACTACGCCAAGTTCGTCGCGGCCATCTCCGACGGACGCGTCAAAGCCACCCAGGGCCGCTGACCCTGGCTAGGCGACCTGCTGGTCGATGAAGGCGTAGACGGCCGCCATGTACGCGGCGGGATGGGCGAGGTACTCCTTGACGTGCTGATCGCTGCTGAGCAGGTCGATCCTGCTGCCGGGGCTGCCCGACGCGCGATACAGCTCCGCGCTGTCGGCGGTGGGCACGAAGTCGTCGTTGGTGGCCTGCAGGAACAGGAACGCACGCTGCGGCAGCGCTCGCACCACGTCGACGGGACGCAGGTCGGGGTCGACACCGAAGATCAGCCGCGCCGACGTGCTGATGCCCCAGTCGAACAGGAAGCCCGGCAGGTGGCTGCGCTTGGGCAGCTCGCGGGCGATGAGCGGGCTCAGCTCGGCGAACGCGCTGTCGGAGATGAGCGCGCCGACATGTGACAGCTGTGGAGCCGCTTCGATCATCGACGACGCGCCCATGCTGACACCCAAGATCGTCATGCGCCCGGCTGCGTAGCCGCGCTGCACCATGAAGTCGTAGGCGCCGAGGACGTCGCGTGGCTCGTCGGTGGCGAGGGTGAACCGGCTGCCGTCGCTTGTGCCGCAGGAGCGCAGGTCGAAGAGCAGCGCGTCGTAGCCGTGCGCCACCACATCCCGCGCCTTCTGCCACAACCCCGAGCCGGTGTCGACGCGGTTGCCCTGCCAGCCGTGGACGAAGATGACGCTGCGCCCGTTGGAGGCGGGGGCGTGGAAGAGCCAGCCCCGCAGGGTGAGATGGTCCTCGCGGCTCGGGAACGACACGTCGTCGTGCTGCGCCGCGATGCTCGCCGGCGCGATGCTGATCGCACTGTGCGTGCCCATGGTGAGCACCCAGGCCACGGCGATGGAGATCACCGCGTAGAGAGCGACCAGCGCCGCGGCGACGATCACCACCGTTCGACGCTTCGGCAGATGGAGGCTCATCGCGGGCTGATCGTACTGCCGGCGCTGATCAAAGTTCACCCCCACGGAGGATGACAGCGGGCGAGGCGCAGGGCTTTAGTTCGCCTCGTGGTGCACAGGACCGCACTGGTGGCGTGCGCTTTCACCCTCAGCGCGTGTGGGGGCGTCTCTCCCCGCAGCTCCCCGGCCCCCACGCCTGCATCGCCATCCGCGACAGCGACGGTCACAGCCCTGGACCGGCACGCCGGCGTCTACCGCACAGCGGGCGGTGAGACCTACCTGCTGGCGCGCTCCGGCCTGCTCGTCGACACCAACACCGAGTCGGTGCACAGCGTAACCGCCAGCGGACCCGACAGCCTGAACGTCGGACCGGCCTTCGGGGAAACGTCACCGACCGCCGGCAAGATCACCTTCGGCGGTTCGGGCTCGGGCACGCTGCAGCTGAGCTGGGTGGGCGAAGGCGCAGTGGTGGCAACGCTCGTCGCGACGACGGCGGACGATGTGCACATCCCCAGCGACGGAGCGGAATTGGCTGCCACGGTCACCACTCCAGCGGGAAGCGGACGCCATCCGGCGATCGCCATCGTCCACGGATCGGGCCGAGAGACGCGGAGCATGCTCGACCTCTGGACGGAGCTGTACGTCAGCCTCGGCTTCGCCGTGCTCGCCTACGACAAGCGGGGCGTCGGCGAGAGCACGGGGACGTATCCCGGTGACCTGGCCACAACGACCACCCTCGATCTCCTTGCGCGTGACGTCGAAGCGGTCTTCACCTACCTGCGTTCCCGACCCGACGTCGATCCCGCTAGGACCGGTCTGTACGGAGGCAGCCAGGGCGGCTGGATCGTGCCCCTCGCGGACCTGCAGGCGCGTCCCTCGTTCGCCGTCATCGCCTCCGGGCCGCCGCTGACGACCGGACAGCAGGACGCCTGGTCGCAGCTCACCGGCAACGGTCGGCAGATCCCCACAGAGTCGGACGCGGAGATCGACGCCGCGCTGCGCGCAGCCAACACCGGCTACGACCCGCACCCCGTACTGTCGACCGACACGACGCCAACGCTGTGGCTCTTTGGTGCCGCGGATCGTCATGTACCGACACGCCTTGCCGTCGCCAATCTGCAGGCGCTGAATCACTCCAACGACACGTGGCAGGTCTTCCCGCGCTGCAGCCACAATCTTCTCGACACCGGCACCGGCCTCGACGCCGACGACGCCTCCGCAACGATGTTCGGCAGCGGGCTTTTCCAGGCGATGGCCGCGTTCCTCGCACGGCACGCCGCGTAGCGGTCGCGTGGTCCTGGGTCTCTAAGCCGTCTCGCGCCGCAGGTAGGTCAGCACGGTGAGGACGCGTCGATTGTCGTCCGCCATGTCCTCGATCTCGAACTTGCCGAAGATGTTGCGGATGTGCGCCTCCACGGTCTTGGGGCTGAGGAAGAGGCGCTGGCAGATGGCCTGGTTGGAGCGGCCCTCGGCCATCAGGGCGAGCACTTCGCGTTCGCGCGCGGAGAGCGCGTCGACCGGGTTGGCGGTGCGGCGGCGGTCGACCAGGCGCTGCACCACGAGGGGGTCGATGACCGACTGGCCGGCCGCGACGCGGCGGATGGCGTCGACGATCTCGGCGACGTCGGAGATGCGGTCCTTGAGCAGGTAGCCGATGCCGCTGCCGCCGTCGGCGATCAACTCCATCGCATAGTGCGTCTCGATGTGGTGCGAGAGCACCAGGACGGCGGTGCTCGGGTGCGCCGCGCGGATGGCGCGGGCTGCGACCAGGCCCTCGGTGGTGTGCGTCGGCGGCATGCGGATGTCGACGATGACCACGTCCGGATGCTCCGTCTCCACGCAGGCGAGCAGCGCCTCCGCGTCACCCGCCTGTCCGGCCACGGTGAGATCGGCGTCGCGGAGCACGCGGACGAGCGCTTCGCGCACCAATACCGAGTCGTCGGCTACGACAATGCGCATGGGATCCTCGCCGAGATGTGGGTGCCCTGGCCCTCCGGACTGACCACGCTCACCCTGCCGTCGAGGGCGGCGAGCCGGTCGGCCATGCCGCGCAGGCCCGTGCCCTGCGATGCGTCCGCGCCACCGACGCCGTCGTCGATGATCTCGACCACCAGGCACGCGTCTTCGCGACGAGCGCAGACGCTGACAGAGCGGGCGTTGGCGTGCTTGCTGACGTTGGCCAGGGCTTCGCACACCAGGAAGTAGGCAGCTGCCTCCACCGGCGCAGGCGCGCCGTCGACCGAGACGGTCACCGACACGGGCAGTGGCGCGCGTTCGGCGAGCGACTCCAAGGCTGGACCAAGGCCCGCCTCGGTGAGGATGGCCGGGTGGATGCCGGAGGCCAGCTCGCGCAGTTCGGCGAGGGCATGGACCACCTGGTCAGCAGCGGCGTCGAGGATCTCGCGGACCTGCGCCTCCGGCGTGGCGCCGAGCTTGTCGCGAGCCATCTGCACGGCGAGGGCGAGGCCGACGAGGCGCTGCTGGGCGCCATCGTGGAGGTCGCGTTCCAGGCGGCGTCGGGCGGCGTCGGTGGCCTCGACGATGCGTGCTCGCGAGGCGCGCACCTCGGCGAGCTGGGCGACCAGCTCGGCGTGGAGTCGCTCATTGTCCAGGGCCAGGCCGGCGGCGGCCGCCACGGCGTCGATGAGCCAGGGGTCCTCGTCCAGCGAGGACTCGTGGAGCAGGGCGGCGATCCGCTGGTCGTCGCGCTCGATCAGGGTGGTGGAGACATTCGGGCCAACTGTGGCCAGATCAACGGGACGCCCGTCGGTGCCGATGTAGGCGCCCTCCTGTGGCACCCAGTAGGCGAGCTGCAGCGTCGGGTCGCGCAGCGTCTGCGCCAGTGTGTCGCGCAGCCGCGCCGGGCTCGGGGCCTGCCGCAGCTCGACGACGAGCTGGCCGACCGCGGAGTGCCGGAGGCTGGTGCGCAGCATCCCGATGAGAACGGCTGACGGAAGGATGATGAGCGCTGCCGGAGTGAGGTACTCCGTGCCGGCCTTCAGGTTGCCGAACGGGTCGACGAGGCCAAGGCTGTTCGAGGCAGCGATGGCAACGGCCACCGGCCCGCTGGCCCAGGCCACCGGCGCCATCGCCCGTCGCGACGGACGCGACGCCAACGTCCAATGGCGCCACACGGTGCCGATGACGAGCAACGCCACCAGCACGTTGAGCACCTGGTGCACGTTGCCGACGATGGTGTGCAGGTGCGCGTCCCGATGCAGGGCGAGCAGGTTGTGCGGACCGGCGGGCAACGCAGATGCCCAGAACACCTCGGGGAACAGGTTGCTGAGCAACACCCAACCGTAGACGCCCTCGACCAGCCTGCGGTCCCATCGCGAGCGCAGCCTGCCGCCGGGAAAGGCCACCGCGAGATGGGCGAGCAGCGCGTACTGCAGCGGACCGAAGTAGTCGGCGACGGTGAACGCGGCGGAGTACGGCAGGAAGCGGAGGTCGTCGATGAAGGTGGCGAACCCGATGGCGATCGCCAGCGGACCAACGCGGTTGCCGGGTGTCCGCGTCCAGATGACCAGGCCAACGACAACGAAGAGCAACCCGGCGGCGATGTGCAACGCGATGGCCGCGGGTAACGGACGGTCCGCGCTCGCGGTGGAGCTGAGCGCTCCCGCCACCGCTGCTGCGGCGATCGCAGCGGCCAGGATGCCGAGGTTGCGCAGTCGACTCATGGTGCGGCACCGACCACGGCAAGTAGGCGCGGCACCGAGAGCTCGGCCTTGGGGATGAAGCCACGAACGGCGCTCTGTCCGATGCGTCGCTCGAGGCTGCGCGGGTCCTGTGTCGAAATGGCCACCACCGCCGGTCTGGTCTCGTCGTCGCCGAACTGGGCGGCGATGCTCAGCCCGTCGGCATCCGGGAGCCGGACGTCGAGCAGGACGACCTGCGGGTGCAGCCGGCGCGCCGCATCCAGGCCCGACGCGGCGTCGCCCGCCTCGCCGACGACCTCGATGCCGCCCGCCTCCAGCACCATCCGGGCGAGGGCGCGGAAGGCGCGGTTATCGTCGACGATGAGGACGGTCGTGGTCACTGGCGGGATTCTTGCACCCTCGCGGTTTTGGCCGCCACAGGGTTAACCCTGCTTGGGATTTGCGCGGTGGCCCCGATGACGCTCGGCGGGTCCGGTGCCAGAGTCAACGCTGACGTCCGCGGCGCCACGGTGGTGCTGGGACGTCGACTGTTCAGCGCATTTTGGAAAGGTGGCGAGATGGACCTCAGCGTGGTCGTTCTGTTGTTCTTCTGCGTCTACCTGGCGCCGTCGGTGATCGCGCTGGCACGACGGCATCGGCAGGCCGCGGCCATCGTGACCATCGACGTGCTGCTGGGTTGGACGATGCTCGCCTGGCTGGTGGCACTCGGCATGGCGCTGTCCCCGAACAGGCGCTGGAAGGTCCCATTTGCCCCGAGAAGTGCGGACCCGAACGACCCGGTGGCTGCCACCGCACTCGACGCCGAGCTGTGGCACGTCTACTACGTCCTCAATGACCTGTCGACGCTGCCCGAACCGATCGGCAGCGACGCGCTGCTCACCCGCTATCGGGAGCGCTACCGCCAGCTCTGGGACAGGTATGCGGCGACCGGCGCCGTCGCACAGCCTGCACCAAGGGCGCCGCGGCCTACCGCACATCCGGTCGTGACGGCGGCGCGACCTGCCGCACCGTCGGCGCCGCAACCAGAGCCGAGAGCCGTCGCCGTCGCCCCGCCGCGTCCCAGCCTGAAGGAGCTGGGTCGGCGCCTGCTCGCCGACCACGCCATCGTGATCATCTCCGAGGTCGGCGCCTTCCTGCTGATCATCGCCACCATCCTCTTCGAGCTGTACGGGCCGAGGGAAATGGCGGGCGGCGTGCGCCTGGCGGCGGTCGCCGTACTCAACGCGTCGTTCGCCGTCGCGGCGGCGCTGTGCCATCGGCGTGCGCGCATGCGGCTGGTGGCGACCTCGTACACGGTGATCGCCGCCTTGATGTGGCCGCTCACCCTCATCGCCGCCTACCAGTACGTGCTGCGCGACGCCGCTCACGTCGATGCCATCACGGCCCTGTCCATGGGCGCAACCGCGTGCGCGGTGGCGTACGGTGCCGTTGCGCACGGACTGCGCTCGCGGGGCTACGCGACCATGTCGCTGGCGGCGCTTGCGGTGGCGGGAGTGTCCGCCGCGGTCGCATCGAATGCGGGCCCGCGCGCCATTCCCGCGGCCGCCGCTTACGCCCTTCTGTGCTGGCTGCTGGCGCGCTCGGTGTCGAGCCCGTTCGCACTGCCCGCCACCATCGCCGGACACGCCGCCTCGGCGGCAGGCGTGATCGCCGCCATCGCAGCGGCGGCGACCGAGGGCGTCGCGGGTGCGCCGCCGCACTTCGTCCACCTCCCGGCTGCGCTGCTGCTGGTCGCTGGGGCATATGCGGTGCGTCACCGGCTGAATCGCGACGACCTGGCTCTCGTGGCCACCGCGGCCCTGCTCAGCCTCCTGCCGGTGTGCGTCGTGATGACGCTCGGCCTCGGTGTCGCCGGCGTCGCGCCCGCCGTCGTCGCGGTCGGGCTGCTCGCCGCCGCCGGATCGCATGGGCGCCTACCTGATTTGCACCTCGGTGCAATCGTGGTATCGCGCAGCAACGTGGCGCTCGCATTTGCCGCGGTGGCGGCGGTCGAGTGCATCGCCGCGGGCGCATTGCCGGTGCCGGGCGGCGCCGTGCAACTCGCCGTCGTCGTCGCGGCTTCAGTCGGCGGGCTGCTGATCGCCGGTCGGCACAGGACCGCGTTGTGGCTTGCCACCGGCCTTGCCTGCACCGCGTTCCAGCTCGTGGCCCAGCAGGTGGACTTCTCGCCGCCGGCGTCGTTCCCGATCTTCCTGCCCGTCGGCCTGGGCGCCGAGCTGGTCGCGGTCGCGACGCTGGGCCTCGCCCGGCGTGATCGCACGATGCTCGTGCCCGCAATACTGCTGCTCGCGGCGTCCGTCGTGAGCGCCGGGCGGGCCCGTGGCTGGAGCGCCGACCACCAGGCGATGGCGCTGATGGGCGTCTCGCTGATCACTGCGATTGCCGCATGGCGGCAGCCAGTCCTCGCCCGGGGCGGCGCTGAGGTCTTGGGCGGAGGTGGCAACATCCTGGCCTGGATCGCGGCGACGGCGGCGGTCGGTGCTGCGCTGTTCAGCGTGTCGGACCCCGCACTGCAGGTCGTTCTCCTCGGCTCTGCGACAGCGCTCAGCCTCCTGCTTGCGCTGACTCTTGGCTCGCCGTGGTGGCTGCTGACCAGTGTCGCCGCCCTGGCCGCCCAGGTGGCGACGCATGGCACGGAGATCGGTGTGGCAGGGCAGGCGCCGAGCTACGTCCCGATCACGCTCGGACTGCTGCTGGTATCACTCCTCGTCACCGCGGTGGTGCAGCGCAACCGCTGGATCGCCGTCGCTGCCAACCTCGCCCTCGCGGTGGCCACGCTGACCAGCGCCAACATGCTCGGCTGGAGCGTCGAAGCTTGCAGCCTGGCCCTCGTCGGAGTGGCTGCGGCGGCGGCGGCA
>Ga0307479_10003491_pt1 | contig 14320 bp, 15 predicted proteins | sample atmos_gasesECM4C_FD_203743 | JGI IMG/M metagenome (GOLD analysis project Ga0307479, IMG submission 203743) | Hardwood forest soil microbial communities from Morgan-Monroe State Forest, Indiana, United States - atmos_gasesECM4C_515 | ecosystem: Environmental > Terrestrial > Soil > Temperate...
TGGCGCACGAGCACGACATGATCAACCCGTTCTCGGAGAAGCAGGTGCGCGAGGGCGTCGTGTCGTATGGCTTGTCGTCTTACGGATATGACCTGCGCGTGGCCGACGAGTTCAAGATTTTCACGAATGTGAATTCGACGATCGTCGACCCCAAGCACTTCGATGAGAAGTCGTTTGTGACCGTGCGTTCGGACGTGGCCATCGTGCCCCCGAATTCGTTTGCGCTGGCGCGCTCGGTAGAGTACTTCAAGATTCCGCGCGATGTGCTGACCATCTGCGTGGGCAAGTCGACCTACGCGCGGTGCGGGATCATCGTGAATGTCACCCCGTTTGAGCCGGAGTGGGAAGGGTTTGTGACGCTCGAGATCTCGAACACGACTCCGTTGCCGGCGCGCATCTATGCGAATGAAGGTCTGTGCCAGATTATTTTCTTCCAGTCGGATGAAGTGTGCGAAGTGAGCTACGCGGACCGCAAGGGGAAGTACCAGGCGCAGAAGGGGATTGTGCTGCCAAAACTCTAGTCGTCAGTCGCAAGTCGTCAGGAAAGGCGGCCGTGGCGGATGGCTGAACGCCAGTCGTTGGTCGTCGGCCCTAGTCGGTCGGGAAATCGCAGGAGAGATTGAGTTCTGGAATCCCGTCCTTGCGAGCGGACACGCAAGGATGGCGGACCGGCAGGGTGTATGACCCGACCGTCCGAGATCCATTACGTGCGTCGACGGTCCTGTTCTCCCGAGTCTAAGTGGCCTACATAGAGCAGTTTGCCCTTGCTGTAGGCGGTCACTACGTCCTGGGGCTGGCTCAGGTTGGGGTCTTGAGTGACAAAAGAAGCGCCAGCCTGCCGATATGCCTCCAACACCAACTGCGAGCAATAAAACTTGTCCGAGCTTTTGAAGGCCCCAGCTCGGGCAGCGCCACAAGCGACGATCACGCACAAGACCGGGCTGCGAGCGCCTGCTTCGAGGGCACCCGGAGTGTCGTACTTCTTTCCCTTCCATTGTGCGGCGACGTGTACGATTCTTGCCGCAGTTGACGGGGTCATCCCGCGTACGCGATAGGCCACCGCGAGATAATCTTCATCGAGTGCCTTTGCAAGCGATCGTTGGACTACACCCTCGCCGATCGCCTCGACTACGTTGCCGTCGCCGGCATAAAGAGATGCGTGACTTACATCCGAGGATGTACCCAGACGTATCCCGTCCGACACGAGACCGGTGCCAGCTGACACAGTGATGTCCGCAGCTTGAAGAGCGGAATCGGCAAGACAGATCCCACCACCCCCCACGGGAGTTAAGGGGATTGCTTTCATGATCTTCCTCCAAGACGAAACTGGCGCAGCGCGCGAGCGAAGAGGACTTGCAGGGCAAAAACACGATACGCAAATTCACATTCTCGCAACTGGTGCGGTGGGATTCGACGGTCCTATCCCTCTTGGGATTTTGCCAACGACCAACGACCACCAGCCAACGACCGGTTTTGCCGACGACTGACGACCGCTTCCCTGCAGCGAATTCAGGAACGTAATCACCGGATGTTGTTGTGCGGGTGTCAGGTCCTCCTGAAAATTGTCCACGACGCCACGCGCCTCGTCGCGGTGACGGTTGATAGCATCCGCCAATGACAACGATTTCAGGTCGTGCATGAAGCGCGTTTTTGTGCGCAGGCCCCAGAGCGGCGTGGTGCGCAGCTTGTTGATGGTGTCCACCGGGCCGCCTTGCACAATGCCGTCGCCGGTGCCTACGTCGTGCAGCAGGAAGTCGCTGTAGGGGTGAATGAGTTTGTTGCCGAGGGCGTCGGGGACGACCCACATCCCACCGTTCAGAACTGTTCCTGACGGAGCCGTGACGATCGAGTGCACGTGGCAGGTGGCGCAGCCAATCTGTGCGAAGAGTAGCTGGCCGGCTTGAACATCGGTCGTCGTGGCGAGGACCGTGTCACGCGGCGGGACCTTGGTGCCGCGCATGAACTGGGCGAAGTGGTCGATGTCGGAAGCTGTTCGTGAGCCTGCGGACAGATGGCGCGGTCGTCGACGATGGAACGGCCGGTAATCGTGCTGGCGCCGTCGTTGATCGGGATGGTCGGGTTGACGAACGTGCCGGTCGCGTCGAGGTGGCCGGCGCGGATTTCGGTGATCTGGCTGGGGCCTCCGGTGACGGGGTTCTGGTGGCAGTCGGCGCACGCGGTGGCGTTGAAGACCGGGCCGAGGCCGTCGTCCACACCGTTGCGGCGTTCAAAGCGTTGCTGATCGAGGGCGAAGGTGTCGCCGGGAGGCTCCGGGATTCCGTTGCTGACGCTTTGGGATGCCAGATTCTGGCCGAGGGTAGGAGTATCGAAGGCGGCGGGCGCTTCGGTGGCGGACTGCTGGGCGATGCCCGTGATCGCAATGGCGAAAAGGGCGACGAAGGCGAGGAAGATCGGAGTCTTGCGATGTGTCATCGAGCGTTTCCTCCAAAAGAGTTTTGTGGACGCGTGACGTCAATGCGAGGTGGCGGACACACGAATGCCGAGTCCTGGAGACGAGGTGAGCCGGCGGCTGATCGATGAGGTGGTGGACCGGACGGAACTGCGCTGATCAGGAAAACTGCGTTGGGCGGGGTTTATTCCCGGCTGGAGCCAGAATTCTTCTTACTGCTGGCAATCTGCATTCGCGCCAGTGAGCGCACGGTCCCTCGACTGGGTTCGGGATGACAGGTCAAGAGAGAATTGAAAGAACAGAACTACATCTGACGGTCAGACCTACGGCAAGGAGCCCAAACCAAATGCTGACGACTAGCGACCAGCGACCGCTTGTCCGTTCTCGCCTTCCTTGAACATGTACTTGATGGCGGGCTTGTAGATGACGATGTTCGGGGCGGTGGTCCGGTTGACCTTGAGGCAATTCTTGTCATACCACTCGATCACGCCGTGGATCTGCTCGCCGTCGCGGAGCACGATGACCATGGGCGTTTTGCCCTGCATCTGCTTCTGGTAATAGAAGTTCTCGGCGTTGGTGGCTTCGGGTGGGGCGATTTTCTTGGGTCCGCCGCCGGGACGCTCGGGGCGGTCGGGACGTTCGCGTCGTTCCATGGGAGCCTGGGTGTGGTTGTGATTGTGGTCGCTGCGCTCGTTGCGGTTGAGGGAAGGCCGGATCAGCTTGCGGTTGGCGAATCCTTCCTGATCGGCAGGACGTTCGGTCGGCATGGAGTCGATTGCATCCTTCATGGCACCACCTGTTCACGCGCGTCGTGGGCGCTGCCACAACACTTCGCTGCTGTGATTGTGGGAAATCGGTGTGAACTTTGCATTTACCGTAGCACAGGAACGGGGGCATGACAATCCTCGAAGTGTGGTGGGGCAATGACTTTGGGGAGGGCCACGAGCTCTGAGCTACGAGCTCTGGGCTCCGCCTGACGACCATATGTCTGGCAGGGGAGCTTTTCGGGGCCGACGGCATTGATCGCGGGGAGCAGGCACGCAGGGCCTGCTCGTAGCTCGCGGCTCGGAGCTCTCTAGCTTTTCTCCAGCGCGGTCGCGAACGCGTCGAGCGATAGGGAGCGGAGCAGGTTGCGGCGCAGGCCGCGTTCGACTTCGGCCAGGCGGTCGGAGGCGTAGGCGATCCAATCGAAGTCGGTGGCGGCGGCCAGTTTCTGGAGTTCGCCCAAGATATCGGTGTTATGGACGAGGTGGGGCGTGCCCGCGTTGAGGAACAGGAGGTCCTGGAGCAGGGAATAGAGGGTGCGGAGAAGGTGGTCGGTTTTCTCGCGACCGTCGGCGCCGGGACGGTAGGTTTCAGTGATCTTGAAGAGCTCGCTGTGGTCGCCGGTGCGCAGGGCGGTGCTCAGGATGGCCAGGGCGTGATTGCGCGCAGCGGTGTATTTCGCCAGGTCGAAGGCGCGGGCGCGGCCTACGGCCCCTTCGGAAAGACGCGCGACCAGGGCGCGCTGTTTGGTGGTCCATTCCGGGTGCTGTTTCGCGAGGTCACGCTCGATGTCTTCGGCGGGAAGCGCGCCGAGGGTGAAGGTCATGGCCCGAGAGCGGATCGTGGGAAGCAGTTCACCGACGTTTTCGGTAAGCAGGAAAATCGTGGCGAACTCGGGCGGTTCTTCCAGGATTTTCAACAGCGAATTCGCGGCCTCTTTCATGAAGCTGGAGTCGGTGAAGACGTAGACGCGCTCTTTGGCGTCGCCCGGGCGGTAGTAAATCGTCTCGATCACGCGGCGAACTTGGTCGACCTTGATCATCAACTGGGGCGGGTCGGGCGGGATGATGAGCACGTCGGGGTGGGTCTGGACGAAGATGCGGGTCTCTTTTTTGTCGGTTTCGCGGAGGTTTTCACGAGCTTCAACGGCTTCGGCGAAGCGGGCATCGAGGTCTTCAGCCTGCGCGATGCGGGCGCAGTTCGAGCATTTTCCGCAGAAGTCGGGGAGGCCATCGGTGGTTGGAGGCTGAAGGCAATTCATGGCCTTCGCGAGCATGAGCGCAAGCGTGTATTTGCCGGAGCCGACGGGACCGGCGAGGATCATGGCGTGCGGGAAGTGCTGGCGCGCGAGCATCTCGCGCAGGCGGTGAATGATTTCGGAGTTGCCGTGGAAGTCGGAAAAGGGCACGGGGTGAATTTATCACGGGTCTGATGACAGCTACCACGGAGACACTCTTCGGCTTCGCTCAGAGCAGGCTCCGGCATGGAGAGAAGCCAGGCATAGTTGAGCCGGATACGCTCTAGTACCGGTCGCGCGCCGTCCGGGGATCAGTAATCGTAGAGTTGCTCCACCGCGATGCCTTCGCGCCGCAGCTGCTCCGGTGCAAGCTGCAGCGGCCGCTGCGTTCGGCTTTTCAACCCTGAGTGCGATCCAGTACGCCGTGATGGAGACAAGGATGTGGGGCAGGTTCACCAGAACATTCGTGGTAAGGCTGAGACTGTGCAGATGGCCGAAGAAGTACGTGAGGACGTCAATGGTGCACCGGATGCCGAGAATCCAGAAGTAAATACGGGCAAGCTTGGCCGAGACCAGCGCCGAGATCAGCGCGAGGGATCCGGCACCGAGGTGGCCGAGATCGATCAGCCTGCTCATGTGAAAAAGCCCGAACATGAGCCCGTTCTTGTCCATGATTCCGGGAACGTAGTCCAGAGAGTAGACGCCCAGAAACAGAACCGCGAACCCAAACGCGCGTTTCTGGATGACGCGGATTTGTCTCGGCATGATCGTGGCCGCTGGTAAGATTCAGCAAAACTGGGCGCTTTGCAAGTTATTCTTCGTCACCGAGAACTCCAGCATTTTTTAGGGAGGTACCGTGCGCCGTAAGCGACTGCTTTCTTTAGTTCTGGTTTTCGCATGCTTCATCGTGCTGGGTGCAAAGAAGATTTTCGACTATGCGGCGGCACCTTCCCACGACAAGGAAAGCGACTTCATCTTTCCGCACAACCAGGACCTGGAGAAGCCGACACTTGTCCTCGTGGAGCCGGAAAAGCGCCGGTTTATGTTCAAGCAGCGGGGTGGCTACACCAACGACGCCAGCCACCTGAATCGGACTGCGGTGTACGGCATCGTGCGGGTAGTGAACGAAGAGGACATCCGCAGCGCTCTGCAATTTGCGCGCGCAAACAACTTGAAGGTGACGTGCGCGGGCCAGCAGCACAGCATGGGTGGACAGACGTTCACGCCCGGAGGGCTGGTCCTCGACTTAAGGGAATTCAACCGGATCCAACTGGACAAAGAGTACAAAACGGTCAACGTGCAGAGTGGGGTGCGCTGGTGGCAGCTTCAGCAACTCTTGGACAAACAAGGTTTATCGGTGAAGGCGATGCAGTCCATCAATATCTTCAGTGTGGGCGGCACGTTAAGCGTGAATGCGCATGGGATCGACCCCCAGCCCGGCCCGATCGCTCCAACCGTGCGTTCCGCGCGCATCATGCTCAGTAACGGAGAAGTCGTAAAAGTCAGCCCGACCGAGAATGCTGACTTGCTGCACCACGTGCTGGGGGGATACGGGTTGTTCGGGGTGATTCTCGATGTTGACCTCGGCGTGGTGGACAACGAGATGTACGAGCGCAAGGCCGTATACATGGACTACAAGGAGTTTCCGAAGTACTACCGGGCGAATGTCGAGAACAACGAAGACATCGGCCTGGCGTTCGGGCGGTTGTCGGTGGCACCGCAGTCTTTCTTGCGCGAAACGGTAGCGCATGTTTATCGCAAGACACCATTTGAGGGCCCGCTTCCAGCGTTGAGTCCGGCGAGGCACGACACGCTCGATCGATTGATCATCAATTTCTCGAAGACCGGTGACCTGGGCCGATGGACAAGATGGACGCTGGAGAAGTATGCCGAGCCGCATCTTCACGAGTGCGTTACGCGCAATCAGGCGATGAACCAGAAAGAAGTGTGCCTGGTCTCGCGGAACGAAGAGATGTATGACGACATGGCATATCTGAAGAACCGGTTGCGGGACACCGACATCCTGCAGGAGTACTTCATTCCCTACGACCGCATGCCCGAGTTTGTGGACGGTCTGCGCATGGTCGTGCAAAGAAATCATGCCAACCTGCTCAATGTGACTATCCGAACCGTGCATAAGGACACGGTGACCGCGCTTCCGTACGCCAAGGAGGATATGTTTGGCTTCGTCCTCTATTTCAATGTGAAGTTCAACGATCAGGATAACGACATTCTCAAGAAAACCACGACCGACCTGATCGATGTGGCGCAACGGGCCGGGGGTACGTATTACCTGCCTTACCAGCTGTTCTATTCTCCGGAGCAATTGCACAAGTCCTATCCGGAGATCGACGAGTTCTTTGCGGCGAAGAAAAAGTACGATCCCGTCGGGCTGTTCACGAACAAGTTCTATGAGAAGTACGGAATTTGCCCCCCTCTGAAAAGGCCGGCGGAAGGCATTCTTATTCCCCAGATCAGTGACCGCTCGGCGCTGAGCCGGGATCCGGCGTGTGTATTCTTATCTCGTGGATGAGCTCAAGGGAAAAGTCGCGCTGGTTACTGGCTCAAGCCGGGGGATCGGGCGGGCGATTGCGTTGGCTTTGGCTGAGGCAGGGGCGGATATCGTGGTGAATTTTCTGCGCCGCGCGGAGGATGCGCAGGCGGTGGCGCAGCGGGCGGGCGAGTGGGGCCGGCGGTGCGCCTGTATCCAGGCGGATGTGTCTTCGGCGCGTGAGGTGGAGCGGTTGGCGCGAGAGAGCGGGGAGCGCGTCGGGCCGATCGACATCCTGGTGAACAATGCGGGGATTTCGCGTCCGCAGGCGATCGAGGAGATCAGTGAACGCGATTGGGATCAGGTGATCGCGGCGAATCTGAAATCGTGCTTTCTGGTGACCCAGGCGGTGTTGCCAGGCATGCGGGCGCGACGGTGGGGCCGGATCGTCAACGTGTCGTCGGTGGCGGCGCAGGTGGGCGGAGTGGTCGGACCGCACTACGCCGCGTCGAAGGCGGGAATGCTCGGGATGACGCATTACTATGCGCAGCGATTGGCGAAGGAAGGTATCACGGTGAACGCGATCGCTCCGGCGCTGGTGGGGACGGAGATGGTGACGTCGAATCCGAACGCCAAGCGGGATCACATTCCAGTGGGGCGGTTCGGGACGACGGAGGAAGTTGCTGCGGTGGCGGTCATGCTGGCGCGCAACGGGTACATGACGGGGCAGACGGTGAATGTGAATGGCGGATGGTTCATGAGCTGAGGATGATGCACTCACTGCGCGAGCAGGCCGGGGTGAATGCCCTCTCCCAAAACAAACGTGGCTCCTACTGCGCCAACCACAGCCGACTGGCGCGGCAGGCCTAAGCGCTGGCGGATCTGGTACACGCTTTCGATTCCGGTGCAATGCGCACCCACCAGATAAGAGAGCCCGAAGCCCTTCAACTTGTCTGCTGTCCATCCAATCTGCTGATCGGTGGCGGGGAAAAGATGCAAGCCTCCGACCACGGCGTAGACGGGCGTGTCGGGAAATTCTTTTTGGGCGAAGGTCAGGATGTTGATCACGCCGGCATGGCCGCAGCCGGTGATCATGACCAATCCCTTGGCAGTGTTGAGAACTAGCGACTGGTCCTCGGGGACGGTGTCTTCTACCAAGCCGTCGGGGGTTTTGACTTTGCCTTTGACGGACCAGTTGCGCTCGGGGTAAGTGCGAGGCACGGGTCCCGTGAGCCAGGCGCCGGGAAAGAGTTCGACGGGCTGGTCATGTTCGACGAATCTGCCGCCGGTGCTCTCGTATTCATGGCGCAGCTCGAGCATGACATTTCCCTCTTTCCCGTCGTTTTTGGGCCGGCTGTAGAAAATTCCTTTGCCCACGTGAGCGACCGATAGTGCATCCGGGTTCTGCTTCATGAGCTCGCGCCGCAGGGTCATCAAACCGCCCACGTGATCTTCGTGGTTGTGGGTGAGGATGGCCTCCTTCACATTGCTGAGGTCCACTCCCAATTCGCGGGAATTGGAAAGAACCGTCTCGGGACGCGCGCCAGTATCGACCAGGATGCGGTGGCCGTCGCTCTCGACCAGGGCGGCGAAGCCCCATTCGCCGATGCCTTCGTCGGCAAGCATGGTGGAGAGAATAGTCACTTTCAGAGTCTTGACCTGCGGGCGTGCCGGTCGAGTCGCGGATTGCTCCGCTATGACCGCGAAACCGGCGTTAAGTGCGAAGACGAGCGCAATCACAAATTGACGGCGACCTAGCATAGGCAGGATTGTATCCGCTTCGGGTCGGGTCAGTGTGTCTTGGCGCGCAGGCGCAGTTGGGGGAGCACCACTTCCAGAATCTTAGCGTGTGTTTGCGACGCCGTGCCGCGGGCGTCAATGACGGCGACGCGGTGTGGCTCGCGGCGGGCAATGGCGAGGTAGCCGTTGCGGACGCGTCCGAAGAAGGCACGATTCTCCTGCTCGAAGCGGTTCTCGTCCTTGTGGATGTGGGCGTGCTTCGCGGACTTCTGGTTGCGGCGGCGGGCGCGATCGACGCTTCTTGCTACCTCGGAATCCATCAGGATGGTGAGGTCGGGCTGGAGGTCACCGCACAGGATGCGGTGAAGCTCGAGGACCGCTTCGCTGCCGAGTTTGCGGCCGGCGCCCTGATAGGCCTCGGTGGAGTCGGTGAAGCGGTCACAGAGGACGACTTTGCCTTGGGCGAGGGCGGGCTCGATGACTTCGCGGATGTGCTGGGCGCGCGAGGCGAACATGAGGGCCATCTCGGCCATGGGGGAGAGGCCGGTAGTGGCCGAGTCGAGGATGACGTGGCGGATCTTCTCGCCGGTCGGCGTGCCTCCGGGTTCGCGGGTCACGGCGACGGAGAGGCCGCGGGCGCGAAGGGCCATGGCGAGTTTTTCGATTTGCGTGCTCTTGCCGGTGCCGTCCAGGCCTTCAAAGGTAATGAACTTGCCGCGATGGGAGTTGGAAGACACTGGGGCATGATAAGGCTTGGCGCTGTGTGGGAGCTACATGTGATGCACTTGGAGGCTGAGGGAAAGCTTTTAACCGCAGAGACCGCTGAGAAAGGCCGCAGAGCACGCAGGGCCGAATCGGAAAAGCAGATTCCTCCAGCCTCCTCTGCGCTCGCCGTCGAAATGACAAGGGCTTGCAAGCCCGGACACCCGATACCTCACTGAGACCCAAGACCTGAAGACCTTAAGAGCTGACACCTAGGACCTGACACCTTTCGCCTGCGCTGATATATTCATCCCTTCGCCGGCGCTGGCCGGATTCTACTGGGGCGGCAAGGAGCCTGAATGATCGTGTTGCGGGGTCGTTTTATCTCTGGAGTGGTTGGGATTTGCCTGCTGACGGTGTCGACATTCGCCGCGACGGGGCCGACGATTTCATTGGCGGTCGACGCCAGCCAGGCGCCGCGCAAGATGTTTCATGCGCGGCTGAGGATCCCCGCGACTCCGGGCACGCTCACGCTGTACTACCCGAAGTGGATTCCGGGAGAGCACGCGCCCGACGGCCCTTTGAACGATCTGGCCGGCCTGAAGTTTTCGGCCGGTGGGCAGACGCTGAAGTGGCGGCGCGATCTGCTCGATGGGTGGACGATCAACGTGGAGGTCCCTCGGGGACAGAATGAAGTGCTGGCAGACCTGGATTTTCTGTCGCCGGCGACGCTGGAGGCAGGATTCTCGGCGGGATCGTCGGTCACCGACAAGCTGGCCATTGTCAGCTGGAACCAGGTGCTGCTTTACCCCAAAGGATGGAAGACCGACGACATCACGTTTACAGCGAGCCTGAGGATTCCGGACGGGTGGAAGTACGCGACCTCGCTGCCGTTGTCGAACGCGGCCGGCAATGACCTGCATTTCGCACCGGTGTCGCTGACCATGCTGGTGGATGCGCCGGTGCTGACCGGGCAGTACCTGAAAGCGGTGCCGCTGAATCCGGGGCAGGCCCCGCCGGCGGAACTCGACGTGGCCGCCGACAGCGCGGCCGCACTGGAGCCTCCGCAAGAAGTATGGGATCACTACAAGGATCTGGTGACCCAGGCCGGAGCCTTGTTCGGAGCGCAGCACTACCGTCACTACAACTTCCTGTTCACGTTGAGCGATCACGTGGCCCACTTCGGACTGGAGCATCACGAGTCCGATGACAGCCGCATCGAGGAGCGTGGGCTGGTCGACGAGACCGATCGCAAACTGACTTCCGGTTTGTTGCCCCACGAATATACCCACAGTTGGAATGGCAAATACCGGCGTCCGGCGGACCTGTCGACACCCGACTTCCAGCAGCCGATGCAGACGGATTTGCTGTGGGTATACGAGGGTTTGACGGAATACATCGGCAATATCCTGACGGCACGCAGCGGGCTGTGGACTCCGGAGGTGTTCCGCGAGTATCTGGCCGGGGTGGCAGCGACGCTCGACCACGTGCCTGGGCGCAGCTGGCGCAATCTGCAGGACACGGCGGACGCCGCGCCGCAGCTCTACTTCGCGGCACGCGGCTGGTGGTATGCCTGGCGGCGGGGCGTAGATTTCTACGATGAAGACACGCTCAACTGGATGTGGGCGGATGTGATCATCCGGCAGCAGTCGACGGGGCAGAAGTCGCTGGACGATTTCTGCAAGCTGTTCCACGGGCCGCCGGGAGGCACGCCAGCGCTGAAGACGTACACGTTTGACGATGTGGTCAACACGCTGAACCAGGTGGTTCCCTACGACTGGCGCGGGTTCTGGACCGAGCGCCTCACCAACCACGGGCCGGGCGCGCCGTTGGGGGGGATCGAGGGGAGCGGCTGGAAGCTGGTTTATGAGGAGACACCCACGGACTATCTGCGCAGCCAAGAACGGAACCGGGACTGGGTGCTGGAGACGTTCACGGTTGGATTGTATCTGCGGGGCGACGGTGGCGTGATCGACACGATTGAAGGGATGACAGCAGCGAAGGCCGGAATCGGGCCGGGCATGAAGATCGTGGCGGTGAACGGGCGGCGCTTCTCGGCTGAAGTGCTGCATGAGGCCATCAAGGGCGCGAAGGGTGGGACCGAGCCGATCGAGTTGCTGGTGGAAAACGCGGATTACTACAAGACCTTCAAACTCGATTATCACGAAGGAGAGAAGTATCCACACCTGGTGCGGGACGAGTCGAAGCCGGATTTGATGAGTGAGATTGTGAAGGCGAAGTGAAGGGGGCTTTGAGCTACGAGCTGTGAGTTGACCCGCGGAAGAAAAAGCTTGTAACCGCAGAGGTCGCAGAGAAAAGCCGCAAAGGACGCTGAGAAATTCTGGCGGACTTTGCGGCTTAGTTTTTCTCATCGATCCCGGCGAAGAGGTCCGTTTCCGGAACGAGCGTGGAGGGTTCGAGGGTGGCGGCCAGGTGGAATCGTTCCTCACGGCCGCGGGCCAGGATGTGCTCTTTGACCTTCGGGAAAACCGGGGCCTGGGTGGTGTGGGCTTCGAAGGCGGCGATTTTTGTGTTCACATAGTCGCCGATCTGGATGACGGTCGTGGTCGGCGGCAACGCAACCGGCGGTCGGTCGGGCAGCGTGAAGTTCGCAGTCGCGTAATAGAGCTTGTGCGGGCGATGGGGTTCGACGCCATCGATGAGCTGGTCGGGATAGCGGTTGTAGCGGCCGGCCCACTGGCAGGCGAGCGTAGCAAACACCGCGGCCATGGAGTGATCCGTGTGTCCGGTGACGGCGCCCTCGGGACCGAAGGTCAGCATGACTTGCGGGCGGAATTCACGAACGTGGCGGACCAGGTCTTCGACGATGCTGTAGAGATCGAGTCGGTGGAGTTTGCTGTCGGCGTAGTCGAGCACCACGCCGCGATCGATCCCGAGGATTTCGCAGGAGGCGGCGAACTCCTTGCGCCGCAAAATGGCGAGTTCGTGGTCGTTCTTGGCGTTGCCGCGGTGGGAAGCGGCTTGGCCGGGAGTGAGGCAGATGACGGAGGTTTCGACGCCGCGGTCGTGGTAAAGGCGTAGCGTGCCGCCGAAGGAGGCGGCTTCGTCGTCGGGATGAGCGGTGATGCAGAGCAGACGCATGAGGGCATTTTAAGCTAGGAGCTACGAGCTCTGAGCTGCGAGCTTACAATTCAGGGACGGTTACCACGAGGCCGAAATGCAGATTGGCGGGAACTGGCGGGGTGCAGCGGCGATTTTGGTGGGGTGCGCTTTGCTGGGCGTCGGAGAGGGCGGGTTCACGCAGAATACGAAGAGGGACGGGAACGTGCAGACACAGGGGCAGCCGACGTTTGCTGCGGCGGACGCAGTTCGGGTGCTCGATGGATTGCGGCAGGCGGTCGAATCGGGGAGCCGGAGCAGGTTTCTGAAAGCGTTCGACGGGCGGCGGATTCCGGGGTATGCGGCGTTTCGCGATCAGGTCGCCGAGTTCTTTGAGAGATACGATTCGGTGCGGTTGCAGTATCGCGTGACTCAAACCGCGATGGACGGGGAGTTCGGCGCGGTCGTGGCGGAGGTTGGGATTGACGCGGTGCCGGTAGATGGGGCCGGTCCGGGAATGCGCCGGGATGCTACGGTGCGGCTGGTGCTGGACTGGGACGGGAAAGCGTGGAAGATCATCGATCTTGCGCCGCGCAATCTCTTTCGCTGAGCCGGCTGGCGGTGTTGGTTTGGTTCGTCCCGCTGGATTGAAGGCTGCAGCGGGTCGGTCAGGTCATCTTCCTCATGAAACGCGAATATCCGGATACGCCGCTGGTGGGAGTGGGGGCCATCATCATTGAGGATGGGCGCGTCGTGCTGGTGAAGCGCGGGCACGCGCCGCTGCAAGGGAAGTGGTCGATTCCCGGGGGAGTGCTGGAAGTCGGGGAGACGCTGCGAAAGGCGGTTGTGCGCGAAGCACGCGAGGAGACCGGGCTGACGATTGAACCGGGAGAACTGCTGGGGGTGTTTGAACGCGTGGTGCCGGACGAGCAAGGACGAATGCGGTATCACTATGTGCTGATTGATTTTCTGTGCCGGAGCGTGGCGGGCGCGTTGATCGCGGCGGATGACGCGGAGGAAGCGCGCTGGTTCCGGCGAGACGAGTTGGGTGGGTTGGAGTTGGCCCGAGAAACGGAAGAAGTGATTCTCACAGGATTTGAGAAAGCGGCGGGAGCGCGGTGATGGCGCGGGGGCGGCGCCAAACGTGCTTCAGAATTTCCCTGGTACTCAGTGTTTCAGCGTCATCCGCGCTTTGAAGTAGTCCCCACGGGGGCCAGCCAGGTTGGCGATGATAGTGCCGACACTCCAGATCAACAGGAACACGAACACGACCTTGCTCATTGGGACAAGCGCATGCGTACACCAGAAGGCGGCCAAGGTCGGGAGAACTGCGGAGGAGGTAACGCCTGCGGACCACATAACGGCTTTCGCAGCGGGGGCGGCGGTTTTCATCGAGTCGCGATCGGTCAGCACTCCGAAGAACGGCGCGTGGTCCATGATCCATCGCAGGCCGACGGGCCACGCCTCGGGTTTGCTGGTCCCACCAATGGTGTAGCAGCGGAAGCGGATACCAGATAGCCGGCCGACCAGCCAGTGCGCAATCGCATGGCAGCTGAGGTAGATCAACAAGAGGCCCGCGAGCATTTCCGAGACGGCAAGACCGGCGGCGCGAGCCCGCGCCGCTCCCAGCAACAACAGACAGCCGAGAACGAGGCCGGCGATTTGCATGGCGTTGCCGGCGGCGATCGAGGGCCGAAGCCAGACGCGGCGTTTGGGGGAAGCGGAGGTCATCGGTCAGCGGTTTGTATCAGAAGTCGGGCGGCGAACGACAAGAATTCGCGGGCTGCTGGGGAATGACGGAAGCGCTGTCGAAGCCAACCTCGGGTGCTAAAGCGCACTCTCTCGGAGGCTGGGGCGGCACGACCGAAGTTGTGCCCTTCCGCGTGTAAAACAGGGGCTGGGTCTGTCGGTAAAA
>Ga0307479_10003493_pt1 | contig 14317 bp, 12 predicted proteins | sample atmos_gasesECM4C_FD_203743 | JGI IMG/M metagenome (GOLD analysis project Ga0307479, IMG submission 203743) | Hardwood forest soil microbial communities from Morgan-Monroe State Forest, Indiana, United States - atmos_gasesECM4C_515 | ecosystem: Environmental > Terrestrial > Soil > Temperate...
CGACGGATCCCTCACCTTGAGTCCCGGCCGGAATCCGGCGTGAGTGCGATCCTGGCCCCCGGGCGCCTCCGGCCGTGACCCTCCTGCGGCTCGCAGGATGTCTGATTCCGGTGGCCGTCGCGTTTGCCTTCAACGATCGCTTTACCCTTTCGCTGCTGGCGTTCGCGAGCATGCAGGCCCTCTACGTGGCCAGTTGGGACCTGCTGGGCGGCGTGAGCGGCCAGACCAGCCTCGGTCACGCCCTGCCCTTTGGGTGCGGCGCGTATGCTGCGGCCTTCGTCTCGATGTGGGGCGTCGTCCCGCCGCCCGCCGCGCTCGCGTTGGGGGGACTTGCCGGTGCCGCCGCCGGCGCACTGCAGGGGGCGCTCGGGGCGCGCCTCCGGCGGGTCTCGCTTGCGGTCCTGACGCTGGCGACGGCGGAGATCGCGCATGAGATCGCCGCCATGCTCGAACTGTCCGGCCCGGGGGGGATCCTCGTTGGGGGCGAGGGCGGGATCCCCGCCGTCGTCTTCCCGCCCGGAGAGGCCGGCGCGGCCAGACTCGTGGCGGCTGTCCTGGCGTCGGCCCTGATCGCCCTGCTGTGGCTCGGCAGCACGAGTCTTGGGCTCGCCATGCGCACCGTGCGCGCCGACGACCGATTGGCGGCCGCCTCGGGCATCGACGTGGCACGGGTCCGGCTGTTGGCCTTCCTCGTCGCGGGCGCAGCCGCAGGGGTGGCCGGAGCGTTCACGGCCACGGTGGCCGGGGGCGCGTCGCCTGCGGCCCTGGCGCTGAACGCCAGCCTCTTCGCGGTGGCGATCACGTGGGTGGGCGGACCAGGCACGATCGTCGGGCCGGCGCTCGCCGCCTACGCAGGTTCGCTCGCGCTGCAGTGGCTCGGCCCTCCCGAGATGCTCCGGCTTGTCCTCTCCGCCCTTGTCCTGATTGGCGCGGGATTGGCCCCAGGACCGGGGCGGCACGCAGGCCTCCTGCGGATGCGGCTTGAGGGACCTCGCCGTGCGTAAGGGACCGCCTGCGCTCCTGAGAGTGAAAGACCTGGAACGGCGCTACGGCGGCGCCACCGCGCTCACCGGATTCACGCTGTCCCTGTCCGACGGCGAATCCCTGGGGGTGACGGGCCCAAACGGATGCGGGAAAACCACCCTGGTCGACATCGTCTCCGGGTTTGTGCGGCCGGACCGGGGGCGCGTCTGGCTCGCGGACCGCGAGATCACCTCGTGGCCGCCGCACCAGATCGTACGCGTCGGTGTGGCGCGGACGTTTCAACTCCCCCGGTGCGCCTTCCGGATGACGGTGGAGCAGAATCTCGAGGCAGGCGTCCTGCACCGACATCTGGGAAGACGGGGGAGGGCCGAGACGGTCACCCAAGTCCTGGACCTCGTGGGCCTGGAACCCCTGCGCCGGCGCGAGGTGTGCACGCTGTCCCTGGGCGAAATCCGGCGCATCGAGCTGGGCCGGGCCGTTGCGACGGGCGCCCGGGTGTTGCTCCTGGATGAGCCCTTTGCGGCGCTGAGCCCAAGCGATGCGCCCGCGGTCCTGTCCGCGCTCCGCCGGCTCCGAGCGGACGGGACCTCGATGCTCATCGTCGCGCACGGTTTCACGCTCTTTCAGGCGCTGTGCGACCGCATCGCCGTGCTCGAAGCCGGCCGCCTGATCCATACAGGCCCGCCCGCGGACCTCCTCCATGCTTGAGGCACGCGGCCTGTCCGTCCGTTCCCCCTGCGCCCCGCCGGCGCTCGACGAGGTAAGTGTGAGCGCGCAATCAGGCGAGGTGGTCGCCGTGGTGGGACCAAACGGATCCGGCAAGTCGACGCTGCTTCGGGTGATCGCGGGGCTGGTGCGCCCCCACGCGGGGGTGATTCGCCTGAACGGGGAATCGATCGCCGGCCTGCCGCCTGAGCGGCGCGCGGCGCGCGGGCTGATCTATGCGCCTGAGGGCGGCCGGACCCCGCTCGGCCTCTCTGTCCGGGAGACCCTTCTGGTGGGGGCGTGGCTCACCAGAAGTCGCCGCGCCGTCGAACGCGACCTCGAGCGGGTGCTCGACCTATTCCCGATACTAAGGGACCGCCTGCAGTCCTCGACGGACGCCTTCTCCGCCGGCGACCGCCAAATTCTGGCGCTGGCCCGGGCGCTGATGTCGAACCCGCGGGTTCTCCTCCTCGACGAGCCTCTCACCAACCTCGACGCGCAGGCCCGCCGGCGTGTCCTCGATCTGATCCGAGCCCTGAGCAGCGACGGCGTGGCGATCGTCACGACTGAGCACGAACTCTCCTGGGCCACGGCGGTCGCCAACCGGGTGTATATCCTCAGGGCCGGCGGAGTCGTCTTCAGCGCCTCCGCGGCCGCCATCGGACACGCAGCGGTATTTAATGAGATCTATGGCTAGATGGACCCGCGGCGGCGCGGGCGCCGGGGGCCTCAAGCGGGCGCGGATCATTCGATAAGGCTCGAATCATTCGTTGGAAGGATCGCTCCGAGTGAGAAATTCCACCATACTCTTCGTAAGTGGAGCTTCGGGTGGGGAGGACGGGTCTTGAAAACGCTCTTGCCTGCTGTCACGGCGTTCGTGATCGCGTCCGCCACCACGTCGGCTCTGGCGGCCGTGACAGGATTGACCGGCGGCGGCCAGCCCTTCAGCAACATGCAGCCTTCACTTGCCGTGACCGAGGTCACGCCCTTTTCCGGCATTTTCCCGAGCCGGGGCGGCGGCGGCTCCCCCTCCGGCGACACGCTGGGATTCATCTATGATTTCGCCGGAAATTTCGCGCCCGGCACCAGTCTTACCGCGCAAGGGCAGCTCCTCCCCATCGCTCAAAATACGGCGCTCTTTAGCATCCTCGGCACCAGCTATGGCGGCAATGGAACAAACACCTATGCGCTGCCCAACCTTCAGGGTATCGCGGCTATTGGCTCTGGTGGGCTGCTGAACGTCGGCGACGCAATCGGATCGCCCACGGTCACCCTCACCACGGCGCAGATTCCTCCGCACGATCACACGCTGCCCGGGGGCGGGGTCACCGGAACCACCGGCGGCGGCCTGCCCTTCAACAACATGCAGCCGTCGCTGACGCTCACACCCCTCATTGCCACCCAGGGCGTCTTCCCGTCACGGGGCGGCGGTGGCGGCGGGAGTGCGACTTTCATTGGTCAGATCGCGAACTTCACGGGCAACTTTGCTCCGGACGGGTGGGCGCCCGCGAACGGGCAACTGCTGCCGATCGCCGGGAACCAGGCTCTCTTCTCGATCCTCGGAACCACGTACGGCGGCAATGGAATAACCAATTTTGCGCTGCCGGACCTGCGGGATCGGGCAGCGGTGGGTGGCAATGGTGTGACTCCTCTCGGGGCGACCTTCGGGGAGCAGAATACAACCCTCACGGTTTCGCAGTTGCCCCCGCACGACCACACCCTGCCGGGTGGCGGCGTGACGGGCACCACGGGTGGGGGGCAGCCGGTGAACAATGACCAGCCATCGCTGGTGGTAAACTATCTGATCGCCATGAGCGGCCTTTTTCCTCAGCGGGGGGGCGGGTCCGGTTTCGATCCGACCATCCCGGTACTCGGTCAGATCGTCGCGTTCGGCGGTAACTTTGCCCCGGACGGATGGGCATTCGCGAATGGGCAGCTGCTGTCGATCGCTCAGAACCAGCCGCTGTTCGCAATCCTAGGCACCAGCTTCGGCGGCAATGGAACAACCAATTTTGCGCTGCCGGACCTCAGGGGACGCACCTTGATCGGCACAGGCTTCAACGACGGAATAATCTATAACGTCGGCGACGCCTTTGGCGCCGATGCGATCACACTCTTTGAGGCTAACCTGCCTGCCCACGACCACAGCCTGCCCAACCCGGTGCCGGAGCCGGCCAGCGTGGCGCTGTTTGCGACGGGCCTGCTCGGCCTCGGCTTCGCCCGCCGGCCCTTGCGCCTGGCCCGTCGATTCCCCGGTTCCACCTCCTCTCGGGCGTGATCCGAATGCGTGTTCCAGGGAGAGCGCTCCCTCGCGTGCCGTAAGATCCGCCCGTCCGGGAGACCGTCGCCCCTCGCGGCTTCCACGTCAAGAAACCAGCCACGCCGGATCGGTATATTATGGTAAGAAGTAATCATTGGGGGTCGCGATGACGCACGGGGCTTCACCTGAGCCGCCGCAGTATCCAGCCGGGCCGTTCGTCGCGGACGTCGGGCACGACGACCGGCGGCGCCTGGCCTGGATCGACGCAATCGAGCGCGCCCCGGCGCGGCTGCGGGAAGCGGTGTCGGGCCTCTCGGATCCGCAGCTCCACAGCAAGTACCGGAACTGGACGGTCCGGCAGATCGTGCACCACGTCGCGGACAGCCACCTGAACAGCTACGTGCGCTTCAAGCTGGCGCTCACGGAAGAGCGGCCGACGATCAAGCCCTACGACGAGAGCCGGTGGTCGGTCCTCGCCGATGCGGAGCGCGCGGACGTTGCGCCATCGGTCGCGCTCCTGGAATCGCTGCACGCGCGCTGGACTTTCCTGCTGCGGTCGCTTACGCCCGCCGAGTTTGAGCGGTCGTTCTATCATCCGGGAACCCAGGAGACCATGCCGCTGTGGCGCGCCCTCGCCTACTATGTCTGGCACGCCCGGCACCACACCTCGCAGATCGAGTGGGTGAGGACGCACAGGCTCTAAGCGGCACCGGGGAGAAGCCGGGGCGCGCGATGAATAGGACAGGTTGGGCCTCGGACTCGGTGGTTCATGAGGAGGGATATCCAGTGGGCAGCGATCGTCGGTGGGCTGCGGCGTTGACCGCCCTCAGTGTTGTGGGAGCGCTCGCCTGGAGCGCGGGAAGCCCGGCGGGGGGTCAGGAGATCCTGACGATTGGCGCCCCGCTGGCCGCCACCGGAGCCGACGCCCGGGAGGGCGCCCTGACCAAGCAGGGCTACGACCTGTGGGTGGAGACCATCAACACGCGCGGCGGCATCAAGGTCGGCAACGCCACGTACAAGGCTCGGATCCTGTACTACGATGACCAAAGCAAGCCGCAGATCTCCGCGGAGCTGACCGATAAACTCATCAGTCAGGATCACGTGAGCTTCTTGTTGGGCCCGTATGGGAGCCCGGCCACCTTCGCGGACGCTGCGATCGCCGAGAGGTACAAGATCCCGATGGTGGAATCGAACGGAGCCGCCCGAAGGATCTTCCAGCAGGGCTACAAGTACATCTTCGGCGTCCTCAGTCCCGCGGACGAGTACGCCAGCGCCATGCTGAAGGCGGCCGTCTCGCTGCGGCCCCGGCCGGAAACCGTCGCGATCCTCTCGGCGGACGACCTGTTCTCGCTGGAAGTCGCGAACGCGGCCAAGGATTGGGCGGAGCACAATAACTTGAAGGTGCTCTACTTCCAAAAGTACCCGGTCAATACCCCCGACCTCAGCGCTCCCCTCACCAGCATCAAGTCCCTTCGCCCTGACGTGTTGATCGGATCCGGCCATCTGCAGGAGAGCCTGCTGATCATGAAGCAGGCCCAGACGCTCGCGGTCAACGTCAAATTCTTCGGCTTCACCGTGGGGCCGACGACGCCGGATTTTGCGAAGTCCCTGGGGCCGGCGGCGGAGGGCGTGTTCGCGTCCTCCCAGTGGACGCCCGACGTCACGTACAGCGGCCCGATCTTCGGCTCGGCCCAGGACTACACCCGGCTCTTCGGGATCCGGTACGGGGCGGTGCCCGACTACCACAACGCCGAGAGCAGCGCCGGCGCGCTCACGCTGCAGTTGGCGATCGAGAAAGCGGGCAGCACCGATCCCCAGAAGGTCCGCGACGTGCTGGCGTCGCTCGACGTCGTGACGTTCTACGGCCGGATCAAGTTCAACGCCGAGGGCCTCGACGTCTACAAGCCGATGGTCGCCGTGCAGATCCAGCACGGCAAAGTGGTGACGGTCTGGCCGGCCGAGGTCGCCTCGGCGAAGGCGGTCTACCCGACGCCTCCCTGGAACGCCCGGCAGTAGCCACTCGGTTCGGACAGCCCAGAGCGAGTTCGCCTAGGCTTCCCTGGATCATGCGTTCGTGAGCGCCGCGGCGCAGATCGCGCTGCAGAACGCGGTGAACGGCCTGCTCATCGGCGGGACCTACGCCACCGTCGCCGTGGGGTTCTCGTTGGTCTGGGGAACCCTGAACGTCGTCAACATCGCGCACGGCGCGCTCGTCATGCTGGGGGCCTACGTGACCTACTGGCTCTTCAGCCTGTACCACGTGGACCCGCTGCTCGCGCTCCCCCTCACCGGGGCCGCCCTCTTCGCCCTCGGGTACCCGCTGCAGCGGTTCGTGATCAACCAGGTCATCCGGGCGTCGTTCCTGATGACGTTCCTGCTCACGTTTGGCCTGGACCTGCTGATCACCAACCTGGCGCTGGCGGCGTGGACCGCCGATATCCGGTCGGTGACCACCTCGTACTCCGGGTGGAGTCTCACCGCGGGACCGCTCGCGCTGCCGGTCGTGCGGATCGCCAGCCTGGGGATCGCCGTCCTGGCGGCGGCGCTGCTGCACCTGCTGATGACCGGCACACGGCTCGGCAGCGCGATCCGGGCGACCGCCTCTGACCTGGAGGCGGCGCGCCTGATGGGGATCCCGATCGCCCACGTCTACGCCCTGACCTTTGCGATCGCCGCGGCCACCGCGGGCATCGCCGGTGGGCTGATCAGCCTCAGCTTCCCGATCTACCCCGCGATGGGCGCCGGGTACACCCTCGTCGCCTTCGTCGTCTGCGTGCTGGGCGGGCTCGGCAGCGTGCCCGGGGCCCTCGCCGGCGGGCTGATCCTGGGCCTGCTGCAGACCTACGCGGCCTGGTGGCTCGGGCCGAACTTCGACAACGTCGTGGCCTTCAGCGTGCTCATCCTCGTCCTGCTCGTGCGTCCCGCCGGGCTCTTCGGCCGGGCGCGCCGCTTCCGCGGATGAGCCGGCAGGCGTCGCACCGCCCCGCCGCCGCCGGCGCGATCCTCGCCGTGGCCGCGCTCGCCGCCGCGGTGGCCATCCCCGCCTTCGCCGGCACGTACTACGTCCGGGTGATCACGGGAATCTTCCTGTTCGGGATGCTCGCCTCGGGGTGGAACCTCATCGGGGGGTACACGGGCTACCCGGACTTCGGCGCGGCGGCGTTCATCGGCATCGGCGCCTACACGACCGGGATCCTGATGCTCCGCGCCCACCTGCCGTTTCCCCCGGCGCTCGCGGCGGGGGGGATCCTGTCGATCGCCGCCGCGGCCGCGATGGGCTCGGTGCTCCTCCGCCTGCGCGGGCACTACTTCGCGATCGCCAGCCTCGGGTTCATGATCGTCCTCCAGCAGCTCGCGGCCAACCTCGAGATCACCGGCGGCGGCTCGGGGATGAACCTCCCGGTCGCCAGGAATTTCGCGACGTTCTACTACTGGACGCTCGCGGCGCTCGTGCTGGCGGTGGCCGCGGGCTTCGCCCTGCCCCGCTCGCGGGTGGGGTACGCGATCGCGGCGATCCGGGAGAACCAGGACGCCGCCCAGGTCCTGGGCATCGCCCCGCTGCCGTACAAGATCATCGCCTACGCGGCGAGCGCCTTCTTCTTCGGGATCGCGGGGGGCATCTACGCCTATTGGTTCACGTTCGTCGACCCGCCCACCGTGTTCAACGTGGACTTCACGATTCAGGCGATCGTCATGACCCTTTTCGGCGGGCCGGGCACGGCGCTGGGGCCGCTCGCGGGCGCGGTCATCCTCAAGAGCCTCGACGTGTTCCTCACCAACATCTCCGTCTTCCTCCACAACGTCTTCTTCGGCGCGCTGGTGTGCGTGCTCGTCATCTTCGTGCCCCGGGGGCTGGCCGAGATCTTTCGCGCGCGCGGCGGCCTGATCGAGGCCGTCCGCGCCGACCTGCGGGAGAGCAGGATCTGATGCCGCTGCTCGACGGCCGCGGGTTGACGAAGCTCTTCGGGCGGCTGGTCGCGGTCGATCACGTCGACCTGGCGATCGAGCCGGGCGAGATCGTCGGGCTCATCGGGCCCAACGGCGCCGGCAAAACCACGCTCGTCAACCTGATCACCGGCCTGGAAGCGCCGACGGACGGCAGCGCGACGTTTGAGGGACACCCGCTGCTCGGGCTGCAGCCGCCGGCGATCGCCCGATTGGGGCTCGCGCGCACGTTTCAAATCGCTCAGCCCTTCCGCAGCATGACCGTCCGCCAGAACGTCGCGGTTCCCGCGCTCTTCCGCGCCCACCCCGCTTCCGGCGTGGCCACCGCCCTGGAGGAAGCCGACGCGGTGCTCGAGATCGTGGGGCTCGGGCAGAAGCGCGATCTCCCGGCGCGGGCGCTGACGACGCCCGACCTGCGGCGGCTGGAACTGGCGAAGGCGCTGGCGCTGCGGCCCCGGCTGATGCTCCTGGACGAGGTCATGGCGGGGCTGACCCCGACCGAGGTCGATACCGCGATGGAGATGCTGCGCGGGGTCAACGCCCGGGGGATCGCCCTTTTGGTGATCGAGCACGTGCTGCGCGCGGTGATGGGCCTGAGTCACCGAGTCGTGGTCCTCCACCACGGCCGGAAGATCGCGGAGGGCGCGCCGGCCCAGGTCACCGCCGCCCCGGAGGTGATACGCGCCTACCTCGGCACCGACCAGGGCGCGGGGCCCGAAGGCGCGCCCCCGTGAGCGCGGCCGCGCAGAAGGCGCCGCTGCTCCAGATAGAGGCCCTCGACGCCGGTTACGGCGCGGTGCAGGTGCTGTGGGACGTCTCGCTCGACGTCCGAGCGGGCGAAACCGTGGCGTTGATCGGACCGAACGGCGCGGGAAAATCCACGCTCCTCCGCACGATCTCGGGCCTGGGGCGGCCCTGGCGGGGGACGGTGCGCTTCGGGGGGCAGGAGACCAGCGCGCTCACCCCCGAGCGGATCGTACGTCTGGGCGTCGCCCACGTCCCCCAAGGCCGCCGGTTGTTCGCCGATCTCTCCGTTCGCGAGAATCTGCTGCTCGGCGCATACGCCCGGGATGACGCGGCCGGCGTCGCGGACGACTTCGCGTATGTGCTCGACCTCTTTCCCGCCCTCCAGGACCGCCTCACCCTGGCCGCCAGCCAGCTCAGCGGCGGCGAGCAGCAGATGGCGGCGGTCGCGCGCGCGCTCATGGCGCACCCCCGGCTGCTCCTCATCGACGAGCCGTCGCTCGGACTCGCGCCCATCGCCATCCGGATGCTGATGGGCGCCGTGGACCGCCTCCGCGGCGGCGGGACGAGCGTGCTCCTGGTCGAGCAGGACGTCGCCGTGGCCCTCCGCCATGCGGACCGGGGCTACGTGCTCGAGACCGGCCGGATTGTCCTCCAGGACACCGCGCCGGCACTCCTCACCAACCCGCGCGTGCGGAACGCCTATCTCGGATTGGGGGCAGGGGGGCCGCGGACTTAGCGCGAAAGATGCGCGGGCTCGGTCCCAGGACGACGCCTCCCATCACGTTCCCCAGGAGCGCCCGGTGCCTTCGACTCCCCGAAATGAACTCGACAGCCGGATAGGTGCGCTGCAGCGCCACCTCCGGACCCAACAGGTCGACGCCGCCCTGATCAGCCAGAACATCGACCTCTTCTACTTTACCGGGTCGATGCAGAGCGGCACGCTCCTCGTGCCCGCCGACGGCAGGCCGGTGTACGCCGTCCGCCGTGTGCTCGAGCGCGCCAGGACAGAGAGCGCCCTCGAGGAGATCGTGCCGCTCGAGTCCTTCCGGCAGCTGCCCGATTTCCTCCGGGAGGCGGCCGGCCGCGCCCCTCGCCGGATCGGGCTCGAGAACGACGTACTTCCGGTGGCGGTCAGGGACCGCCTCGCGGCGGTGTTCGAGGCCGCGGCGTGGGTGGACGTGTCGGCCGCGATCAGAACGATCCGGGCGGTCAAATCCCCGTACGAACTGGACAAGCAGCGAGCGGCCGGAGGCATCTCGGCGCTGATGCTCGAGGCCGCGGTCGGCTCCCTGCGGGAGGGCATCACCGAGCTCGACCTGGCCGGCCGCATCGAAGCCGCGGCGCGGCGGGCGGGCCACCAGGGGCTCATTCATATGCGCGGATGGAACCAGGAGATGTTCTACGGCCAGGTCTCCGGCGGCGAAGCGGGAGCCCTGCAGAGCTTCCCCGACATCCCGCTCGCCGGCGCGGGGCCGAGCGCGGCGAGCCCGACCGGAGCCGGGTGGCGCCGGATCGTGGCGGGGGAGCCGGTGATCTTCGACTACGTGGCGGCGCTGGACGGGTACCTCTGCGATCAGACGCGCACCCTCGTCATCGGGGCGATGGCGGACAAGTTTGCCCGCGCGCACGACGCCGCCGTGGCGATCCTCGCCGATGTCCAGTCCGCGATCCGGCCGGGCGTGACACCGCAGGACCTCTACCGCCGCGCGGTCGGGCGCGCCGACGCGCTCGGCTACGCCGAGCAGTTCATGGGCCACGGCTCGCTGCGCGCCCGGTATATCGGCCACGGGGTGGGCCTCGAACTGGACGAGTGGCCGGTGCTGGCGGAGGGCTGGACCCAGCCCATCGAGCCCGGGCACGTCTTCTGTGTAGAGCCCAAGATCGTCTTCCCGGGCGAAGGGGCCGTGGGAATCGAGGACCAGTTCGCGGTCACGCCGGACGGGGCGGAACGGCTCACCCGACCGGCACAGCGCCTGTTTACTGTGTAGACTGTTCCGTGATGGCCGCGCGTAAGGAAGATACTTCATGAATGCGCCGCGTACATGATGCATGAGCCCAAACCCGGCCACATCGTCATTGGGATCCTTCCGCGGCCAATTTGCCAAAACGATGGTGCGCACGAGTCATCGGGAGCTCAGTGGTGAACGTCTCCCGGAACTGTGAGGGTGAGGCATGACAGGCACAACACACGCGCTCGTCGGCGCGGCAGTGGGTGCGCTCATCCGCCATCCCGGATGGGCATTTCTCGGAGGCGTTGCGTCGCACGCCATTCTCGACAACCTGCCACACAAGGACTACGAACGGTCGGCGGGTCTGCCGCTCGATATTCTTGGCCTACTCTCCGTCCTCGCATTCAGTATCAGCAGCAAACGGCCGGAGATGACGGCCGGGGCCTTGGGTGGCTTGTCACCGGATATGGAGAATATTGTGCCGGACGACAACGCAGACAAAGCGAAAATCTTCCCCAGTCATTGGTTCCACCACGAGGATCGCGTGACTGACGCGGCGGTACTTACTGAAGTGCTCGTGGGGGCAGCGGCGCTTCTTCTCTTGAAATCCGTATCGAAATAAACCGGGAGAACGACTTGGGGGTTAGTGTGGCTGTCCTGCCGGGCGCGCCGCTCCGTCGCTCAGGATGTGCTTGACGTGATCGAGGAATTTCTTGATATCGAGCGGCTTGGTCAGGTAGGCGTTGGCGCCGGCCTGCAGCAGGCGGTCAACCTGGGCCGGCATCGCATCCGCACTGACCATGATCACCGGGATCCGGCGCGTGGCCGGGTCCTCCCGCAGACGTCGCAGGACCTCATCCCCCGGAATATCCGGCAGGTGGAGATCCAGCAGGACGAGATCGGGTTGGTGCTCGCGGGCCAAGTCGAGGCCCAACTGCCCCTGCATGGCGGGGAGAAGCCGAATCCCGGGAAGGCGGGCCAGGGCGTGCCGGACGAGCTCGAAGTTGGACAGGTTGTCCTCGACGCAAAGCACGGTGCCGGTGAGAGCCACCTCTTTTGCCGGACCGAGCACGGGGGCTTGGGTCGTGGGTTCCAGGTCGTGCGCCGGCATCTCCGCCCGAGCAAATTCCACCCAAAAGGTGCTGCCTTTCCCCTCCTCGCTTTCGACGCCCAGGACCCCGCCCATCGCCTCGACCAGACGCTTGGAGAGTGCGAGACCGAGCCCCGTCCCCTCGATGCCCTTTTGCTCGGCGCCCAGACGGTCAAAGGGAACGAATAACCGATCCATCTTCTCCCGGGAGAGGCCCATCCCGGTGTCGCTCACCTTGATTCGCACTCGTCCATGGGAGACATCCTCGGCGGACAAGATCACGCTGCCGCCCGGATGGTTGTATTTGACCCCGTTGGAGAGGATGTTCAGGAGAACCTGCTTGAGCCGCTGGCGGTCGACCAGGACGCAGCGCTCTGGGCCGCCCGAGGTCTCAGCGTGAACGCGAACACCGGCTTTAGCCGCGAGCGGATAGATCAAATCCAAGGTCTCCTGCACGATCCCGCCGAGCGGGGCCGGCTCGAGGGCGATAACGACCCGACCGGCCTCGATGCGCTCGATGTCCAGGACCTCATTGATCAGCGCGAGGAGGTGGCGTCCGCCTTTGAGAATGTGTTTGATCCCCTCTTGTTGTGCCGGGCCGAGGGGTTCCATCTCGAGCACCTGCGCGAACCCAAGGATGGCGTTGAGTGGCGTGCGCAATTCATGGCTCATGCGTGAGAGGAATTCGCTCTTCTCCTGGCTGACCCGCGCGGCCTCACTGGCCTTCCGCAGGGCCTCCTCCGCCTGCTTGCGCGCCGTGATGTCCGTCAGCGCGCCGATCATCCGCAGCGGCCGTCCCTCGTTGTCGCGGAGCACGTACGCACGGTCGTACACCGCGGCATACGTCCCGTCGGCGCGCCGGAACCGGTATTCGTCCGACCATGAGGAGCCGCCACCCTCGATCACCGCAAACATGCCGGATGAGACCCTCTCTCTATCCTCTGGATGGACCCTCTCCGCCCACCAGTTCACGTCGGTCTGGGCGGACTCCCGGGGATAGCCGAATTGCGTTTGGACGGCTTCCCCTCGCCACACCCGCTTCGTCAACACATCCAGGTCCCAAACCGAGTCATTGGAGGCTCGGGCCAGGAGACGGAAGCGTTCTTCGCTCTTTCGCAGCTCCTCTTCCGCGTGCCGCCGCTCGGTGATGTCGCGCGCCACGTTGGACGCTCCGACGATTTTGCCCGCCGTGTCTTGGATTGGAGAAATGGTAATGGACACGTGAATGGGTACGCCATCCTTGCGCACCCGCAGCGTGTCGTAGTGGGCATGCTCTCCCCGCTCGAGTCGCGCCCTAATGCGAGGGATCTCGTCGGAACGGTTGTCGGGGGGGATGAGCACCGATACGGGCTGGCCGAGGATGTCGCCTTTAGCGAACCCAAAGACCTTCACCGCACCCGGGTTCCAGCTCGTGATGCTGAGGTCGTTGTCCACACTGTAAATGGCGTCATCGGAGGCTTCCACGATCGCCGCCAGCCGGCGGAGCGCCTCCTCCCCCCTCAGGCGCCCGGTAATATCCCGAGCGATCGTCGACACGCCTACCACCGTGCCTGCCGCGTCTGCGATCGGTGACAAGGTGAGGGAAACATCGATGCGGGTGCCGTCTTTTCTCAGGCGCGTGGTTTCTGGATAGATCAGGTGCTCGCCCCGCCCCAAGCGCTCGCGATTCCCCGTTATTTCCTGGAGGCGGTCTGGGGGGTACAGTCGGGACACGGATTGCCCCATGATCTCCCCCGCCGAGTAGCCAAACATCTTCTCCGCGCCCGGGTTCCAGCTCGTGATCGCGCCGTCCACGGTGGTCCCGTAGATCGCGTCGTCCGAGGACCTCACGATCGCGGCCAAGAGGTGGCGCTCCTCGTCTGCCTGCTTCCTCAGGGTGATGTCGCTGACCGCCGCGTCGTAGTACACGATCTGCCCGGAGGGAACGCGGACGCCGCGCATGGTGAGTCGCGCCCAGATGATCTTGCCGTCGTGCCTCCGCATCTGGGCCTCAAAGTCCACGATGCCTTCGCGCTCGAGGATGCGCAGCGCCTGTTTTCGGACCTCTGGGTTGACGTAGAGATCGGCGGCGGGAACGGCCAGGAAGGTGTCTCGATCCGGATAGCCGAGCAGCTCAACGAGCGCGGGATTCGCGTTGAGAAGGCGCCCCTCCGGCGTGGCGCGCGACAGAGCCATGGGGACGCTCTCGAACAGGTCACGGTACCGCTCCTCGCTCTCGCGGAGCTTCACTTCGGCCAACCGCGCCTCCCGACGGAGACGGCTTTGCTCCAATGCCCGCTCCACCGCCTGCCCCAACCCCCCCAGGCGATCCTTCAGCAGATAGTCGGTCGCCCCCAACTTCAGGAGAGAGGCCACCGTGTCTTCTCCGACGGTCCCCGACACCACGATGAAGGGTATGTCCAGCCCCTGGTCTTGCATCAGCTTCAACGCCCGGGGCGCGTCGAACTGCGGCAGGGAGTAATCGGCGATGATCAGGTCGAGGGACGATCCGAGACGGGCGAGGTAGTCGCGCTCGGTCTCTACCCGCTGCCAGTCGGGGGCGAATCCGGCTTTACGTAGCTCCCGCACGGCCAACTCTGCGTGCGCAGGTATGTCTTCTATGACCAGCACGCGCAGCCGAGAGGTGTCACGGGGGGC
>Ga0307479_10003494_pt1 | contig 14317 bp, 8 predicted proteins | sample atmos_gasesECM4C_FD_203743 | JGI IMG/M metagenome (GOLD analysis project Ga0307479, IMG submission 203743) | Hardwood forest soil microbial communities from Morgan-Monroe State Forest, Indiana, United States - atmos_gasesECM4C_515 | ecosystem: Environmental > Terrestrial > Soil > Temperate...
GGCCCAGAAAAAGGCTGGAGATCACCACGATCGTGTTCGCCGGATCGGGATTGGGTCGCGAGTGAAGTTCCGGAAAAGCCAGATAGCTGATTTCCTGGTCGGAGGGATATTCCTGGGCGAGCCGCTTGGACACAACGTCGAGCGATGCTTGCGCCTGCGCATTGGTAGCGCCGGGCTGCAAGCGGCCGAACGCCGAGAACAACCGAGACCCGCGATTGCTCATGAAATCGGGGGGATTGCTGTCGATGGTGGCCATGGCGAGCGGCATGTACGCCTGCACCGTCGCCAGCGAAAAGAGGCCGTAGAAACCCTCGGGAGCGATGCCAACGATCGTCATCGGATGGCCGTCCACGGAAACCTTGCTGCCCACAACCGAGGGATCGCCGCCGAAATGAGTTTTCCAGTAGGCGTAACCAAGGACGATCACCGGATCGGCGTCGATCGCATCGCCTTCGGAAGGAAGAATGAACCGCCCGAGCGCCGGCTTGAGTCCGAGAGCGGTGAAGAAATTGCCGGTGACGTAGTTGCTCAGAATGCGATCGGGGGGCTTGCCGTTCACGCTGAGGCCGTCGAGACCGAACATCAAACCAAAGAGATCGGAGAAAACGCCCGTGGTCTGCGTGCGAATGTCGCGGTAGTCCGCGACGGACATCTGGTTTTGCACCAAGGCTTGCTTCTGGCGGAAAGCAATTACCGTCATCTGCTGGGGATCCTTGACCGGCAGAGGCCGAAGCAGAAGCGAATCGACCATGCTGAAGATGGCGGTGTTGGCGCCGATCCCGAGCGCGAGCGTGAGAATGGCTACCGCGGCAAAGCCGGGATTCTTCGCCAGCATGCGAGCGGCGTACCGAACATCCTGCCAGAAATTCTGCATGGCTGCCTCCCCCTGGATAAGAAAGATCGTCCTCGAGTCATTACTCGTGCCGCAGTGCCACCATCGGATCCACGCGCATCGCGCGAAGCGCCGGGGCAATGCAGGCTGCGAGGGCCACAACCGTGAGCAAGAATGCAACGCCGGCAAATGTAGGCGGGTCCGCAGTGCGCACACCAAACAACAGGCTGACCATCGCGCGAGTCGAGAGAAGCGCGGCGACTGTGCCGATGGCAACTCCGCCCAGCGCCAACTGCAACCCATGACCCAGCGTGAGCCGCAATATGTCGCGTGCTTGGGCGCCCAGCGCCATGCGGATGCCGATCTCGTGGGTGCGTTGCGCGATCACATAGGACATCACGCCGTAGATTCCGACCACGGCGAGCAAGAATGCTACACCCGCGAAAAGGCCGAGCAACAGCATGGTGAAGCGGCGAAGCGCGATCGAATCGGCGAGCAGTTCATCGTAAGTGGCCACCGCGGAAACAGCTTCGTCTTTGTCCATCGAACGGATCAGGTCGCGAAGCGCTGGGACAGCGGCAAAGGGATTCGATGCAGTCCGCACGACCAAAACGGGGCCCATGGCAGCGGCGTACTGCGCGACAGGAACGTAAAGCTGCGGCGTGTTGGGAGTGTCCAGCGCGTATTGCTTGATGTCCGCGACGATGCCAATCACCGCGCGCTCCTTGATTTTGTTGCCCGGCTCCCAGGGCAGGCGGATGCGCCTGCCGATGGCGTCTTCGTTGGGCCAGAAGTTCTTCGCCATCGTCTGGCTGATGACAACCACGCCGGGTGAATCGGCGGTGTCGCTCTCGGAAAATTCACGGCCGCGGAGCAGGGGAATCTGCATCGCCGCGATGGCGTTCGAGCTGACAATGTAGCGGTCCGCCCTCGGCTCTTGCCCGACAGGGTACGGATGGCCGAGGATTTCGACGGCGGTCTGGTCGAAGTCGTCGCTCAACGGCAGCGGATGGAACAATGCGGCGGCTCGGACGCCGGGGATGCGAGCGGCGCGCTCGAGGAGTTGATTGCAGAATGCGACCTTCTTCTCCGGTTCGGGATAGCGCGTGCTCGGCAACCCGAAACCCATGGTGACAAGGTTTTCCGGATTGAAGCCGGGACTTACGGCGCGCAAGTGCAGGAGGCTTTCGATCAGCAGGCCTGCCGCCACCAGAAGGACCAGCGCCATGGCCAGCTCGGAAACAACAAGCGCGGAGCGCAATCCGCCGTGCGCGGAGGCGGCGCCTGTCGTGCGGCCTCCTTCCTTCAGTGTTTCGATCAAGTCCGGTCGCGAGATTCGCAGCGCGGGAAAAATGCCGAAGAACACGCCCGTGACGACCGAAACCGCAAACGTGAAGCCGAGCACGCCGTAATCGAGGTGCACGGTGGTCAGGAACGGAATCGCCTTGGCGCCTTTCAAGATCAGGACTTCGGTGCCCCATATCGCAAGCAACAGTCCCAGCACCCCGCCAGCGAGGCTCATCAGCACGCTTTCCGTCAGGAATTGGCGTACCAGCCGCGCACGTCCCGCGCCCAAGGCCGCGCGCACTGCAACTTCTTTCTGCCTGGCAGTCGCGCGAGCGAGCAGCAGGTTGGCAACATTGGCGCAGGAAATCAGCAGCACGCAAGCGACCGCGGCGAACAGCAGCAGGAGCGCCGGGCGAAGATAGCCGACAAGGTCTTCCTTCAGCGGAACGACACGCACCCCCACATCCGAGTTCGTATCCGGATGAAGTTGCTCGATGTGGCGCATGATCGTGTCCATTTCCGCCTGGGCTTGCGCCAGCGTAACTCCCGGCTTCAGGCGGGCGATGTCGCGCAAATGGCGAGACGAGCGTTCTTTGTCGTCGTACTTTTCGCCGACCGGACGGTATAGCTGCGCAGGCTCGTTGGTCGAAAGCCGCTGTGGGAGCGGCGCGAAGTCCGCGGGCATCACGCCGACGATCGTATGAAGATGGCCATTGAGCACGATCGAACGGCCCACGATGCCCGGGTCGCCGCCGAAGCGGTTCCGCCACAGCCCATACGTAAGAATTGCTTCGTAGTCCCTGCCGTCATAGTTCTCTTCCGGCAGGAACGTTCGGCCGAGTAACGGACGCGCGTCCATCACTTTGAAGTAGCCGTCGGTGACGAGAAGAGCGGGGATGTGTTCGGGCTCGCCGCTGCCTGTGAGCACCGGATCCCAGTTGCCGAAACTTGCGACGTCTTCGAAAACGTGGTTCTGCGCGCGGAAGTCGATTGAATCCGAGAAGGAAACCTGGTTGCGCTGACTGTCTTTGTCGGCGCCCCAGATTAGAACAAGACGTTCGGGATCATGATAAGGCAGCGACTTCAAGAACACCGCATTCAGCACGCTGAAAATAGCGGTGTTGGCGCCGATGCCAAGCGCGAGCGTAAGAATGGCTACTGCGGCAAAGCCGGGATTCTTCGCCAGCATCCGGATACCGTAGCGAATGTCCTGGAGCAAAGTTTGCATCATACTCTCCTCATCCTGAATGAAAACGGCTTACTCGTAACGCAATGCAACCATCGGGTCCACGCGCATCGCACGCCGCGCCGGGATGTAGCACGCTAGCAGAGACACGCCGAACAGGAGCGCTGCAACGGCGAGATAGATCGCCGGGTCACTCGTGCTGGTATTGAAGACCAGCGTCGCGAGAAAGTGCGCGACCGCCGCAGCACCCGCAAGACCGAAAACGATTCCGGCAGCGCCAAGCACGGCACCCTCGCGCAAAATGAGTTGAAGAACATCGCGCCGCTGCGCACCCAGCGCCACGCGGATGCCGATTTCGCGCGTGCGCCGGCCCGTGTTGTAAGAGATCACGCCGTAGATTCCGACGGCGGCAAGCAGAAGCGCGGTTGCGGCAAAAAGGCCGAGCAACGTGGTGCGGAATCGCGGCTGGGCGATGGATTCCGAAATTACTTCCGTCATCGGCTTGAGATTTTCAACGGGGAGCGCCGGATCGAGTGCCTGAACCTGCTCGCGAACCGCCGCGCTCAATTGCGCCGGGTCGCCATGCGTGCGCACCCCCAGCGTCACGGCCCACAGCGGATTTTGCGGGAAGGGCACATAAATCTGCGTGGGATCCGGATCTGCGAGATCCCTGTCCTTCACATCGCCCACGATTCCCACAATCTCGCGAGAGGCATCTTCGGGAAAGCCCGCTACGATTTTCCTGCCGATTGCGTCGCCCTTGGGAAAAAAACGCCGCGCCATCGTCGCCGAAACCACGCATACATTCGGAGCGCCCTGGCGATCGGCGGGCGTAAACTCCCGGCCGCGCAGCAGAGGAATCTGCATCGCGTGAAAGTAGTTCGAGTTAACCGCAACGTAGTTCGATGTCTGGCTTTCGCTCTTCAATTTCGGCGGTTCTCCTTCGACCTGGAAACCGAGATTGATATATCCGCCGATAAGGGGAAGCGGCAACGCGACAGTCGCATCGTCCACGCCGGGCATGGCGTTCAATCGTTCGAGGAGCTGCGATTCAAAAGCTACCCACTGTTCCGGCTTCGCGTACTGCGCCTTGGGAAGGTCAATCTGCGCAGTGAGCAGATGTGCGGCGTTGAACCCGGCATTTACGTTCTGCAGGCGTTCGAAGCTTCGAATCAAAAGACCAGCGCCAGTCAACAGGACCATCGCCAGCGCCGTCTCCGCAATCACGATGGTGTTGCGAAGTCCGCGCCGGCGGCTGTCTTCTCCGCCTCCACGCGCCCCCTCCTTCAAAGCATCGGAGAAGCGAGCGCTGGCGACGTGCCAGCCCGGCGCGAGACCGAAGACGATTCCCGAGACAATGGACAGCGCGATGCCGAAAGCAAGAACTCTCGCGTCCACGTGAATTTCGGACAGGCGCGGAACATCGGGGGGAATCCACGACGCCAGCCCCTGCACCGTCGCATACGCCAGGGCGAGACCTGCGACTCCGCCCGCGATGCCGAGCAGAATGCATTCCGTGAGGAATTGACGCACCAACCGACCGCGGCCGGCGCCCAGCGCGACGCGAATGGCAATCTCCCTTCCGCGCGACGCGGCCCGCGCCAACTGAAGGCTCGCAACATTCGCGCAGGCAATCAGGAAAACGAGCCCCACGGCTCCGAGAAGAACGAGCAACTCCGTTCGCGCGTCGCCAACGACATCCTCTTGCAGCGGCACGAGCCGGACGTTCCAGCCCTTATTGTCGTCGGGAAACTGTGTTTGGAGCCCTCCCTGGATCGAGTCCATCTCCGCTTGTGCCTGCTGATGCGTGACGCCTGGTTTCATCCGGCCTATAATTTCGAGGTAGTGCCCTCCGCGACGCTCGTGCATTTGCGCGAAAATATCGTTCTGCGCGAGAGGCACCCATATCTTCGCATTCGGGTCCGGCACCGGCGGGCGGAAGGTGCCCGGCACGACTCCGACAATCACGAACGGATGCTGGTCGAGCGTTATCGCGCGTCCCAGTATTTTTGGATCTGAACCGAACCGGCTCCGCCACAGCGCCTCGCTGATCACGACAACGGCATCCGCCGAAGGCATATCGTCAGTTTCCTGGAGTGTCCGGCCGAGCAAGGGCTTTTGCTCGAAGACGCCGAAATAGCCGCCGGTCACGGCTGCGGCTTCGACAAATGTCGCTTCGCCCTGTCCGCTCAGAGCCATGGACGGGCTGCGCATGGCGGCGAGTTTCTCGAAGCTCTGGCTCTGCCGCGTCCAGTCGAGGAAATTCGGATAGGAAGCTCCGGACTTGGGTATGCCTTTCTCCGGCATGGATTGATGCACGGCGAAAATCCGTTCCGGCTGGGGAAATGGAAGCGGGCGCAAAAGTACCGCGTCAACGACGGAGAATATCGCTGTGTTCGCTCCAATCCCAAGCGCGAGGGTCAGCACGGCAACCGCCGCAAACCCAGGATTCTTCACGAGCATCCGCAGAGCGTACTTCAAATCCTGTAGGGTCGTTCCCATGGTCCTCTCCGTGTCCTATCGGTGAATCACTCGTAGCGCAGCGCCACCAGAGGATCGATGCGCGAAGCGCGCCGCGCCGGAATGTACGCGGCCAGAATCGCGACGGCAAGCATCAACACCGTCGCTCCTGCCAGCGCGACCGGGTCCGTGGCCGTCAAGCCGAACAGTTGGGTGGAAATCAGTTTCGCGGCGCCAGCCACCACAGGAAGCCCAATCGCGACACCAATCGCCACCAACAGCAGCGATTCTCGCAGGACGAGCCACAACACGTCGCCGCCCTGCGCGCCGAGCGCCATGCGTATGCCGATTTCGTTCATCCGACTTGCCACCGCGTAGGCCATGACTCCGTAGATTCCGATGCAAGCGAGCAGGGCGGCGAGTGCGCCGAAGAAGCCCGAAAGCTTGGTGATCATGCGGTCGCTGGTGAGCGATTCGGAGATGAGTTCGTCCATCGTCTGCATCTCAATCGGCGGAAGCGGCGCGGCCGTTTGCTTCACCACTTGCCGCACGGACGCGGCGATCGCCGAAGGATTGCCCGCAACACGAACCTCGAAATTGGCGAATCGTGTTTCGCTCTCATCCAAAGGCTGGAAAGCCGGCAAGTAAAAACGCCTTGGGGTCTTTTCGTTCAGGCTATTGTACTTCGCATCCGCCACGACACCGACGACGACAAAATCCGTATGCGTGGTCGGGAACATGTCCCAAATGCGCCGGCCGAGGGGGTTTTCGTCGCCAAAGTAGTAACGCGCCATGGTTTGATTGATCAAGCCCACGCGCTGGCCGCCGCCCTCGTCCTGCGGCCCGATTTCGCGACCAGCCAGTAATGGGATTCCAACGGTCGAGAAATAATTCGGACCCACGTGGTCGAAGCGCGCGCCCATCTCCTGGCCGGATTTCGGCGTGTACGCTTCAATGGAAATCTGATCGCCCGATTCGGACCCGCTGAAGAGACCATTGTGCGAAAAGCTGACGGCTCGAACGCCGGGAAGCGCTGCAATCCGGGCCGTCAGATCCTTGTAAAGCTGGGTGATTGCGGGTCCCTTGTAGCCCGCGGTGACGGCGTTGACCCCGAACAGCAGTAAGTGGTCGCGATCGAAGCCAAGTTCCACCTGAGTCAGTTTGGCGAAGCTGTGGACGAAAAGGCCTGCGACAATCAGCAGCACGAGCGAAAGCGCCACCTGCGCGACCACCAGAATCTTTCCCAACGGCAGGCGGCCTCCGCCTGCGGCTCCTCCAACCACGCCTCGCGAACTTCCTTTCAGTACGGTGTTCAGATCGACGCGGGCGGCGCGAAAAGCGGGCGCCAGCCCAAAGAGAATTCCCGTCAGCAGCGACACGGCGATCGTGAAAAACAGAATTCTTGCGTCGGGGTGGACGTCGAGCGGAACGGGCGAGGGCCCTCGCGACACTAACTGAAGCAAGAGCGCGTCAGCCCATTGCGCGAGCAGGAGTCCGATCGCGCCCCCGATTCCGGCGAGCATCACGCTCTCCGTCAGCAACTGCCGAAACAACCGCCCGGGCCCGGCGCCGAGCGAAACTCGCACCGCAATCTCCTTCTGGCGCGAAGCCGCCCGTGCCAGCAGAAGATTCGCCACGTTGGCGCATGCGATCAGCAGCACCAATCCGACGACCGCCATCAGAATCACGAGCGGCTTGCCGAATCTCTCGTGGAGATTCGAAGTGCCGTGGCTGCCGTCCGTGAGGGCTATATGCTGGTTCAGGAAATCCTTCTGTTCACTGCCCGTAATCCCGGTTCCGATCTGCGATTGGAGATACTGCTGAAACGTCAACTCGGCATCGGCCTTCGCCTGCGCCAACGTGACACCGGGCTTTCGCCGGGCCAGCACTTGCAGCCACTCCGTTTTCTCGACGGGATTCTTCTCCGTCGAAAGAAAGTCTTCGCCCGGGAAAACTTCGGTCTGCATGGTCAACGGCACCCAGACGTCCGGCGCAAAACCGATCGTGACGCCGCGAAATTGCGGCGGCGCAACACCGATTACGTCGTAAGAAGTGCTGCGAATGCGAATCTTGCGGCCGAGAACCGGATTCGCTCCCCCCAAACGGCCCTGCCAGAATGCGTAGCTAATCACTGCCACCGGGTTCGCATCCCGCGCTTTGTCCACCTCAGTGGTGAACGCCCGGCCCAAGATGGGATTCACACCCAGGACAGAAAAATACGAACCACTCACCATGTTGATCGAGGCAGGCGCTCCCTCGTCGTTCTGGCCTTCCAGGGCAACGTTGATCTTTCGCATACCGCTGTCCAATCCAAGGACGCCGGAGAAAACGTGGTTGCGTTCGCTGATGGCGTGGAATTCAGCGTAGGTGAGAAGGGAGCGGTCTCCGTCCTGCGACCCTATGCTCATTCCGTGGGAGTCCGGATCCGTGAGGACCACAAGCTGGCTCGGGTCCTTCACGGGAAGGGCGCTCAGCAGAACGGAGTTGACCATCGTGAAAATCGCGGTGTTGGCGCCGATGCCGAGCGCGAGCGTCATCACTGCAATCAATGTGAAGCCCGGATTCTTCAAGAGCATCCGGATGCCGTAGCGGACATCTTGCAGCACGGTGGCCACTGGGACTCCTCCTGCACCGGAGCACACCTCCAAGCCGCCGCCGAAATGGTTTCTTCGACTGCTGGTCCACAGAGGTTGTCGGAATCTTCGACTAGACGGTTGCCGTGCGCGTGCCCACGGTTTCTTCGACGATGCGGCCGTCAAAGAGATGGATGGTACGGTCGGCGATGCTGGCGTAGCGCGGATCGTGCGTGACCATGCAAATGGTCGCGCCCTCGCGGTGCAGTTGCCGCAGCAGGTCCACCACCGCTTCGCTGTTCTTCGAGTCCAGGTTTCCGGTTGGCTCGTCCGCGAGCAGAATCGAGGGTTGTCCGACAAGAGCTCGCGCCACAGCCACGCGCTGTTGCTGGCCGCCCGATAGCTGAGAGGGGTAATGCTTCATGCGATGCGCCATGCCGACGCGCTCGAGCACTTCCTGCACTCGCTTTTTCCGCTCCGCGGAAGCCATGCTCCGGTAGGTCAGCGGCAGCTCGACATTCTCAAACACCGTGAGGTCGCCGATCAGGTTGAACGCCTGAAAAATGAAGCCGATCTCGCGATTGCGGATCCGCGTGCGGTCCGAGAGCGAAAGATTCGCCACTGCCTGCGTGTTGATCCAGTAGCTGCCTTCGGTGGGCGAATCGAGCAGGCCGAGAATCGAGAGCAGCGTTGATTTGCCGCAGCCCGAAGGGCCGGCAATCGATAGAAACTCGCCGTTCTTGATCTCCAGGTGCACACCCGCCAAGGCGTGCGTTTCCACCTCGTCGGTGTAGAAAACTTTCTTGACGTCTTCCAGGCGAATCAAAGCTTGTGCCGTGCTGTTCATGCGAGACTCCTTCGCTTTCTAGGTACGACTCCAACGCCTCAAAAAGTTCCCTACTTGAGCTGTACGCGGTCGAAATTATCCCAGGCCGACATGTCCGAGAGAACCACGGTATCTCCGATCTGCAGCCCCTTCACAATCTCCACGGTATTCACGGACGTGCGCCCCAATTCCACCTGGACGCGCACGGCTTCATTTCCGTTGTCCACGACCTTGAACAGGCCCACCGTGCTGTGCGCTTCGCCATGCACGGGCCGGCCCACATACAGCACATCTGTTAGCCGCTCGAGTTCGATGGTGCCTTCGACGCTCAGGTCCGGCACAGCGCCGGGTGGCAGCGCACCATCCAGTTTCACGTCCACCGTGCGCGTGCCGTTCACCACCGAGGGATCGATGCGGATCACGTGGCCGGGAATGATGCCGTTGTGCGTGTCAACCGAAGCCTTCTGGTCAATTTGAATGTCTTTGGCCTGCGTTTCGGCAATCTTGAGCGCGGCCTTGAGCTCCTTCGGCTGCGCCACCTTGGCCAGCGCGGTTCCCTGGGTCACTCGAGCGCCCACATCCACACTCAACTCCTGCAGGATTCCATCAATCCCCGGCCGGATGTGCAGCCGTTCGAGTTGCGACTTCTTCAGCTCGTAGAGTGCGTGCATCTGGCTTACTTTCGATTCCTGTACGGCGAGTTGCGCTTCAATCGAGTTCGAGAACGTGTCGACCTGGCCCTCGGCAATTTCGCTCTGCTTTGCGAGTTCTTCCTCCTGCACCCGTGATGTTTGCAGAACGAGGTCAGCCACCAGGCCCAAGGCCTTCAGCTTTTCATTGTTCTCTTTCTGCAACTGGGCCGTACGATACTGCGAACGAATCGCCGCAGCCTGCGCGCGCTTATCCATCAATTGATTCTGAAGTTGCGCTTTGAGCGCGTTGTAATCCGCTTCCGCTCCCTTCAATTGGTACTGCGCGTCCAAGGTCGATTGCTGAAGCTCCGGATTCGTTAGATCGAAAATGATGGTGTCTGCTTTGACGGGCATGCCCGGAAGAAGATAGCGCCGCTCCACTTGGCCGTCGGTGGCTGCGGGAATCACGCGAATTGTCTCCGGCACAAGCGTTCCCAGACCGCGCACCTCGCGAAGCATGGGACCTCGCTTCACGGTGTCCTTCCAGATCGTTGCGCTGTCCACGGTGGGCGCGGCCGGTTTCAGACGCGAGAGCGCGACGGTGACCAACACAGCGAGGAGCAATCCGCCGCTGGCATAAATAATCCGGCGAATCCTCTTTTTTCTCTTAACCTCAGGACGAACAATGTCCACGGAGAACTACCTCGCTACAATATGTACCGCAAATCGCATTCCGGTATCGCAGCTCTGGTAAGGGCTTTATATTGTGCCTGTTACACTTGGTTTGCAAGTGTAAAGCAGGCATTCTTGCCCGGTCGTGGGAATCATTCGTCCCGCTACCGGACATTGTTCCCGCAGTTGGGTGGGAGTTCTTCTCCCTGCGCAGGCTGGGTGGTTTCTGTCGGCTTTCGCAATTTTTACCAGCTACTAGGACTCCGAACATACCCGATCATTAGCATTATCTATGACTTAAAAGTGACACCTCTGGAAGCGTTCATGCACCTGAAATCGTGCAGTTCTGGAGGTGCTGACCCATGAGAGTACCCAGCAAGATAGAATTCGTCTTGTTGCCGCTCCTCTCGATTTTTTTGGTCGCGGGATGCGGGAATAATACGCAAGCCAGCGGCAATCCGGACAGCGGCAGCGACAAGCCGGGCTTGCTCGGACGCATCTTTGAAACAACGAAACCCATAACTATTTCCGAGGGCACGGTGTTCGATGTCGTGCTCAGTCAGAGCATTTCCACGGCGCAGAATCGTTCCGGCGATTCGTTCCAAGCCACGCTCGCGTCACCGGTGGTGGTTGACGACAAGACGGTGATCCCCAAGGACGCCATCGTGAGAGGCCACGTAGTTGATGCGCAGCCGTCGGGTCGCCTGAAAGGTGTCGCTCATCTGGACCTCACGCTTGACTCCGTGGAAGTGAACGGCCAGTCCTATGAAATCGCCACGGGAGATTTGGGTCGCCGCGGAAAGAACCACAACAAGCGCAATGGCATTCTGATCGGCGGCGGTGCGGGCTTGGGCGCAGTCATCGGCGGAGTGGCCGGTGGCCCTGTTGGCGCTGTGATTGGCAGCTCTGTTGGCGCTGGCAGCGGAACGGCAGGCGCGGCATACACCGGCAAGAAAGACATCCGGTTGCCAGCGGAGGCAACGCTGTCGTTCCGCCTCGCGCGAGCAATCACGATTCCAGTGAAGAGCTGACGTGCAGAGATCCCTAGATCCGTTTGGGGCCCCCATGCAATCTTGCGTGACAGGGCCTCACACGGCTCCCCTTTTGAGCCAAAATAAACGACGGCCTTGTCCCACCGGGACCCGATGCAACATCGCGCGAGCGAGCGGCGCCCGGGAATCCTTGAGCCGAATTGCGTTTCGGCGGCAGCGTGCCGTCTAGGGCGTCGGTTCCAGACTGGCGCGGATTTCCTGCCAGCGCTTGGGGCGCCGCTTGGCATCGAGGACTTTCTTGCGCAAGCGGATGGATTTCGGGGTGACTTCCACATATTCGTCGTCGGCGATGAACTCGATCGCCTTCTCGAGCGTCATCTCACGCGGCGGGATCAGGCGGATCGCTTCATCGGCGGATGACGATCGCATGTTCGTCTGCTTTTTTTCCTTCGTGATGTTCACGTTCATGTCGTCTTCGCGGGCATTTTCGCCGACGATCATTCCCTCGTACACTTCCGCGCCCGGCCCCACGAACATTTCGCCGCGTTCCTGGATTCCCCAGATTGCGTATGCCACGGAAACGCCCGGGCGGTCGCACACGAGCGCTCCCGTAAGCCGCATGGCCATCTCGCCCGTGTACTCCGTCCAGCCTTCGAGCAAGGAATGAATCAGCGCAGTGCCGCGCGTGTCCGTCATCAATTGGCTGCGCAGTCCAATCAATCCCCGCGACGGGATGCTGAATTCCATCCGCACACGCCCGGAGTGATGATTCACCATTTTTTTCATCTCGCCGCGGCGGCTGCCGAGCGACTCCATGACGATGCCGATAAACGATTCGGGGCAATCCACGACGAGCAATTCCAAAGGTTCGAGCCGCCGGCCGTTCTCCGTCTTCACAACGATTTCCGGCTTTCCGACCATCACCTCGTAGCCCTCGCGGCGCATCGTCTCGATCAAGATCGCGAGCTGCAATTCGCCGCGCCCCAGCACACGGAACGCATCCGTGGTTCCCGTGTCTTCCACGCGCAAGGAAACGTTCGTCAATAGCTCTTTTTCGAGACGAGCGCGGAGATCGCGCGACGTCACATACTGCCCCTCGCGGCCGGCGAAAGGCGATGTATTGATCGTAAACACCATGGTCAGCGTGGGCTCGTCGATGGTGAGCGGTTCAAGCGGCGCGGGATTCACGAGATCGGTGATGCTTTCGCCGATCTGAATTCCCTCGACGCCCGCGATGGCCACGATGTCTCCCGCCACCACCTCTTCGGCTTCGTCGCGCTCGAGACCGCGAAAGGTGAACAGCTTCGTGATCTTCGTCGGTTGCATGGTCCCGTTCAGTTTTACGATCCCCACTTCCGTGCCGCGCTTCAGCGTTCCGCCGAAGACGCGCACGATGGCGATGCGCCCGAGAAAATCGCTGTAATCGAGGTTCGTGACCTGAATCTGGAGCGTGGCGGCGGGATCGCCGGCGGGCGGCGGAATGGACGTCACGATTTGTTCGAACAACGGCTGGAGGTTGGTGGAATCATCGCCCACTTTGCGATGCGCCACGCCCGTCTTCGCATTCGTGTAAATCACCGGGAAATCGAGCTGGTCTTCGGTGGCATCGAGATCGATGAACAGATCGTAGATTTCGTCCAGCACTTCGGCGGGGCGCGCGTCGGGACGATCGATTTTGTTCAGCACCATGATCGGCGGCAGCTTGGCTGCCAGCGCCTTTTGCAGCACGTAGCGCGTTTGCGGCAGTGGCCCTTCGCTCGCATCTACGAGCACGAGCACGCCATCCACCATGCGCAGCGCGCGCTCCACTTCGCCGCCGAAATCGCTGTGGCCCGGCGTATCCACGATGTTGATCTTCGTGCCGTGGTATTCGATTTCCGTGTTCTTGGCGAGAATGGTGATGCCGCGCTCGCGTTCGAGATCGTTGGAGTCCATCACGCGCTCGATTAGCTCCTGGTTCGCGCGGAAAATTCCGCTCTGGCGCAGCATGGCATCTACAAGCGTGGTCTTGCCGTGGTCCACGTGCGCGATGATGGCGATATTGCGAATGGGCTTCGTCATTTTCGTTCAGCCGAATAAAAAAGGCTGCAAGCGCTATCTTGCAGCCCCGATGTACCGCCTAGAAGGCCCTTTGGACATATAGGCAAGAGCAACAAACGCACTCCTATTTTAGCATGCGGCCTGCGATTCGCTACCCTGCGAATCAAGTCGCACTCCAAAAGGAGTGCTTCTCCCTATTCAATCGCGCGCTGCTGTATAATCCCGCACCGGCCCTTCCGCACGATGTGGAGAGCACCAAGCCGCACAAACACGAAGGATGCCAGGAGGAAAAACCATGTCCTCGCGATTCGCTGTGAGGTTTCTAGCGGCCCTGACGATTCTTCTCTGCGCCGTAACTGCAAAGGCGCAGCAGATGCCGAATCCTTACGGCGCGCCTATCTCTCTCGAGAATGCGAAGAAGGCTGCTGCGGCCGCGATTGCCGAAGCGCGAAAAAATAATTGGACTATGGCGCTTGCCATCGTCGATCCCAGCGGCACGCTCGTTTACTACGAGAAACTCGACAATACCCAGGTCGGGAGCGCGCAGGTCGCCATCAGCAAGGCTCGCTCTTCGGCGCTCTTCAAGCGGCCAACGAAGGCGTTCCAAGATCAGGTTGCCAAAGGCGGCGATGGATTGAAATACCTGGGGCTCGAGGGCGCGGTCCCCCTTGAGGGAGGTGTCCCAATCGTGATGGACGGAAAGATCGTCGGCGCCATTGGCATGTCCGGCGGCACCAGCGCGCAGGACGCCCAGTGCGCGCAAATCGGCGCCGACGCCCTGAAGTAAACCGTCAACTTCGGCGCTAGAAACAGCCAC
>Ga0307479_10003495_pt1 | contig 14317 bp, 15 predicted proteins | sample atmos_gasesECM4C_FD_203743 | JGI IMG/M metagenome (GOLD analysis project Ga0307479, IMG submission 203743) | Hardwood forest soil microbial communities from Morgan-Monroe State Forest, Indiana, United States - atmos_gasesECM4C_515 | ecosystem: Environmental > Terrestrial > Soil > Temperate...
GGTCGGAGCGCGAGGTCATCCTGCACGGCGGTGCCGTCGGGGTCGTTTGCGTGCACCACGGCGAGATCGTGCTCGTGAAGCAGTATCGGCATGCGACCGGAGAGGAGTTGCTCGAGATCCCGGCCGGAAAGCTCGATCCGGACGAAGACCCGGTGGACTGCGCAGCGCGCGAGCTGACGGAAGAGGTCGGGCTTCATCCGCGCTCACTTGAACACCTCGCGACGTACTACACGACGCCCGGCTTTACGAACGAGCTCTTCTACCTCTATCTCTGCACGGATGCGGAGGAGCGCGAAGGCGCAACCGACGACGGCGAAGTGATCGAGGTCGTGCGTCGTCCAGTTTCGACCGTACGCGAACTGCTGACGTCGGGCGAAGTGCGCGACGCGAAGTCGCTACTGGGCCTCGCGTTCCTCGCCCTGCGCTCGTAGAAGCGCTTCGATCGCCGAGAGCCGCGCTTCGATGGCCTCGAGCCGGACGATGACGTCTTGATTAGGTTCGATGTCTCGAACAAGTTTGGAGATGTGTCGCATGCTGCGTCCGCGCCCCTGGACGGTTTCGACGGTCATCTGCGGCACACGGAGGATTAGGAATACCTCATCGCGGACTCTTTCGAGCCCGCCGGCGACTTCAGTCAGTAAGATCTGCGCTGCGACTCCCTCGCCCTCGTTGACCAGTGCGAGCAAGAGATGTTCGGTGCCGATGTAATTGTGTCCGAGTTGGAGCGCTTGCCTAAGAGACAGCTCGAGCACTTCTTTCGCACGCGGCGTGAAGGGGATGTGGCCCTTCGGATCGTCGGTCCCCGCACCGACCCGACGTTCGACTTCGATGCGAGCCTTCCCAAGATCAAGACCGAGTCCCGTCAACGCCCGGGCGCCGACGCCCTCGTCCTCGCGGAGAAGGCCGAGCAGGAAATGCTCCGTCCCGATGTAGGCGTGTTTGAAGAGCCGCGCTTCTTCCTGCGCGAGCACGACCACTCGCCGGGCCCGGTCCGTGAATCGTTCGAACATCGTCGACCGAGGCTACCACCGGCGTTAGCGTTGAGCGGAAGATGGCTCCCGTTCCGGACGCGCTGCGGCGCGCCGCAGAAACCTTCGAGGATTACCTCCGCGTCGAACGTGGCGCGTCACCGGCGACCGTCATCGCCTACCGCGCCGAGATCAAGCGCTACCTGCAAACCCTCGCCAAAGCGCGCGTTCGAAGCGCTGACGACGTGAAACCGAAGCACGTGCTGGACGCGATGAACGCGCGCGCGTCGACGGGATCGGCCGCGTCGACGCTGAACCGCACGCTGGCCGCCGTCCGGCACTTCCACAAGTTCTGCGTGCGCGAGGGCATCGCAACCACCAACCCGGCGGCGCTCGTAGACGGCCCGGGTCGCGGTCTTTCGCTTCCGAAGGCCATCGACGAGGACGCCGTGGCAAAGATCATCGAGGCCGCGTCCGGGTCGTCGCCGCGGCAGCTGCGCGACCGCGCCATGCTCGAGCTCCTGTACGGCGCCGGCCTGCGCGTGTCGGAGCTCGTCGGACTCGACGTCGACGACGTCGATCTCGACGATCGTACCGTCCGCTGCGTCGGCAAAGGCGACAAGGAACGCGTTGTCCCCATCGGCAATCCCGCGGCCGAGGCCGTCCGGCGCTACGTCCAACAAGGACGTCGCGAGTTCGTTCGTCCCGCGCAGCCGACCGCCGCATTGTTCCTCGGGACCGGCGGACGGCGCCTCTCGCGGCAGAGCGCCTGGGCGTGCGTCAAGCGGTACGCTGCTCGGGTAAGCCCGAATACCCGGGTGTTTCCGCACGCGCTTCGTCACTCGTTCGCCACGCATCTCGTGGCGCATGGAGCCGATGTCCGCGTCGTGCAAGAGGCTCTCGGCCACGCGCGCTTGTCGACGACGCAGGTGTATACGCTGGTGACGAGACAGAAGCTGAAAGACGTGTACGACGAAGCCCACCCCCGAGGGCGGCGTCGACAGCGCAGTTCGTAGGGTCGGGAGGCCCTCCTTGAACGAATCGACGATCACCGAACTTCGCCGCCGTCTCGACGAAGAGAAGGGCAACCTCCTCACGCAGCTCGTCGATATGGGCGTCGACCCTACGACGGGACAGCCGAACGACGCGTCGTTCGACGAAGGCGGGTTCGCCGACAGCGGCCAGGAGACGGCGGAGAAGGCACGCGTTCTTTCCATCGCTGAAGGGCTGCTCGAGACGTTGCACGAAGTGGACGCAGCCCTCGGACGCATGGAGGACGGCACGTTCGGAACGTGCGAAACGTGCGGCGCGGCCATTCCCGAGGACAGGCTGGAGGCCCGCCCCTTCGCGCGTCAGTGCATGGCGTGCAAGCGTCGCGCCGGCTGAAGCCGTGAGCCTCTCCACCGGGGTACTCGAGATCGCGATCCTTCTCGTGAGCGTCATCCTTCACGAGAACGCGCACGGCCTCGTCGCGCGCTCGCTCGGCGACCAAACGGCGACCGCGGCCGGACGCATCACCCTCAACCCCATCAAACACCTCGATCCCGTCGGTTCGCTGATCCTTCCGGCGTTCCTCTACTTCGCGCACGCGCCGGTCTTCGGCTACGCGAAGCCCGTACCGGTGTCGCCGCGCAACCTGAAAGGAACGGACCGCTGGGGCTTCGCGCTCGTGGCGCTCGCCGGGCCCGTGAGCAACATCGTGATCGCGTTCATCGCGGTGACGCTCGTGAAGCACCGGCAGCTGAGTTTCGACCTCAGCGGCAACGCGACGGGAAGTCTCCTGGCCGAGGGACTGTTCTTCGCGTTCCGGATCAACATCTTCCTAGCGGCATTCAACCTCTTACCGATCCCGCCGCTCGATGGATCACGACTCATCCGTCCATTCCTCGGTAACGAAGGACGTCGCGTACTCGACCGCGTCGAACCGTTCGGCTTCGTGATCATCCTTCTCGCGATCACGCTCCTCGGGCAGCCCTTGTTCCGCCTCGTGGGGATCATCGAGTCGGGCCTCTTGCACCTGTTACCGATATGAGCCGAGTCGTCACGGGCTACCGCCCGACCGGACGCCTTCACCTCGGACACCTCCTCGGCAACATCTCATCGATGCAGCAGATGCAGGCCGATCATGAATGCTTCTTCTTCATCGCCGATTGGCACGCGCTCACAACGGACTACGAGGACACGGCATCGATCGCGGCGAATACACGCGATCTCGTCCTCGATTGGATCGCCGCTGGGATCGATCCGTTCCGCGCGACGATCTACAAGCAATCGGACGTTCCTGAGGTCGCGGAGCTCGCGCTCTACCTGTCGATGATCACGCCACTCGGCTGGCTCGAACGCAACCCAACGTACAAGGAACAGTTGCGCGATCTTTCGGCCACGCCACAGCGAAGCGGAGGCGCACCGCGACAGATCACGACACACGGCTTTCTGGGCTACCCGGTCCTGCAGTGCGCGGATATCGCGATCGTCGGCGGCGAGCTCGTCCCCGTGGGTGAAGACCAGATCCCACATCTCGAACTCACCCGAGAGATCGTTCGGCGGTTCAATCGCCTGTATGGCCACCGATTCCCGGAGCCGCAGCCGATCCTCACCTCCACGCCGCGCGTCATGGGTCCGGACGGCCGGCGGATGAGCAAGTCGTTCGGCAACGCGATCTGGCTGAGCGACCCGATCGAACGCATCACCAAAGCCGTCGCTTCCGCGGTGACCGACCCGGCGAAGATCAAGCGGGACGACCCGGGCGACCCTGAGGTCTGCACCGTTTACCACTGGTGGCGTCAGTTCTTCCCGGAAGCGGCTCCGGACGTCGCCGACCGCTGCCGGACGGGACACCTGGGGTGCGTCCAGGACAAAGAAGCGCTGGCAGCGGCCCTGTCGGCCCGCCTGGAGCCCTTCCGGGAGCGCCGGGCAGAGCTCGAGGCCAAGGCCGGGATCGCCGACGAGGTCTTGTCGGCGGGCCGCGCGAAGATACGACCGATCGTCGGCGAAACCATCGAAGCTGTACGCGACGCGATGCACCTTCCGGCGACGAGGAGGCCGACATAAGTACGTACGAAGTGTCCCTCCATGTGTATGAGGGCCCGTTCCATCTGCTCCTGAGTCTGATCGCCGACCAGCGCGTCGATGTCTGCGACATCCCGATCGCGCGACTCTGTGAGGACTACCTCGCGCGCATCGACACGATGGAGAAGATGGACCTCGAGGTCACGACGGAATTCCTGGTCGTGGCGGCGACGCTCCTCGCGCTCAAGGCGAAGGCGATCTTGCCGCGGCCGGGCGACGACGAGGTCGACGAAGAGGAGCAATTCGAACGCGACCTGCTGATCGCACGTCTCCTCGAGGTGCAGACGTTCCGCTCGGCCGGGGAGCACCTCACCGCACTTCTCGAGATCGGTGAACGGCGCTTCCCACCGAAGCCCGCAACGGACGACGAAGCCCTCCGCGCGCTGCCCGTCCTGGCCGACATCGCTCCCGCCGATCTTGCTCGTGTTCTCATCGACATCGTCCGCGACACCATGCGGACGGTCGATACGTCCCGGATCGTCGTCGACCAAGTCTCGACGCAGGAAGCGGCGATCGAGATCGTTCGCGTTCTCGAGTCGGGTCCCGTGACGTTCGCGCGCGTTGCGCGAGAGCGGAACCTCGCGTGGTCCGTCGCATTGTTCCTCGCGATGCTCGAACTCACGATGCGCGGCGAGATCGAACTCGGAGAAGGCACCACGGTGGGTGAGCTCGAGCTGCGACTGGCGAAGGCTTTATGACGAGACAAACACTCAGCGAACCGTTGGTCGAAGCGATCCTCTTCGCAACGCCGGAACCCGTTCGCGCACACGACATCGCCTCGGCATTCGGCGCGTCGATCGATGACGTCGCCGTCGTCGTCGATCGCCTTCGAGCGGGGTACGAAGAACGCAACAGTGGTCTTGAGATCCGGCAGATCGGCGATGCGTACCGCATCTACACAAAACCGGAGCTTGCCGACGCCGTCGGCCACTTCGCGAACCGGTCGAAGGTCGGACGGTTGTCCCGTCCATCGCTTGAGACGCTTTCGATCATCGCGTATCGGCAGCCGATCACCCGTGGCGAGATCTCACGCGTTCGCGGTGTGAACGTCGACTCCGTAGTGCAAACTCTGACGGAGCGCGGTCTCGTGGCCGAAGTCGGTCGCGAGAGCGGTCCGGGACGAGCCCCTCTCTTCGGCACGACCCCGCTCTTCCTCGAGAAGATCGGGCTCGGCTCCCTGTCGGACCTGCCTCCGCTGGCGTCGTTCGCACCGGACCCGGCAGCCGCGGCCGACATCGAACGGGCACTGACGGCCGGCGCGTTGGACGCCGAAGAGGAGACGGCAGTAGCGGACGAGGCGTGACCGCCGAGCGTCTCCAGAAGGTTCTCGCGCGTGCCGGCCTCGGCTCCCGTAGGTCGAGCGAAGACCTGATCCGTGCCGGACGGATCACCGTCAACGGCCGAAGGGCCGAGCTCGGCTCACGCGTCGACCCGGAGAGCGACAGTGTGGCGATCGACGGGGTTCCCGTCTCGCTTCAGCTCGAGCTCGTCTATCACGCGCTGAACAAACCCGTCGGTGTCATCACGACGGCGAAGGACACGCACGGACGTCGCACTGTGCTCGACTTCGTCCCGAGCGAGCCGCGTGTCGCCCCCGTCGGACGACTCGACCGCGATACGTCCGGACTCCTTCTTCTGACGAACGACGGTAACTTCGCGAACCGCGTCGCGCATCCACGGTACGAAGTCCCGAAGGTCTACGTCGCGGAGGTCGGCGGCAAGGTGTCGCAGGGCGTCGTCCAGCGGTTGCAGAAAGGCGTCCGCCTCGAAGACGGACGAGCACACGCCGAACAGGTGCGGATCCGCGCGTCCTCGCGCGGCCGGACGATCCTCGAGCTCACCGTGAGAGAAGGCCGGAACCGTCTCGTCCGGCGCTTGCTCGCTTCGCAGGACCTCGAGCTCGTTGCCCTCGTCCGGACGGCGATCGGGCCCGTGCGACTCGGCCGCCTGAAGGAGGGCGATTACCGCGAGCTGAAACGCACCGAAGTGCTCGACCTCCTGCGCGAGAGCGAACCCGCCGAACCAATAGACTGACCTGACTATGCAACGCGTGTACGCCGTACGCGGCGCGATCGCGCTCAACGAGGACACGCGGGAAGAGGTCGTGACCGGCACGCAGACGCTCCTGAGAGAGCTGATCACGCGCAACTCGATCTCTCCCGATGCCATCGTGAGCATCTTTTTCACAGCGACCGACGACGTGCACGCGGAGTTCCCGGCCGCGGCCGCGCGGCTCATGGGCCTCAACGGGGTCCCACTCATGTGCGCCCGCGAGCTCGATGTGGAGAGCTCGCTCGCGATGCCCTTGTGCATCCGGGTGATGATGCACTTCTACGGCGAGACGAAACCTGAGCCCGTCTACCTCGGCGGAACCGACCGCCTTCGTGAACCACCGGACCCCGCGTGACCTCATGGCGGACGCGAAGGAACACGTTCTCATCGTCGGGACCGGCCTCATCGGGGGCTCGGTTGGACTCGCCTTGCGCCGATCGGGGCACCAGGTCACGGGGACCGACGCGTCGAAGCAGCACGCGCTGGCCGCACTCGAGGCGGAGGCGATCGATGATGCGTGCGATGACCTCGATACCGGAATTCGAACGGCGGACATCGTGCTCATCGCCACGCCGGTGGGTGAAGTGCTCGCGACGGTCGAAGCGATCGCGCGCTCCGCTCCGGCGGGAACGATCGTGACCGACGTCGGATCGACGAAGGGACACATCGTCGCGGAGGCGCAGCGACTGCTTGGTCCCGAGCGTCCGTTCGTGGGCGGACATCCGATGGCGGGAACGGAAGGGGAGGGGATCACGTCCGCGCGCGCCGACCTTTTCGAGAACGCGCTCTGGATCCTGACGCCGACCGAGACGACGGACGCCGCCGCCTACCGTCGCATCAACACGCTCGTGACCGCGATCGGCGCCCGCACGCTCGCACTCGAACCGGACGAACACGATCGTCTCGTAGCACTCGTGAGTCACCTTCCGTACGCGATCGCGACCGCGCTCATGGCCATCGCCGGTGACGAGGGTGATCCGCGCGTGTTCCGGACCGCGGCCGGTTCGTTCCGCGACGTTACGCGCACCGCGGGCAGTAACCCACGTGTTTGGCGCGACATCTTCAGTACGAATCGGGAAGCCGTCCTGCGCGAGATCGATCAGTTCGCATCGACGATGGCGCGCCTTCGCGATGCGGTCGACGGCGGACGCTGGGACGACTTCGACGCGCTCGTCGAGTCCGCGCGCGAAGCGCGGAAGCGCTTCCCCGCGAAAGGGGAGCGCGCTCCGGTCGACCCGGTCACGCTCGAGGTCGCGATCCCGGACCGGGCCGGCGTGCTCGCCGAGATCACGACGACGCTCGGCAGCGGCGGTATCAACATCGAAGACATATCCGTCGACCACACACCGAGCGGCGGCGTCCTCCGGCTTCTGCTCGACGGTCACGACCTCGTCGCGCAGGCCGCCGTCCTGCTCGAAACCCACGGCTTCCGGACGACCGTCGTCGAGGAACGATGACGACGCTTGTCGTTCGTCCATCGCCTGTGTCGGGGACGTGCACCGTCCCGGGGAATAAATCGATCTCGCACCGCGCGTTGCTCCTCGGTGCCACGGCGCGCGGGACGACCCACGTCCGCGGGCTCGGCCTCGGCGGTGACGTTGCCGCCACCGTCGCATGTCTCAAGCGGTACGGCATCGGCATCGAAGCTTCGCCGGACGAAACAACGATCGACGCTCCGGGCATCGACAGTTGGGTCGCACCGAGGAGCGCACTCGACTGCGCCAATTCCGGCACGACGATGCGCACGCTCGCCGGACTCGCCGCGCGGCGGAGCTTCGAGACGACACTCGATGGTGATGCGTCGCTCCGCCGTCGGCCCATGGACCGCGTCGCGAAACCGCTCACCGCTCTCGGCGCCCGCGTGACGACCACGGGCGGCCGTCCACCTCTCCGCATCTCGGGAGGGGATCTTCATGGCGCCGACATCTCACTCGATGTCGCGAGCGCGCAGGTCAAGACGGCGGTGCTCTTCGCGGGGCTCGGCGCGCACGAAACGACAACGCTGACGGAGCCAACGGTGTCGCGCGACCACAGCGAGCGGATGCTGGCCGCCCTCGGCGCTCCACTCGTTGAGGAAACTGCCGCCGACGGATCGCATCGCGTCCGGATCGAAGCCTTCGACATCCCACCGTTCTCCACGGCCGTTCCCGGCGACGTTTCGTCTGCCGCCTTCCTCGTCGCGGCTGCGCTGCTGACGGGCGAGATCCGGATCGACGGTGTCGGATTGAATCCGACCCGTGTGCGCTTCCTCGAGACCGCGCGACAGATGGACGGAAACGTCACGACCGAGATCCAAGGCGACGAGATGGGAGAGCCGATCGGAACCGTCGCCGCGACAAGGTCTGCCCTCAAAGCGGTAACGGTCGACGGCTCGGACCCCGGGATCCAGGACGAGCTTCCTCTCGTCGCCCTCCTCGCGACGCAGGCCGACGGAGAGACCACGGTGAAAGCGGCAGGGGAGCTGCGCGTCAAGGAGTCGGACAGGATCGACTCCGTCGTCCGCGGGCTGCGATCGCTCGGTGCGGATATCCATGAGCTCGTGGACGGTTTCGTCGTCCGGGGACCGACGCGCCTTCGCGGCGCCACGGTCGACTCGTTCGGGGACCACCGCATCGCGATGATGCTCGCCGTCGCCGGTCTCATCGCCGACGGCGAAACGGTCATCACGAACTTCGAGTGTGCGGCCGTCTCCTGGCCGCGTTTCGAGCAGACGCTCGCGGCCCTCGGCGCGGACGCGGTTCTGCGGTGACGAAGCGAATGATCATCGCGATCGACGGCCCCGCCGGGTCCGGGAAATCGACGGTCGCGAAGTTGCTCGCGCAGAAGTTGGGCCTCGCGTACGTCGATACCGGAGCGACCTACCGGCTCGTTGCGTGGCGCGCCCTGCAAAACGGGACGCCGCTCGATAGCGTCGACGCCCTGCGTACCGTCGCCGCGGAAACGCTGCGCAACGTCGAACTGCGCGACGGCGCGAACCTCACCTTCGACGGAAGCGTGATCGGCCCCGAGATTCGAACACCCGAAGTGAGCGAGGCGACATCGATCGTCTCCGCGCACCCGGAGGTGCGAAGTGTCGTCGTCCCCGAGCAACGGCGTTTGGTGCCCGCCGCGGGCGCCGTCGTCGAAGGACGCGACATCGGCACCGTCGTCTGGCCGGACGCCGACCTCAAGGTCTATCTCGACGCGTCCGCGGAAGTGCGCATGAGCCGCCGGACGGATCAGCACGGCTCGTCGGACGGCATCGCCCGTGAAGTCACGGAACGCGACGAACGCGACGCACGCAGGCCCGTCGGAGCGATGCGTCCGGCGGACGACGCGATGCTCATCGATACGTCATCGGTTCCGGCCGAGGATGTCGTAGCCCGGATCGTGAAGCTGCTGCACCCGGCGCCGCCGGGAAGGTTGTACGCCGTTCTCCGCGCGATCCTCGCGTTCCTGTTGCGCACGCTGTTCCGTCTCGAGGTCGAGGGCGTCGAGAACATCCCGAAGCACGGAAGCGCGATCCTCGCACCCAATCATCGGTCGCTCATCGATCACTTCGTCGTCGCCGCGCTCACGAAGCGTCAGGTGTGGTTCATGGGCAAAGCCGAACTCTTCAAGTCTCGGATGGGTGCGCGACTGCTCACGGCGCTCGGCGCGTTCCCAGTCAAACGCGGCCGTCCCGACCGCGCATCGCTGCAGCGGTGCCTCGAACTTCTGCGTGACGGACAACTCGTCGGCATCTATCCGGAAGGAACGCGCCGCCCGGATTCCCGCTTCGAAGAGGTCGAGGAGGGGTTCGCGTACATCGCCGTCCGATCGGGGGCACCGATCGTTCCCATCGGCTTGAGTGGAACGCAAGCGGTTTTCCCAACGGGGAAGAAGCTGCCGCGCATCGTGAAGATCCGCGTCGTCGTCGGCAAACCGTTCCGACTGATCGCGCAAACGTCCGGTGTGCTCCCGCGGACGAAGCTCAAAGAAGCGACGGCGCACGCGCAAGAACGCCTATCCGTCGTGATGAACGCGGTCGAGCCGCTGTGACCAAACCCGTCGTCGCGATCGTGGGACGTCCGAACGTCGGAAAGTCGACGCTCGTGAATCGCATCATCGGTCGTCGCGAAGCGATCGTCGAAGAGCGCCCCGGCGTGACGCGCGACCGCGTCCTGTATCAGGGCGAGTGGTGCGGACGAGGATTCCTCCTCGTCGACACCGGCGGGCTGGAGCTCGATCCGGACAGCTTGCTCGCCGGGAAGGTCGCGGACGCCGCGAAGGCGGCCGCCGCAGAAGCCGATGTCGTCGCCTTCGTGGTCGATGTGACGGATGGCGTCACACCGGAAGACACCGCCGTTGCCGATGTGGTCCGAAAGCTCGGCCGCCCGGTCGTACTCGTCGCGAACAAAGCGGACACCGCGAAGCGCGAACAGAACGCGAACGAGTTCTTCTCGCTCGGACTCGGAGAGCCGCTGCCGATCTCCGCGCTTCACGGCCGCGGCATCGGCGATCTCCTCGACACGCTTACAGAAGGATTCGCGGAAGTTGACGACGAGGCCGAACGCGAACCGGCGATCGCCATCGTCGGACGACCGAACGTCGGAAAGTCGACCCTCTTCAACCGGATCGTCGGAACCGAGCGGAGCATCGTCCACGACGAACCGGGAACGACGCGCGACGCCGTCGACACCGTCGTTCAGATCGACGACCGTTCCTACCGCTTCGTGGACACTGCCGGACTCCGACGCTCGGCCCGCGTCGATGAAGCGACGGAGTTCTTCGGGTCCCTCCGGACGATGCGCGCCATCGAACGAAGCGACGTGGCCGTGCTCGTGATCGACGCCACGGAAGGAGTCTCGCGTCAGGATCTCCGCATCGCGGACGAGATCGCCGAGCTCGGCCGATCGGCGATCGTCGTGTTGAACAAGACCGACGCGCTCGACACCGAAGAGCTCATGGAACGCCGCGCGGCATTGAAGCGTCGCTTTCCGCACCTTCGCTGGGCGCCGTTCCTCGATCTGTCGGCTCGGACGGGCCGCAACGTGAAGAAACTCCTCGCCGAACTCGATCCGATCCTCGAAGCCCGTCAGATCCGCATCCCAACGCCGCTGCTGAACGTGATCGTCGACGACCTCCAAGCACGCACACCGATCCCGTCGAGCGGACGCGGCCAGCGCGTGAAGTACGCCGTGCAGGCCGAGGTCGCACCTCCGACGATCGTCCTGTTCGGCGCGAACGACATCCCGGAGCAATGGCTCCGATATCTCGAGCGGGGACTGCGGGAACGATTCGGTTTCGAAGGAACACCGATCCGTTTCGTCAGCCGCGGCAAGGAACGGCGCGCCGGGAGACGCGCGGGATGATCATTCAAGAACACGACGGCGGATGGCTCCTCTTCCGTCAGACGGACCACGCTCTGCTCTCCGGCGCGTTCGCTCGCGCGTGGGGAAACTCGCTCTTCCCGGCGCTCGAGCGACGCGACGAGTTGCTCATCGCCGCCGCTCGTCACGACGACGGTTGGGCGGACTGGGAACTTGCGCCGACACTCAGGCCGGACGGAGAACCGGTCGACTTCATCCGCATCCCGGTGTCCGAGCACGTCCCGCTTTACCGGCGCGGGATCGATCTGGTCGAAAGCGAGGACGCCTATGGCGGACTCATCGCGTCGCTGCACGGCGAGCGGCTTTATACGCGTCCATTCCATCCGGGGATGGACCCGCGCATCGATCATTTGAAGGGCGGGGATAGGGCGCTCGCCGACGGCTACGTCGCCCACGAGCGGGCGCGTCAGGACCGCTTGCTCGAGCGCAGCGGCGCGTCGCGAGGAACGGCGGACGAAGCGTGGCGTCTCCTCCAGGTCTGGGACCGTCTGTCGCTGCTCGTCTGCATGTCGCCGCTCCGCCAAGGCGCGAGACAGTTGATGCCGGCGGTCGCGACGACCCGCGGCGACGTTCAGATCGAGGCTCGCGCGACCGACGATGGCGATCTGATCTGCGATCCGTATCCCTTCGCGACCGAGCCGGCGTCCTTCGACGTTGCAGCCGTCCGGACGACCCAGCGGTCGTGGGGGAGCGAGGCCGCTTACCGCGGGGACTTCCGCGACGCGGATCGCCACATCCTGGCGTTCCGGTGCCGGCCTTTGTCGTAAAACACGACAAAGGCGGTAACATCGATGCGCGAGGGGCCGACAGACCTGTGGTGTGTGGGAGGCTGGGTTGGACGTCTTAAGCGTCATCGTTCCTATCCGCAACGACGAACGCGGGATCCGGGCCGCCTGCCTCGAGATTGCGCACGCCGTCCGGCCGCTCGTTTGGGACGGAACCATCGAGGACTACGAGATCGTCCTCGTCGATGATGCGTCTACGGACGATACCGGCCCGAGCGCGGACGTCTTTGCTCAGCGCGACCGAAACGTCATCGTCGTCCACCATGACGAGTCACAAGGGTTCGACGCGGCGGTACGCACCGGCGCCGCGGCAGCGCGCGGGACGCTGCTCGCTCACGGGCAGGCGGGCGTCCCGCTCGCCTCGGCTGCGCTTCGTCCCGTCATCGACAAGCTCCGAGCGGAAGGTCTTCGCGCCGTTGCGGTTCGTCCGGATCCCAAGCTCCTCGCACGGTTGGCCCCCGGCCGGACGCGATCGGCGGTCAAGGTCGTTCAGCGTGACGGCACCGCGCACGACGAAGCGGTCCTTCCGCGCAATGCCGTTCGGCTCCGTCTCGATCAACCCACGCCGCTTCTCTCGCGAAATGCGCGGACCGGCACCGCCGTCCTAGCCGCGCTGAGCCTCGTCGTCGCACTCATCAGCTTCGGCGTCGTGTCCGCGAGGAACGAGCCCCAAGCGGCGAGCGGGTCGCTCGTCGGTCGCCATGGACATCTCGCCGTCATCAGCCGGCAGACGAGCAGCCCGCCAACGCAACGAGCGATCCCCGGCGTCGTAGCCGGGCGTGTGGTGGTGACGCCAACGATCCCGAAGCCGCCGAGCGCACCGTCGATCGTCACGGTTTCCGCGTCGATCGACGACACGTGCGCTACAGACGTCACGTCGGCGCTCCAACGGCGCGTGGATTCGGCTCCCGACAACTCGACGATCTCCTTAGATCCGAACGGCTGTTACCTCGTCGGCGGGGGATTGTCGCTCGTCAAACGCAACAACCTGACGATCGACGGACGCAACGCGCAACTGCGATCCGGAACTCTCGCATGCACCGACACCCAGGGGCTCTCTCTGAGCAACTTGTCGGTCCAAGCGAAGAATGACGCACCGGCGATGGCGGTCAGCAACTGCTCGGCCACCTCGATCTCGAACGTGACCCTTGCCGGCGACGATACTGGTCTCACGATCTCGGGGGCGTCGCACGACATCTCCGTCAACGGGCTCAAAGCCCAGACGGACCAGGCGGCCGTCGACTTAAGAGGCGCGGAGCGCATCGCGTTGAACGCGGTGAACCTCACGAGCACAAGGGCCGCGGCTCTCGACCTCGATCCGGGCAAGGGCGGAACGGTCAAAGACGTCGAGGTCCGGGACTCAACACTGACATCGCCCGTCGCGGCCGTCGCGTCCGCCGGCGACGGCACGGTCTCGGACGTGTACGTCCACGACGACGCGCTGCTCGGCGGACGCACGAAGATCTTCGTTCAAGGCGAAGCGGGCAACCCTTCGCACGTCTGGAGGATCTACGCGAACCGGGGAGACGTGACGCAGTCGCTTGGGACGTACGTCGATCTTTCTTACGTTACGGACGTCCTCGTAGCGAACAACCTGTTCCCGGCGCATGTGATCCCGCTCCGCGCCGCGGTCGGGTTCGGTCCGGCCCAGGGTGACCTCGCCGTGATCGACAACGATTTCACCGGCGCGTGCCATCCGTATGCGGCAAGCCCACAGACGGCCTTCGTGCGTTCGTACGGGAACAAGGTCTCGAACTGCTGAGCGGCGCCGGACGTTAGCATTCTCTTCTCGGGCCGTGGCCTAACTCGGTTAAGGCGCCTGGCTGGGGGCCAGGAGATTCCGGGTTCAAATCCCGGCGGCCCGACTGTCGTTAGCGCGTACTAGTGTTCGTACATGCGGAGATGGACTGACGACGACCTCCGACGTGCGATAGCCGCGTCGCACTCCTGGCGGGGGACCGCGCGTTTCCTTGGCCTTCGCGGAACATCCGCCGGAACGATCCGCGCGCTCAAGAAAACCGCGGAGACGCTTGGCCTGAACACAGGACATTTCACAGGCCAGCGGCCGTGGAGCGACCACGATCTCAAGCGG
>Ga0307479_10003496_pt1 | contig 14314 bp, 10 predicted proteins | sample atmos_gasesECM4C_FD_203743 | JGI IMG/M metagenome (GOLD analysis project Ga0307479, IMG submission 203743) | Hardwood forest soil microbial communities from Morgan-Monroe State Forest, Indiana, United States - atmos_gasesECM4C_515 | ecosystem: Environmental > Terrestrial > Soil > Temperate...
AAGGTGATTGAAACCTTTATCGGCAAAGCGCCAGTCGACGTCGCAAAGCGCGACGATGTTCTGGCTGGCGAGGTTGATGAGATTGGCGCGGCCCATGCCGCCGACGCCAACGGCGGCGATGTTCAGCGTGTCGCTCGGGGGAGTGAATCCACGGCCGAGGACGCTCCTGGGAACAACGGTTAACGCGGCGCCGCCGGCGGCGACGCTGGACAGGAAAGTGCGCCGCGAGATTTCTTTCTTTTTGCTCATGAGAATTTAGCCTCGGCGGCATTATCGCGCCGTCGTGGCGTATTTGCGAAGGCAAGTTTTGGGCATGGTGGAGAGGAGAGTTCGGGCGAATCTGCGTGGACTCTTTTTCGTCTCACATATCGACGCTGACTAGGTCTTTGGCCTATCATTAGCGCCCGCTAGGGGGCATCCGCTAATGGAAGAGCAACTGAGCCTGGAATTCTTGCGCGTGGTGGAAAACGCCGCGATTGCGGCGGCGCGCACGATGGGATTCGGGGACCGGCACCATGCCGATGAAGTAGCGGTGGAAGCGATGCGTAAGACGATGGATTCGGTGGAGATCGACGGGACGATTGTGATTGGAGAAGGGGAACGGGATGAAGCGCCGATGTTGTACATCGGGGAGAAGGTCGGTCTGGCAACGCACGCGCCGAAATCACTTTTTCCGCAAGTGGACATCGCGGTCGATCCGCTGGAAGGCACGAACCTCTGCGCGACGGGCGCGGCGAACGCGATCGCGGTGCTGGCAGCCAGCGACCGCGGCGGATTGCTTCATGCTCCGGACCTGTACATGGAAAAAATTGTGGTGGGACCGTCGTGCAAGGGCGCGGTGGAACTAGACGCTCCGGTGGCGGACAACTTGAAGTCCATCGCCAAGCGGCTGGAACGCGACGTGGAGGACTTGGTAGTGGTGGTGCTGGACCGGCCGCGGCACGAGAAACTGATTGAAGCCATACGCACGGCAGGCGCGCGCATTCGGCTGATTGGGGATGGCGACCTTTCGGCGGGGATTTCCGCCGCGGTGGTGGGCACGGGGGTTCACGCGGTGATGGGGACGGGAGGTGCGCCGGAAGGTGTCTTAACGGCGGCGGCGCTGCGCTGCTTGAACGGGCAGATTCTGGCGCGGCTGGTGATTGGCAAGCCGGAGCACGCGGAGCGCCTGGCAAAAATGGGCGTAAAGGATACGAAACGAATTTATGACACGGAAGACCTGGCTCCCGGCAAGAAAATGATTTTCGCGTGCACGGGCGTGACGGACGGGAATTTGCTGAAGGGCGTGCGATTTTTCGGAGAAGGTGTGCGCACAAGCTCGATGATTCTGACGCTGGATGAGAGACAGGTACGGTTCATCGATTCGGTGCACCTGGAGAAGAGACCGGACATCAAGGTGCGGTTTAACTGAAGAAGAGGTTCAAAGTTGACTGTTGAAAGTTGAAGGTCAAGAAAGAAAAAGAATTTAACGCAGAGGACACGGAGAACACAGAGGACGCAGAGAATACAACAGTGCCGCTCCAGTTTGCCGGTCCTAGAATGCAGTGTTTAGTGCTGCTGGTTGGTGATGGCCAGGAAGACGCGATCATCCACGGCTACGGAACGAGTGAAGAGGGTAGCGGCGTTTCCGCCCGGAATCGCGACATGCCCGGCGTTGCCGCTCAAGGCAGGCCCGGCAGGCTTCACGTCAGTGCCCGTTCCATCGCCCGGCTGAAGAGAAATCCTGGTGGTCTTCGGCGTGCAGTTGGAAGCTCCTAGACAGGTATCGCGAATGAACACTTGGCGGAATCCGCTGTTGTTCCCACCCGCTGGCGATTTTGTTTCGGCGGCAGGCTGATTCGAGGCATGGCTCGGCGTGACCGCCAGGAAAGCAACAAAGCGCCCCGAGGAACTCACGGAAGGCAGAACGCTCTCGGTTCCGACAAGCGTGCCATTCGGATCGGTGGAAATGAGATGCGTCGAGGGTTTGCAATAATCTCCAGCACCCGCGCAGGTATCCCGTAGGTAGACCTGCCGCCCAGTCGGAGCATTTTCCATAAGATTCGTTGCGGCAGAGCTGAAGGCCACGTAGCGGCCATCGGAACTCATCGAAGGAGTGTGGCTATCGCCGCTTGCTGCCGTGCCATCGCCGGCGACGGACAGCAAAGTGGTGCGTGGTTGGCAGCCAGTGCCAACGCCCTCGCAGGTGTCCCGCAAAAAGATTTGTGCGCGCTCGTCCTGAATTGCAGTGTAGGCAACGTAGCGACCGTCAAGACTGACAGCCGGGGTTTCTTCCGCAACAAGAGCAGCCGCGGAAGCAGCGGGATTTACAGCCGGGACAACGCAAGACGCCTGGGAGCTAGGGCAAATCGTAAAGTGCACAACATTACTTGAGCCGCCGCCCCCACCCCCTGCGCACGACGAGCCGGTGCATCCTGCGGGCGGTGGAGAAGGAGGATTCGAAACAGTGATGGCGGCGGTGATATTAGCCGTACCGGAGTTCGCCAGCAGGCTCACCGGCACGGTAGCCTGAATTTGGGTGGAAGTAATGGTACCCACGGCCAACTGCGTAAGCGCCCCGCCCATGGACCAGCCCACCGAGGAAGCCTGGGTCGGATCGGAATTCGAAAGGAAATTGGTCCCGGTCAAGGTGAGCGACAATGGCGCAGCAGCGCCCCCCACGACAGCATTCGGACTGCTGCTTGTCAGTGTGGGCGAGGGATTCGGCGGAGGATTGATGATGAAGTTGATCGGGTTGGAGAGGCCGTTGCTGCCTGTGCCGGAAGCGGGATTTTTGGTGTCCACGGTGACGATACCGGGCTTGGCCACCAGCGCGGCGCTGACGGTGGCCGTAACGGTCAACACGTTTCCATTCGCGTCGAGGGTAACCGTTGTCGGAATGACAGCGCCGTTCCATCGAACTTTGGTTTGCGCTACGAAACCGATGCCCGTCACTAATAATGTAAAGCCAGAGGTGCCGGCGCTGATCTGAGAGGGCGAGAGAAACGTGAGGGCCGCACCCGTATTGTTCTGAAACGTGTTGCCGTAATCGTTGCAACCGCTGTGGGTGACAATCGCCAACAGCGCGGCAGCCAGTGCTGTCAAGGACCGCTTCATCGAGACTCCTTCATCTTTTCTGACGACTCCGGCCGTGCCGGAGCCAACTGGCCTGCGCAAACGGGGGGAGCCCGTGGCGCCAGCGCACTTTGGGGATGTGATGCCAAATTCGTCCGGCGCGTTGACCAGGACGAAGCCAGGAACCGGGGAACACCGCCCAGCCTTGATCCACCCCTGCTGAGGCCGCACCTTGCCACGAATCGGGGGACTCGGGCAACCCTACATGATTACCATCTGGAAGGGGATGAGGTCAATGTGGAATCCGGCCGAGCAGGAGGTTAGTCCGATTGGCCGCCTTAACCAGTCTCTAATCTAGTTTTGGGCTCAAGGTGCAACGCAAACTAGATTCGTTGACTTGCTTCCAAAGCGCAGCCTAAGATTGCAGCACGTTGGAGAAGCTTGCAGCGAATGATGGATGAATTGCCGATTTCAGAAACCCGCGAGAAAGAGGCCCACCGGTGGTTTCAAGTCCTTGTGGGGCTGATTCTCGCCTTGCTGACGCTGCTTTGCGCATTTGCGTCGGTAACTATGTTGGTTGTTCCAAACGAAAAAAGTCCCGTTCTCAACATCGTCGTCGCATTAATCCTATTGCTCGGTTGCCTCTGGGTTTTCGAGAAATGCTTTCGTTTGTTAACCGGCCGCAAGAATCGGGGCGGCCTGATGGCTCCGAACACGCTGCGAGTCTTGTCGTTCTTCTTTCTCGTTCTCCCAGTCCCGGGTCTATTCACAGGCTATTATCGGAGGATGGGGCCGATTGCGATATTTCAAGCAGTGATGTATTTCTCCAGCTTTTTGGGGCTTCGTGCATTGGCTCGAAGGCGAGAAGGTAGTAGCGATTCAAACGAGCAAACCAAAGCGTAATCGTCTTAAGTGACTCATCTCCCGCTAAGTCGGTAATCACAAACTGACCGCTAGCTCCGGCCGGGTGGGGGGTCCATTTAGCGGCGCCAGATTTGAAAGACCAACTCCCTTACTGCAAGCCCAGCGCTGCAATGGATGCTCGAATCAGATCCTGGAGGTGCGCTCTGCATTCTTCATCGCGGACCGACAAGGTTGCCGCCGCGCGATAACATAGGAGAGCTTGCTGTTTGCGGCCGAGCTTGGCGTACAGATCCCCCTGCGCCAGCTGAAAAAGCGGGTTGGTGGGATATTTTTCAGCCAGAGGGCCGATCACGCCGACGGCTTTCTCATATTGCTGATCGTAGCGATGGAGATTCAAGGCGAGATAAAAACGGGCCACGTTGGGAGTGAGGACGCCTTCGCCGGCGGCATGCTCGAGCAGGCGGATGCCATCTTGTTTTGAGCCCCCGGGGATGCCCATGAAAAAGCGCAAGACTTTGGCGATGCCGCTGAGGGTATCTACATAATAGTTGTAAAGGCCGAGGCCTAGATCGGCGTCGGCAAGATCGGGATCCATAGCCTTTGCGCGCAGCAGATGCTCGCGGCCGCGCACGGCGAAGCGCGCGGTGTTGCGATATTCGCCGCGCAGTCCGTAGAAGCGCGCATCCGCCGCATCCGCCATTCCCGCATAAAACTGCATCTCAGCGGATTCGTGCTGTTTGAGCTGCACTTCCGCCAGCGACAAAGCTTTGGCTGCCAAGTCGAAGTAATGCTGATCGGCTGGGAGTTTTGCATGCCTGCGAGCGTCGCTCATTCCATATCTGAACTCCGCCGAAGTACACCAGATCCGCCACCACAACGCTTCTGTTTCCAGGAGATATCCCAGCGGGTGATTGGGCTGCTCTTGTTGCATACGCTTCGCCGCTTCGATGGCCCCGTCGAGGTCGAAGGAATAGATTTTGTCGAGGATGGCGGGCGTCTCGGGCGGCAAGCTGAGTTTTGAGGCGCGGGCCAGCGCCGGTGCGCCACTGAACGCCAGGAGGAAAAGGAAAGCCAAGCCGGCGCGTCGAACTATCCAAGATGCATTCATCGTCCAAGTCCGAGAAAGAGAGTCAGCAGGGGTCAGGCTCTGCGCCGGAAGAGTTTAAGCTGTTCGGGAAAGAGGGCGAAATAATTTTTGCATAAAGATTCTGGGTTAGGCGGCGCGGCGGGCATTTGTTATTCTCGGCGGACCGATGACCACGGATAGCAAGGCGGCCGTTCCCGGCCTCGAACGCGGCTTGGGCCTGAAAGAGGCCGTCGCGCTGAATATGATCGAGATCGTGGGAATCGGCCCATTCGTGGTGAGTTCGCTGGTAATCCGGGCGATGGGCGGGCCGCAGGCCCTGATCGCGTGGCTGGCGGGAGCGCTGCTCGCGACGCTGGATGCGTTTGTGTGGTCGGAGCTGGGCGCGGCTATGCCCAAGGCAGGCGGAACGTATGTGTTCCTGCGCGAAGCTTATGGGCCGGAGCGCTGGGGCCGGTTGATGTCGTTTTTGTTTGTGTGGCAGACATTGGTGCAGGCACCACTTTCCGTGGCGTCGGCGTCCATCGGTTTTGCGAAGTATGCGGGATATCTATATCCCTTTACACCGCTGCAGTCGAAGGCCATATCCGGAGGGCTGGTCGTTTTGATCGTGATCCTGCTGTACCGCCGGATCGCAACGATCGGGAGAATTTCTGTTCTGCTCTGGATTGGCGTCGTGGGAACAATGCTATGGCTCATCTGGGGAGGAGCCACGCATTTCAACGCGAAGATGGCGTTTGATTTCCCGAAGGGAGCGTTCGATCTGTCATGGGTGTGGTTCGCAGGACTCGGGTCGGCGATGGTGAGCACGATCTACAGCTGCTGGGGCTACTACAACATTTGCCACCTCGGGGGCGAGATCAAGGATCCCGAAAAAAACATTCCGCGGGGAATTTTTCTTTCCGTACTGGGTATCGCCATTCTGTATCTGGCAATGCAGACGAGCATCCTCGGAGTGGTGCCGTGGCGCGAAGCACAAAATTCCGATTTCATCGCTAGCTTATTTGTCGAACGATTGTACGGCCACGCCGCCGCGCGCTTTGTTACAGGAATGATCCTATGGATCGCGGTCGCTTCCGCGTTCTCCGTGCTGCTAGGAGCTTCGCGCGTGCCTTATTCGGCGGCGCAGGACGGGAATTTCTTTCCGGTATTCGGCAAAGTCCATCCCACGAAACGCTTTCCCCACGTTTCCTTGCTAGTGCTGGCCGGGCTGGCGCTAGTCTTCAGTGTTTCCTTGAAATTGAAGCAAGCCATTGCCGGCATCCTGGCCATGCGACTTCTTGTGCAGTTCATTGGCCAGGCTGTCGGTGTGATGTTGTTGCGGCGACGCCGGGGCACACAGGGGCTGCCGTTCAAAATGTGGTTGTATCCGTTGCCAGCGGTGTTGACCATGTTCGGGTGGGCCTGGCTTTTCTGGCAGACCGGGGCGACGCGAAAATGGGGACTTGCGGAGATCGCGCTGGGAGCGCTGGCGTTTCTCATTCGCGCGCGAGAAGTGCGACAATGGCCATTTGCAAGTCAACCGTCAACAGTTGACAGTTGACGGTGAAGAAGGAAACTCCCCCGTGGTGGAGGCTGCGTGAGACGCTTAATCTTTTTCGTGAGTTTGGCGGTCGCTGGTTTACTGGCGGCAGGACTCCATGCATTTTTGCCGGCGCCCGTCCTCGCGCAGTTTCCTTCTGCGCCTGGCACAGGACCGGGGCTCGCGGAAACGATCGAAGCGATCGACCGGGCGCGCGTCACCACGCGCATCCTGTACATCACCGCGCATCCCGACGATGAGAGTTCCTCGGTGCTGACGTATCTGGCGCGCGGGCTGCACGCCGACGTCGCGCTGCTCACGCTGACGCGCGGCGAAGGCGGGCAAAACGATCTCGGCCCGGAGCAAGCGCCGCAGCTCGGGCTGATTCGGGCACAGGAATTGCTCGCCGCCACGCGCGGCTACGGCGTGAAACTCTATTTCACGCATGCCAAGGATTTCGGCTTTTCGAAAACTCCCGAAGAAACGGAGAAAGTTTGGGGAGACCAGGTCCTTGAAGAGATGGTCCGCGTCATTCGAACTTTTCAGCCGCATATCGTGATTAATGGCTGGGGCGGAGTTCATGGCGGCCACGGCCACCATCAAGCCTCCGGGCTGCTTACGCCGCAGGCCGTGCAGCTCGCTGCCGATCCCGCTTACAAGTTGCGAGCATCGCAGCCGGAGGAAATTACCGCGCCGTGGGGCGACCGTCGGCCGGTGATCTTGCTGGATCAAGACCGCAGCGACACGCCAACAGGTTACCTACTGCCGCTGGACGAGGTGTCGCCGCTCTATGGGAAATCCTGGCGGGAAATCGGGTTGGATGCCTTTTCCAACCACCGTTCGCAGGGAATCCTGGGTTTTCTGAATTCGCCCTTCCTGCGCCGGCCCATCGGACTGAAGCGCGAGGATGGAGGGGCTTTTGATCCGGCGGTCCTGGCGGAACCACTCGGTCCGCTCGATGAAGACTATGAAGTGGGAAACAAAATCATTGATCCGCTGATGCGGGCGGTAGACCAGGCTTTGGTGGGCGCGCGTGAAGCCGCGCTGCGGCTGGACTGGAAGTCCGCTGCCGAATCACTGGCTGCGGCCGGAAGGAAAATCAACGAAATCCCCAAGCCCGCCGCTTCGACACAGGTACCTGCCCCCGTGGAGTCTCTCAGCCGTAGCACGAAGCGTAAACGCGAAAAAATCGACGCGGCATTGACGCTGGTGGCTGGGCTGCGGCTAGACGCGAACGCGGATCGCAGCGAGCTCGTGGCGGGAGAAACGTTCACCGTTCGAGTGGAGCCGCATCACCGTCAAGGGGTCGGCGGAGAGTTCAAAAAAACAAGCCTGGCGCTCCCGCCGGATTGGAGCATCGCCAAGGAAGAACCGGAAAAGGGCGACGTGCTTCGCTTTACGGTGTCGGTGGCGCAAAGTTTGCCGCCAGCCCGCGGTGGATCGGTGCAGGCTACAGACTCTCGAGTCCCGCTGGCCAGTTTTCTTCCGGAGCCTCCGCCGCTCGTAACCGTATCGCAGGACGCGGTGATCGATGGTTATTCGTTTACGGTGACCGCGCCGGTGACCAGCGTGCACGCCACTTCCACGCGGATCGAACGGATCCTTCCGCGGCTCGTGCCCGCGTATACGCTGGCGGTTGAGCCAAAGCAGTTCATCGAAATTCTCAACAAGCCACGGAAACCATTTGACGTTCTGCTGCGCGTACATTCGTTCGCGACGCAGCCTGGAAAAGTCAGCGCCGCCCTGGATGTGCCGCGCGGGTGGAGCACCACCGCGCCAGTGGCCTTGAAATTCGATGGAGCGGGAGAGCAATACACGCGCTTTACCGTGACGCCGGCCCTGAAACTGGCTGCGGGAAACTACAAGATCGCCGCACATGTCACGCTCAGTGCGGACCGCGCGGCGGGCATCAAGGCGGAAAAGTTCAGCACTTCCCTCGAGCCACTGCCCACGTTGCCCACGCAGCTTTGGAGCGAGCCGGCGCAATGCGCGGTGCACGCATTCGCCGTGGATGTGCCCCAGAATTTGCGAGCCGGGTACATCACCGCGGAGGGCGAGCCGATCCCGGAAGCGTTGCGCATGCTAGGCATTCAGGTAGAGCCGCTGGACGCGGAAGCGCTGGCGTTCGGCGATCTCTCGAAGTTTGACGCCATCGTGGTGGGAGTGCGCGCTTACGAGCTGCGTCCGGAATTGCCCGGGGCCAACCAGCGGCTGCTCGACTACGTATCGAAAGGCGGCACGCTCGTGGTGCAGTACAACCGCGACAATATTTGGGACAAACTCCAGCCTGCGCCGTATCCGGCGCTGATTTCGCCACCTCTTCCACCTGCGAAAGAAGGCGTGGCGCTAACGCCGCGGCCGCTTCCGCGTATTACCGACGAAGATTCTCCCGTGAAATTTCTGAAGCCGGAGGATCCCTTCCTGAACAAGCCGAACAAAATCACTCTGGAAGATTTCAAAGGTTGGGTGCAAGAGCGCGGTCTCTACTATTGGACACAGTTTAATCCCAAGTACACTGCGCTCCTGGGAATGAATGATCCGGGGGAGCCAGAACTGAACGGCGGGTTGGTGTACGTGCATGAGGGCAAAGGCACATACATCTACACGGGCCTGGCCTTTTTCCGCCAACTGCCGGAAGGCGTGCCCGGGGCGTACCGGCTGTTTGTCAACCTGCTGAGCGCGTCGCGCAACCGGGAAGCGGCCGCCGGCCCGAAGGGGCGTGCGCGGCCGCAGAAAAAGAAGTAAACCAACTGGGCACATCGCCGCGGTGCGCGACGCAGCGTGTTATCCTCTTCACCGAGAGGGTGAACTGCGAATGAAGAATTACCTCACAACTTCCCTTGGTAATCGGACGATTCATAGATTATTTGTCTTCCTGGCCGCTGCGGCACTCTGCCTGACCTGTATTTCTCCAGCCGCGGCACAAAAGAAGAAGAAAAAGGACACTCCTCCGTCCGCGGACAACTCCAACCTGCTTTCAACGATGTCCGACGAGCAGCAGATCGATTACGTCATTTCGGAGATGCTGGGCGCCTGGCAGCTGGGGGACATCGACAAGCTGCGCAAGGATTACGCCGATGATGTTTCCCTGGTGAACGGCTCGTGGGAGCCTCCCATCTTCGGCTGGACAAACTATCTGGCCGTTTACCAGCAGCAGCGCGCGCGCATGCAGCAGGTGCGCCTGGAACGTTCGAATAGCTTCATCAAAGTGAACGGTACGGTGGGTTGGGCGTGCTACCAGTGGGATTTTGCCGCGGTGGTGGATGGACAGCCGGCGGAATCGCAGGGCCAGACAACGCTGATCTTGGAAAAGCGCAACAATCGCTGGGTCATCGTGCACAACCACACTTCGCTTGCGCCAAAAGTGCAACCAAACGCGCCGGTGAATGCGCAGCCTTCTCAGGCAGCTCCAAAGCCGGCGGGGCGCTAACGGCAGCCCATAACCGTTTCGCTGGCGGAAAGCCTAGAAGTTTTTGAGGCCTTCGTAGATCCAGAGTCCGCCTGCGAGGAGAAGAAGCGCTCCGGACAACACACCAGTGATCAGCAGCGGCCGCGACAGTGTATTGATCTTGGCGACCAACTCCCGCTGTTCCTTCGCCATGTGCTCTTCGGCTGCATCCAGGAAAATCTGATCGTCTTCGTGACTGGAGAGGACACTACGCCAGATGAATAAAAGCAAGAATATGGCGGTAGCGATCCCCCAGGCGATCAGCAAGTACAGAACGGGCCCTTGAAGTTGACTTTCCATGATGACCTCCCGTTGGAACCGTTCCGCGGTGCCGGCCGGACCAGGGTGGCCGGCAAGGGGTATCAGGGTTTCTAACGCGGAGTATAGCACTCTGAATGTAAAATTCTAGTCATAACCATCACCAAAACGAATGCATCTGCTCCCCTCACAGGCGTGCCTAAAGGCCGTGCTCTCATCACGTTGACAAAGAGGAAGGCGCCGGGCAGAATGGAAATTGCCTCGCTGCGGATGTGATCCCGAGTTCATCGGGTTCAACTCACCGGACTTGTGCCCGAGTGGCGGAACTGGCAGACGCGCTAGCTTCAGGAGCTAGTGATCGCAAGGTCGTGGAGGTTCGAGTCCTCTCTCGGGCACCAATTTCTCGAAAGAATTGGGGTCGCATCATTCCTCGTTGCGGCTGAAATCTTGTTGGATATTTCCTCCCTCATGATGGAACAAACGATGTTGCCTGGGGGCTGATCGCCTTCGACAGTCTTATGAGGCGTACCGAACACGCTTGAAGGTTGATCCGGAAGGGCGTGAGAACTTCGCGGCTTCGCAAGCAAAACGGTTCATCCTTCACGAAGAACGAAACTTCGTCGAAGTGGTCGATGGAACCTTCGGCGTTCCCTCCACGCTTCCGCCAGCACACTAAGGTCAACACAGTTCAACTAGACGCCGAGCCGCGCTGCCTAACCTCCGCCATCTCCACGAAGAGTCGGGGGAAGTTTATTTCGGGGCGTAGAACAGGTAGTCCGCTTCATATGGCACCCGAACTTCCTGGCCGGTGTGCGAAGCGTCGCAGCCGGACGCCGGTGGTTTGCCGCCCTTGGTGTTGACGCGTTGGATGGAGGTGGCGCGCGAGAGCACGCCCGTGCCCTCGTGAGTAAGGATGTTGACGAGCAGCCATGGAATGGAATCGGCGTCCGGCGAAGGCGCATTCGCAACGGCTTTGCCGGTAACCCGGCTACCGTCGTTCGCTTCCCAGCTTGGACCAGCGAAATGCTTGCCGAAGGCTTTGCCACTCTTGTCGAAAAGTTGCGCGTCAGGAGCCTTCAGTATCCAGTTGAATTGCGTTCCGTCGCCCTTGCAACTGTAGATCTGGTCTCCTTTCGCATGGACCTGGAGAAGCAGTTGTTCGTTGGCTGGCGGCTGGATTTGTTGCGGAGTCTGTTGCGCCGCAACCTGGAGCGAAAGACAAGCGCTCGCGGCGGCGTACAGAGCGGCGTAGGCGAATGCGCGAATCGCTTTGTGCATGAAGCTCCTTTGGCGAGGGTACGGGAATGCTTCCCATCGCAATATAACTCAACTCACCGGTCCCATAAACCGGAACCTGGAGATTTCATTGGATTACCTGGGGACGAGAATTTACTTCTCCGGTCAGCGCGACATACACGTATTCAATTCAACGCGGTCCGGAATTCGACGGGAGTCGGCCCGAGCGGGATAGCCTTGAAAGCCGGAGCCTCAAACACGCCGTGCTCTTCCACAAGCCTCTTGCGCAGCTCGCTGGGCGCAACGCGTAGAGCCGAGACTGTCCTTTGTACAAGGCGGGAGATCTTGTAAGCCTCCGTGGCGATCTGAATGCCTCCCATCGGACCGGCCGCCGTGGCGATGTTGTACGCGCTCTCCGCGAAATGATAAGTGATTTTTGTTTTCTCCCAGCCCGTGAACCCTTCCGTGGCGAGTTTGGCGTCTTCCAAATCGGCGTAGCGAATGAACATACGCGTGTAGGTATTCGCAAAGCGCCGTGAGGGCGGACCCTCGTAAGGAGGCTCGTCCGTCATGTAAATCGGCGAAAGCGTAATTTCGCTCTTCGCGAGCTTGATCACCACCACGCTGCCCTTGGTTTCCAGTTTTTGAATGTCGGTGATTTTGATCATGCGGGTCTCGGTCTTTCCCATGTCGGCAGGCTCGGTGTCTTGCGGATCCAGCGTGAGATTGCCGAGCGAGTCGTCACCGGCAGGAGCGCCGGCAGGCTGCGCGTTTCCTTTCTTGTCCAGCTTGGCGAGGTAGATGAGGCGAAGTTCGCCGGGGCGCACTTCGCATTTGGCGGCCGTGTCGGCATGTTCACCGCGAATCTCTGCGTAGAAAGAGACGGGAAGATTCTGCGCGGCGACGGCATCGAAATTGGCGATGGCGGTCCGGCCGTCATTCGCTTGCAAGGAAACGATGGCCATCAGCTGATTGGCTTCGGCACCCAGAGGGAATATCGCCAGGGCGCTTTGCAAATGCTCTGCCGCGATGCGGAACTCTTCGCGAGCATAATCATAGGGGATGTGGAAGCCCCCCGAGCGGATGGGCGACTTGTGAAAGAAAGCGCCCCGTTGTCCTTCTTTCTTTGCCATGGCGCGGTGGCTGCGGGCGTGCGCGGTCGTTTCGGCAAACGTCAGCCCCATGCCGCGCTGAAGCATGCCGGCAATGATGTCCTCCGCCTGCAAAACCTCATCGTCGTAATCCTTGCGCCAATCGTCGAGAGCGGTCAGGTGAGGAGCTACGCGCTGGCGCGCTTCCTCGCTGGTGTCCAGTGCGGTGAAGCGGTTGAAATGTTCCGCCGCTGACTTCGTGTCGCCCATCGCTTCGTGAAACAGCGCGAGGCGCCATTCCGTTGGCGGAAAATCCGGCGCGATTTTCTCGCTTTGCTCGAGTTCCCGCAAAGCACGATCATATTTTCTTTCGAAGAGGGAACGCAGGGAGACGGCGTAGTGCCGTGCGACCTGGGTTTTCTGCGGCTCGGGCAGCGCTTCCAGAGCCTGGAACGTTGCGATGCGCGCGCGCGTCTCCACGGCATCCGCGGCCTTGGGTGAGGATTCGAGATATCGTGCGAGCAAGCGTGAAGCCTGCGGCAGATGGCCCCCGAGCTCTGCGCAATTGGCTTGATCGAATAGCGCGGCGGGACTGGTCGGCAGAATGCGCTCGAGCAGGGGCATCTGGCCGCAGATGGAATTCCCGAGAGAGTCCGCTGCGGGAGATTTTGCTGTGGAGTGCGATTGGGGATTGGCGTCCGGGGCATCGGCATCGAGCGAATCGATCTCAGCCACGCGCATTTCTGCGGGTGTGACGGCTTCGGAGAGCTTGGCAACGAGGGCATTAAACTCCGAAAGATGCTTCATTTCATTGCTCTTGAGGAGCGCGGGAGATTCGCCCGTGGCTGTCATGGTGTACCACTGCTGAATGAGAGCTTTGTCTTGCCGCTTGTAAACCGCTGCCGAAGCCCGATCGAGATATTCCAGGGTGCGCGCGTTGTCGCCAGAGCGGGAAGAGACCAACGCCGCGTCGAACAGCAAAGCCGGCTCGGCCGGACGAAGCAGGAGACCTTGTTCGATAAAGTTGGCGCCTTGTCCGAATTGCGCTCCGGAGAAGGACTTCGCGGCCTGCGCCAAATACGATTCGATTTTCTTGTGGATCTCTTTGTCGATGTGTTTGACGCCCTCGGCAGCCTCCTTGTTCTCGACGAGGGCTTCGGACTGGGCGTACTTGGCGCGGGCTATGAGAAGATCACCGGATTTTTCCAGAAATCTGGCCTCGGCGATTAGATTTTTGGCCTCGCGCTCCAGTTCCTTCCTGGCGTCCTTTTCGGAGTTGGCCGAAGCCGCCGTAACCAGAAAATTGAACAACGAAGAAATCAAGCCCCAAAACAACATGCGCTTCCATGAGCGGAGCTTCCAGCAGCTTCTTGCTTTTGCCATCTCCGATCCCCCCGCTTCCCTGCCCCAGACCATTTCATGCTCGGTTCACGGGCTCTCGTGCTCGATTTCCCGCTTGATGGCCCGCCCCGGATCACTGCTGGATGGCAATTGCGCCGGGGCGGGCTTCGGAGGCATTCATGTGGCGGTTCCCGCCGCTAACCTAATAACGTTTGAGGAGCAGGATCGGAACAATCAATTCTCTTACCGCAGTCAGCGGACGGGCCAAGAAGGAGGAGTTGAAGCCGCTCCCTGCAAGTTCCAGTACCGCTAGAAACTACAACGGCCTCGATTGACGCACCGGACTGCAATCCGATACGGTAGTTGCTCAAGTTGATGCGGTAGATGTTTGAGGTGTCCCCTTGTTTTTCTTTCTG
>Ga0307479_10003497_pt1 | contig 14311 bp, 16 predicted proteins | sample atmos_gasesECM4C_FD_203743 | JGI IMG/M metagenome (GOLD analysis project Ga0307479, IMG submission 203743) | Hardwood forest soil microbial communities from Morgan-Monroe State Forest, Indiana, United States - atmos_gasesECM4C_515 | ecosystem: Environmental > Terrestrial > Soil > Temperate...
AGAAGAGCAGCAACGCGGCCGCTGCGCAGATCCACGCTGCGCGCTGGAAGCCGGCGCGGTCGAGCACCACGTAGAGGTCGCCCGCGAAGCCGGGGGCGAGCAGGGCCAGCGCCGCCACCACCATCCGGCTGGCGAAGGCGTGGAAGCGCTCGCTGTCGTCGCCGTGCTCCACGATGCGGTGGTACGCGGCCGGCGCGATCAGCACAATGGTGGCGAGCGCGATGCAGCCCAGGCTCAAGAGGTGGACGATCTTCGCCGTCTGCGAAATGCGCGCGAACGCCTCCATCATCACCATCGCCAGCTGGAAGCCGAGCAGGGCCTGCGCGCCGGGCAGCACCACGCGCGCCTCGGTGAGCACCTGCACGATGCGGTGCTCGAGGGGTGTGTTCTCCATGGCGTCCTCCTCGCGGGCGATGGCGCGCGCCTTTCCGGGCGCGGCGGAGTGGCCGTACCAGAAGCCCACCGCACAGCAGGCCGTGATCGCGCCGCAAGCCGCCCCGCCCCAGGGGCCGAGGATGCGATCGCCCGCCACCGCCACGTCGAGCGAGAGCGCCGCGGCGAAGGGCAAGAGCGCAAAGTTCATCACCGCCATGGTGAAGTGGTGGAAGCGGCGGCTGTCGAAGCCGCGCTCGATCAGCCGGTGGCGCGAGGGCGGCAAGAAGAGCGCGCCCGTGGTCAAGAGAAGCGCGAAGAGCCCGCCCAGCTCGCACCACCGATCGGCGGGCGGCAGTTTGTCGTAGCCCGTCTCGAAGAAGGCTCGGTATTGAAACCCGAGCAGGACCTGCGTGCCCAGCACCAGGATGCGCGCCTCGTCGAGCGCGTTCTTGCACTTGGCCTGCAGGTCGGCCACCAACGGCAAAGCTGTGCATCGCGCGCCCCACAAGCCAGCGAGCGCCTCTGGTAAACAAGCGCGGTGCGCTTTTCCGCTCTCCGCTCGCGCGACTTCCGCCTGCTGCTCGCCGGGCAGGCGGTCTCGCTCACCGGCACGCAGATGCAGCAGGTGGCGGTGGTGTGGCAGCTCTATCTCTTGACCCACTCGCCCCTGTCGCTCGGCCTGCTCGGCGCTTTCCGCGTCACGCCCATCATTCTTCTGGCGCTGGGCGGCGGGGTGGCGGCCGACGCGCTCGACCGCCGCAAACTGATGCTCGCCAGCCAGACGGGGATGATGCTCGCTTCGCTGGGACTGCTCGCCGCCACGCGCGCGGGGCTCGCCACGCCGGGCATCATCTACGCGCTCGCCGCACTGGGCGGGGTGGCCTCGGCGTTCGACGCGCCCGCGCGGCAATCGCTCTTGCCTCGGCTGGTGAGCCGCGAGGAATTGCCCAACGCGCTCAGCCTCTACACCACCACCTTCGAGGTCGCGGCCATCGCCGGGCCGGCGGTGGGCGGGGCGCTGCTCGCGGCCGGCGGCGTGCAGCCCATCTACCTCATCGACGTGCTCTCGTTCCTGGCGGTGATCGGCGCGCTCCTGGCGATGCAGCACACCGCGCCCTCGCGCGGGCTGGCCGGCCTCTCGGCGCACGCGCTCTTCGAAGGACTGCGGTTCCTCAAGCGCACGCCGCTCATCCTCTCCAGCATGCTGCTCGACTTCGCCGCCACCTTCCTCGCCGGCTCGCTCTTGCTCTTGCCCATCTTCGCCGACCAGCTGCTGCACGTGGGCCCGCGCGGGCTGGGCGTGCTCTACGCGGCGCAGCCGCTCGGCGCGGTGGTGGCCGGAGCGACGCTGGCCATGCTGCCGGTGGTGCGCCGGCAGGGATGGGTGCTGCTCGTCTCGGTGGCGGTCTACGGCGCGGCCATCGCGGCGTTCGGCGTCTCGCGCTGGTTTCCTTTCAGCCTGCTCATGCTCGCGCTCTCGGGCGCGGCCGACACGGTGAGCGTCTTGATGCGCCAGACCGTGCGCCAGATCCTCACGCCCGACGAGCTGCGCGGCCGCATGACCTCGGTGAACATGATGTTCTTCATCGGCGGTCCGCAGCTGGGCGAGGTGGAAGCGGGCGTGGTGGCGCGGCTCGCCGGTGTGCGCTTCTCGGTCTGGTCGGGCGGCGCGCTGTGCGTGCTTCTGGCCACCGCCACCGCCCTGCTTGTGCCCTCGCTCCGCAAATACGAACATACGTAGCCATGGACACTCAGCAGGCGCGCGCCGTGTACGAGCTGATGATGATCACCGCCTGGGCCGATGGCCGCCTGGAGATGACGGAGACGCTGGTGACGGAGGCGGTGATCGCCGAGGTGCCTGAGCTCTTGAAGCTGCCCGACAAGGACCAGATCTCGACGCGCGCCCGAGAGCAGCTGCGCCGGCTGGGCCTGCGGCCGGCCCTGGAAGCGGCGGCGGCGTCGCTGGGCGAGGCGTGGCACCGCGAGCTGGCGTTCACCTGCTGCGCGCGGGTGCTGGAGGCGGACGGCATCATCGCGCAGGAGGAGTTCAGCGTGCTGGTCGAGCTGCGGAAGATCTTCGGGCTGCGCAGCGAGGACGTGACGCGCCTGCTCAAGAAGGCCTGATGCCCGAGGTGGTCGTCGTCGGCGCCGGCGTGATCGGCGCGAGCGTCGCCTGGCACTTGCGCAAGCTGGGAGTCCGCGACGTGCTCCTGCTCGAGCGCGGGGCCGCGCCGGCGCAAGGGAGCACCGGCCGCGCCACCGGCGGATTTCGCGCGCAGTTCGGAACCGAGGTGAACGTGCGGCTCTCGCTGCTCGCGCGCGAGAAGCTGCTCCGCTTCGAGGAGGAGACGGGCGTCGACCCCGGCTTCCGGCAGGCGGGCTACCTCTGGCTGGCCTCGACGGAGGCGCAGCTGCTGCAGCTCCGCGAAGCGCAGCGCGCGCAGCACGCGGCCGGACTGCGCGAGGCGAAGATGTTGGCGGCGGCCGAGATCGCGCAGCTGAATCCGTTCGTGCGCGCGGCCGGGTTCGCGGGCGCGGCCTTCTGCCCCACCGACGGCTTCTTGAAGCCGGTGGAGATCCTGCGCGGCTACCTGCAGGGCGAGCGCGTGCAGTTCGGCGCCGAGGTGGTGGGCATCGAGCGGCGCGGCGGCCGCATCGAGACCGTGCAGCTCGCGGACGGCAGCCTGATCCCGGCGGGCCTCGTGGTGGACGCGGCCGGGCCGTGGGCTGCCGAAGTGGCGCGGCTGGCCGGCGAGGAGCTGCCCGTCGCGCCGCTGAGGCGGCAGGTGGCCGTGACCGCCGAGACGTCCGCGCTCCCGCCCGAGATGCCGATGACCATCTTCGTCGAGGACGGTTTCCACCTGCGCGTGCGCGAGGGCCGGGTGCTGCTCTTGCGGCCCACGCCGGGCGACGCGCGCGATGCCGGGTCGGTGGAGGTCGACCCGGAGTGGATCGCGCAGACGCAGGCCACGGCCGCCGCGCGCATCCCCGCGCTCTCTGGCGTGCCCATCGACACCGGCCGCTGTTGGGCCGGCCTCTACGAGATGTCGCCCGACAAGCACGCGCTGCTCGGCCGCGCTTCCGCCTGCGAGAATCTCTTCTTCTGCAACGGCTCGTCGGGGCACGGAGTGATGCACGCGCCGGCGCTGGGGCAGCTTCTGGCGGAAATCATCGTCCACGGCGCGGCGCGCTCGCTGGACGTGCGTGCGCTGCGGCCGTCGCGCTTCGCCGAGGGAGAGCCGAACCGCGCGCCGGAGATTCTCTAGAAGGAGCGAACGTGTCGAATGAAGCGATCGCCGCGGCGTCCATCCTGGTGCTCACCGGGTGCGCCACGGCCAAGGAAACGAGAGTGACCATGCCTGCCGTCTCTTCCGATCTCAAGCCAGCCGTCGTCGCCTTGAAAGACCGCCTGGGCGCAGCGCAGGGCGTCGCCGAGACCACCAACAAGGCCGAGGTCAAGCTGCTCTCGAATCAGCACAACCAGGCCGTGACCCGCGGATTCACGCTGGCGCAGGACGAGCCGGAGCGGGCGGGTGGAACCAACCTCGGCCCCACGCCCACCGACTTCTTCATTGCCTCGGTGGGGTTCTGCGAGAACGTGGTCTTCGCGCGCTACGCCGCGCTGCTCGAGCTGACCATCGATTCGCTGGAGACGTCGGTCGCCGGCGCCTGGGACATGAAGGGACTCTTCGGCATCGACGGAGCGACGCCCGCTTTCAAGACCATCACCGTGGAGACCCGGGTGGCGACCAGGGACCCCGCCGCGAAAGTCGCCGAGGCGGCCAGGCTCACGCACGAGCGCTGCCCCATCCACGCCACGCTGCGCAAGTCGGTGGAGATGATCTTCAAGCTGAGCGTCAACGGCCAGCCGGTGGATCTCTGATCGCCAAGGTTGCGGTAAGGTCCCGGCCATGACTCCCGCGTTCTGGGCGCTGACTGCGGCAGCGGCTTCCGTCGGCGCGTTGCACTCCGTCGCTCCCGACCACTGGGTCCCCTTTGCCGCGCTGGCCCGGGCGCGCCGCTGGAGCGCGTGGCGCACCGCGCGCATCACTCTCGCTTGCGGGCTCGGGCACGTGACGGTGTCGGCGGCGCTCGGCCTGCTCGCGCTGTTGCTCGGCCTGCAGGCGCTGCGCATCTGGGGGGCGCGGCTGGAGAGCGTGGCCGGCCTGCTCTTGATGGCCTTCGGTCTCGCGTATGCAGTCTGGGGTTTGCGGCGCGCAGTCGGCGCCAGGCTGCACGCGCACTCGCACCAGGTCGATTCGTCGGCCACGGCGTGGACGCTCTTTCTGCTCTTCTGCGCCGACCCTTGCGTTGCGGTGATGCCCATCCTCTTCGCCGCCGCTCCGCTCGGCGCGGGCCCGGCCACGGCGGTGGTGCTGGTGTACGAGGTGGCCACGCTGGGCGCGATGCTGCCGCTGGTCCTCCTCTCGCGAGCGGGCGCGTCGCGGCTGACCTGGCACTGGCTCGACCATTACGCGCACGGCGCGGCGGGCGGCATCATCGCCGCGGTCGGCCTCGCCGTCACGGTGCTCGGGATCTAGGGAACCAGGCGCGCGGCGGCGGCCGCTCCGGAGCGGACCACGTCGGGGACGCTCACGCCGTCCCAGGCCGCGCCCGCCAGCTCGATGCGCGGCAGCTCCGCCAGCGCCTCGCGCGCGGCGCGCACCCGGTCGCGGTGGCCCGGCGCGTACTGCGGGATCCCTTCCGCATGCCGCACCACGCGCGCGTACTCGGGATCGCGAAGGATCCCGAACAGCCGGCGCAGATCGCCGAGCACGCTCTCGATCAGCTGCGGCTCCGGCAGCGCCGCGATCTCGGGGCGGCGCGCTCCTCCGCAGATGGCGGTGGCCAGCGCTTTTCCCGGCGGCGCGCGGCCGGGCAGCATCGACGAGGGAAGGAGCGTGCCGACGGCGTGCAGCGCGCCGTCAGCGTCGAGAACGCCGAATCCGCGCGGAAGCGCCTGCTCGGCGAAGCCGAGGTGCACCAGCGCCAGCGGCGCTGCCCGCAGTTGCGCCGCCGCTTGCGAAAAGCGCGGAGCAAAATCCCTGGCCAGCGCGGCGGCGCGCGACGCCGGCAGCGCCAGCACCACCGCCTCGAACGGCTCTCCCTCGACGCTCCACGAGGGCGCGAGCCGCGAGACCGCGACCCCCAGCCGCACGCGCCCCTCGAGCTTTTCCGCCAGTGCCTGGGGAAAGCTGCCCAGGCCGCGCTGCAGCGACCAGATGCGGGGCCGCTTCCGGCCGAGCGCGTTGACCAGCAGCGATCCAGGTTCGGCCAAGAACGGAAACGCCTCGCGCGCCGAGAGGTGATCGGGGTCGCCGGCGTAGACTCCGGCCGCCATCACCGCGGCGACCAATTCGCCAGCCTTGTTTCCCAGCCGCTGGATCAGATGGGCGCGCAGCGAAGGATCGCCCGCGAGCGGCCGCGCGAAGAGCGGCTCCAGCAGCGCCCGGCCCAGGCCCGCGCGCAAGAGCAGTGGTAGCGAGGGCGCCTTCAGCACCCGGGCGCCGTAATGCACCCAGCGCGTCTTCGGTCCGCGCGGCTGCTCCACCTGGTCGCGCAGGCCGGCGGCATCGAGCAGCGCATCGAGCGGCCGCGCAATGAAGAGCGGCCCGTCCTCGGTCAAGAAGCCTTGCTCGAGACGGCTGCCAACCTTCCCGCCCGCGCGGTCCGCGGCTTCGAACACCACCGGATCCGCGCCGCGCCGGAGCAGCTCGTGCGCCGCCGAGAGCCCGGCCATTCCTCCGCCGATCACCGCCACCCGCATCGGCGGAGCCTAGCCGAATCTCGTGCGCCTCAGCGGCTTCTCGCGCGCCCGTGCCCCTGGCGCTTGGCCTTGCGGCTGCCTTTGGCGGCGCGCGCCGGCCGGCTGCGGGCGACGCGGCGCTTGGGTCCCTTCTTGCTCGCAGGCCGCGCGTGCGGCTTGCGGGGCGCCCGCTCGGCCATCTCGAAGATGGTGGGACTCATCCCGTCCATGCTGCGCTTCTCCTCACAAGCGAAGCATGTACAGCGGCGGGCCGGTTCGCTACGCCATCAGATGGCCAGGCGCGGCGATGTTGTCGCCGCTCACCACCGGCCCCACCGGCACGAACGGCGGCGCGAACGAGGGAATGGGCCCCTTGCCCAGCACCAGCATCACCATCTGTGACACCAGCCAGATCATGAACGCGAGCGAGAGCACTGTGGCGATGGCCTTGTGGAGCGCGTTGTACTGCTTGTCCGGATCCTTCTTCTTGATCTCACCGTCGAGCGCGTCGTCCATGGCCTTGGTCATGTCGTCGGGCGTGATGATGCTGCTCATCTTCGCCGAGATGCAGGCGATGAGCGGCACCGGGATGTTGGGCATCGGCGGCGCCATCGGCCCGGGGAAGGCGGCGAAGGCCGGATACCAGGGCAGACCCGGCACCGTCACCTGGTCCTGCCAGTCCTTGAAGCACTTGGAGACGCCCTTGGCCACCGCGTCGCGGTGCTTCTGCATGTTGCCGGTGAACGACGCGCAGGAGGGCGCGTTCTTGATGTTGTCCTCCAGCGGATCTCCTTTGAGGCAGCCGGGCGATCCGATGGCGCTCACCGCCATCACTTGCAGGCCGTCGAACTTGGCCATCATCTTCCACATGGTGTGCGAGTACTGGACCGCATCCAGCATCGCGTCGTGGAAATCTTTGAAGTCCTTTCCAATCTTGTCGACCGTCTTCTGGTGATACTTGTACGGCGGTTTCTGGCAGGTGAACCAGGGCGGAATCGTCTCGGGCGTTCCGTCCATCTCCGCGTCCTTGCGATCCTTGAAGTACTTGTCCGACCACTTCTCCTTGGTGGCGTCGGCCTTGCCCTTGCTGGGCAGATTGAGGCCCTCGCCGAAGAACACCAGGTTTCCTAGGATCTTGATGGGACTGATTCCGGGCATGCCGGAAGTTTACCATTTTTGAGGCCGACGCGGCTACTTGCTCTTCTTGCCCAGCCCCATGGTGGGGTCCTTCCGCATCTGCGCGATGGGCTCGGCCAACTCGGGCACATTGAGCGCCTCGAGCTGCTTGATGATCTTCTCCACCTGCGTCTTGGTGTCGGAGATCAGCCGCAGCCGCGCGGCCTCCTTGGTGGCCTCTTTCTCGATCTCGCGCGGCTCGACCTTGCCCAGCGACAGCTCCCGCGACCAGACCCTCTTCTTCGAGTCGTGCAGGGTCACCACCTCGATGCCCACTCCCGTGCTCTCGGTGACCCGCTGCTTCTGGTCGGGAGTCAGCTTGACCATGGTCTCGGGGCCTTCGGAGTCCTGCGGCGTCATGGCGGCGGCGAAGGCGAGCGCCATCTTCTCCAGCTCGCCGACCTGCTTCTGCAGCTGCTCCGCCATTTCGAGGATGCGCTGGGGATCCTTCTCCTCGACCATCTTCTGAGCGGCCTTGGCCGCGTTGGCCTGCTTCTTCTGGATGTCTTCGAGACCCATGCGGGCATGATATCAGGGGCGCATGCCGTCGCGGCAGCACAAGGATCGCGGAGCGAAATTGCTCGCCAAGGCAAAGCTGCCGGCGGCGCTGGAGGCCTACCGCGCCGCGGTCGCGGCCGACCCGCGCGACCTCTCGGCGCGCCGCAAGGTGGCCGAGGTACTGGCGCGGATGGAGCTCATCCAGGAGGCGGTGGCCGAGTACCAGGCGCTGGCCGGCCGCTACGCCTCCGATGGCCGGCTGCTCGAGGCCATCGCAGTGGGCAAGGTCATCCTCCAGCTCGAACCGCAGCACACCGAGACGCAGCGCGCGCTGGCGCAGTTCGCGGCGCGGCGGGCGCAGGAGGAGGAGTGGCAGGCGCGGATGCCGATGGCGATGGTGGGGCTCATCGACGAGGAGCGGCTGCGCGCGGTGCCCGAGTCGCCGCCCACGATGCAAGTCACGGTGCGCGGCGCGCCGCACGCCGACGAGCTGCCCGAGCTGCCGCGCGAGCTGATGGTCGAGCTATTGCAGCGCCTCGAGCTGCGCTCGGCGGCGCCGGGCGAGACCATCGTGGCCGAGGGCGAGCCGGGTGCCTCGATGTTCATCCTCGCGCAGGGGTCGGTGAAGGTGCTGCGCGGCGCGGCCGAGGTGGACCGCATCGGCGAGGGCGGGCTGTTCGGCGAGATCGCGCTTCTGGCCGACGTGCCGCGCGTGGCCAGCGTCGTCGCCGACGACGATTGCGTCTTCCTGGAGGTGCCGCGTGCGCTGCTGAGCGAGCTGTCGGCGCGCCACGCGTCGTTGCCGGCGGTGCTGCAGCGCTATTTCAAGGAGCGGCTTCTCGCCAATCTTTTGAGGTCAAACGATATCTTCCGCGTCTTCACGCGCGAGGAGCTGCAGCGGCTGATGGAGCGCTTCACCGTGCGCACCGTCGAGCGCGGCGACGAGCTGGTCAAGCAGGCCGAGGTGGGCCCGGGCCTCTTCGTCATCCTGCGCGGGCGCTGCGTCGCCTACGACGTGCCCACCGGCCACGAATATCCGGAGCTGGGCGAGGGCGCGCTCTTCGGAGAGATCTCGCTTCTGGAGCTGTCGCCCGCGACCGCCACCGTGCGCGCCGAGACGCGCTGCGTGCTGCTCTTCCTCGACCGGCGCTCGTTCGCCGAGGAGATCCTGCGCAATCCGCCGGCGGCCAGGAAGCTGGAAGCCATCGCGCGCGAGCGCCTCGAGCGCAGCGCGAAGCTCCCGGCCTCGCTGATCTGACCTGTGGAGCGCGGTGCCCGGCCGTGGAAGCGCAGGGGGCCGTGCGTGAACGGCGCCGCCCCGTGGCGGAAGCGGGTTTCTACGCGCGTCGGCTGCAAGACGGAAATTCGTTCCGGGCCTTCTGCTTTTTCGACACATCCAGGCTGGCGGGCTGCTTGCTCTCCAGGCGGCGGGGAGGTGTGGGATGGCGTTGCGCCTTCGTTACGAGATCGACACTCCACTGCGCCTGCGCGAGCACGTGCACATGGTCGACGGAGCTGGCTACTTCTTCTACCCCGGCGCCGAGGCGCCGCAGGGGACGCTGGCCACGCTGGAAGTCACCTTCTCCAGCAGCGACCAGGTCGCGCTCCTGCGCGGGTGGATCTGGGCGCGGCCGTCGGGCGGCGGCATCTGGCTCGAGCTCTTCGGAGCGGAGCTGTGCCTCGAGCGGCTGTGCGCGGGGCAGCGGCGCAACGACTTGCGGGTGGGCAGCGAGCAGCTGGTGCTGGTCGAAGCCGAGGGGCTGCCGGCGTTGCTCTGCCGGCTGCACGACGTGAGCGTGGGCGGTGCGCGGCTGGCGGCGGCGTCGAGGGACGCGGGCACGGTGGGGAGGGCGCTCCGCGTGGCGCTGCCGGAGGCGGGACCATTCGGCGCGCAGCTCGAGGCATCCGGCCGCGTCACCTGGGCAGGCGAGGGCGAAGTGGGGGTTTGTTGGGACCGCGGCGATCTCTTCTCGCGCGTGGCGGTGCGCAGGCTCCTGCAGCTGGCGGCCGAGGAGTGGGAGGGCGCGCCGACCGCGATGCACCCGCGCAGCTGCCGCTGCCTGTCGCGCGAGAAGGAAGGCCCCGAGGTGTTGCTGCTCGGCTAGAACGCAGCTCATGATATTATAACGTTAGTTCTAAAATCATGCCGCCCGGCGCCGCTGCACCAGGCGCCACTTCACGATCGGCGGCACCAGCAGGATCAGCACCAAGAGCGCGCCGACGGCGAACTCCGCCCAGCGCACTTCGTTCGCGACCTTGAGCGAGCGGCCGAAGACGAACCCCAGCCCGACCAGGATTCCGCCCTCGACCAGCGCGACCGCTCCGTTGATCAGCTCGAATCGGCCGAGCGGGACCTTGGCGGCGCCGATGGCGAAGTAGACCGGCCCGCGCAGCGCCACCAGGAACCGTCCGAGGACGATGGCGCGGGTGCGGTTGCGCCGCACCAGCTCGGAGGCCCAGTCGCGCAGCTCCGGCGAGACCAGCCGCTTGCCGATGCTGCTGCGCAACAGCCGGTCGAGGAAGTAGCGGCCGATCAGGTACGAGGCGGTGTCGCCGACGATGTTGCCCAGGCAGGCCGCGAGCCACGCCGCCCAGAGCGGCAAGAGGCCCTGGTGGGCGACGAAGCCTGCGCCGAGGAGCGCCACCTCCTCGGGCAGCGGCAACACCAGCGTCGAGAGCGTCGCGCCAAAAATGGCGAGCGCGGCGTACATGTCAGCGCGCTCGCTTGCGCTCGATGTACTTCGCCTTGGCGCGCGCGCCCTTCTTTTCGAGTGCCGGCCGCAAAAGGCGAGTGAGGGCCGGCGACACGTAACCTAGCGTGCACAGCTTTCCCGAGAGCCAGGGCAGCGCGATCTCGGGAGTGCCGTCATGAATGCACGCCATCACCGCGTCGGCCACTTCGTCGGCGGTGCTCATCGGCTGGGAGAACACCACGTCGGCCACGCGCTCGATCTCCTCGCCGAAGAAGCCGGTGTCCACCGGGCCGGGCGAGACGGCGCTGACGCGGATGCCGCGCGGCGCCAGCTCGTCGCGCGCCGCCCGCGAAAACGCGCGCAGGCCGAACTTGGTGGCGCCGTAGACGACCTGGTTGCGCATCGGCACCATTCCGGCCAGCGACGCGACGTTGACGATGCTGCCGCCCGGGCGCATCAGCGGCACCGCGGCGCGCGTGAGCACCACCGGCGCGGCCAGGTTTACCGTCACCATGTCGCCGAGCGCGAGAGGGTCCACCTCCGAGAGCGGCCCGCGGTGGTGGAGGCCGGCGTTGTTCACCACGATGTCCAGCGCGCCGAACTTGTCGTGCAAACGCTTTGGCAGCGCGGCCACCGCGGCCAGGTCCTTCACGTCGAGCACGAAGGGCTCGGCGCTTCCGGCCGGCAAGCTCGCGATCGCCTCGCGCAGCGTCTTCTCCGTGCGCGCCACCACCGCCACGCGCGCTCCCTCGGCCGCGAGCTTGCGCACCACCGAGAGCCCGATGCCCGCCGACCCTCCGGTGACGAGTGCAATTTTGCCTGCCAGCATCCGTTCTCCCTCGCCTTGTCAGTCCGGCCGCCGTCTGATACCCCGACGCCATGCTCCGCACCAGCGCAGCCTTGCTGTTGTGCGCGCTCGCGTGCGGACGGGCGCGGGTGCAAGCGGTGGACGGCGCGCCGGATGCAACAGTGGGTGCCGGGCTGCCCGACGCGGCGGTCCCCTCGGCCGATGGCGGAGCGCAGGCCTCGCCCGATGCCGGACCCGTCACCTATCAGATCGCGCGCGTGGCGCTGCACGTGCACTCGGCCATCTCGCACGACGCCTGCGACCACCACGGCACCAACGGCGGGCCGCTCGTCTCGCTCGACCAGGACTGCCTCGACCAGCTGGAGGCGGCGCTCTGCTCGCAGCGCATCGACATCGCCTTCCTCACCGACCACCCGCGCTACATGGACAGCAAGCCCATCGAGGACGACGTGCTCCTGCGCGGACGCGGGGAGCAGCCGCTGCGCGACGCGAGCGGCGCGGTGATCGGCGCGCAGCTTCCCTGCGGAACGCAGATGGCCCCCGGATGGGAAGGCACGCACACCATGCCGCTCGGCCTCACGCGCCAGCTCACCGACGCCGAGAGCAACGCCTACGGCACGCACACCGACAACACCGAGACGCTGGCCGATATGCAGGCCGCGCTCGCCACCGTGCACGCGGCCGGCGGAATCTATTTCACCGCGCACAGCGAGGAGCCCGACCTGCCCGAGACGCTGCTCGAGCAGCTGCCGACCGACGGGATGGAGTGGTACAACATCCACGGCAACTTCATCGCGCTGCTCGGAGGCCAGGGCGACCTGCTCACCGGCCCCAGCCCGCTGGCGGTGATTACCGCGATCAAGGACCTGGAGCCGTTCCTCCTCGGCGGCCACGCCGCCGCCGACCTGGCCTACCTGCCGCTCCTGAAAGTGCACTTCCCCGAGGTGGGCCTGCAGAAGTGGACGCAGGTGCTGGGCGCGCGCTTCGTCGCCGGGGCGCTGGGCAACGACGTGCACCGCAACGTCTCGGTGGCGCCGCTGTGCAAGGGCGCGGTCTTGATGGCGCTCTGCCAGGCGGCAAGTACCTTGTACCCCAACGTTCTCACCGCGCTGGCGGCCGGCGGGCAGCTCTTGCTCTCCGACGGCGAGCGGCTGGACAGCTACGCGCGCGTCCTGCGCTGGCTCAACAACCGCGCGCTGGTGACTTCGATGGACATCGCCGCGGCGCGCGAGGCGATGGGGCGCGGGCGCAGCTACGGCGTGTTCGCGGTCCTGGGCGAGCCCGGGCCGGTGTCGTTCCAGGCGCGCGCCGCCGACGGGACGCTCTTGCAGATGGGCGACTCGGCCCCCGCGGCCGGCGCGACGCTGCTCTTGCGCCTTCCCGATCCGCCGGCTCCCGACCTCGGCCCGCAGTGGACGGCTCAGGACGCGGCGCGCGCGCAGCTCCACGCCGTCCTCTGGCGCGGAGGCGAGCAGGTGGCCGCCTTCGACACCTGGTCGGCGGCGGTGGAGTTCCCGGTGGACCAGCCGGGCCGCTACTGGCTCGAGGTCCGGGTGGTGCCGCGCCATCTCGACGCGCTCGCCGGCGGGTCGGATCTCACCTCGGCCGAGTACCGCTGGGTGCTGATGAACCCGATCGACTTGAAGTAGGCACTCGCTCGGTCAGCGCGCGGGCGGAAGGACATCGCGCCGGAGACAAGTAGCCGCGCCGTAGCCGAACTTGTTCCCCAGCTCGAAGTCGCCGCCGTGGCAAGGCGCGCACGTCTGCGCGAAGGCGCGCTTGCCGTTGGCCCGCTCCGGTTTCGTTCGAGGAGTGCGGCGCAAAGGCGTGCGCTCGAGGATGCGAGCGACGATGGCGCGGCACTCGGTCGGGAGCTGGTAGTCGGTGCCGGGAAGCCGCGCGCGCAGCGCGTCCACCTGCCGGCGGACTTCCGCCCGCGGCACGACCACAGGCCAGGGCAGTGTCGGGCGGCCGGCCACGACAAGCCGAGAGGCCAGCAGGCCGATGAGCACGCGGGTCACCGCACCGTCATCTCCAAGAGCGCCAGCACGGTGCGCCAGTTTCGCGCGGTGCTGGCGGTGGCGAGATGCTTCTCGAACCAGTCGTTGGTGAGCTTGGTCCGCCCCATGCCGTTGGGGCAGCGCAGGTAGATCTCGCGCCCCCGCACGGCGAACTCGTCGGGCGGCGATCGCCGCGGGTCGAGCGAGGCGACTCCGCTCCGGTCGGGCTCGCCCGAAAGGAAGAGCACGTGCAGCCCCTCGGCCGCGGCGCCGGCGGCGGCGAGAAATGGATTGCCGCGCGTCACCGCAAGGAGCTCGTCCTTGGAGCGCAGGATCACCGGCACGCGGATGCCGAGCCGCTCCGCGATGCGCCCCTCGATCAGCCGCGGAAGTTGCCGGGCCAGCCGCGGCCCGGAGGCGAAGACGACGTTGCCGCTCTGGATGTACGTGCGCACTTCATTGGCTCCGGCTTCGCCGAACATCGCGGCCAGGTACTTCATCGGCAGCATGTTCTTGCCGCCGACGTTGATGCCGCGCAAAAGCGCCACCCAGCGCGGCTGCGTCATGGCGAGGCCGCCGCGCGCGTGGCGGGCTCCGCGGCGTCGAGCGCCGAGAGCGATCTGGCGTAGTAGGCGAGCAGCTCGGCGGCGTGCGGATGCGATCCCGGGCCGATGCGGCCGCCGCGCAGCTCGAGAGCGCGGCGCTGCGAGAGGCGCTCGAGGCCGAGCCGGACGATCTGCTCCGCTTCCTCGCCGGCCAGCACCTCGCTCGTCAGGCGCGCGAGATCGCGGTTGCGCTCCGGGTCGGCCTGCAGCTCGGCCCGCGCCACGCGCTGCGGGTCGAACTCGCGCCCCAGCGCCGCCGGCACGCCGCGCTCCTCCAGCCGCGCGCGCAGCTCGCGCACCCGCGCCGTCAGCTCCGACTCGCTGGCGTCGCAATTCAGCTCCAGCGCGGCGCGCGCCACCAGCGGCACCGGCGTTGCGGGGATGATGCGGGCGATGCGCTCCATCAGCTG
>Ga0307479_10003498_pt1 | contig 14311 bp, 11 predicted proteins | sample atmos_gasesECM4C_FD_203743 | JGI IMG/M metagenome (GOLD analysis project Ga0307479, IMG submission 203743) | Hardwood forest soil microbial communities from Morgan-Monroe State Forest, Indiana, United States - atmos_gasesECM4C_515 | ecosystem: Environmental > Terrestrial > Soil > Temperate...
GGAGCAGTTCGAAGGCCGCCGTCCAGCCGCCGTCCGTGGCCAGGCGGCCGGCATCGCGCCGCTCGGTTCGCCGTTTCTGCAGGGCCAAACCGTCACTGTCGCCGGCGCCAACCTGCTGCAGCGCGTGACCTCAGCCGTGACAAGGGTTGGCGGCAAGGTGCTGTCGTCCCAGGTCGACTTGCAAGCTCCCCAGCAAGGCACGCAATCCAAGGCTGGATTTCTCGGCGTCATTGCCAGTTGCGAGATTGACCAGCCGGGCTTGCAGCAATTGCTCTACGATCTGGAGGCCGGTATGCCGTTCCTGTTTGTTGATCAGCTGGTCGTCGAGGCGCCCGTAAGTGTCGCCGAGTCCGGCGCCGGCAAGCTGCGGGTTCTGTTGACGGTTTCCGGGCAGTGGCAAGGCAACAAATGACGGGGCGCGAACCGATGCAGAAGCTTGCGATCAGGCTGACATTGCTGCTGGTGTCCGCGCTCGCCGTTCCGGCCTCGACTGCGGCGCTGAGCGGGGATGTCTCTGATATCGACGCCGAGGCCGCGCGCCGTGCCGACGTCCCGGCCGCGCCGTCACTGTGGGACACCCCCTCGGCGTCGGCGCCAGTGATGGTCAAGGCTGCGGCGCAGCCGCCCGCGCCGCCGGAGCGCGCGCAAAGCGCCAATCCGCTGTGGGCGATTCCGCTTGCTGTCTTGCGGAATACGCGCGATCGACCGGTCTTTTCCGCCTCGCGACGGCCTCCGCCGGCCGCCGTGGCGCCGGTCGCGGTCGCAAAGCCGCCGCCACCGCCCCCGCAGCCGCTGCGGGTCGAGCGTCCTCAGCTTTCGCTGGTCGGCACCATCGCCGGCAGCGACCAAAGCTTCGGCATTTTTGTCGACCAGGCTACCAAGGCCGTGCTGCGTTTGAAGATCGGCGAAGACTATCAGGGCTGGAGATTGCATGCGGTGCAGGGTCGCGAGGCGACCCTGATGCGCGACCAGCAGACGATCCTGCTGAGCTTGCCGCAGCCCGGCACTGTCACGTCCGAGCCGGTGCGCGTAGAGGCCGCGAATGCGGCGACGCAGGGCGTGGTCCTCACGCCGCAGCGCGGTGGCAGGCGCTAGAGCATGATCCGGAAAAGTGCGCAGCGGTATTCCGAAAAGATCATGCGCAATCAAGAACCTAAAGCGCGATGGTGATTCAACCTAATTCCATCGCGCTTTAGCCGACCCAGCCTGTTTGCTCGAGCACCAAGGTTACCAGCAGCCCGAGCGCGAGAAACGGTCCGAACGGCAGTGAGGTCTGTCGCGTCATCGTCCGCCCCGCGAGGTGCAGGCCACCCGCTGCCGCCAACGCGGCGCACGATCCGACCAGGAGCTGCACCGGAACGCCGGCGAGACCGATCCAGATGCCGGATGCGGCGAGCAGCTTGACGTCGCCAAGCCCGAGGCCCTGATACTTTCGGAACATGAAATAAAGCCGGCGCAACAGCCAGGCGATCGCGCCGACCACGATGCCTTCCAGGCCGGCGCCGAGCGCGGCTTCCCGGCCATCAAGGAGGATCGCGCGCGCAAGACCGGCGACGGCGATCGAAAGATTGAGCCAATCCGGGATGATGCCGTAGCGCAGGTCGATCCACGCCAGCGAGACGCTCGCAAGACAGAGCAGGGTGAGAAAGGTTGCTGCAATCATGCTGGGTAAGGCGAAGCGGATTTGCACTATGGCACATCGATATAAAAAAAGCCCCCGGGGCGGATCCCCGGGGGTATTTGGTTCGCGGTGTTGTTGTTGGCTTCAATCAGTCCCGATCATGATCGCGGTCATGATCGTCGTCGTCGCGAGCCGAGGTCCAGACCACGGCGCCGGTCGCCTGATCAAGGATCAGCTTGCGCGGGTTGTCCTCATTGCGGTCGTCGAAGTCGAACATGTGTTCGAGCGTGCCGGCGATCGTATCGAAGGAACCGCCCGGCTGGATGCGCTCGCCGTGCAGCCAGTTGTCTTCGACGAAGCGCAGAACCGAGCTTTGGTCGGTGAGCGTGTGGTCGACATGGTTGCGTTTGGCGAACGGTGAGATCACCAACAGCGGCATGCGGGTGCCGTAGCCGCAGCGACCCCAGACCGGCTGGCCGAAAGTGCCGTTGAGCATCGGTGCCGGCACGGGCTTGCCTTGCTGGAAGCCGTTGCTGGTGTTGCAGACGCCGGGCCCGTTGAGGGTATCGACCGCGGGATTGGCCGAGCCGTTCACGACCGGCGGCATCTGGTGGTCGTACCAGCCGTCGGAGTCGTCATAGAGAATGACCACCGCAGTTTCGGCCCACTCAGGGCTCTTCTGCAGGGCGTTGATGACCTGCACCAGGAAGTGCTGCTCATCGATCGGGTCGGAATAGCCGGCATGGCCGTCCTGGAATGCCGGCGCCTTCAGGAAGCTCACCGCCGGGAGATTGTGCGCGGCCAATGCGTCGAAGAAGTCGTGGGTGTCGTAGTTGTGGTTGGCCGGTTCAGGCGTCTTGGTCCCCGGAATCACGCTGCGGCCGATGGCCTGGACCGAGCTCGGACGGGCGTGGGTCGGGTTCCGCGTCGAGGCGTAGTATTGGAACCAGGCGTGGTGCGGGATGTAATCGACCGAGGTGAAGGCGGGCGTGCCGGGTGCGGTCGGATTGGTTTCGCGTGCGCAGCCGGTGGTGCCGTTGGCGTTGACGACGTTGAGGTCGAACCCGCCCATGAACGATCCCCAGGTGATGCCCTTTTCATTCAGGAGGTCGCCGATGTTCTTGCCGGCCAGGGTCACCTGGTCCAGCGCCGGATTGGAGCACTTGTCCAGCAGCGGATCGCCGTCGCCGATTTCAGTGATGTTGCTCGGGAGGTGGGCGGCATCGCCGAAGGCTTCGTGGGTGCCGTGCAGCAGGTTACCCGAAGGGCCGAGCACGTTCAGTGTTGCGGCCATGCCGTTGGTCTGCCCCGAGATCAGGTTGATCGCGCCCGGCGTCGAGGGACCGAACTGGGTGGTGTAGTTGTTGTCGTTGAGCGCGAAATACTGGGCGTAGTTCCAGATCGCTGTGGTGGTGTTGCCGTCGAAGTAGCCCATCACCAGATTGGCGCCGACACCGGCGGGCGGCGGTCCCGAGGTGCCGACCCAGGCCGGAAAGCCGTCCATCTTGCCGTTGTCGTACGCGCTCTCTTCGGGGCTCTCGTTGTGGCCCTGGTCATTGGTGAGCGCTTGCGACGGTGCAAGGCGGAACGGATTCGATGCGCCCCCTGCATTCTGCTTGCCGTTGTTAGGTGCCGTCGGATTGTTATTGGGGTTGTTGTGGATGAGATCGACACCCGAAAGCGGTGCGAAATGGTTGTTGACGTCGAGCGGCGTAACGAGATTGTTGGCCGTCGGCGTGTCCTTCTTGGCCAGGAAGGGGGTTTCGCCGGCGAGGTTCATGGCCTTCGGGTAGGTTCCGAAATAATGGTCAAACGAAACGTTTTCCTGAAAGATCACCACCAGATGCTTGATCGGGGTCGCGGTTTCGATGCGGTGATCGTCGCGATCATGATCGTGATCTTCGGCAATCGCGCCGGCGCCGCCGAGCAATAAAGCAAGGGCGGAAACCAGACCGAGGGTTGTTGGCAAACGCATGAAGATTGCCTCCTTGTTGAGTAATAGGAAGATGCATTGATATTTGGCGCGGTGTAAAGAATCGAAGCAGTGCCGCGCGGAACTTTCCAGAGCCGCGTCACACCGCGATGAAAAAAATATGACTTCTTTGTTGAGGGGCTGAAATCGGCCTCATTTGCGCCAAGCGCGCGCAGTGCAGCATCGAAAAAAGTCTGGGAAATGCCGGAAATATTTTTCAGAGAGCGTCGGGGAATATTTTTCGAATTTCGGACTAGTGCCCATAAACAACACCTTATCCGTGGCGTCCATTATTCGGCCACCGTGTTGTCTTGCGACTGTTTTTGAACGGTCATCTTAACTGATAATCCGCGTCATCGTCGCCGCATAGAACGCGCCCGTTGCTTATTTATTCCAAGAATCCCAACAATAGGAGAGAGCTATGTTGAGAGCTTCGCTCGCGCGCAGGCTTGGCCGCTTGCTGCTTGGCGCGTCGGTTGCAACCCTTGCGCTTTCGCAAGGCGTTCGCGCCGAGAATGATCGCGATCATGACGGCGGGAACCCGATCGAACGGATCAGGACCGCCTCGCCGATCAAGCACGTCATCATCATTGTCGGCGAAAATCGCAGCTTTGATCATCTGTTCGCGACCTACGTGCCGAAATCGGACGATGAAAGGGTCCTGAATTTGCTGTCCGAGCACATCGTCAAGGCGGACGGCTCGCCCAACGAAAATTTCGCTGCTGGGCACCAGTTCCAGATCACCTCGGCGCCGAACGGCGGAAAGTATTTCATCAGCGCCGGATCGGCCCACAAGACATTGTATACGACGCTGCCTGCGCCCGATCTCGCCGGCGTGCAGAACCCGCCGGCGGCCGCGATTCTCGGCCTGCCCGGCGGCGATCCCGGACTGCCCGCTGCCGATCAGTTCCTGTTCGGAACCGGCGGCACGGGTCTGCCGAACAATGTCGGCCCGGACACTCGCATCACCAACGTGAACACGCTGCCGCCCGGACCGTTTCAGATGACCGGCCCGACCATGCCGTACGACGCCTACACGGGCGACACCATCCATCAGTTTTTCCAGATGTACCAGCAGGTCGACTGCGCGATCGACAGCGAGCACGTCTCGCGGCGCAACCCGACCGGTTGCCTGCATGACCTGCAGTCGGCGATCACGACGACCTATTCGACCCCGCCCGGCGGCACGCCGCACGACACCGGCCAGACCATGGCTTTCTTCAACATGCAGAAGGGCGATGTGCCCTTTCTGAAATTCCTCGCCGACAACTACACCATGAGCGACAACTATCATCAGCCGGTGATGGGCGGGACCTGGCCCGACAGCATGCCGCTTGGCTTTGCCGATCAGCTCTTTTATGGCGACGGTAAGGGCAACGCCATCGCGCCGCCGGCCAGCACCATCTACAATCCCGATCCGCAAGCGAACACGCTGAACCTGTACACCAAGCGCGCGCAGTGGTTCAATTGCTCCGACCCGACGGCGCCCGGAGTCAAGCCGATCCTGGATTATCTCGGCAAGTTGCCTTACGCGCTGCAGACGAAGTGCGACGCTGGCCACTATTACCCCGCGGTGAATGTCGGGCCGGCCTGGACGCCGCAAGGCACGCCTGCCGGAGCCGGCTCGGTTCCGACCGTCACCACGACCAGCATCGGCGATCTCCTGAGTGCGAAGAACATTCCGTGGAAGTATTATGGCGGCAGCTATAATGTTTCCGGCACCGGGGCTCCGCTCGACGGACTCTATTGCGACATCTGCAACCCGTTCGAGTATCAGCTGAACTACCCGGCGATGCGCGCCGACCACATGCGCGATGTCACCGATCTGTTCACTGATCTGAAGAACGGCACGTTGCCGGCGGTGTCCTACGTCAAGCCGGACGGCGCCTTGGATGGCCATCCGGCATCGTCGAAGTTCGGTCTGTTCGAGGCCTTCGCCAAGAATATCATCGAGCTTGCTCAATCCAACAAGGAGCAGTGGGAAAGCACGGCGATCTTGGTCACCGTGGACGAGGGCGGCGGATATTACGACTCCGGCTTCATCCAGCCGGTCGACTTCTTCGGCACCGGACCGCGCATTCCGATGATTGCGGTCTCGCCGTTCTCGCGGGGCGGTCACATCAGCCACGTCTATAACGAACACTCCTCGTTCGTGAAATTCGTGGAACGCAACTGGAATCTCGGCAAGCTTACCGCGCGCAGCCGCGACAACCTGCCCAATCCGCGGATGGACGATGACAACGCCTACGTTCCCGTCAACATGCCGGCGATCGGCGACCTGTTCGACCTGTTCGATTTCGGCCGGGATCACGATCACGATGGTGACGATCGCCATGGCGACCGGGATTCCAGATAACCGGTTGCAGTAGAGTAGCTCAAAAACGCTGGGGCCGGCCTGTTCGCTGGCCCCATTTTTTGTGAGGATACCGGTTTACCTTAAGCCAAGCGTTTGCGCGGAGATTGTGCTCAATAGTCAGCTCAACCGCGACCTCGCCACCCACTCGTCGGACGGGCTGCAAATCTTCCGGCAGCGAACAAGAACAAAACAGATCCACCATCGCGGGAACCTTTGTCGGCAGACTCCATTTGCTCTCTATCCAATGCGGGATTCGCATTCGCAATACCTCGCCTGGTGAAATGCTACACAGCATAACGCTGTAACAGAGAGGTAGTGATGTTCTTCCCGTTTCATTCAACCATGATGCTGGGTCTGGAATCCGGTAACGTGATCGGACTTCGCATGCTCAAGCTCACACGCGGCGGCAGTGACGCCTTGAACGAAATGCATCTGATGATCGGGGAGAAGGTCAACGCAGCGTTCGAATCGGGTGCCAATCTGATGGCAGGTGCGTCGGCCGATAGCGTCGTCGATCGGTATCGGCAGCACGTCGCTGCGAACGCTGAACGACTTTCGATCCGTTAGGTCGTGTCGGTAGTTGGTCGGTCGCAGTAAAAGGCGGGGGCCGTTCAGTGCGGGCCTTCATTGCTCGAGAGGGTCGTCCGGCAGATCTTTGGCGCTTTGGGGGCGCCATGTTGGCCGAATCTCAGAGGCTTGTCGGGCGGGTGCGGTCGGCTCCCATACATCCTTGCTTCACTTGATCCGGATTCGATGGTCGTCGACCGCAATGACTTCGTTCCGCGCCTGGAACCTTCTCATGTAGGCTTCGAAACATCCAGCAACATAAGACACCTTGTTCGCAATCTTTGCTCTATCCCGGGGTTCGAAAGGTGCTGGACGAAGGTGAGCTGCCGCTCGACCTGACCACCGCCGAGTTCGAGCTGCTGCTTGCGATGGTGAGACGGCCCGGACGATTGCTGACCCGCGATCAGCTTCTCGAACTGACCAATCGCGGGACCGAGGAAGCATTCGATCGATCGATCGACGTGCTGATGAGCCGACTGCGAAAGAAGCTCGGCGACAACGAAGAATTTCAAATGATCAAGACCGTGCGAAACGGCGGATATCTTTTTTCCGCGCGGGTCGAGACCGTCGGTGCCGAATCATGATCTCGATACGGACCCGCGTTGCGGCGATGATGGTCGGCTCGGTTCTGTGCGTCGTCATACTGTCCACCCTGGTGATGTCGCAAAACCGCTACAGCCGAGACCGCCTTGGTCACCATCGAAGATGACGGTCCCGGCATTCCCGAAAAGGATCTGTCGAGCGTATTCGAACCATTTTTTCGTGCCGATCCGGCGCCGCGAAAACATATTCCAGGGGTGGGTCTGGGCCTCGCCATCGCCAAGGAAATCATCGAATGTCAGGGCGGTGCGCTGGCGATCGAGAACCGGGCGCCCAACGGATTGAGGCAGACGCTTTCGTTCGAGCGACTGCGGGTCATATCGCCGGCCGACGCCTCGCCCATGCGGGCATATTCATAGCGACGGCAAGTGACCTCGATCACGTTCGGCAGCGGCGCTCCGTTGCAGAGTGACTCCGTAAGCTTTACAATGCGTCTTCGGTGCTCACATGGATCGATTGACCAAAGCGACACTATGGGTCGCCTTCCTCGCGCTGTTCTCTTACTTCGCTTGGTTCTTCCTCGATTGCGCGATGGATGACACCTGCCATCTTGTCTGCCGTATTAACGCTGGTGGTCGTAACGGCTGCTATACGCAGAGAACACCTAGTCCGAAGTCGTCCTAGCTCGCGTGCCCGGCAGCCCGCCTTCGCCCATTCGGCTGCGGCACTCGGGTTTCTTCGTTCACTGATCCGCTCTTTACCTCTGGTGGAGTTCACCTCAAATGCTCGCCTAATCGGCGCTCGCTTTTGTTTGGCAATGGCGAGACGCGACGCATCCGCGGCCAGCTTCGGAAAATCCGGCTAACCAATTCCGTGACGCGGAACAAAATTCCGCTTGCATCGGAAACCAGCCGAGGTTTCATGTTCGGCAACAAGAAGCTGAACTGGACGCGGCTCGCGCTGGTCATGGCAATGAGGAAGCGCGATGGGCGCGTTGTCGCATCTGCGAATTGTCGAGATCGGAAGCTCGACTGCAGCAAGCTACTGCTCCCGCTTGTTCGCGGATTTCGGCGCATCGGTTCAGAAAGTCGAGCCGCCTCTGGGTGACCCGCTCCGCCGCAGCGGGCCATTCACGCCGAAAGGACAGAGCGCTTGGTTCGCGTTCCTCAATTTCAACAAGTCGAGCGTCGCACTCGACCCGAATGACGCCAGCGCGTCGCTGCGCCTGACCGAGCTGATCGGCAATTGCGACGTCCTGATCGACGGCCGCGATATCGATGACGCCGACTGTCCGGTGCTCGATCTCGCCGCGCTCAAGCAAAGAAATCCCGGCCTCATCCATATCGAAGCAAGCTGGTTCGGCCGGCAGGGGCCGTATGCGGGCTTCGAGGCGACCGATTCGACCATTCGTGCGCTGACCGGACTGGTGAAGCTGGTCGGGCCGGCCGAGGGACCGCCGATGCACGCGCCCGACTTCCAGGCCGGCATACTCGCCGGCCTGTGGGGCTTTATCGCGGCCGCATCGTCGGCGCTGAGCCGCATGCAGAACGGGCGGGGCCGCACCAGCGCGCTGTCGATCTTCGAGTCGAGCATTGCAGTCAGCGAATACATCATGTTCGAGTCGTTTGTACGCGGGGACGTCATGCGCCGGATCGGCGTCAACCGCTTCTGGCCGACGTTTCCGGTCGGCATCTATCAAACCGCGCAAGGCTGGCTCGGTGTCACCACGGTGACGCCGGCACAATGGCGCGCCTTCTGCGACATGCTTGGGCTTGACGAGCTGCGCGACGACGCCACGCTGCTTCTCGGAATCGATCGCCTGCAGCACATGGAAGCGATCGAAAAGAAATTCATACCGAAGCTGAAGCAGCGTACCGCACGGCATTGGTTTGCGGAGGGATTGAAGCGAAAAATTCCCATGGTGCCGGTGCCCGATATCGGCGATCTCATCGCCGACGCCGAGAAGAGGTCGCGCGGGGCCATTGTGCCGGTCGCGATCGGCGACGAGCGAGGTTTTGCCCCGGGCTCCATGCAGCGATTGACCGGCACGCCACCGCGACGCGGCGGCGCTGTGCCGGCGATCGGCGAAGGGCAGCCCGCCCTGGCCGGTTGCAATGCTGCGCCGAGGCCCGCCGTCGAGCCGAGGCCGCAAGGCCCCGAACGGCTGCCGCTCGAGGGTATCCGCGTCATCGATTTCTCGATGGGCTGGGCCGGCCCGATTTGTACGCGCACGCTGGCCGATCTCGGTGCCGACGTGATCAAGATCGAGGCGATTCAATATCCGGACTGGTGGCGCGGCATTGACCGGCGCCCGGCTTACGTTCTCGAGCAGATGTACGAGAAGTCGGTGCGCTACTGCATCATGAATCGCAACAAGCGCGGCATCACGCTGGACCTGACCCGGGCGGCCGGCCTTGAGCTCGCCAAGCAGTTGCTTGCCGACGCTGATCTCGTCGTGGACAATTACTCCGTCGAAGTGCTGCCGAAGCTTGGGCTCGGCTATGACGTATTGAGCAAGACGAATCCCAGGCTTGTCATGATGTCGATGTCGGCGTTCGGTTCAGGCAGCGCGTTCCGCGATTGCCGCGCCTATGGCTCGACGCTCGAGCAGGGTTCGGGACTGCCGAGCGTTGTCGGAAATGCCGGCGGGCCGCCGGTGATGAGTCACACCGCTTTCGGCGACGCGGTCGGCGGACTGAACGGCTGCGCCGCCGTTCTGATCGCACTGATCCATGCGAAACTCACTGGCAAAGGTCAATTCATCGACCTCGCCCAAATCGAATGCATGATGCCCTTCGCCGCTCCCTGGATGGTCGTGCATTCCATCGACGGCGAAAGGCCAACAAGATACGGCAATCGTCATCCGGATTTTGTGCCGCACGGCTGCTTCCGATGCGCCGGCGACGACAACTGGATCGTGGTCGCGGTTTCCGGCGATGCGATGTGGCCAAGACTTTGCAAGGTGCTCGGCCGCGCCGACTGGGCCGCGGATGAAACTTTGAAGCGCGCTGCCGGACGCCGCGGAATCGAGGATGAAATCGAGGCGGCAATCACGGCTTGGATGTCAACATGCGCGCCGGAAGACGCGATGAACGTTCTGCAGGACGCCGGCGTCGCATCCGGCGTCGCGCGGCTGCCGATCGAACTATTGAACGATCCGCAATTGCACGCGCGGGGATTTATCCAGGAGGTCGATCGCGCCTTTATCGGCCGGCATCCGCAACCCTCCATGCCGTTCCGCGAAGGCGAAAGGCCGTTTGCGATTCGCTTTCCCCCGCCCACCCTCGGCGAACACAATCGTGAAGTGCTGGCCGGCATTCTCGGACTGTCCGATGCCGAGATCGATCAGCTCGCCAGCGACGGAATTATCGGAACCGAGATGCTGATGGAGGAGCAGCTGGTGAAAGAGAAAAAGCGGGCGGCAGGCTGATGCAGGCGGCCTGCCCGGCAGAGCAGACATCCACGACGGCGGCGCCAAGCCGCCCGCACGCGCTGATGTCGGTGCGCGGACTCGGCATTCGCTTCAGGACTTCCCAGGGCGTATGGCAAGCGACGCGCAGAGTAGACTTTGACGTCGCGCCGGGCGAACGGGTCGGAATCGTCGGCGAAAGCGGTTGCGGCAAGACCATCACCGGGCTTTCGATCCTGCGGCTGTTGCCGAACAATCTCGCCGGTCTGGACGGCTCGATCATGTTCGATGGCATTGATCTTGCCGCGTGCGACACCAGCCGGATGCGTGCGATACGCGGACGACGTATCGCCATGATCTTTCAGGAGCAGTGCGCTCGATCCGGTGTTTACCGTCGGGCACCAAATCGCCGAGACTTTGCGCGTTCACACCCGGGTCGGCAAGGCCGAGGCGCGGGCGCAAACCATCGACATGCTTCGCCGTGTCGGCATTGCGTCGCCGGAACGGCGCATCGACGATTATCCGCATCGGCTCTCCGGCGGGATGCGCCAGCGGGTGATGATCGCCGCCGCGCTGATCTGCGGGCCGCAGCTGTTGATTGCGGACGAGCCGACCACGGCGCTTGACGTCACGGTGCAGGCGCAGATCCTCGAGCTGTTGCGCGATCTCAGCGAGAAATCGAAAACCGCGCTGATGCTGATCGCCCACGACCTCGGCGTCGTCGCCCAGACCTGCACGCGCATGATCACGATGTATGCGGGCGAGATCATCGAGGATGCGGCCGTCGATGCCGCGCTGGTTCGGCCGCTGCATCCTTACACATCCGGCCTGTTGCGCTCGCTGCCGCATCTGAGCCCGCGGCGCGGCAAGCTGCCCTCGATCCCGGGCCGCGTTCCCTCGGTGATGGAAATGCCGAACGGCTGCCGCTTCAGGGCGCGCTGTCCGCATGCGATCGAGGGCTGCGAAGCCGAGCAGGAATTGCGCGATGCCGGCGACGGCCGCAAGGTCCGTTGCTGGCGTTTTGGGGAACTCGAATTGCCCGGCGTGTTGCAACACGCCGCCTCGGCGCCGATTGCGGCAATGGCAGTCCGGCCATGATGCCCGCGGCCGCTGATATCAGACCGGATCCGATCGTCTCGGTGCGCGATCTCGAAGTGCGCTTTCAGACCACGGACCGCCGTGCGACCGTAAAGGCGGTCGATGGCGTCAATTTCGACGTCCGTCGCGGCGAGACCTTTGGCATCATCGGAGAATCCGGGTCGGGGAAAACCACCATCGGACGCGCCCTGGTTTTTCTTCTCAAACCCAGCGCGGGCGCCATCCTGCATAACGGAATCGACCCGCAGGCGTTGCCGCGGAAGCAATTCCAAAGCCACCGCCGCGATTACCAGATCATCTTTCAGGATCCGAATGCGGCTCTCAACCCGCGCATGACGATCATGTCGTCGGTGCTGGAGCCGCTCGAGCTCGCGGGCGCCGGGACCAGGGCAGAGCAGAGGGCGCGCGCACAGGAGGCCATTGATCGCGTCGGCCTGCCCGGGGATGTCTATAAGCGATATCCGCACCAGCTTTCCGGCGGTCAAAAGCAGCGCGTGGTCATTGCCCGCGCGCTGACGCTGCGGCCGAAGTTGATCGTTTGCGACGAGGTAGTGGCGGCGCTCGACATGTCGCTTCGCGGCGACGTTCTCAATCTGTTTGCCGAGCTGCAGCGCGACCTCGGCCTCACCTATGTCTTCATCACCCACGACCTTTCCGTGGTGTCCCACATCAGCGACCGCATCGCAGTGATGTATCTGGGCCGTTTCGTCGAGCTCGGTCCGACCGAAGATGTCTCCGAACGGGCGCTGCACCCCTATACGCAGGCACTGTTGTCGGCGGAGCCGCTGCCGTTGCCGTCGACCATGCGCGGCGACCATCGCATCATTCTGCAAGGCGAAATTCCGAGCGCGATCGATCCGCCTTCGGGATGCCGCTTCCGCACCCGCTGCCAATACGCGCAACCTGTTTGCGCCGAACGGACGCCCGGCTGGCGCGAGCTTGCGCCCGATCATTGGGTCGCCTGCCACTTCGCCGATCGTCCGAATTTTTCACCGAGCTGACGAAAAGCCGCTCAACGGAGGATAACGCCATGACCAAGGAAAAGATCTGGGCGCCTGGAACAACGCGGCGCGAGACGTTGGCGTTGATGTCGGGCGCACTGGCGGGCCTGGCGCTCGCTAGCTCCGCCGAAGCGGAAGGCGCAGCAAAACGCGGCGGCATTTTACGCATTTCGGCGCCGACCAATCCTTCGAGCCTGGACCCGGCAACCGGCGGTGCCGGCTCGGATCACGCCTTTCTGTTCACCATGTACGATACGTTGACCGAATGGGATTTTGAGACCTTGAAACCGAAGCCGGGTCTTGCCGAGAGCTGGAGTTTTGCCGACCCAACAACGTTCGTGCTCAACATTCGCTCCGATGTGACGTTCCACGATGGCACGCCGCTGGATGCCGAAGCCGTCAAATTCAATCTGGAGCGCAACCGCAACGATCCAAAATCCAACATCAAGGCCGATCTTGCCAGCCTGGCGTCGGTCGAGGTGACCGGTCCGATGCAGGTCACCCTGAAGCTGAATGGGCCCGACGCGGCATTGCCGGGCATCCTTTCGGATCGCGCCGGCATGATGGTCTCGCCCACGGCGATCAAGGCGAGCGCCACCGGCAACGTCGCCCGCACGCCAGTGGGCGCCGGAGCCTATGCCTTTGTCAGTTGGGCCGACGGCGAGCGCATCGTCGTCAAGCGCAACGAAAAATACTGGAAGCGTGAGCGTCCCTATCCCGACGGTATCGAGTTTGCGATCATTTCGGAGCTGACGACAGGCGTGCGTTCGGTTACCGCCGGGCAAAACGACCTCATCTATCAACTGCCGCCGCGCCAGAAAGTCGTCGTGGAGCGCTCGAACAACCTCAAGGTCGTCAATGGACCGACGCTCTATGTGTTCCAGGTCTTCCTGAATTGGGCGAAGCCGCCGTTCGACGATATCCGGGTTCGCAAGGCATTCAACTTCGCGATCGACCGCGAGGCTTTCGTCAAGGCGGCGCTCGCCGGGCTCGCCGAGCCGGCTTACATGAATCTGCCGAAATCCCATTGGGCTTACGACGAATCTGTCGCCGGGCTTTATCCCTACGATCCCGACAAGGCGCGCAAGCTGCTCGCGGAGGCAGGCTTCAAGGAAGCAACGCCGATCGAGATCGGCGGCTATCCGGATCAGGATTCGGTGCAACGGGAGGAAATCCTGATCGAGCAATTGCGCAAGGCCGGCATTGCGGTGCGCTTCGTCAACGCGCCGGTTGCCGAGGCATCGGCCGCGTTTTTCGGCGCCGAGAAGCGAGGCTCCGGGCTGCTCGCCGCCTGGACAGGACGGCCGGACCCCAGCCTGACCTACTCGCTGATGTTCACCAAGGACGCCTACTACAACGGCGGCAGAGCCGCGGTCCCGCCGGAACTGGAAGCCGCCATCAGGACGTCGCGCGCCTCCGAAGACGTCGAGGTGCGTCGCAAGGCTTTCGCGACCGTGCAAAGGCTGGTGATGGAAAATGCCTTGGTGGTGCCGCTCGCGTTCCAGTACGAGCTCGTCGCGATGAACAAGCGCGTGCAGGGCTACCGGCCGAACCTGCTCGGCAAGCCGAAATATGATGGCGTCTGGCCGGAGAGCTGAGGCGTGGCGCGACGCAGTCCGGTCGGGCGGCCGCCTGTTGCAGGCGCTGCCGGTTATTCTGCTCGCGACGTTCATCGTGTTTTCGCTGCTCAAATTGGTGCCCGGCGACATTGCGGTGACGCTGGCGGGCGATAACGCCACGGAGACGC
>Ga0307479_10003499_pt1 | contig 14306 bp, 17 predicted proteins | sample atmos_gasesECM4C_FD_203743 | JGI IMG/M metagenome (GOLD analysis project Ga0307479, IMG submission 203743) | Hardwood forest soil microbial communities from Morgan-Monroe State Forest, Indiana, United States - atmos_gasesECM4C_515 | ecosystem: Environmental > Terrestrial > Soil > Temperate...
AGCCATTGGTAAAGGCTTTCCTGAGTCCAAGTTACGAAGAAAATCTTTCGCTCGACGCGCAAGTCCACTTGGGCAGTTAAGTAGTCTAATTGGCGAGACTCGAAGTAGGGTGCGCAACGCAACCCTGGACGGGCCAGGTTAAAATCGTGCCATCAGGCAGTGAATCCTCAGAAGGTACGTCGCAGGTTCTGAACGAAAACGTCGCTTCCGCTGAGAAGTCGACATTGACGTCGACTTCGGTAAGCGGGGAAAAACGCCGCGTGGAACGGACGCGCACGGACCAGCTGCTTTATGTCGAGCTGGGCACCGGCAACGGCGGCATTCTTCTGGACGTGTCCGAAGAGGGTTGCGGCTTTTTGTCGATTGCGCCGGTTTGGGACCCGCAACCGCATTTTGCGTTTTCCATTGGTGCCGGGCGGAAAATACAAGGCGATGGAAAGGTCGTCTGGGTCGACAAAAGCAAGAAGTTGGGCGGGCTTCGGTTCGTGAATGCGTCGCCCGCGTTTCGGCAGCAAGTACGTGCGTGGTTGGCGCAGCCCAAGGTGGAGGCGCCACAACCTGAGCCCAAAGCAACGTCTCAAGCCAACATTCTTGAGCCGATCGAGCCCAGGTCCAACCAACCCAAGCCAATCGGGGCTAAGCCCATCGAAGCCAAGTCCATCGAAGCGGCGGTCGATTCGCCTGCGAAGCAGCGACGCAAGCAGTTGCGCGAAGAAGCCAAAGCGAAAATCGCGGAAAAAGCCGCGCACGCTGCTGAATCTGGAGAAGGGCATGGGGTCCGCGGGGGAGAACCACACCCAAAGACAACAAGCGATCACATTTTCTTGCATGCGCCCAAGCAAGGTGCTTGGGCGGCATTTCTTGCGAAGCCCGGAACTAGGAGTGCCGTGGCTGCGGTGGTTCTTGGCGCCGCGGTAGTCGCACTCGGCATTGTGTATCGCGAGCAGGCCGGAACTGCACTGATGCGATTGGGTACGAGCCTCGCCGGAAAGCTCAAGTCACCTCAGCTTCTGAGAGCAGCGCGGTGCCGAATTCGCCAGCGTCGGTACCGGCCAATCCGCCGCCAGCAGAAACCATGGCACGGCCTGCGGAGATCAATACGCATATGAGCGATGCCGTGGAGCACCAAGCTGCGGCGGTCAACGCGGCAGATAATGCGGAGCCTGTGAAGCAAGTTGAACAGCCGAACGCGGGGCCTTCGGAATCCGACGCTCCGTCTAGGCAAACGCCACCAGCCTCAACGAAAAAAGTAGCGGAAAGGTCAGCGTTTCCGGCGTTTCAGAAGCTGAGGCCGGCGGCCGAAGAACCCATCCTCAAAAAACCAGGGCGGGGCACCCAGGCTGAAGAACTCCCCCAAACGCGGCAAGTGACGAGTGCCGCGCCGACGGTCGAAGCAAAGAAAAAAGAGGCGCATCATGCCACCGCCGAGCAGGTGCAAGCGCTGTGGTCCGAGGTGGAGGGTGGGGATGTCAGCGCGGAAGTCGCGCTGGGTGAACTTTACGCACGGGGAAACGGCGTTCCCAAGAGTTGCGGACAGGCGCGCATGCTGCTGAACTCCGCGGTCAAGAAGGGCAGCGACGAAGCGCGGCAAAAGCTGGAGCAATTGGGCGATCAGGGTTGCCCGTGAAGACGCTGGGTCGCGAGCAGAAGTTCAGCAGTCAGGAGCTTCAGCCCGAAGGCCGGAGAGAAAAGCCTCAGAACTGAGGTACGCATGCTGGCTACGCGAAAAATGCCTGGCCAGCGCAAACGCAAACACCTCGAAAGCGGCGGCAAGACCGCCGCACTCCAAGGTAACCGTCAGGAACCCTGCCAAGTTGTATCCCTGCTGAGCTTTCTTGACTTGAAGGGCGAGCAACTCAATAATGAGGAAAGGATGAGCGTGAGCGCCGGGAGGCGCAAAACCCATGTTCCTTGATGTTAAGGATCTGGCCGTCCGTAAGCTGGTAATCCGGAAGAGTTATGCGCCCGGCAGCATCGACTACCAAACGGCCGAAATCAAGCAAGTTGAACCCTTAGAGGTTAACGCGGTCGCGGAACTTCTCGATGGCCAAATCCGCATCACCGGCGATATTCAAACAAAGATCGAGCTGGTGTGCGCGCGCTGCCTGGAGTCGGTAGTTGAAGAGGTCAGCCGGAGTTTTGACTTGTTTTATAGCCCGCTGCCGAAAGGCGTGAAGCCGGAGGAAGCGCGGCTTAAGGAAGATGATGCGGAGATCGGATTCTTCGAGGGCGAAGGCTTATTTCTTGCGGACGTTTTGCGCGAGCAGGTACTGCTGGCTTTACCGATGAAGGTGATTTGCCGCAGCGACTGCCGAGGCTTATGCGCGACGTGTGGCGCGAATCTGAACCATGAAGAGTGCCGTTGTGAGACTCACGCGACCGATCCGCGCATGGCTCCCCTAGCGCGCCTCAAGCAAGACTGGCTCAAGAAACAATAATATACTATTGGCCGCCGGGTTTTGCGGGCCTTGGTGTGTGGTTGTTGGTGCCAGGGAGCCGCGAAGTTTCGGGATGCAAGTCCAGAAGTCGATTCAGGTCACGAACAGTTTTTGACCCTAGAGCGTTCAGACCGCCGCAAATTTGGCGGAACAAGGAGTATTAGTATGCCCAATCCAAAACGAAGGCATTCCAAACGGCGAACGAGCAACCGGCGCGCGCACGATTTTCTCGTTAAACCCGAAACCGGGAAATGCCCGAACTGCCACGAAGCGAAGCTGCCGCACCAGGTGTGTCCGCATTGCGGGTACTATAAAGGGCGCGCGGTGCAGGAAAAGTCGGCTTAGCGACGCAACGGGAACGACTAGAACGGCTTTGTTGATAGTCTGTGGTCCTCGCCAAAGACGAAAAGCAGATCCCTCACACCATTCCCGCCACGGAGGGCGAATGGGTTCGGGATGGCAACGGGCCGTGCGAGGGTAGTTTCGCTTCGGATGCCAGGTCAAAGCCTCCATGATCACAATCGCTGTTGACGCCATGGGCGGTGACAACGCTCCCCGGGCCGAAGTCGAAGGCAGTGTGCTGGCCGCAAAGGAGCTTGGCGCACGAATTTTACTGGTTGGCCAGCCGAATGCCATCCGCACGGAGTTGGCGAAGCATGCCGCGCCGAATCTGCCGATCGAGGTCGTGCCGGCGAGCGAAGTGATCACCATGAATGATCATCCGGCGCAGGCGTTTCGCCGGAAAAAAGATAGCTCGGTGCATGTGGCGACCCGGCTGGTGCGCGAGGCCAAAGCGGACGCCATCGTTAGCGCGGGGAATACCGGTGCGGTGATGACCGTGGCGCGATTTCTGTTGGGAACGCTGGAATCTGTCGATCGCGTGGCCCTGGCAGCGCCTTTCCCGAACGCGAAAGGCGGCGTTTCGGTTTTGCTGGACGTCGGCGCCAATGTCGATTCCAAACCGGAGCACCTGGTGCAGTTCGCGGTGATGGGCGAGATTTATTACCGGGCGACGTTTGGGCACAAGCGTCCGCGGGTGGGCTTGCTTTCGGTCGGTGAGGAAGAAATCAAGGGCAACGAACTGACCCGCGAAGTGTATACACGCTTGAAAAAGAGCCCCGTGCATTTTGTGGGCAACGTGGAAGGCGGCGATTTGTTTTCCGGCGAGGTGGATGTCATTGTTTGCGACGGCTTCGTGGGAAACATTGCTCTGAAGATCTGCGAAGGTCTGGCCTTTCAGATTTTTGGGTTGCTGCGAAAAACAATCAGCACTTCGCTGGCGTCTCAGTTTGGCTTCTTGTTCTCGCGAGGGGCACTGAAGGGGCTCAAGAAGAAGATCGATTACACGGAGTATGGTGGAGCGCCATTGTTGGGGGTTCGCGGTGTGTGCGTGATCGGCCACGGAAGGTCGAATGCCAACGCGGTGAAGAACGCTATCCGTGTGGCGGTGGGCCTTTCGCGCGCGCAGATCAATGAAAAGATCGAGCAAGAACTTTCGACGACGGTGCACGCTTTGGCACAGCATCTGCCGCAGAGGCGCAGCCAGGCGTAACGAGGTTATTGATGGGCAAAGTCGCATTCATTTATCCCGGCCAGGCTTCGCAATACCCGGGCATGGGCAAAGAGCTGGCGGAGAAGTATCCGGCAGCGCGCGCCGTGTTTGACGAGGCGGATAAGGCGCTGGGCTTCTCGATTTCGCAGATGTGCTTTGCGGGTACGGAGGAAGAGCTCAAGCTCACTGCCAATACGCAGCCGGCGATTTTGACTTGCTCGGTGGCGGTGCACCGCGTGCTTGCGGATAAGGGAATTACACCGGATTTTGTGGCCGGGCACAGTCTTGGAGAATACTCCGGATTGGTTGCCGCGGGAGCCCTGAAGTTTGCGGACGCGGTGCAGTTGGTGCGCAAGCGCGGGCAGTACATGCAGGAGGCCGTGCCTGCAGGTCAAGGCGCTATGGCTGCGATTATGGGATTGTCCCCGGCTGTAGTGGTGGATGTTTGCAAGCGCGCGGCGGATCATGAAGTCTGCTCGCCCGCCAATTTGAATTCGCCGGAGCAAACGGTAGTTTCGGGTCATGCCGGCGCGGTCAAACGCGCGGTGGAGATTGCTTCGCAATCGGGCGCAAAGCGCGCGGTGATGTTGCAGGTTTCCGCGCCGTTTCATTCCGCGCTGATGCTGCCGGCGCAGCAGCGGCTGGAAAAAGATTTGCGGGCGGCGCAATTTTCCAAGTTAGAGATGCCGCTGGTCACCAATGTGGATGCGGACACCATCACTAAAGGCGATGAGGCGCGCGAGGCGCTAATACGACAAGTGACGATGCCGGTGCGGTGGGAAGAGTCGATGCGCTTGTTGATGGATGAGGGCGTGACCACGTTTGTGGAGGTTGGGCCGAACCGCGTGCTGGTGGGATTGCTGCGGCAGATCGAGCGGTCGGTGGGGGCGCTGAACGTCGAGGATGAGAAGAGTTTGGCGGCGACGGTGGAGAAGATTGCGCAGGCGCGGGCGGACGCGGCATAGTCCGCTAAGTAGCAAATCGAAGAGAAAAGATTTAACACAGAAAGCGCAGAGTTCGGAACACAGAGGACACAGAGAAGAAGATGAGTGGAATCGACTTCGTGACCTCTGTGGTCTTCTCTTTGTGCCCTCTGTGTTTCGTTTTTGTTTTCCGGCGTTTTGAACATGTTTAGCTTGAAAGACAAAGTGGCGCTCGTTACCGGCGCGTCCCAGGGGATTGGGCGCGATACGGCGCTGGCGCTCACCGAGGCTGGGGCGAAGGTTGCTGCGGCTGCGCGCAATGAAGCCAAGTTGGCGGCGCTGGTTGAGGAGATCAGCAAGGCCGGCGGCACCGCCGTCGCGGTAAAGATGGATGTCGCGGACGCGGAGCAGGTCAAGGCTGGATTCAAGCAAGTGCTGGAGAAATTCGGGCGGCTGGATATTTTGGTGAACAACGCGGCGATTACGCGCGATGGCCTGGCGATGCGCATGAAGGCGGAAGATTGGGAGGCGGTGTTGCGCACGAATCTGACTGGCGCACATCTGTGTACTCAGCAGGCGCTGCCTACGATGATCAAGGCACGCGCTGGGCGCATCATCAACATCGCCTCTGTTGTGGCGCAGTCGGGGAACGCCGGGCAGGCCAACTACGTAGCCGCCAAGGCGGGACTCATCGGGCTGACGAAAGCGCTGGCGGTGGAGATTGCTTCGCGCAATGTCACCGTGAACGCGGTCGCGCCGGGATTTATCGAGACGCCCATGACCGATGTGCTGCCGGAAAAGGTCAAGGTAGAGCTGAAGATGCGCATCCCGCTGGGCCGCCTGGGTTCAGCGCGCGACGTTGCCGCCGCGATAGTATTTTTGGCCAGCGATGAGGCTGCGTATATCACCGGCCACGTGCTTAACGTAAACGGCGGCATGCATCTGGCATGAGTAAAGAAAATAATTCGGACGATAGCCGGGTCGGAATTTCTCTCTCGTCGGGAACTTGGCTTGTTTTGTTCGAGTACTTTGCTCGGAGCTATGACGCATGGCGCGGTGATGATGCGGAAAAATCTGACGACACATTCGTTCTTCAAAAGCCAGACGCGGGCGAGCGCATTGCCTTGTGGCACCTGGAAGGCGCGATAGAAAGCACCCTTCCAGAGATGTTCGCGCCAGACTACAACGAGCTCATTGCTGAAGAAAAAGAGCGCCTCATCTCAGGAAAACCGAGACGTAAGGACGCGAAAAGTTGACCTAGGTGCACGGCGCAAATAGAATGGGCAGGTTATCTTTAGGGGCGAAAAGGGTTTGTACGGGCGGGGTGGCCGCCGGGCGTGACAATTCTTGGCTCAGCATCCTGAGCAGATAAGCGATAGCAGATCGCGGAGGAAATGAATGGCCAGCGTGGAAGAACGCGTAAAGCAGATTATCGTCGAACAGCTCGGCGTGGATGAAGCGGAAGTGACGCCTACGGCCTCGTTTGTGGATGACTTGGGCGCGGACTCGCTGGACCAGGTGGAATTGGTGATGGCATTTGAGGAAGCCTTTGGCATAGAAGTGCCCGACGAAGACGCCGAAAAAATGACCACGGTAAAGGACGCCGTGGATTACATTGACAAGCATGCCAAAGCCAAGTAAGGAAACCACAGGGACCGCCACCACAATGGGGAACAAGAGTTGACTCGCCGGGTTGTGGTCACGGGCGTAGGACTGGTCTGCGCGCTAGGAATCGGTACAGAAGAAAGCTGGGAAAACCTGCTGGCCGGGAAAAGCGGCATCGGCTGCATCACCGGCTTCGACGCGACCGGGTTTGACTGCCGCATTGCCGGCGAAGTGAAAAACTTCGACCCCTTCCGCTGGATCGAAAAAAAAGAACTGAAAAAAATGGCGCGGTTCATCCAGATCGCCCTGGCGGGGGCGGATTTTGCCGTGCGCATGGCCGACTGGAAACCGGAGCAGTCCGATCTGGATGAAGTCGGCGTTTATGTTTCGTCGGGAATCGGCGGGTTCGACATTATCGAGCGCGAGCACGGCAAGCTGCTGTATGGCGGGCCCAATAAGATTTCTCCGTTTTTCATTCCCTCGGCCATTGTGAACCTGGCTTCCGGGCAGATTTCGATTCGGTATGGCGCGCGCGGGCCAAATTCGGCCACTGCGACAGCGTGCTCGGCTTCCGCGCATGCCATTGGCGATTCGTTCAAGATTATCGAACGCGGCGCAGCCGAAATGATGATCTGCGGCGGTAGCGAGGCTACGGTTACTCCGATGGGCGTTGGCGGCTTCGCGGCGATGAAAGCGCTTTCGACGCGCAACGAGAATCCCGCCGGGGCGAGCCGTCCGTTCGATGCGCAGCGCGACGGTTTCGTGGTCGGCGAGGGCGCGGGCATCTTGATCCTGGAATCGTTGGAGCACGCGCAAAAACGCAATGCGCCGATTCTGGCCGAAATCGTCGGCTATGGCATGTCCGGCGACGCATATCACATCACGCAGCCGGCGGAAGACGGCAACGGCGCTTATCGCGTGATGAAAGCGGCAATCAAAGATGCCACGCTATCAGCCGATGACATTAGTTACGTCAATGCGCACGGGACGTCTACACCGCTGGGGGATGCGATCGAGACGCGAGCGCTGAAGAGGGTTTTTGGCGAGCGCGCGAAAAGCGTGCCGATCAGTTCGACGAAATCGATGACCGGGCATTTGCTGGGCGGCGCGGGCGGTCTCGAGGCGGGTATCTGCGTGCTGGCGTTGCGCGACCAAGTCCTGCCGCCGACCATCAATCAAGAGACGCCGGACCCGGAATGCGACCTGGATTACGTTCCCAATACGGCGCGCAAGGCTTCCGTTGAGTATGCGTTGTCCAATTCATTTGGGTTTGGCGGCACGAACGCGGCACTGATCTTCAAGCGGTGGAGCGGGAAGTAGTCGTCTTTGGCCCTTCGCTTGGCGGGACGTATCATTAACGTGTCATTCTGAGACGACCGATGAGGGTCGCCGAAGAACCTCAAAGCATCGGTCATCGAGGTGAAGGTAGGGTTGAGGTCCTTCGGCTCCGCTGAAAAGCGCAGAGTCTCAGGATGACAGCAGATCCAACGCAAGCTGGTCTCAAGCACCAATCGTAGGCAAGGAAGAACCCCGTGAAAATCATCGTGTGTATCAAGCAGGTTCCGGCGAAAGATGCGCCGCTGTCGATTGCCGGGAACTGGATTCGCGAATCGGACATTGGTTTTGAGATGAACGAGCCGGATAGCTACGCATTGGAAGAGGCGCTGCGGCTGAAAGAGAAGCATGGCGGCGAAGTGATTGCGCTTTCGATGGGGCCGGAGCGGGTCAAGCAGACGATTAAGGAAGCGCTGGCCAAGGGCGCAGACCGCGGGATTCACATTGCGGACGACAATTTTGCGCAGCTTGATCCGCTGGGCTCGGCGAAGTCCTTGGCGGCGGCCATGGCGAAAGAAAATTCGGACTTGGTGCTGACCGGATTGCAGAGCGACGATCACGGCTTTGGCCAGACAGGCGTGCTGCTGGCGGGCGTGCTGGACCGGCCGCACGCGACGATCATCATGGCCATCGAAGTTCAGGACGGGAAGTTGCGGCTCAAGCGCGAATTGGAGGCCGGCTGGTTCCAGCATCTGGAGTGCCCGTTGCCGGCGGTGCTGACGATTCAGTCGGGAATCAATAAGGTGCGCTACGCGACGCTGAAGGGCATCATGGCCGCGAAGAAGAAAGAGATTGCGACGATTTCGAGAGAATCGCTGGGCGTTGCGGTGCAGCCCACGCAGCGCGTGGAGAAAATTTACGTGCCGACCAAAACGAAAAAGACGGAATTCTTGACCGGCACGCCGAAGGAAGCTGCGGCGAAGCTGGTCGAGAAGCTGAAATTCGAGGCACGCGTTATTTAGGGACGACGTTGTAGGGGCGCGCTTTAGCGCGTCCCAGTGCGAAGGGCTCAATTAATGAAAATTCTGGTCATTACCGAGCAGCGCCAGGGTAAGTGGAACAACACCAGCTTTGAAACGCTGGCGGCCGCGCAGCAGATTGCGCAAGAAACTTCGAGCAGCGTCATCGCGCTGGTCATCGGCAAAGGCGTTGAAGGGCTGGCGAACGAGGTTGCCGCGAAGAGTGTCGCGGAAGTGTTGCTGGTCGAGCACGACCTGCTGGAGGCGTACACGCCGGACGGATACTGCGTGGCGCTGTCGCAAGTGATCAACTCCGCGAAGCCGGATTTGGTTTTGCTTCCGCATACGTACCAAGTGCGCGACTTTGCGCCGAAACTTGCGGCTTTGCTCGGCAAAGGTATGATCGGCGACTGCATCGGCTATCGCCATGAAGGGGGCAAGCTGGTTTTTGTGCGGCAAATGTTTCAGGGGAAAACAGCGGCCGATGTGACGTTTCAGGGCGCGGCGCCGTGGTTCGCGTCATTTCAAGCGGGGGCGTTTCGCGCCGACTTGGTGAAAGCGCATCCTTCGGGAAAAGCTCCGGTGAACCGCGTGACTGTAGAACTCAAGCCTGAACAGATTCGCACCAAGCCGTTGGAACTGTTCCGCGAAGCAAAGTCGGCGGTGGATTTGACGCAGGCGCCGCTGATTGTGGCGATTGGGCGGGGCATCAAGGTGCCGGAAAATATTCCGCAGGCGGAGGCGTTGGCGAAAGCGCTGGGCGCGGAAATTGCGGCGTCGCGGCCTATCTGCGACGAAGGCTGGCTCCCGATGGAGCGGCAAATCGGCAGCTCCGGACAAACCGTTGCGCCGAAGCTTTATCTGGCGCTGGGGATCAGCGGCGCGATCCAGCACGTCGTAGGAATGAAAGGCGCGCGCACCATTGTAGCCATCAACAAAGATCAGAACGCGCCGATCTTTGAGATTGCCGACTACGGAGTGGTCGGCGACATCTTCGAGATTATGCCAGCTCTGACGGAAGCGTTGCAAAAAACTAAATAGTCCTCCATCGCTCTTCCGCACTCGTTTTCGCCGCTGTTTTCATGGCGTTCTTCGTCAATTAACACCTTTCGTGACTCAAATCATTCTCCACCGGGTACCCGACGCGCAACTTGGGCTTGTCTGAAAGCGGTTTTTGGGCGAAGCTCTGGACGACACTGCCCGTTGGGTCCCCATGGGCAAACCAGGCCGGTCGGAGCTTTGATGCCCTTCGTGGAAAGCGACGAAGTCAAAATCTATTGGGATACGCAGGGAAATGGCGCACCTATCTTGCTGATCATGGGCCTGGGCTGGCCCGCTTCCTCCTGGTTTCGCACCCGGCCGACCTTAAACGAGAAATATCGCACCATCGCTTTCGATAATCGCGGCGTGGGGCAGAGCGGGGCGCCTCCGGGACCCTATTCCATGGCGCAGATGGCGTCGGACGCCGCCGCGGTATTGAAAGCCGCGGGCGTCAACACCGCGCACATTCTGGGCGTATCCATGGGAGGCATGATCGCGCAGGAGTTTGCGCTGCAATATCCGCAAAAGGTTCGATCGTTGATACTCGGCTGCACGATGGCAGGTGGAACTGACGCCGTGCAGGCGAGCACTGATGTCATTGAGGTGCTGATGTCTCGCGGCGTTGATCCCGAAGCATTTGCCGCGGCCATTAATCCCTTCATCTACGATGCTGGAACGCCCCGCGCGCGCATGGACGAAGACCTGGCGGCGCGGCGCAAGTGGTTCCCCACGCCAGAGGGGTACTTCGCGCAACTCCAGGCGATCATCGGCTGGGAAGCCTACAGCCGGATCGCGCAGATCCAGGCGCCGACGCTGGTACTGCACGGCGAGACCGATCGGCTCGTGCCGCCCGAAAATGGTAAATTGATCGCAGGCCGTATTCCTGGCGCGAAGCTGGTGATGATTCCAAACGCCAGCCACGTGTTCAACACCGATCAGCCGGGAACCGCTCATGCGGCGATCCTCGAGTTCCTGGCAGCGCAAGCGACGCGCAAGCAAGAGCGGAGCCCCGCCCCGGTCGAACGCGAAGGGTAAGCAACTCGCTGCTGCTGACGGCCAACTGAGAAACCCATGGATTCATTGCTCAAGCAATGGCGTGCGGATACGCCGGGCTGCGCGAATCGCGTTCACCTGAACAATGCGAGCGCGGGCCTGATGCCGCAAAGCGTTCTGGACACCATCACCGGCCACCTGAATCGGGAAGCGCAGTTTGGCGGTTACGAAAGCGCTGAGGCTGCCGCGGAGGCTGTCGACGCGGCCTATGGACAGGTCGCGCGACTTTTGGGAGCGCACCCACGCAACATTGCTATCGTAGAGAATTCCACCGTAGCGTTTTTTCAGGCGCTGGCGGCATTCGACTTCAAGCCGGGCGACGTAATCGTCACCACACGCAACGACTACATTTCCAATCAGCTCGCCTATCTCTCGCTGGCGCGGCGCCAGGGCGTCGGAGTGTGGCGCGCTGCCGATCTGCCCGCCGGCGGCGTCGACCCGCAATCCGTAAAGGAGCTGTTGCGCGATCGGCGTGTGAAGCTGCTCGCGGTCACCTGGGTGCCCACGAATTCGGGGCTGATGCAGCCGGCAGAAGCCTTGGGTGAACTCGCGGATGCAGCCGGCGTCCCTTATCTGGTGGATGGCTGCCAAGCTGTCGGCGAAATACCCGCGGACGTCGCGAAGCTGCGATGCGATTTTTTCTCCGCGACGGCCCGAAAGTTTCTCCGTGGCCCGCGCGGTATCGGTTTTCTGTATGTCTCCGACCGCGCGCTGCAGCGCGGAGACTTTCCTCTGTACATCGATATGCGCGGCGCTGAGTGGGTGACCGCGAATGATTTCCAACCCGTGCCCGACGCGCGGCGGTTTGAGAATTGGGAGTTTGCTTATAGCTTGGTACTGGGCCTGAGTGACGCCGTGCGTTATGCCCTGGCAGTTGGCGTGGACCGCGGCGGACAGCGCGCTCGCGAACTTGCCGTAAGCCTGCGAAAGAAACTCAGCGGTTTACCGGGAGTTCGCGTCCTCGATCGAGGCAGCGAATTGGCGGCGATCGTCACCGCCGAGATCGCCGGCTGGGATTCCCAGGAAATTGTGGAGCTCCTGAGGCTGCGCGGCATTAACACTTCAGCATCACTGCGAGGCTATGCGGTGATCGACATGGACGAGAAACGCGCGGCCACCGCTCTGCGGCTTTCCCCGCATTACTACAATACCGAGCAAGAAATCGACGCTGCCATCGAAGCGATTCGCTCGCTGCCGGCTAAGGCGGCGAGCGCAAGCTGAACGTCGCAACGAAGGTTTGCCCAATCCTCAACACAACCTACGGTGATTCCCCTAGGCAGAAAAAACGACGCGCGTGAAAAAAGTGCTTTCGGCTACACGAGCAACTCCGCTGCATACAAAACCGGACATGACCTGAGAAACCAGAAACCAATGGGAACTCAGCTATTTAGCGGGCACTCTGGCACGCTACGACTTGTAAGTTGATGGTCTGCGTGGCAGAGGACGTGCCCAGTAATTTGTGTTCCTGGCCAATTCCAGGAGGACCATACCAATGCTTCAGAAATTTTTGCTCAGCGCTTCACTTGCCGGCGGTCTACTGCTGTCGGGTTTGACGGTGGGTGCGGCTCCGCAGCAAACACCAGCACCACAACAGCAGCCACGCCAGCAGGCTGACCAATCCAGGTCTGCTAGCGGCAAAGTGACGGATATCGGAAAAGACAAGAAGTCTTTCTCGATGCAGACCAACGACCAGGAAAACAGCAAGCGCACCATCGTGTTCGTCATTAACGGAGACACGCAGATCAAAGGACAAGTGACGGTGGGAACGGACGTTGATGTGGAATATCGGCCAACTCCGGACGGCAACGTGGCTCTAGTGATTACTCCGCGAGGGGGCGGCTCACAGTAAAAAACTCTGATCCGACAAGCCGAATCAGAAAGAACCCCACGCGGAGGTCACGTGTGGGGTTTTCGGCATTAACGGAGCGGAATTGGCGCGATTCGGTTCGACGCTCCTTTGAGGTGCCGAAACTTTTCTCCGGTTAAAGAGTGCCGCCCGCGGAAGCCGCAGATTGCATCGGCTTGATGACTAAATATGGTTCATCGGGAACTTCCTGCGCCTTGGTGAGAACTCGCAGCACGTTGCCGTAGGCCAAAATGGCGCCGGTCAAATGATGAAACGCAAGGGAGGTCGCCGGAATCTCGCGTCTTTTGATTTGGGCTTCTGCGGAAAGGTCGAGGATTCGTTCTATGAGGGTGTCCTTCTGAGGGGGGACCGGATTAGTGGTCATCTGGAGCGGAACCTCCTAACGCCAGAATAGGGGAAGGTTGAGAATCGACAATTGGGTAAACCACCGAATTGCGGGCGCTAAAGGTCCGTACAGGCTTTCGTGTAGAAGGAGCTTGCGATCAAGGTGTTACAGAGCGGAGACCATGTGGGCAATGGCATCGTCAAAGCTCGCTCGGCCGTCCAGGTAGGGCTGCCAGAAACGCGTAAGCAAGCGGTAGTAATCCTGCCAATTCCTTTGGTACAGACCTTCGCGCTGCGCGTAGGGAATGTATTCCGCGTCGAGCGAGTCCTCGCCCGTGCTGCCGTCCTCGGTATTTGCGCGGTCGGCATTCATGATGGGCTTGATGACCTCTCCGGTGGTGTAGAAAATTAAAGCGTGCCACAGGTCGCGCGGAATGGGCTTCTCGCGCTGCCGGCATTCCCGAGCAATGGCCTGCTCGATGGGTAGCGCAATCCCGTGGGATCCTTCGTGAAACAGAATCTCCAGCGCGGCCGGGCCCTGGTTACGCGGATCGGTGCTGGAAATCGTAACGCGCAGAGGGTCGAGCGTGGTGTAGGCTCCCGCCCAGTTCGCGTACGCGGTGACGTCGACGCGAATGCGCTCGACCGGCCATCGCGTTTGGTAGATATCAGCGAGGCGGTGCGAGAGACCCAGGCCCTGTTCGCGAACCAACGGGGCCACGCGCTTGATCCACGCGCGGTTGGCTCGGTCATCGGCGGGCCACTGATGCGCGCGATAAACCGGAGCCGCCGTTTCCAGAATGTGCGTGAGCTTCGCAGGCAGGCCTGCGTCGCAGGATTTTTTCTTTGTGCCGGAGAGTTCGTCGCAAGTCTCGAAATCACCCAGTTGATTCTTCAGGAGGATCAGTTCGGTGCTGAAAGCGAGATCCAGACCGGCATAGTTGGCCGCGTAATAGGCAACCGCTTCGTCCCAGGCGCGCTGCTCGGCGGCGCCGAGAGTGGTTCTTGCTCCAGGAGCGACCTGCAGCGTGGGCTTGCCAGTACCGGGTTTGGAAGATTTGGCGCGATCAGTCTGCGCGGCGTCTTGGCGTTTGGCTTGCTCGTAAAGCGTGTGATGAAGATTGATCCAGAAACCGCTGTGCAGTTCAAAGACGGGAAGCGGTCCGTAGCTGGAGTCAATCTGCGGCGTCGCGGCGGCGAGGTGCGACG
>Ga0307479_10003501_pt1 | contig 14305 bp, 13 predicted proteins | sample atmos_gasesECM4C_FD_203743 | JGI IMG/M metagenome (GOLD analysis project Ga0307479, IMG submission 203743) | Hardwood forest soil microbial communities from Morgan-Monroe State Forest, Indiana, United States - atmos_gasesECM4C_515 | ecosystem: Environmental > Terrestrial > Soil > Temperate...
GAGCAAGAGATTCGCCATCGAGACCGAGAGAGGCAGCTCGAGGATGAAGCGCGAGCCGCGTCCCGGGGCCGAGCGCACCGAGAGCTTTCCGCCCAGCGCCTCGACCGCCGCCTTGACCGCGTCGAGGCCCACCCCGCGGCCCGAGAGGTCGGTGGCCTCGGCGCGCGTGGTCAGGCCGGGCAGGAACGCCAACTCGTAGCTCTCCTGGTCGGAAAGCTCGGCCGCCTTCTCGGGGCTGAGCGCGCCCATCTCCACCGCGCGCCGGCGGAGCTTCTCCGCCTCGAAGCCCTTGCCGTCGTCGCTCACCTCCACCAGCACCTTGTCGCGCTCGCGGCGGGCCGAGAGCACGAGCTTGCCGCGCGGACCCTTGCCCGCGGTCACCCTCTCGGCCGACGTCTCCAGGCCGTGGTCCACCGCGTTGCGGACCAGGTGCGTGAGAGGGTCCATCAGCGCGTCGATCACCGTCCGGTCCAGCTCCACCTCGCCGCCCACCACCTCGAGGTCGACTTCCTTGCCCAACCGGTGTGAGAGCTCGCGCACCGAGCGCGGCAGCCGCTCGGTCAGAGAGGAAAAAGGCGTCAGGCGCGCGTTCATCACCCGGCCGTGCAGGTCGCGGGCGGTGCGGCGCAGGCGGTCGATCTCCGTCTCGAAGGCCGCAGCCGCGTTCTCGGGCAGCTTGCGCGCCGCCTCGCGCAGCCGCGAGATGCCGAGCAGCACCTCGGCGGCCTGGTCGAGCAGCTGGTCGAGCGCCTGCGCCCGCACGCGCACGGTGGCCTCGAGCCGCGGGTCCTCGGGAGCGGCCGGCGCCTCGACCAGCGCGCGCACCTGGCCGGGCTGCGGCCCGGGCTCCTCGGGGGCCGGCGCGCTGGCCAGCGGCGCGAGCCGCACCTCGACGCCCTCCACCTCCGGAATGCCCTCGAAGGCCGCCACCACCTCTTCCACCGGCCGCGCCGTGGCCAGGAGCGCCGCCACCCGCACGCCGCCCTTCTTCTGCATCAGCGACTGCGGCGCGGGCTCCATCTCCAGCAAAGTGCCCAGCCCGCGCAGCTTGCGCTGCACGATGAGCGCGCGCGCACCCGGCGCCTGGCAGGCCTTGGTCAGCGAGAAGAAGACGTCCAGCCGCGGCAGCGACGGATCCACCGCGGCCGGCTTCTCCACCGGCGGCTTGGAGACCGGCGGGGGCGGCGTGATCTCGGGAATGCCCTTGGACGCCTCGTTGAGTCGCGAGAGCAGCGAGGAGCCCGCCTGCTCCTCGCGCTTCTGCCGCTCCAGCTCCGCGGCCGTCCGCTGCACCTCGGCGCGCATGGCGGAGGCGGCCTGCAACAGCAGATCGATCTGCGCCCGCCCCGGCATGGACCCCGAAATCTTCAGCTTGCCGATCAGGTTCTCCGCCGCGTGCGCAACGTCGACGATGGCCGAGAGCCCCACCGTGGCCGCGCTCCCCTTCACCGAGTGCACGCGCCGGAAGATGGCGTCCCAGAGCGCCCCGCCGGGCGGCTCCTGCTCGAGACGCACCAGCTCGCTCTCCAGCTGTTCCAGCTGCTCGCCCGCTTCTGCGATGAAGAGCGGCAGGTACTTGTGGGGGGCCTCTGCCATCTGCGGCTTGGGATCCTTGTTATTCGCCCAGAACCTTCTTGACCACCGCCAGCACGTCCTCCCCGCGGAAGGGCTTGACGATGAAGTCGGTCGCGCCCGCCTCGATGGCCTCCATCACCAGCGACTCCTGTCCCAGCGCCGAGCACATGATCACCACCGCCGAGGGGTCGAGCTGGACGATCTCGCGGGTGGCGTCGATGCCCGACTTGTAGGGCATGACGATGTCCATGGTGACCAGGTCGGGCTTGAGCTCGCGGAACAAATTCACCGCCTGCACGCCGTCGTCTGCTTCGCCGGCGATGGAGAAGCCCGCGCTGGTGAAGATGTCCCGCAGCGTATTGCGCATGAAGAGCGCGTCGTCGACGATGAGCACTCGCCTCTGAGGCATGTCGTTAAGCCTCCACCAGGTTGTCGATGGCCCGCTGCAACTGCTCCGGATCGATGAGCTTCACTGGTCCCTCCGCCGACTCCACCTGCGCGGTCGCCGCGCCGGCGCCCTCGGGAAGCTCGCGCGCCTCGGAGGGCAGTTCCTGGATGCCGGCGACCTCGCTGACGTAGAGCCCCACCTCGCCGCGCAGTCGTTGCAGCATCACCACCTTGCCCTCCGGCCGCGCCGGGCGCGGCTTGAGCCCCACCAGCGGCCCCAGATCGACCAGGCAGGCCACGCGCCCCTGCTGGTTCATCACCCCGAGCAGCGCCGGCGGCGCCTTGGGCACGCGCGAGACCACGCCCATCTCCGTCACCCTCCGCACCGCGGAGAGCGGGATGGCGTACCGGTTTCCTCCATGCAGACAGATGACTGCGCGAGGCATTCGTTTACTCCAGCCTGAACCGCGAGACGACGCTCTTCAGTTCTTCGGCCACGGTGCGAAGTTCCTGCGAGGAGGTGTTGATGGAGGCGGTGACCGCGGCCTGCTCGTTGGCCGAGCGGGTCACCTCCTCGGTGCTCTTGGCGTTGCCGGAAGCGACCTCGCGGATCTCGCGAATGGCCTTCACCATCTCCTCCGATCCCGCCAGCTGCTCCTTGGCGGCGAGTGAAATGGCGGTGACGCGCTCGCTGCCGGCCTGGGTGGCGTGCACGATCTCGTCCAGGCTGAGGATGATCTGCGCCAGGTCCTCGCGGCCCTGCCCCAGCTCGTCGATGCCCTCCTTCATCGCCGCCACCGCGTGCTGGCTGCGCTGGCTGATCTCCTGCGCGAGCCGGGAAATCTGCTCGGCGCTGCGGCCGGCGGACTCGGCCAGCTTGCGGACCTCGTCGGCCACCACCGCGAAGCCGCGGCCGTACTCGCCGGCGCGCGCGGCTTCGATGGCGGCGTTCAAGGCCAATAGATTCGTCTGCTGCGCCACGCCGGTGATGGCCACCACGATCTTGGAGATCTCCTGCGTCTTCTCGCCGAAGGCGAACACGGTCTCGCTCGCCGCCTCGATCTCGGCGAACACCTTCTTGATCTTTTCCGCCGCCAGCTGGGCCGCCGCGCCGCCGGCCTGCGCCGCGGTGGAGGTGGCGGTGGCCGCCTCGGCCGCGGCCTGCGCGGTGTTGGCGCTGGACTTGATCGAGGTGGCGATGCCGTTGATCAGGCCGTGCGCGCGCTCGACCAGGCGCAGCTGCTCCTCGGCGCCCTTGGCGATGCTGTCGATCGACTCCTTGATCTCCTCGGCGGAGCCGGTGACGTTGCCGGTGCCGGTGAGCATGTCGTCGGCGCGCTCGGCCACCTGGCGGCTGGTGTTCTGGATGTGGCGGACCAGATCGCGCAGGTTCTCCTGCATGTGCGAGATGGCCACCGCCAGCTCGTCGACCTCGTCGGCCCCCAGCGCGGAGGGGGCGGTGTGCAGGGGCTTGGAAAGATCGCCGCGGCTGATCTCCAGCGCGCTGCGGTTGAGGCGCACCACCCGGTTGGCCACCTGCTTGAGCCCGATGGAGACGGCGATGGCGACGAGAAAACCGGACGCGGCGCCGGCAATGGCGTGCTGCGGGTCGAGCCCGCGCCGCGCCACCTCGTAGGTGAGCACGCCCGAGAGCACGGCCCAGATGGTCATGTCGCCGAGCAGGATCTTGAGGAAGAGGCCGACGCGACGCGATCCGCCTCCCGCGCCCCGCCCCGCGGTCATTCGAACCGGCGGGAGGGTGGGCTGGCTCGGCGGGCGCGACGCGGGCGGCCGGCTCGGCGGCGCGAGCGGCCGCAGCGGCGGCTCGTGCTCGTCGGCTCCCAGCAGATCCGGATGGGCGGCAGCCGCCATTGAAGCCCCACTGTATCCCGTGGCGCGGGAACGGCAAATCTGCTTTTTTTTCGGCCGTTGCGCCGGAGAGGGTCAGCGGCTACGGTCTTCCACCCATGGCAACACGCGGCGGCCCTCCGGGTTTGACTCCCAACATGCCGGCCGGCGCGCCGCTCGAAGAGCGAGCGCGGCGTGTGCTTGCTGCCATCGTGCGCGATTACATCCACGGCGGAGAGCCGGTGGGCAGCAACGTCATCGCCCGGCGGCCGGAGGTGGACGTCTCCTCGGCGACGGTACGCGGAGTGATGGCCGACCTGGAGGAGATGGGCTACCTCGAGAAGCCGCACACCAGCTCGGGCCGCATCCCCACCAGCCGCGGGTACCGCTATTACGTCGACACACTGCTCAGGGTGAAGCCGCCCCTGCCCGAGGAGCGCGAGCAGATCGAGCGCCGCGCCCACGAGGCGACGCAGCTCGAGACGCTGATGGCCAACGCCTCGCGCGTCCTGCACTCGCTGACGCATCACGCGGGGGTGGTGGCCTCGCCCCGGCCGCAGTCGGAGCGGCTCTCGCGCATCGAGTTCCTCCAGCTTCGCGAGGGGCGCGTCCTGGCGGTGCTGGTCTCGCGCTCGGGAGCGGTGCGCAACCGGCTGCTCACGATGCAGGGGCCGACCGGAGCGGCGGAGCTGGAGCGCGCGGCCGGCTACCTCAATTCGCTCGTCGAGGGGCTGACGCTCTCGGAGGCGCAGGCGAAGGTGCGCGAGGAGCTTCTGCGCGACCGCCGCGAGCTGTCCGAGTTGCAGGCGCGGGCGCTGGCTCTGGGGGCGCAGGCGGTGCAGGTCGAGCCTGCCTCGGTGCACATCGAGGGGCAGGCCTCGCTGCTCGACGACAAGGCGCTCGATCGCGAGAAGATCCAGGCGCTGCTCAAGGCGCTGGAGGAGAAGCAGCAGATCATCGAAGTCCTCGACCGCACGCTCGAGGCCCACGAGCTGCGCATCTTCATCGGCGCCGAAAGCGGCATCGCGGCGCCCGACCTGTCCATCGTCGCTGCCCCCTACCGCCTGCAGGGCGAGGTCGTCGGCGCCCTCGGCGTCATCGGCCCCACGCGCATGGACTACGCGCGGGTAGTCCCGCTGGTCGAGCTCACCGCCCGCACGGTGGGGATGACGCTCGACGAGAGCTAGCTGAGCTTTTTCTGCGCTATGTTACGCGCCGCCATGCCCGACGACACCCAGGTCCCGCCCGAGGCGGCAGTCACGGAAGAGCGCGCGGTCCCCGAAGATCAAGGCGCGCCCGCCGAGTCGCCGCCGCCTGATCCCCAGAAGCTCCTCGCCAAGGTGAAGCTGCTCGAGGCGCAGCTGGAGGAGTCGTTCAAGCGCGGCCGCGACACCGGCGAGCGCCTCAAGGACACCCACGAGCGCCTGTTGCGCACTGCGGCCGAGTTCGACAACTTCAAGAAGCGCTCGCAGAAGGAGAAGGAGGACGCCGCCAAGTTCGGCACCGAGAAGCTGCTCAAGGATTTCCTCCCGGTGATGGACAACCTCGAGCGCGCGCTCGACCACGCCGAGCAGCACGACCTCAAGCAGGTGATCGAAGGCGTGCGGCTGGTGCAGAAGCTCTTCGAGACCACGCTCGCCAAGCACGGGGTGGTGGGGTTCTCGGCGGTGGGCAAGCCTTTCGATCCCAGCGTGCACGAGGCGCTGATGCAGCAGGAGAGCGACCTGCCGTCGGGCACGGTGGTGTCGGAGATGGCCCGTGGCTACAAGCTGCACGACCGGCTGGTCCGGCCGGCTGCAGTGGTGGTGTCCCGGCCGCGCGCCGCGGGCAATCCACCCCAGGAAGGTGAAGGTGGCCAGGGCGGCGCTCCGCCTGCGCAGGCGTGAACGGGCATTTGAATTCTTACCGTGGGGCGAAAAGCCCAAGGTTTCGGATCGTTTGACCCGGAGGCGCACTTCTGGTGAGGTAGAATGGCGAGGGAGCGCGTCCTGCAATGCCCAAAGTGATCGGCATCGATCTCGGAACCACCAACTCCTGCGTCGCCGTCATGGAAGGCGGCGAGCCGGTGGTGATCCCCAATTCCGAGGGAAGCCGCACCACCCCGTCGATGGTGGGGTTCACCGAGGCCGGTGAGCGGCTGGTCGGGCAGATCGCCAAGCGGCAGGCCATCACCAACCCGGAGGCCACCGTCTTCGCGGTGAAGCGGCTCATCGGCCGCAAATTCGATTCCGACGAGGTCCGCAAGAGCATCTCGGTGTCGAGCTATCACATCATCGCGGCCGAGAACGGCGACGCCTGGGTCGAGCTGCGCGGCAAGAAGTTCAGCCCCGCCGAGATCTCGGCGATGATCCTGGCCAAGATGAAGCAGACCGCCGAGGACTATCTCGGCGAGCAGGTGACGGAGGCGGTGGTCACCGTCCCGGCCTACTTCAACGACTCGCAGCGGCAGGCCACCAAGGACGCCGGCCGCATCGCCGGCCTCAACGTGCTGCGCATCATCAACGAGCCGACCGCGGCCGCGCTCGCGTACGGCCTGGACAAGGCGCAGCAGGGCGGCGGCGCAAAGTCGGGCTCGGCCATGCGCACTTCGGGAGCGGAGAAGATCGCCGTCTACGACCTCGGGGGCGGCACTTTCGATATTTCCGTGCTGGAGCTGAACTCCGGCGTCTTCGAGGTGAAAGCTACCAACGGCGACACCTTCCTCGGCGGCGAGGACTTCGACCAGCGCATCGTCGACGCGCTCAACGACAAGTTCCAGAAGGCGACCAAGATCGACCTGCGCCGCGACCGCATGGCGCTGCAGCGCCTCAAGGAAGCCGCCGAGCGCGCCAAGCACGAGCTCTCGAGCGCTACCGAGACCGACGTCAACCTGCCCTTCATCGCCGCCGACTCGACCGGGCCCAAGCACCTGACCGAGACCATGACGCGCGCCCAGCTCGAGGAGATGGTGGGCGACCTGGTGCAGAAGACGGTCGACCCTTGCAAGACGGCGCTGAAGGACGCCGGCGTCACGCCCAAGGACATCGACCGCGTCATCCTGGTGGGCGGCATGACGCGCATGCCCAAGGTGCAGGAGACGGTGCAGAAGTTCTTCGGCAAGGAGCCGCACAAGGGCGTCAACCCCGACGAGGTGGTGGCCATCGGCGCGGCCATCCAGGGCGGCGTCTTGAAGGGCGAAGTGAAGGACGTGCTCCTGCTCGACGTCACGCCGCTGTCTCTGGGCGTGGAGACGGCGGGCGGCGTCTTCACCAAGATCATCGACAAGAACACCACCATCCCGGCGCGCAAGTCGCAGGTGTTCTCCACCGCGGTCGACAACCAGCCCATCGTCAACGTGCACGTGCTGCAGGGCGAGCGCGAGATGGCGGTAGACAACAAGACGCTGGCGCGCTTCGAGCTGGTGGGCATTCCGCCGGCGCCGCGCGGCGTGCCGCAGATCGAGGTGGCGTTCGACATCGACGCCAACGGCATCGTGCACGTGTCCGCCAAGGACCTGGGCACCGGCAAGCAGCAGTCCATCCGCATCGTGGCGTCGTCGGGACTGACCGAGCAGGAGATCCAGAAGATGATCGCCGAGGCCGACTCGCACAAGACGGCCGACAAGAAGAAGAAGGAGCTGGCCGACGTGAAGAACTCGGCCGACGGGCTCATCTACACCACCGAGAAGGCGCTGGAGGAGTACTCCACGCTGCTCCCGGCCAAGGACATGGCCGAGATCCGCGCGGACCTGGAAGCTTTGAAGGCCGTGGTGGGCAGCGAGGAGCTGCCCAAGATCAAGGCCGCGGTGCAGCGGCTGGAGGGCTCGGCCTACCGCATCGCCGACGCGCTCTACTCCTCGGGCGACGCGGGCGACAAGAAGGCCGCCGGCGAGAAGAAGGCCTAGCCTGGGACTCCCCGCCCGATCCGGCGCGGCGTGTTGACAGGAACTGCACAGGCCTTACGTTAGGACGCACCGGGGAAGCATGCGCCCGGCCGGTTGCTCCGAGGTCATGGTGTCCCAGAAGCGCGACTACTACGAAGTCCTCGGGGTCTCCCGGCAAGCAACTCCTCAGGAATTGAAGAGCGCCTTCCGCAAGCTCGCCATCCAGTTCCATCCCGACAAGAACGACGGCGACAAGGCGATGGAGGAGAAGTTCAAGGAGGCGAGCGAGGCCTACGAGGTGCTCTGCGACCCCGAGAAGCGCGCCCGCTACGACCGCTTCGGCCACCAGGCGCCCGGCGGCTTCGGGCCCAGCCCGTTCGAGGCGGGCTTCACCGGAAACATCAACGACATCTTCGGCGACATCTTCGGCGAGATCTTCGGCCAGCGCGCGCGCCGCGGCGGAGGCGGCAAGACGCGCGGCAGCGACCTCCGCTACAACCTGGAAGTGACCTTCACCGAGGCGGCCTTCGGGACCGAGGCCAAGGTGAAGATCCCGCGCCACAAGCAGTGCTCGGTGTGCCACGGCCTGGGCAGCAAGCCCGGCACCACCGCCAAGACCTGCCCCACCTGCCACGGCTCGGGAGAGCTGCGCATGACGCAGGGGTTCTTCCAGATCTCCCGCACCTGCGGCCACTGCCAGGGCAGCGGCAAGGTGATCACCGATCCCTGCACCACCTGCCGCGGCGCCGGCAAGGTCGAGTCGGAGAGTGTACTAACTGTAAAAGTCCCCCCGGGCGTCGACACCGGCACGCGGCTCAAGCTCACCGGCGAGGGCGAAAGCGGCGAGCGCGGCGGCCCGCCCGGCGACCTCTACGTGGTGGTGCACGTGCAGGAGCACCCCATCTTCGTCCGCGAGGACACCGAGGTCATCTGCGAGGTGCCCATCAGCTTCACGCAGGCGGCGCTGGGCGCGTCCATCGAGGTGCCCACCCTCGACGGCAAGGTGAAGATGAAGATCCCCTCCGGAACCCAGAGCGGCAAGGTCTTCCGGCTCAAGGGCAAGGGCATTCCGCACCTCAACGGCTACCAGCGCGGCGACCAGCACGTGCGCGTCACCGTCGAGGTGCCGGAGAAGCTCAACAAGAAGCAGCGCGAGCTGCTCGAGCAGTTCGCCGCGCTGGCGGGCGAGGACTCGAATCCGATGTCCAAGTCCTTCATCGCCAAGGTGCGCGAGCTGTTCGGCAACGAAGACGCCGACGAAGAAGCCACCGGCTGACCAGAAAACTGCCGCTCGGGCGCTCGTTCGCGTAACCTGCTCGGCGGGTTGCGCGTAGACGCCAATGGGACCGACGGACGAGGAATTGATGTCGGCCTACGTCGCGGGAGATGCCCGCGCGTTCGATCGGCTCTTTGCCCGGCTCGCGCCCAGGGTGCACGGGTTCTTCCTGCGCTCGTTCCGGGATTCGTCGGTGGCGGACGACTTGCTGCAGGTGACGTTCATGAAGGTCCATCGCGCGAGGGAGACTTTCGACAGCGGCCTCAAGGTCGCGCCCTGGCTGTTCGCGGTGGCGGCGCGGGTGCGGCTGGACGAGCTGCGGCGGCGCCTGCGGCTCCCCGAGGACGCCGACGAGGAGGCGCTGGCGCGCGCCGACGAGCAGGCCTCCCGCCGCGACGCCCCGCAGCCGTTGGGCAGCGACGTGCAGCGGGCGGTGCGGGCGGCGCTCGAGGAGCTGCCCGAGAGCCAGCGGACGGTGATCCATCTGCACCGGTATGAAGGAATGACGTTCGTCGAGATCGCTTCCATGCTGGGGACCACGCCGGGCGCGGTGAAGCTGCGCGCCTTTCGCGGATACGAGACGCTGCGCGAGCGGCTCAAGGAGCTGTTGTGAGCGACGCCTTCCGCGAGAGCGCGGCGGCGATGGCCCAGCTTCCCGAGGGCGACCCCGAGCGGGCCGCGTTCCTCGCGCACGCCCGCGGCTGCGCGGAGTGCATGCAGCTCTTTCGCGAGGGAGAGAAGCTCGGCCACTTGCTCGCGCGCGCGGAGCTCGAGGCCCCCTCGGCCGCGGCGCTGCAGCGGGCGCGGCGGGCGGTGCGCGGCGAGATGCGACCTTTGCGCGCGCTCCCTGCTCTGGCGGCGGTGGCGGCGTTCGTGGTCCCGGTCCTCTTCGCGCGGCACCTCGACGCCGAAGGCTGGGCGGCGGCGCTGCTGGTGACGGCCGCCGCGACTGCGCTGGCCGCGAGCGCGGGCGCTCTGAAGGCCGGCGGGCTGGTGGCGCTGGCCGCGAGCGCCGGCTTCGCCTTTGCGGCCGGCGGCGTGCCTGGGCTCCCGCGCGGAGGCACCGGTCTTTGGCCCAAGCTGGGGGCCGAGTGCTTCTTCATCGAGCTGATCGCCGCCGCAATGCCGCTCGCCGCGGCGGCGGTGCAATTCCGTCGCGATCCGCGCCCCGGCTCTCTGGCCACCGCCGCGGCCGCCGGCGCGCTGGCGGGCCAGGCGGCGCTCCACCTCGGCTGCGGCGCGCACGGCCAGGCGCCGCACCTCTGGATCTTCCACGTCAGCGGCGTGGCGCTGGCCGCGCTGGTCGGCTGGCTGCTCGAAGGCCGGCTGCAGCCCGCCCGCGCTCAGTAGACGGTCTGCCAGTCGAAGCCGGGGACCTGCGCCCAGCCGCGCACCCAATCATTGAAATGCGCGCCATTCTGAACCAGCTGGTCGTAATCGCACTTTGAATCGGAACCAGTATTGCCGTCTGCTTCCCGCTCGGCGTGGCAAGTCCACGAATGATAATAGACCCGATAGTCGGGCGAATCTTTTCCTATCGCAGTATCGAGCGCGAGCAGCATGCTTTGCGCGACCGCCGAGGCGCAGCTGCCGTCCTTGTCCGGCGTGGCGCCGAGAGCGCAGGCGAAGAAGTCGATCGTGCTATCCGCGTAATCGTCGGAGAATGCCTTGCGGACATGGGGAAAGGTGACGTGGTTGTAATGCATCCACAATCGGGTCGAATAGTCGGCCGTGCTATCGGAGGCGAGGACCGGGCAAGTATCCGCGACGATCGATCCGTCTCGAGAGAAATGGTAGGAGCCCCAGGTCCGGATGGCAGCGGGAAGGCCGGGAACGAAGGGCGTACTGAGCGGAGCTACCGCGTCGTTCAACTCGGACATGGCGGCGCGCGGCCAGGTGGCACGGACCTGCGAGAGATTGCAATCGGCGCCAGGGCCGCCGGCGCTGCTGCCCCAAAGCGAAACCTTGCCGGGGGCGGTGAACATCGAGGCGAGTTGGGCCAGGTCAAGCGTCACGTTCTCGTAACCATTGAAGTTGGGCTGGTATCCATCCACGGTTGAAAAGCTCGCTTGGGCGTTTCCGGCGTGGACATCGCCGGTGCAATAGGGAATGAGCACCATGTTCCATTCGACGGATCCGGTCGCGAGATCGTTGAATGCCGAGGTCGGGCCATTGAACGCGGCCTCCTCTCCGATGTCGCCCACCGAGTAGCCCTGGGCAAATTTGGCGATGCATTGGCCGTATGCCTGGCCGTCACATCCGTAGGAGCGGTCGTAGTGATCGGTGCTGATGAAGTTGCTGTTGCAACCGCTCCCTGTGTTCTGGCAAGCGCAACTCTCCGCCGTCCAGCAACCGCCGCCGGCCTGGAAGTAGAGGAGCAGCGGTCCGGAGAGGCCGACCTCGGGGAAGCAGACGTACTCGAATCCAGTCGGCGTCCCGTCCAGACAGGAGGTTCCGCCGACGGCGACCCAGTGCCAGACGCCGTCGCAGGTGGCGCCCGGCGCGCGCAGCGCCGCATTGCTCGAATGCTGCGTGCTCGAGGGCGCCATGCAGGCGAACGTCAAAGCAACCGTGATCGAGAAACCCTTGATGCGCTTCGAAGGAGCTTCCCCCATGACTGCCTCCTTCCCTTTTGCAAGGAGGCAAGCCACTTCGGACGGTCCGCCGTCAAGGGTGGCCGCGTCTAGTGCGAGAGGATGGGGAAGCGCGGGCGCGGCATGTGCGGCGGAGGCGCGCCGAGTTGCTGCGCGGGACCGTCCGCGCCGACGATGCCGCCGACGAGATCGTAGTCGCCGGCCTGCTCGATCTCCACGCGCACGATGTCGCCGGCGCGCGCCTGGCCGCGGTTGAGATAGACCTTGCCGTCGATCTCCGGCGCCTGCCCCTGCCAGCGGCCTTCGAGGAGCAGGTCGGTCTCGCCCGAGACCCCTTCGACCAGGACGTCGAGCGTCTTGCCCACCATCGCCTGCTGGTGCGCCTTGGAGATCTTGCGTTGTATACCAAGTAGCTTCTTCTGACGCGCGGCCTTGACCCGCTGCGGGAGCTGGCCGTCGAGGTCGTACGACGCGGTCCCCTCCTCGCGCGAGAACTGGAACACGCCCACCTTCTCGAAGCGCATCTCGGCAACAAACTCACAGAGTTCTTCGAACTCTGCTTCTGTCTCTCCCGGAAATCCGACGATGAAGCTGGTGCGGAAGGTGAGGTCCGGCACCCGCTCGCGGATCTTGCGTACCAGCTTCCGCACCCAGGCCGAGTCGCGGCCGCGCTTCATGCGCCGCAGCACCGGGTCGGCGATGTGCTGCAGCGGCATGTCGAGATAGCGGGCCAGGTTGGGCTGCGAGGCCAGCGCCTCGATGAGCGGCTCGGGAAAGTCGCGCGGATAGGCGTAGTGCAGCCGGATCCAGCGCGCCGGCACCTCGCGCAGCGCGTGCAAGAGATCGTGCAGCCGCGGCTTGCCTGGCAGATCGTGCCCGTAGGCGGTGAGGTCCTGCGCCACCAGGTTCAGCTCGACGGCGCCCGCGGCCGCCAGCCGCTGCGCCTCCTCGACGATGTCGTCGATGGGCCGGCTGCGCTGCAGCCCGCGCAGCGTAGGAATTATACAAAATGTACACTTGTTGTCGCAGCCCTCGGCAATCTTCACGTAGGCGGTGAAGGCCGGCATCGAGTTGCGGCGCGGCGTCTTGGAATCGGCGATGTAGTCGGGGTCGGGAATGACCGCGCGGTCGCGCTCGCCCTTCAAGATCTGCGCGATCTTCGGATAGGCGCTGGTGCCGACGAAGTAGTCGACCTCGGGCATCTCCTGCTGCAGCACGTCGGCGTAGCGCTGCGTGAGGCAGCCGGCCACCACCAGCGCCTTGCACTTGCCGGTCTCTTTCAGCCGCGCGTGCTCGAAAATGGCGTCGATGGACTCCTGCTTGGCCTCGCCGATGAAGGCGCAGGAGTTGATGAGGATGACTTCCGCCTCCTCGGCGTTTTCGACCACCTGGTAGCCCTCGTCGAGCAGGCTACCGAGCATGACCTCGCTGTCCACCCGGTTCTTGGGGCAGCCGAGCGACAACAGATATAGAGTCTTGCCCGAATCCATGGCGGCGCGGTCCATATAACAATGGCGACGCGAAGATCCATCATCCTCTTGGCATTGGTGCTCGGCTGCGGCGGCAAGGCGCAACCCGAATGGGCCGGGACCTGGAAGACCACGCCTGCTCCGCCCGGGTCGTACATCCAGATGTCGCTCTCGGGGAACGGCACGTCGATCTCCGGCAACGGCACGCAGTACCGCGAGGCGGGCACGCCCGTGAACTTCACCGTCTCGGGGAGCACGGCCGGGGTGGTCTTCACCTATCCCGACAACTCGACCTTGAGCTTCACTCTTGCGCAGCCCGACGCCGACCACCTCACGCTGTCGAACGCGACCCGGACCCTGAACTTCACGCGGCAGTAATCAGTCGCGGAAATTCTCGAACATCAGGTCGATCTTGAGCTCGTCCTGCTTGCCGCGGGCGATGGCCATGGCGGCTTGTAGGTCATCGCGGTTCTTGCCCGACACGCGCACGCTGTCGCCCTGGATCGAGCCCTGCACTTTGAGCTTGCTGTCCTTGATGGCCTTGACGATGGCTTTCGCTTTCTCGCTTTCGATTCCCTGAGCGAAAGAGATGAGCTGCGAGACGTACTTTCCGCTCTGCTCGACGGCGCCGTACTTCACGCCGCGCAGGGCCACGCCGCGCTTGGCCAGCTTCTCCATCAAGACGCTGCGCGCCGCCTCCAGCCGCTGCTCGGTCGTGCTGCGGATCTTGAGCCCCTTCTCGGGCGCGGCCACTTTCTCCAGCACCGTCTCGGTGCCCTTGAAGTCGTAGCGCTGGTCGACTTCCTTGCGAGCTTGCTGGAAGGCGTTGTCGACCTCCTGCTCGTTCACCTTGCTGACGATGTCGAAGCTGGGCATGTCACATCTCCAGGACGACCGGCAGAACCATCGGCCGCTTCTCTACACCTTTCTTCCACACCGAGCGCACCGCGCGGCGCAGCGCCTCCTCCACCATGCCGTGATCAGTGCGCTGCGCGGGAGCGAGCTCGGCCAGCGCATCGAGCGCCGCCTGCCGCGCCTGGGCCATGCGCGCATCGTCGAGGCCCGCCACGCCCTTGCCGAGCAGCTCCGGGCCGCGCACCACTTCCCCGCTCTTGTGATCGAGCACGCACAGGCAGACCAGCATCCCCGTCTCGGCGAGGAGCTGGCGATCGCGGAGCGCGACCTCGCCCACGTCGGCAAAGGCACCGCGCGCGTCGAGATAGCGCCGTCCGGCGCTCACCGCCCGCGGTACCGCGGCCGCGATCTCCTCCGGCCGCAGCTCGACCGCGTCGCC
>Ga0307479_10003502_pt1 | contig 14295 bp, 8 predicted proteins | sample atmos_gasesECM4C_FD_203743 | JGI IMG/M metagenome (GOLD analysis project Ga0307479, IMG submission 203743) | Hardwood forest soil microbial communities from Morgan-Monroe State Forest, Indiana, United States - atmos_gasesECM4C_515 | ecosystem: Environmental > Terrestrial > Soil > Temperate...
GGACTCTCCGGCTTTCTGGAAGAGGTCGAGGAGCTTCTCGAGCGAAGCGGGATTGTCGCGCACCTGTCCGATGACGGAGTGCAGGTTCTTTAGGACTTTGTCGGAATTCTCGGCCAGCAGCCGGTCCGAATGCTGGTCATAGACTTGAAGAGCGTTTTCGTACTGGCCGGCCTGCATGAGGGCGTCGGCGAAGGTGAAGATCGACGCCAGATCGTTGTGGACGGTTAGAAGTTTGCTGGCCAAAGTCCCGGCGTCGGAGAGGCGGCCAATCTTGAGGTACGCCTTGAGCAAATCGCGCAGGCCGTCGGGATTGGAATCGATGTCGGCGACTTTCTGCAGAGATTCGATGGCGGCTTCGGCATCGCCGGCTTCAAGCAGGTTGCGGCCCTGCATGAGCAGCGCGTAGCTGTTGCCGGGATCGAGCTTGAGCATGCGCTGCAGAACTTCTTCGGCGCCCTGGAGATTGCCCTTGGAACGCAAAGCTTCGGCGGCGGCAGAGAAAATCTGCCAGGCATCATTTTTCTTGCCGAGGCGGCCGTAGACTTCCGCCAGGCGGACGCGCATGGCGGTGTTTTCCGGATCCATTTCCAGAATTTTCTGGAAGATGCGGACGGCATTATCCAGTTCGCCGGACTTCAGGAATTCTTCCGCGACCTGCAGGTATTGCGCGCGTGCGTCGTTGAAAAGCCCTTGCTGGGTGTAGAGTTCGGCCAGTTTCAGCACGCTCTCAAGCGAGGGCTTGAGCTTGCTGATTTTCTTGTACATGGCGATGGCCTTGACCGTGAAGCCTTGCGTGGCATAGGCATCGCCGACAATCTTGAAGGATTCGGTGGCTTTGTCGGCTTCCCCGAGGCGGGAGTAGAGGTCGCCGATGGTGTTGATGACGGTAAGGTCCTTGGGATCGTGCTTGAGGACCTTTTCGTACTCCGCAATGGCGTTTTGCATCTTGCCCTGCTGGACATACTTCTCCGCAGCGCTGAGGACCTTTTGTTTGTTGAACCCGAAACCGAACGCCATAAGAGTACGAACTCCAGAGCCTGGTCTGACTGAGAAACTTGCGCAACCTTACTTCTGCATTTGCAACTTGAACGTGATGACGCTCCTGGGATGCGTTGTCCCGGGAAGGTCACGTGGCCAAACTCCTGTTTGGAGATGGCCGGTCGGACAAGGGCAATTGTACGGCTGGGAGGGGCGAATCGCATGGTTACCAAGGGTTACCGAAAGGGAGTGTACGAAAGGGTTACTTAGGGAATCAGGGGCGGGTCGGGTGGGGAAGCGCCGGTATTAAAGAGGATGGGGCGGTGGTCGAAGCGCGGCAGCGGGCGAGGACGCCCGCTGGACAGCCGGCGGGACGCCGGCGCTACAAAGGAGGTGGCGCTACTTGGCACGGCTAATGCAAATGGGTTATTTGGCGGGTGGTGGGCTTGCGTGTAGTCTTCCCATGCGAATGCGGATTCGGTATCCAGACTAAGGGGAATTGAGACTATGACTTGGATTCGGACTGTGCCGATGGCGGAGGCGGATGAGAAGCTGCGGCAGGCGGTGGAGGGGCAGAAGGGGATGTATCCCAAGGAGTATTTTGAGCCGGTGCATCCGGATGAGTCGGGCGGGTCGACGATAGTGGGGTCGCACACGCTGATTCCGGAGGCGCTGTATCACTCATTCGCCACGTTTGGGGCGCTGATGTCACCGGAGTTGCCGCTGAGCCGGAGGCAGCACGAAATAATTACCACGATGGTCTCAGTGACCAATCGGTGCGTGTATTGAATCGAGTCACACGCAGAGTTTCTGCGCAGGGTGACGCTGGATAAAGAGCTGGTGGAGGCGCTGGAGAAGGATTACACGACCGCTCCGATCACGCCGCAGGAGCGGGTGATGGTGGATTATGTGGTCAAGTTGACCAAGGACGCGACCCGGTGTTCGAAGAGCGATATTGAAAGGCTGCGGGCTGTGGGGTTTGATGATCGTGGGATCTTGCAGATTACTTTGATTGCGTCTTGGTTTAACTATATTAATCGGGTGGCGGATGCGTTGGGGGTGGGTAGGGAGTAACACCTGTCCGAGCCGGAAGCTGTTCATCACGGCTTTTCAATGATGTTCAGGGTCAGAGGCCGTTGAGGGAGCCGTCGTTGCCGCAGCGCGATCCGGCTGAAGTTCGATCCTTAGCCGCCGAACTTCACGCGGTTGCAGCATTCCGATCCCGAGCGGCGTCGACGTCTTATAGCCCTCCGCTTCTGCTTCGATCGCGCACGGCTTATCGGGAGGAACCAGGCTCTCGCGCACCGTCGACTCCGTGTACCACCACTGCCCCGGAACTGTGGACTTCACGGTAAACTTGAACTTCGGAATGAGCTGTTGCGTCGATGCATCGACCACCTCGACCAGCACTTTTGCTTCCGGCGCGACATCTATCGTGATTTCTGCGCAGGCTGTAGAAGGCAGAACGTTAACCTCAGGAAAGTGCCCGTATCTCTTCATCACAGAAAAGCTGTCATACCCCTTCTCTCGGTCATTGACGAACACCTGATATTTGCCCGGGTGCAGGCCTTTCATCTGGAACCTTCCCTCTTTGTCGGTGAGGGTTGAGAGCGGCGCCTTGGCATCAATAAAATTGTCCATCAGCAGAGGCTGAACTGTGATTCCGGCTATCGGTTTGCGCGTCGCGCCGACTACCGTTCCGCTCAGACATCCCAGGCCAACCGGTCGCAGGCTTATGGCCAACGCTCGCTCCTCGCCGGGCGACATGGGCGCGACCTTCAGAATCTCCGAACTCTCATACCCGATCGCTCCAACCTGTACTTCCACTGGCTTCAATGAAGGAACTAGCAGAGTATTTCCGTGAACGGAAACACCGTTCCATCCGTGCCGCCCGTACGTCTGGCGAAAATTCGCGTCCGGGTGCGGGATATCCTTGCCATCGGAATTATCCACGAGTTGAAGCCGTAATTTTGCTGCGCGGGGCACACGCCGGACGTTAACCGGAGCACATTCCGCGGAACCGGCCACTGGAACGTTAAGCCGCTTCGTGCTGTCGGTAAAGTCGAGACTATTGCTGTCGGGATACCCCAGGTCGTTGTTCTCGGTAACGAGGTCATAGTTGCCCGGGGGCAGCTCCACAAATCGAAACCCGCCATCTGCGTCCGTATCAATCGTGCGGTTCAACAATAGGTCCGAATTGTGAATCCTGACGTGCATCTGGCTTAGTGGAGAGCCCTCGTGATCAAGAACCACGCCCGCGATGCATCCGTCTCCGGCCATGGCAATGCCGCTGGCCATGACCAGGAACAACAGAGTCCGTTTCGCCCGCATAGTTGCCTCCGACCCACCATTGTACCCAGCTCCGCGCAAGGAAGGGTACAGTTCGAGAAACCGTACTGTTGTCCTCTTGCGGATTCAGCCCGTCCACTAAACTTGACTTAGCACGAAGGCAGGGGTCAACTCGACTGCATCAGCATGGTTGAATCTCTCACAGAATTATTTCTCGATAATTTCCATGCGCATCGGCACGGGTGTGCCTACCGCCAACGCCGCGGATATCGCACAGAATCGTTCACTTACGGCGAAGTACGGGCGATGGCCTTCGATCTTGCCCGCAACCTCCAAGCACGCAGCATCACGAAGGGCGAGCGGGTGATGCTCTGGGGCGAGAATTGCGCGGAGTGGGTTGCGACGTTTTTTGGATGCGCTTTGCGGGGGGTGGTTGTCGTTCCGATGGATGATGGGGCTTCCGCGGAGTTTGCGGCGCGGGTTGCGGGGCAGGTTGGGGCGAAGCTTTGGGTTTGTTCGCGGAAGCATGCGGCGGAGATTCCTGGCGCAGTTCCTGTGGTGATCTTTCAGGAAGTCAAAATCCCCACCCGCGCCGGCGAGACGCCAGCGCTGCGGTCGGCTTCGCAGGCCGTCGGGCGAGAGGACATCCTGCAGATCGTATTTACTTCGGGGACAACGGCTGATCCTAAGGGGGTGGTGATCACTCATGGGAATGTGTTGGCTAACGTTGCGCCGCTGGAGCGGGAGATTGGCGCGTATTTGAAGTATGAGCGCGTGGTGCATCCTGTGCGGTTTTTGAATTTGCTGCCGCTTAGCCATGTGTTCGGGCAATTTCTCGGGATGTTTCTGCCTCCGCTGCTGGGCGGGACGGTGATCTTTCAGGAGGAGTTGAAGCCTTCGGAGATTGTTAGCACGATCCGGCGAGAGCGCGTGTCGGTGCTGGTAAGTGTGCCGAGGGTTTTGCAGTCGCTGAAGCAGAAGATTGAGCGCGATCTCGAGGATGGCGGGAAGATCGAAGATTTTCGGCGGCGGTTCCGCACGTCGGAAGGGAAACACTTCCTGCGGCGGTGGTGGACTTTTCGCGATATCCGGCGGCAGCTTGGATGGAAGTTTCTAGCATTTATTTGTGGTGGTGCCGCGTTGGATAGCCAGACTGAACAGTTCTGGGACCGGCTGGGCTACGCGGCGATTCAGGGTTATGGGCTGACGGAGACGACATCGCTGATTAGCGTGAATCATCCGTTCAAGCTGGGGAAGGGATCGATTGGAAAAGTGCTGCCGGGGCGGGAGGTGAAGCTGGCGGAGAATGGCGAGATCCTGATTCGTGGCGGCGGAGTGGCGGCGGGATATTGGGATCGAGGGGGCGAGGTTACGGATGGTGGCGCGGTTACAGATAAAGACGGGTGGTATCGCACCGGCGATGTGGGCGCGCTGGATGAGGCCGGGAATCTTTATTTCAAAGGCCGGAAGAAAGATGTGATCGTGACGCCGGGCGGATTGAATATTTATCCGGAGGATCTGGAGGCGGCGCTGCGGCGGCAGCCGGAGGTGAAAGATTGCGTGGTTGTGGGGATTGAACGTGGAGGGAATGCGGAGCCTTGCGCGGTGGTAATTTTGCGGGCGGAGGCTGGTGGCGAGGATCGGGTCGCAGCAGTGGTGGAGCGGGCAAACCAGGAGTTAGCCGAATTTCAGCGTATGCGGATGTGGGTGCGGTGGCCGCAGGAAGATTTTCCGCGAACTAGCACGCAAAAGCCGCGGCGAAGTGTGATCGCGGAATTCGCGGCGCGGGAAATCCTGCAGGCTGGCGCGATCGAGGTTGCGGCTGCGGGCGAGAATCCGGTGATGGAATTGATCGGCCGGATTACGGGACGGAGTGTGGCCGGAGTGAATCGCGATACCGCTCTGGATTCCGGTCTGGGGCTCAGTTCGCTGGACCGCGTGGAGCTGATCAGCGCGCTCGAGGATCGATATCAGGTGGATCTGAGCGAAACGCGATTCAGCTCGGCGCGCACGGTGGGCGATGTGGAACGGATGTTGCGTGGCGAGTCGCGGTCGCGGGCGGAGTATCACTATCCGCGATGGGTGTTGCGCTGGCCGGTGACGTGGGTGCGATGGCTGGTGCGCTATTTGTTGAAGATGCCGGCGATGATGCTCCTGGGCTGGCCGCGGATCGAAGGGCGGGAAAATCTGCGAGGTGTCAATGGTCCGCTGCTGATCGTCTGCAATCATATTTCTGATGTGGACTTCGCGTTCGTACAGACAGCGTTGCCCGCCCGGATACGAAATTCCATGGCAATCGCGACCAGGGGCGAAGCCTTGGAGGCGTTGCACACGCCGGTTGCTGGAAGGAATTTCTTCGGGAGAATTTTCGATCGTGTGAAATGGGCGCTCGGAGTCTCCTTGCTGAATTTGTTTCCGCTGCCGCGCGAGGCTGGCTTCCGGCAGAGCTTCGCTTATGCCGGTGAGGCGGTCGACCGCGGGTACAGCGTGCTGGTATTTCCTGAAGGGCGTCATACCGTGGACGGAAAGATCAATCCGTTCCGCGCTGGGATTGGGTTGCTGGCGGTCAATCTCGGCATTCCGGTGCTGCCCATGAGAATCTCAGGATTGTTTGAAGTGAAGCAAGCGGGGCGGAAGTTTGCCCGCCCGGGGAAGATTCGTGTGCGGATTGGACAGCCGGTAAAGTTTGAAGCGGGGACAGACGCGGAGCAGATTGCGCGGGAATTGCAGAAGAAGGTGGAGGAATTGTAGACCCGGGGCTAAAACCCGAACCAATCCTATGGGTCTCTCGCGGCGCTGAAGCGCCGCTCTTCCACGGTGGTACGTGCTGCGGTTACAGCGGACGAATTCCAGTGTATGTTCCAGGTGAAAAGGGCACGGCTGAGAGCCATGCCTTTTTATCTTATGAGTTTCCGGCCCTTTGCGCGACAACTCTACCCTAGTTGATGGTTACCGCGACCGCAGCCGAAGGAATGCCGTTCGCGACAACCACCAGCGAACTGGCGCCGGTTTCGATGGTCGATGGAACATCGAACTTGGCGCTTACGAGCGTGCTCCCCGTGGCAACTCCCATGGTGCTGGGGTTGTGAGTGTTGGCGTAGAAAACGTGTCCCGTAGCATTGTTGGTGATGCGCACCAGCGGGAAATTGGTGGCATTTTGCGTATCGTCCCCGTAGGCGGCACCTTGCGAGAGGCCATTAAACTGCGTGCCGGCGATGATGTTGTTACGGATTCCATGAGTCAAAGTTGCGGATACATGCTTGATCGTTGGCGCCCAGGCGCTTTGGGCGCTGCCCGATGGCGTGTAGATCTCGACGTCCGAAGAAAAATCAGTGAAGAGGATCTGGCCGGTAGGAAGCACCAGCATGTGTCCGTAGTAGGAAGAATCTATGGAAGCATTAGGCGGGCCGGGAACGGAATTTAAGGCCGTGCCATCCCACTCAAAGAACTTGCAGCCGGTACCGAAGATGCCCGGGCTGGTGTCGAGCAGCACATTGCCATCGGGGAGCAGCGCTGCCGGAGCGTCGGCCATGTCGAGGCCGCTGCCGAACGAGGGAGCCGCTGCCCAAACGCCGGTGGCGGTATTGTAGGTGGCGTTGTTGGTGGTGGCGCCAGCGTAGAAGACGGTGCCATCGGGACGGAGCACGCCGGGCCCAAGCTCATGCGATCCGCCACCAGTGGAAGTTGTGTCGTCCAGCTTGACAATGGTGCTTCCACCAGTGGACCAGGTTCCGGTCGCGGTGTTGTAGATTTCCGAGTTGGTCAGGTCAGAGGTATTGTTAGCGTCGACGGTCAACACGTTTCCGTCGGGCAGCAGGGTCCAGCCTTCTTCGTCATTGATGTCAGCCTTGCCGGTGCCGGTGGTGGTCCAAGTCAAAGTTGAGGCACTGAGCAGAGCTTCCTGCGTGGTGCAGCAATTGGCTAGCATGAGAGTGCCGTTGGGCAGGATCACACTTTGGGCGTCGCCAATGGTTGTCCATCCGCTGGGCGGAGTCATGGAGAGCCAGGAGTTGGTCCTGGGGTTGAAAATCGCACCCTTCGTGGTCCATACCGGATTGCCCTTGTCGTATTCGCCACCTTCGATCAGGACACGCCCGTCGGGCAGCACCGCGGAGGCGAAATACAGCGGATCGTAGATGGTGAGAGCCGCGCGAGTGGTCCACTTACCGTTGATGTAGCTTCCGCTGTTATCGGGAGTGAGTTTGTACCAGTTGTTGGGGGTGGCAAACTTGGCGTCCTGTGCCATGACGGTGCCGTCCTGGAGGAGGAGAATCTGATTGATGCCCGCCCCATTCGGAGTTGCATTGGTTAGCTTTGTCCAAGTTCCTGCCGTAAACGCTTCCTGGGAGCTGGCTAGAGCCGACCATGCCATCAAGGTGAATAGCCCGACTGCAAGTGTGCGAAAAGCCTTCATTTAGATCCCCTCGTTATTTTGTTTAGTGAATCTGGGTCTGGTGCGGTGTTCCCAGAGTGCAACACCGCAGGGAGAAAGTTGCAGGACCGAGCTTCTGTCCTGCATTTCAGGGCCGCCGGATTATACCTCGGTTTACGTGGCGTGATCCATTTTGTGGTGAACAACTCACAAGTAATTTTGGACAGGAGGGAGAGAAGCGCGAAGTTTGCAAAATCTTGCATACCTAACCCTCGCGCGTCCTAACAAGGCACTCACTTTTGTCTCCTGGAATATCAAACGGAACCCTCGCCCGGAATGCCAGCGGTGACGCGGCGATACACCCGCCTATTCCTCATCCATCTGGGCTTCTTCCTTGTGGGAATCTGATTCTATTTTTATTTCGGGCAAGTTCGCTTCGCGGAGTGCGCGATTGAGCGCGGGCAAATCTGAAGTTCTGAACGCATCCCAACGCTTTATGACGTCGGTTGCGTCACGTTCAATGCCCGCGACCGCTGCAGATTGGGCGATCGTGGGTTCAGCGTCGGCCTGCCACACTTGACCATATAAGCCGGCGATTTGCGCGTTCACTCGCGACAGCGTGACTTCGGTGGAGGGTGGTGCGGTGAAACCGGTTGGCCCGCCTAGAATTGCGTTGAGCTTGTTCTGGAAAGCCTGAATCGACTCGCGTGTTGCGCCAGTGGCTTGCTGGCTGGTTTTTTGCAAAGGCTCTCGAATCGATCCCGCTTGCATTACGGCCTTGGAAGTCTGGCTCAGGAGCGATGCCAGATGCATCTCGAGTTGAAATTTCTTCTCGAGCGCAGCCACGGAAATATGGACGCGCGGGTCCATCTTCACGGTGAAGTTTGCCGTATAACTTTTGCCGTTGGCGGTGAGGCGCGCAGTGTAGGAACCCGGCAGAACCGTGGGACCGAGGGGGAAACGCGGTGTGTCTCCGGGGACGGCGGCGATGGGATAGTCGTGGCGTGGGGACTCGGGCGCGGGATAATGCAGATCCCAGACCCAGCGGTGCATGCCGGCCTCGGCGGACATAGCGCGGAAAGGCCGCAGCCAATAGAAAGGGATGAGTTGCTTTCTCAGTTCGTCTTCAGTGACCGGGGGCTTATCGGCGCTGGAGAATTTGCGAACCAGGTGGCCGCGGGCGTCGAGAATCTCGAGGATGACTGGAGCCGAAGCGGCGTGCGAGAGATAGTAGTCGACGATTGCGCCATCGGGTGGATTGGCGGCCATAGGCTCGTCGGGAGGAAGCGGCGTGTCGGTATACGTGTCGCGCTGCACGCGGTAGGCGGGCGCCGGGGTGAAGAGATGAGCGTCTGCGGCAGCGAGTGAATCAGCGGCTTCGCGTAGCGAGGCTATGTCATCGAGAATCCAGAACGAACGGCCATGCGTGGCGACGATCAGGTCGTTGTCGTGAATCCAGAGATCGCGCATGGAGGTGTGCGGCAGATTCAGTTGCAACGATTGCCAGTGATCGCCGTCATCGAAGGAAACCCAGACCGAATTCTCGGTGCCGGCAAAGAGCAGGCCTTTGCGCACGGGATCTTCGCGTACGGTGTCGACGGGACCGAAGTCGGGAAGGCCGGTGGTGATCAGCTTCCAGCTTTTGCCGCCATCGTGAGTGCGGTAAATGTAAGGACGCTCGTCGTCAATACGGAAGCGGCTCACGGAGGCGTAGGCGGAGTCATCGTCGAAATGCGAGACGCCGATCTGCGTGACCTTGCTCCAGGGCGTAAGTTCTTTGGGAGTGATGCCGTTCCACTTCTTGCCGCCGTCACGCGTCTGCCAGATCAAGCCGTCGTCGGTGCCGACCCAGAGAGTATTGATATTCTTGAATGACGGGGCGAGCGAGTAAATCACTCCGCGCTGCTTTTCGGCGCCTTTGGGAACGAGATTGCCGACGCTGGGGGGAACTCCGGGGTTCTCGCGGGTGAGATCGGAGCTGATGGTCTGCCAGGAATTTCCGCCATCGGTGGTTTTGAAGAGAACGTTACTGGCGAAATAGAGCGTGTGAGGGTCGAGGGGTGAGAACATGAGAGGCTCGGTGCGGTCGGTTCGGTATTTCGGACTGCGAAGCGGAATCGGAGTGACGTTTTGTACTTGCCCGGTAGAAAAGTGAAATCTCGAAACCTCGCTTCTGCCGCCGCCGTAGATCACGTCAGGGTCGAGGGGATCGGGTGCGACATAGCCGTATTCAATGACTCCGACGGGATGCCACTCGCGGTATGTAATAGCGCCGTCATTGCCGCGACTTGAGATGCAGACGGAGCCGCTCTCCTGCTGGCCCGCACAAACTAGATAAGGAAAACCATTCGTCACCGCGACGTGATAAAGCTGAGCTGTGGGTTGGTTGTACCAGGAACTCCAAGTCGCGCCGCCATTCACGGTTACGAGCGCACCCTGATCGCTGACGAGAAGAATGATGTTGGGGTCGTTGGGGTTGATCCAGAGGTTCTGGTAGTCATCGCCGCCCGGAGCGCCGCGAAATCCAGACCAAGTTTTGCCTCCGTCCACGGATTTCATGGTTACGGTACTGGCGCTATAGACGATGTCCGGGTTTTTCGGATCGACCCGGGGAATGGCGAGGTCGCCGCCGCCGATGCGGCCTGAGGGGCGAGGATCGTCCGTTGCTTTCGTCCAGTTTTCGCCGGCGTCGTCGGAGCGATAGAACGAGAGCGGGCCAGAAGCGGCAGCCACGGTGGCGTAGATGCGCCGGGGATCGGTGGGAGCGATAGCGACGTAGATTTGCGCGAGATCCTTGGGCAGGCCATTGGTGAGAGGATGCCAGGTGTTTCCGGCGTCGGTGGACTTGAACAATCCGCCGCCTGTCCCGTTGAATTCATTGTTGTCTTCCCATGGGCCTTCGCGCGCTTCCCACATGGAGGCGTAGATCACATCGGGATTGGAGGGATCGATCTCTACGTCGGAGGCTCCGGTGTTTTCGTCTTTGTAAATGGCCTTTTGCCAGGTCTGGCCGCCATCAGCGGAACGGAAGAGACCGCGCTCTTCATTGGGACCGTAAGGATGGCCGAGCACCGCCGCGAAGACTTTATTGGGATCACGAGGGTCGACGGCGAGTGCGGGAATTTGGAAGCCATCGCGCAGGCCGAGGTGAGTCCAGGTTTTTCCGGCGTCGGTGGATTTGTAAATTCCATTTCCCACCGAGAGGTCGGGGCGGTGCAATCCTTCACCGCTGCCGACATAAATGGTGTTGGGATTGGATGGAGCCACCGCGATGGCACCGATGGATTGCGTGGATTCGTGATCGAAGATCGGGTTCCAAGTTCGGCCGTAATCGTCTGACTTCCATACGCCACCGTTGACCTGACCCATGTAGAAGAGATTCGGCTGGCTGGGGACGCCGGCAGCGGCCCGCGTGCGGCCTCCGCGAAACGGACCGATCATGCGCCAGTGGAGGTCCTGATATGTGTTCTCGGGAATTTGTTGTGCAGCGATTGATCCGACTGACAGGAAAATCGAAAAGCAGACAAGCAGACAGACGACTACCTTGGGTATGGTCAATTGGCCCCCTCGAACGCGAAACGCCAAACCACAAAGAATAAACTAAAAGTGCAGTGATGGGGGTCGCGAAGCGGGTTCACAGCTGTGGCCCGATTGAAAAGCCAGACACGCAGCCGGGGACTGCTTTCGAGACACTAACCGATCTCCGCCAAAGTTTGGGCCAGGCCGTGCGTTTTGAGCGTTGGGGTTGCGCCTGACTGACTGGCGACCCAAGCCCCAATACGGTTCGCGGTGTCATTGATTTGCGCCAATGATTTCCCTCGGAGATATCCGTGAACCATGGCGGCAGTGAAGGCATCACCGGCGCCAACGGTATCGGCGACTTTCACACTGAATCCCGGATGTTCATTGCAGTCGTCATGCGATAACAACATGCTGCCGCCATTCCCTCGGGTGACGCAAACAAGTTTCAGATCATGCGAAGATAACAACTGCTTCGCTGAGTCCTTCTCGCTGCTTTTCCCCAGATCAAGCAAGTCTGCGATCCTTGGAAGTTCTTCGTGATTCAGTTTGGCTATGGTTGCGAGCTTCATTGAATCCGCAAGAATTGGCGCAGTGTAGAAGTTCTGCCGCAGGTTAACGTCGAAAATTCGGATTGCTTCGAGGCGAGTGGATTTTAGGAAACTGCAGATTGTCGAGCGGCTTTGAGGTGAACGCTGAGCCAGCGATCCGAAACAGACCGCGTCTGCTTTTTCGGCGAGCTGTCGCCAGGCCGGAGTCCACTCCAAAAAGTCCCAGGCAACCGGTGCCATGATGTCGAAGCGCGGCTGGCCTCCAGCGCCGACCTCGACCTTCACGGTTCCAGTCGGATAGATGGGATCGTACTGAACGAATTCGGCACTCACTCCAAGATGGATTAATCTTGCAAGCCCCTGGTCGCCGAGAGGGTCATGGCCTACTCGGCTGGCCGGGATTCCAACGTCGCCGAGCAAGTTGGTAGTGTAGGCAAAGTTGGCTGGGGCTCCGCCCAGTTGTTTACCGGAGGGCAGTAAATCCCACAGCAACTCTCCCAAGCCCACGATGGTGTGCTTTGGGGAGATCATTGGTTTGCGCCGTGCCCTGGTTGCTCCCAGGATTTGGAGCGTGATACAGCTTCGTTCCAGCGCTGCCGCAAGGCATCTGCTGCCGAGCGTGGCATGCGCGGTTCAAAGCGGCGTTCTTCTCGCGGCATGTCGGAAATTGCCTGAACGTCCTTCCAGAAGCTCACGCCCAGCCCCGCTAGAAATGCGGCGCCGAGCGCGGTGGTTTCGGTCATTGCGGGACGAATGATGGGCACGCCGAGAATATCCGCCTGAAATTGCATGAGCGCATCATTGGCAGATGCTCCACCGTCCACGCGCAGGTCTTTGAGCGGAGTATTCGTGTCCGCCTGGACCGCATCCATGAGATCGGCAACTTGATAGGCGATGCTTTCCAGAGCAGCGCGCGCGATGTGTCCCCCCGTGCTGCCGCGGGTCAGGCCAAAAATGGCGCCGCGCGCGTACGAATCCCAGTGTGGAGCGCCCAGACCGACGAAGGCGGGAACGAAATATACTCCTCCGTTATCGGAGACAGAACCTGCCAGAGCCTCCACATCTGACGACTTACGAATAGTGCCGAGGCCATCGCGCAACCACTGCACAACCGCTCCGCCCACGAACACGCTGCCCTCGAGTGCATAAGAAGTTGTATCGGCAATTCTCCAGGCTACGGTCGTGACCAGCCGCTTGGTCGATGCCACCGCACGAGTGCCTGTACTCTGTAGCATGAAGCAACCCGTTCCGTAGGTATTCTTGGTCAGGCCGGGGCTGGTGCATCTCTGCCCGAAGAGTGCGGCTTGCTGGTCGCCGGCGATCCCTGCAAGGGGAATTCCGTTGAGACCGGGAACAGCGCTCACTTCTGCGTAGATTTCACTGGAAGGCCGCACGTCCGGCAGCATCGACGCCGGAATTCGGAAAAGATCGAGAAGGTTGTCATCCCAGTGCCCGGAGTGAAGATTGAACAGCATGGTGCGTGAAGCGTTGCTGGCGTCGGTGATGTGAAGGCGGCCTCCAGTCAGCTTCCACAGCACCCAGGCGTCGACTGTGCCAAATGCGAGGCGGCCCGCTTCGGCCAACTGGCGAGCGTTTGGCATGTTGTCCAGAATCCATGAGATCTTGCTGGCGGAAAAGTATGCATCGATCAGCAAGCCGGTGCGCTGCTGAATCAGAGCTTCGTGTCCTTGCGCCTTGAGTTGCTCGCAAAACGGAGCCGTGCGACGGTCCTGCCACACGATGGCGTTGTAGATGGGCTTGCCGGTGACGCGGTCCCAGACGATGGTGGTTTCGCGCTGGTTGGTAATGCCGATGGCGGCAACATCGGTGGGCTGAGCGTTGGCCTTGAGCAAGGCCTCGAGAGCCACGGAGACTTGCGAAGTCCAGATTTCTTCCGGGTCATGCTCGACCCAGCCCGGCTCGGGGAATATCTGTTTGAACTCTCGTTGGCCTACGGACCGAACCGCCCCATGTTCGTCAAACAATAGGGCGCGGGAACTGGTTGTGCCCTGATCGAGAGCGAGAATGTAAGGCAATGAGCCTCCTCTTTTAGTTGATGTGCGCGCCGAAGACTAGGGCCGCATCGGAGCCTGCAACGCACGCAAAAATCGTCGGATGCCAAAATCGTAGACCGCTCCTCCAATGAGTCCGCCTAACAGGGGCCCCGCCACGGGCACCCACCAGACGTGCGGACTGTCGGTCAGGCCATTGTTTCTGAATCCGGCAACTGCAGTGAAGAGACGCGGGCCAAAATCGCGCGCGGGATTGATCGCATATCCGTGCATGCCGCCGAAGCTCATGCCGATCGCAACGACAACCGAGCCGATCATGGCGGGCGCGAGATTGGCGCCCGGCGCTACATTCAGTTCGTCAGTGATCGCCAACACCATGAGCAGCAAAAGAGCTGTGCCGGTAACCTGATCCAGAAACCCTGCCTGGGGCAGTTCTGGAAACGCGGGAAAGGTTGTAAACACGCCAGCTGTTTTTTCGAGTTCGGGATCGAACCGGTGGAACGCCGGCAGATAGTTCTGGTAGGCCAGGGCGGCGGCAAGAAATGCGCCTGCCGTTTGCGCGAGGGAATAAGGC
>Ga0307479_10003503_pt1 | contig 14294 bp, 10 predicted proteins | sample atmos_gasesECM4C_FD_203743 | JGI IMG/M metagenome (GOLD analysis project Ga0307479, IMG submission 203743) | Hardwood forest soil microbial communities from Morgan-Monroe State Forest, Indiana, United States - atmos_gasesECM4C_515 | ecosystem: Environmental > Terrestrial > Soil > Temperate...
TATTGACCGCAGCACCACGTTCAGCAAGCTCATCGGTGATCTTTTCTGCGGAGCGCAGAATTACACATCTCTCAAAAGGCGCCTTTGGTCGCAATTCGCCACTTCGCTGGCAGAAGTGCTCGACAGCATCTTCCGTCCGGTCAAATCCAGTCCGCGCCCCAGCCCCGAAGATGCCTGATTCCCGGCCAGCGGCGCCCGAAAATCGAACGTTAGGGCGCACTTAAGCGAAGCCACTTAATCGCGAACCAGAGTTGAAAGACAGAGTTTAGGTTTAGAACGCGGTGCGGCGTACGGCGGGCTTGCGCGTCGGCGGAGGAATCAAGCTGGCCATTTTCCGTATCATGGCGAGGACGAGGCGCTTATCGCCATCCGATAAGCTGGTGCTGTATCGTTTGATCTCCGACAGGAATCGAATCTCGTCCTCGGAGAGCTCGCCCAGCATTTTCTGCGTGTCACGATCATGCGCTGTTTCTGTCCCTGGGAAAAAATCGGCCAAACTGATCTCCATGGCTTCCGCTATTTTTGCCAGGGTTTCGAGCGACGGCACGGTGTGCCCGTTTTCAACCCGCGAGAGGTAACAACGGAGGAGTCCTGTGCGGCGTTCAATATCGCCTTGCGATAATCCTCGCTGGCCCCGATAACTTCGGATAACCTCACCGATATTGACTTTGGGCTTCTCCTTGGGCATCCAATCTCTTCCTTAAACGTCAGGCGTCTTAGAAACGTGCGGTATCTTAAGCACGCCAACACCGGACGCGCAAGAGGATTTTAGACAGCGGTGCGCATGAGTACACGGGATTCCGGCGTCTGGAGCAGAATGGGACACAGCCTAGCTTGGACAGGAAACTCAGAGCCTCACTACGGGACGCACGAATCCGCCTTCTAATCAGAAAGAATGGAGGAGCTTGTGGGCAAAACGCGGGTAGATTGCGCCGAAACTCTAGAACCTCGCGTCTTCGGATCCGAATTCGGCGCCGAATCAGCGCAGCTCGATCGCGGAAATCCAGTCTGCCCGCCTGCCTGTTGACACTTCGCGCTCTGATTTTGTGCGGCCAAGGTCCGCTGCGAGAGAGGCTTGCGCGCGTTTACGTGGTTTACGAGGGCTGTGCGCAATCCGCCGTTATCCCTGTCGACGGATTTCGATCCAGTGTTTGTGCGGGGCTTTTGATCATCATCGTTCGAGGGTATGCCTCCGTCGGCAGATGCAGCGGCGAAGTTAATAGAAAGGATTTCGTTGATATCGTAAAGGCGAATCTTTCCGTTCACCTCAAATTGCACCGCGCGCTCCGTGCCGCCCAAGTATTTGCCCTGCACGAAATTGCCGTTCTTTAATTGCAAGCTGTCAGCTCGTAGCCCCGGGACGAGAACTAAAGAAATTCCCATCACCACGATCAAAATTGCTCCGATATGCCGCATGGCGTCCTCCTGGCTTCTCTGAGGTAAGCCCTTCGTGGCCGCGACGGCCCTTACGAAGTCCCCTTGGCTGGAGTTTTCAGGATACACCACCACCGGCCTGAGAGGCCCTATTTTGTTGGGGATACAGCGAAGATAGTACGCGAGGTTTTGGCATACCTGAGGCCGTTCGGCTCCCGCTCAATTGCTTTTGTGAGCGGGAGCCAAACGCAAATTTCAACACGAAGCTACTGTGGCCCGACTTCCAAAAGTACAAACGTGTTTGGAATGGCTTGTGGACGTGGGCGGGGATTGTCCGGTGTTGGTTGTCCTGCCGCTTTGAAATCCGCCGTTTCGGTGAAGACATGATGTGTCTTGGGATCTAGCGCCATGGTGCGGGCGCCAAATTGCGTGTTGACGTTGCCTATGATGGTGTATTTATCCGCTGAATCTTGATGAATCACCGTCAGCAATCCCTCCCGGCAGGTTGCAAAAATCAGTCCCGTATTCGGATCGAAGCCATTGCCGTCGGGGTCGCCACCGATTGCCGGCGTCGCCACTATCTTGTTCGTGTCCGCGTTGAATACTGCGATCATCTTGCTGCAAGCTGCAAAGAAGCGATGGTTTTTGGTGTCTGCGGCAAGAGCCGAGGGCCCATCGCACGGCGCCAGAGGCCAAGTCCCCTTCACCGCCAGAGTTTTCGTATCAAACGCCATAATCGAGCTTTTATCTTCCAGGTTAACGTACATGTTGCCCCGTCCATCCAGCGCCGGCTCCTCCGGCCTTCCGCCCAGAGCCACCGTCCCCACAACTTTGTCGGTAGTGGCATCGATGACGGTGGAGTTATTGCTGCGGCCGTTCATTGTGAAGACGCGCTTGGTTACGGGATCGTAAATAATCGAGTCCGGATTGTCGCCCGTCGTTTTGATCTCGGTCATCGGCTTCAGCGTCTTTAGGTCATAGACGGTCACGGTGCCCGCTCCGCCGTTGCTCGTGTAGCCCTTGCCCAGATCGGTCGCAAGGGCCGTGCCGTGGATGCCTTTCGTATTCGGCAGATCGCCCACTACTTTGCCGCTGGTCTCATCGACAACCATCATGTGATCGCCGCGCGCAATGTAGACGCGCTTTGCATCGGGATCCACCCGCAGATAATCCCATCCGCCGTCGCCTCCAACCGGGATTCTGCGGATTACTTTGTAATTGTTCTGAGCAGATGCTGTGCCCGTGAACACAAAGACTAACGAAGAAGAAAGAATGCAGGCCCAACACAACATTCCTAAGAAACCTCGACGCAACATATACTCCTCCTCACTTGAATTGCTGGAATGAGCCCCGATACACCATTTACGGAACTCTCTTTCCGATCATTTCCCGCACACTGAATAGAGACTTCGTCCCTCACCTCTACGCCTCGGCCACGGAGTGGCCCTTCCGAGTCATGAAGAACTCCATCGCCGGGGTAATGACGAGCGACAGGACCATCGAAATCAGAATGCCTCCAATAACTGCGATGGCCAAAGGTTGAAGCATCTGCGAACCCGCGCCGATCGCCAGCGACAACGGTAACATGCCAGCCACGGCGGCCATTGCTGTCATCACAATGGGGCGAAGCCGGCGCCGTCCGGCCTGTACCATGGCCTCCTCGGGAGAGAAGCCCACCGAACGGAATTTCTGATTCGCATCTAGTAATAAGATACCGTTCTTCGCCACGATACCGATCACCATGATCAGTCCCATAAACGAAGACACATTGAATGTCGTCCTCGTGATCAACAGGGCGAAGAAAACGCCAGAGGTAGAGAGCACTGCCGACGACAAAATCGCCAGCGGTGCCGAAAACGCCCGGAACTCCAGCAGCAGCACGACAAAAACGAGCACCAGGGCCAGCAGCAGTACCGTTTCCAACTCGCGGAACGATTTCTGCTGCTCCTTAAAGGTGCCCGCGTATTCCACTCGTATCGGCAGTTTCAGGTCGTTTACCGCTTTCTGCACCGCGCTAACGCCGGTCCCTAGATCGATTCCTTCCAGTCGCGCCGCCACCACCACGTCTCGCTGCAAGTTATCGCGAATGACTTCGATCTGCCCCGGAAGTTCAGTGATATCCGCCACTGCGCTCAGAGTCGCGGTACCCCCATTTGAATTCACCAGCAGCGTATTTTTCATGGATTCCAGCGAAGAGCGGCTCTGTTTGGGGTAACGCACCCGCACTATGTACGGCCGATCGTTAATTACCACGGGAGTGCTTGCCGGTTCCCCGTCGATGATCGCGGAGGTCACGATAGAAAGTTGGTCGGTCGTGAATCCTGCCTTCGCCGCTCGTACGGGATCTACCGTGAAAACCACGGCTGGACCGCTCGCGGTACTGTCTATGCCGTTGTCCACGTCGACGATGGGTTTTTTATTGTTGATATAAACACCTTCGAGGGTATCCGCCACGCGTGGCGCCCATTGCTTTAACGCTTCCACATCGTCGGAGTAGACCCTGATCATCACCGGCTTCGGGTCCCCGGTCAAATCGCCAATCATGTCCTCCAATACCTGGTGGAAATCGACGTCCACGGCGGGCTCAGCTGCCGTAACTTTCCCCCGCACGTCCGCGATGATTTCGTCGACAGTGCGGCTGCGCTGATCCTTGAGCTTGACCGAGATGTCGCCCGTGTTCGCTTCAGTGACCGCCGCGAGGCCAAGCTGCAAGCCGGTGCGCCGCGAAGTGCTCTCCACTTCCGGCAGCGTTCGCACGATTTGCTCCATGTGGGAAACCATACGGCTAGTCTCCTGGAGCGAACTGCCCGGGGGCGTCACATAATCGATAATGAAGCCACCCTCGTCCATGTGTGGAAGCAAATCGCTGCCCAGTGCCTTGTAGCTGAAGTACGAGATGACGATCAAAATTGCGCACAACCCTCCTAAAACAAAGGGATGCGCAAACGCCCGGCGCAGCCAACGCTCATAGAATTGGATAATGCGCTCGAACCAGCCTCCTCTCAGAGAGGCTTCCTCCGCCGCCATCATGCGCTTGATCTGTTCTATCTCAGCGGAGTCGGCGCCGGCCGGTTCCATGCCCGGAGCGGCACCCCGCGGCCTGTCGGCGACACTACCAAATTCCTCCGGGCCTCCGTTCGTTCCATTCGTTCCGTTTGTCTCGGGTACTTTGCCATGCTTGCCCCTGCGGATCAGAAAAGTTGCCAAATTCGTCGTCCAGCAAAGTGCTAGGACCAGCGACGTCAATAGAGAAACGCTCATGGCGATGGCCAGAGCGCGAAAGAACGTTCCCGTCACACCCGTTATGCTGATCAGCGGCAAGAAAACCACAATCGGAGTCAGCGTCGAACCAATCAGAGGAATCGTGAGTTCTTTCAGCGCGCTCGAGGTGGCTTGCAGTGGACCTTCACCGCCGTCGCGGTGGAGGACGATGTTCTCCACGACCACGATCGCGTCATCGATCACCAATCCGCCAGCGGCGGCCAGCCCGCCTAACGTCATCATGTTGAAGCTCTGGCCCATGATCTTCATCACGATGAAGGTGACCATGATCGTTACCGGCACAACCAGGCCGGTCATAATGGCCGTGCCCCAGTCGCGCAGGAAGAGCCAGATGATCAGCCCGGACAGGAACAGCCCGATGATGATCGCGTCGCGCACGCTGCCGATGGACCCCTTGACGATATTGGACTGGTCGTAAAAGACCCGCAGGTCCACACCCGACGGCAGACTGGGCGTTATATTCTGAATCTCTTGGTGAACTTCGTTGGCGACTTGCACCGTGTTGCTGGTGGGTTGCCGGTTGATGCTCACCAGAATAGCCGGTTTGCCATTCGCTGTGACTACGGTATACGCCGGCGCCGACGAAGGCGATACCTCGCCGATATCCTTTATTCGTACCGGGGCGTCGCCGGCGGTCTTGATCACGATATCGCCGATTTGATCGGGACTCTGCGCTTGTGCCGTCACGAGGCCCAGGAAAAGTTGATGGTTGCGGGTGAGCAAGCCAGGAGAATCAATCAAATTCGTATGATTCACCGCATCGAGAATGTCCTGCAGCGCCACATGGGCCCGCAACATTCGCGCCGGGTCGGGGACGATCTGAAATTCCGGTTGCTGCCCGCCCTGGATCAGAACGCTCGCCACTCCGTCCAACCGGTTTAGGCGGGGCTTGAGTTGATACGTAGCCATTTCCCAGAGTTGGGTCTGCGGAATTTTGTCCGATGTGATGCTGTAGCCCAGAATCGGAAAGCTCGCAAAATCCAGCCGATGCGCGTCGATCTGGGCCGTTGAAGGCAGCGTGGTCTGGACACGCGAAATCGCAGACTGCACTTGCTGAAGCGTCAAGACCATGTCAACGTCCCAGCTAAAGTCCAGATCGATTTCCGCCGAACCGCGGCTCGTGATCGAGCGCACGTTTTGGAGACCGGGCACGCTGTTGACCGCCTCTTCAATAGGCCGCGTAATCGTCACTTCCATTTGATTGATGGGCATGACGCCGTTGTCCACTCCCACGATGATCCGCGGAAAGTTCGTGGTGGGAAACACAGCGATGGGAAGCGTAAATGCCTCGTAGATTCCAATCGCCGCCAGCGTGAGAATCATGAAGATGATCGATTTGGAATGGCGCGAAAACCAATAGTGGTTCGGATCATCTATCGGGGTAATACGCCCCGGAGGGGGCAAACTCACCGTCTTGATTGTTGTCGTTGTCGTCTTATTTTCCATGGAGTACCGTCGAGCTGTCGGTTAATTCTTAGCCTCTAGAAACCAGGCGGCCGCCATGCGGCTCACTGATCCTCGTCGTCCTCTTCTGGAATATTCGGCGGAGCCTGAACCTGTATGTTCGTTTTTGCCAGGATCGGATCGTCTTCTTGCGAAAGCGCAAAAGCGCCCACCGTCACTACCCGTTCTCCGCCTTGCAAACCCTCTGTGACCTGTACGTCGCCGGCATCTCGAATTCCGACTTTCACCTTCTTCTTACGCGGCTTGTTATCGGTATCCAGAATAATTACCGAGGTCGTTCCATCCGAACCAGTCAAAAGGGCTTCGGCGGGAATCACGATGGCGTGCTGGACTGCCTGGGCTACCATTTGTACTTGCACGTTGCTTCCCGGCTTCAAACGCTCGCCGGGATTGGGACTCTGCACCCACACCTCTACCGTCGTGCTGCTGGGATCGAGCGCCGGACTTACCAGGCTAACCTTGCCTTTGAGTGCGCCCGGCTGTCCTGGCACGGAGATCGTAGCGGCGTCGCCCACCTTCAGCTGCGAGGCCTCCTGCTGATCGATGTGGGCGCGAGCCACAATTTGCGACAAGTTCATTACCGTAATAATAGGCCCCGAATTCGAAGCCATTTCTCCGGCGTACAGAGGCCGGTCCGTCACCACCCCATCTATGGGGCTCACGATTTTGGAGTAATTCAAGCCGACGTCTACCTCGGCTGTCTTGGCCCTCGCCGCCGTTAGTTGCCCTTCAGCAACTTTAAGATCGAGCTGCTTCTGCGACGCTTCATATGCATTCCGCGCCTGAATCAATGCCACGTTGGCGTCGTCGACGTCTTTAGCGGAGACTGCTCCCTGTTTATAAAGTTCCTGCCGCGCGTTATACAGTTTCTGTGCCGCGTCCAACGTCTCCTTAGAGAGCGTGAGATCCTGTTTAGCCTTCTGGACTGCTTGCTCATAGCCCGCCTCGGCCTGGGTATACGCTCCTTCGTTCTCCTGTTTCTGAGCGAGCAAGTCCGAATTCTCGAGTTCCGCCAGCAATTGGCCCGCGTGCACCTTGCTGCCCTTCTCGACATAGAACTTCTTAACCGGCGCGGTGATCTTCGGCACGATCGCCGACTGTTCCAGCGGATAGAGCGTCGCTTCGGCGCTCACTCTCCGCTCGATTGTCTGATTCTCCGCGGCGCCCACCTGCACGGTAACCGTCGGCGCCGCTTCCACTTCTGTGCCTTTGGAGCAGCCGGATGCCACAAAACCCAGCACCACTAACGCGCCGAGCAGGATGCCAATCGTCCAGCCACAACCACCACCAAGAACCGCTTTCTTATCCGCGTTCATATTCCTGTCTCTTTACCTTTTCTAGAAATTTCCCGTGAACGTTTGCAAATTCGCCAGCGCGTTCCGATAACGCACCTGCGCATCGTCGTAAGCATTGCGCGTCGTGATCAGTGTCGTTTGCGCGTCGACAACTTCTAACGAGGTCGACGATCCGCCCTGGTACCGCAACGTAACCAGGCGCAAACTTTCCCCCGCGAGGTCCGCGGTCTGCCGGAGTTTATCAACCTCCTCGCGCGCTACAAGGGCTTCATTATATGCTGCATAGAGCTCCGCGAGTATACGCCGCTGGGTCTGGCTCAGCGAGACTTGGGCCTGCTCCTGTTTGAAGTCGGCTTGGCGCAGCTTACTTCGCAACGTTCCCCAATCCCAAAGCGGAACAGTCAAAGAAGCCGTAATGAAATAGCCCAGGGTCGGAGTCGCCCCAGCCTCTGGAATGGCTGTGTATATGCAATGCGTCGCTACACAATTCGCTTCAAGACCCCAGACTGGATCAAGTGATATCGCTGGCAGAAATGCGTTTTTCGCACTCCTGACGTCTAGATTCGATTGCCGGAGAGTTTCCGTCGCCACGCGGATGTCAGGATTCACCCTCCCGGCCATCTCTTGCGCCTCCCCGAGTGTCGGCAAGGGCCGCGGCGTACCAAGGTCATCTACCGCTGTGAAATTTTCGTCGAGAGTTGGAAAGATCAGTACGGAGAGATCCAGCCGCGCATTTTCCATTCCTAGATTAGCTTCCGTGAACGCCGCCTCTTGCTGCTGAGCCTGAATTTGCGCCTTGATTACGTCGCTATGAGCCGCCTGCCCCGCCCGCTCCGTGGCCTCTGCTAACTGGAGAAAGCGCTGTGCCTGTGCCAACGCTTCTTGCGCCGTTGCATACTTCCGCTGCGCGACCACCAGCGCGTAGAAACTCTTCGTAACCGTGACCGTCAGCCCACGGCGGGCTATCTCTGCCTTGGCAGTCGCGATCGCCTCGGCGGCCTGAGACCGCTTGTAATCGGTCCCTATCAGTACGTTCGCAGTGAGATCCTGATGCACGGTAGCCCACTCCCGGTAGACATGAACGCCATCCTGGGTGACAAATCTTCCATTGGGAGTCTTTCCGTTCCCCTGCACACCCAGATACTCGCTTCTAAAACCGAATTGCGGTAAGCGCGCATTCCTTGCTTGCAGGCGGTCTTGCTGTGCCACCCTTTGGTCGGAGAGAGCCGCCAAGAATTCGGCATTATTCTTCTGCGCCCTTTGCAGCGCATCCGCCAGGGTAATGGTGGCTGGCGGACCAGTTTCCCCCGCCGGTTTCGGCGGGTATACGAGCTGTACCGGTGCCTCGGGAGTGGTCTGAGGGGCCGCAGTCTGTGCATTGCCAAACGATGTCCCCACGCAAATCAGAAGGAACGCCAGAAAAAAATGGAGGCCCGGACGAGGATGAGCGTTGCGGCTCGCTTCTATAGAATTCGTCTCGGCAACCAAAAAACTCTCACGCGGAGCAATCACGTCGCCCTTCCTCCCATTCCCACAATTTGTGCCACGAATTCTCCCACCTCTCGCGGATTCTGTCTCGTTCTACATGAACGCAACATGAATTCTCGCTCGAATCCGAGCCTCTGCAGGCCACATAGCCCAAACTATTCTAGATTAAACGAACCTTAAGACGTATAATCCGCCCCCTCGTACAAGACGCCCCGTCCGGCACAGGGACCGAACGGGGCGTCATTTACCGGGGTCTCAATGCAGCGGACTTTTGCATGAGCGACGTTAAGCGGAGCTTAACCCAGAATGAAATCGACTTTAATCTCAACGGGATTTGGAATTTAACTAGACGTACTGGCATGTCCGATCGATAACTCAACTCTCATCTCGGTCCCATTACCATTGCGATTTATCGCCTGAATTTGCCCGCCATAGGCCGTCACCATCGCCTTGCAAATCGCCAACCCCAGGCCAAATCCTCCCGTAGAACGAGAGCGCGACGGATCGCCGCGATAGAATCGCTGAAAAACGTGGGGCAGCTGTTCCTCGGGAATGCCCGGACCCGAATCCTGCACGGAAACGCACGCGGTGCTCCCGCCGTTCCCTTCCACGTGAATCGCTACTTTCGATCCCACAGGGCTGTACTGCAGTGCGTTCTCCAGCAGGTTCACCCAGATCACTTCCAGGTCCTCGGGATCGGCCTGTAAATGAACCTCTTGCGGAGCAATGAGTTCAATTTGGATATTGCGCGCCTCGGCTAGGGCCTGGATTCGCGAAATTGCCGCCTCACAAGTGGAAGTGACTTCGGTAACACCCAACTTGCGATTCATCCCGTTCTCAGCCCATTGCTCGATCCGGGCCAATCGCAACAGGCGACCGAGAAGATCCTCCAGCCTCCCGCAATCTTCCAGCATGCTTTCCAGGCCCGCCCGATATTCGTGCTCCGGACGTGGCCGTTGCAGCAGTGTTTGCAAGGTCGATTTGACGATCGCCACGGAGGTCTTCAGCTCATGAGCAGCATCGCTGGTGAAATCGCGTTGCTGCCGGAAGGACTCCCGCAGCCGTTCAAGCACAGTTTCAATCGCGCTCGTCAGGGGAGTCAGTTCTTTCGCCATGGACGCCTCGGCGGGCGGCCGGAACTCCCAGTTGAGCACGGATATGGCTCCCGCTTGGCCGGCCAGCTCCCGAAGTGGCTCGAGCCCTCGACGCACACCCCAGGCGGCCACTACGCTGACGATCAAAAGCAAAAGCACACTGACGCCCGCGACAGAGACACCCAGTTCCATCAACTGCTCGTGAAAGCCCACCCGCGACGCCGCGTAAATCACGGTAACTCGTTGCGGCACGCTGATATTTTCTTCGCGATCGAGCACCGGCACCTGCCGCAAAACAACAGCCCGATAAGGAATGCCGTTCAGGACAAAATTGAAGAAGGCGCCGCCTGGTTCCAGTTCCACAGGAAGCGGTCCGGCGGATCGCGCCAAAAGACTGCCGTCGCTCCTCCGAATCTCGAACAGATCGGGGTGTCTCCGGCTGGACGACGGGGGAATCAGCGCAGGATCGAAAAGAAGATCGGGAACCTGCGTGTCGGTGTAGCGCACCGCAGCGAGAGTGTTAGCCGCCCAGCCATTCAGCGTGGCGTCGAAACCGCGGCTCAACTCCCGTCGCGCATATAGCACGGCAACCGTCGTGAGCGCGGCGGTCAGGACAAGCTGGCAGATAATCACCCTGGCGATGATACGGCCTGCCAGCGAGAAAGGTCTGGCCGCAACTTTCGCTTCGCGCAGCAGCGTGGCGAACCATCCCCGCGCCATTCTTTCCTTGGCTTCCGCACCACTTACCGCCGATTCACTTTGGGACCAGCTTCCCGATGCCACTGAACTCTTCCTCCTGAGTTGCCCCGATCTTCCTGAATGGCAGGCTTTTAACGATCAGGCCGCAACACATAACCATGCCCGCGCACCGTATGAATCAGTTTTACGGGATGATTGCTATCGATCTTGCGCCGTAGTCCCGAAATGTAAACTTCAATTACGTTGCTGAATTTCTCCCAATTGTAATCGTAGAGATGCTCCAGCAGTTCGCTCTTGGAAATGACCGCGCGCGGCCGGTGCGCCAGATACTCCAGAACACGATATTCCATCGGGACGAGCGCAATCTCTTTCTGCCCGCGTCGCACGGTCCGCTCAATCGTGTTCAATTGAAGGTCCGCCACGGAAAGCACGGGTGACCTTTGCCCTTTCCCGCGTCGCACCAAAGCTTTGGCTCGCGCCAGAAATTCGCCCAAATCAAAAGGCTTGGAAACATAGTCGTCAGCGCCCGCGTTGAGCAGACGCACCACATTATCCTTCTCGTCCCGGGCGGTCAAAACCAAAACAGGCGTGGCATGGCCTTTTTTGCGGTATTGCGTGAGCAAACTCTGCCCGTCGAGTTTGGGTAACATAAGATCGAGAACCATCAGGTCGTAAGCGCTGGATTCAGCCAGATACAAACCCTCTTCGCCGTCGCTGGCTATATCCACGGCGTAGCCGGCACTCTCTCGCAGCGCCCGCGCTACGTTCTCCGCCAGTCGTTTTTCGTCCTCGACCACCAGTACTCGCAAATTGGCTCCTAAAAACTCGCGTCTAATTCCGCACTACTCATCAAAACCACGACCCTGGATACTTCACCGAACAGCCGTATGGCCGGCTCGTCGGCGTACTCACCGCCTTGCCTGCCGTAGCCTCCGCGAGGGCCTGAGAAACATAATTCTTCGCCCGCCCGACATCCGCGCGATCGGTTGTGGGCTTATCGTCGATCGCCCCATCATAAACGAGCGTTCCTTGTGGACTGATTACAAAAATTTGCGGCGTTGTTTTCGCGTCATAGAGGTGCCCCAAAGTTCCCGTTGGATCCAGAAGCACCGCTGTCGGCGCGGCATTGATCTGCTTGAGCCAGGAATTTTCATCCGCTGCCGTTACATATCCCTGCTTGCCGGGCGCGGAGGAAATCACTGTCAGCCAGATTATTCCCTTTTGGGTCCACTCCCGCTGCAGGCTCTGCATATTCCCGCTGTTGTAATGTTTCTGTGTGTAAGGGCAGCCGCGGTTGCTCCATTCCAGAACTACAAACTTCCCTGCGTAATCGGAAAGCTTCTCAACCTTGCCATTTGTGTCGGCAACAGAAAAATCGGGGGCGCGTTCGCCCACACGAGCAGCGCGCGCCATAGGCAACGCGCAGAACACAGCCGCAGCCACAATCATGCACGAAGTCGCCGATCGTTTCATCCTCGCACCTCCCAAACGGCTTCGAAGCTCAATTGTGAACCTCTGGAGATAAACGCTCGATTACTTCTTTCCCGTTACCGGCCCCGTTACCTGCGCTGCCACTTCATACGCTCGGCCCGGACTCAGAACTACTACGCCTTTTAGCACGGCGATCGGCTTCAAGAGCTGATCCGATTTCTTTACCTTGAGCTGCACTCCTCGAGCTGTCGCCGTCACACCCTGAGGGGCGGCATTATCAACCTGATCTTCTTCCAGTGGGAAAAAGCCAGCCTTACTCTCGCTCGTTCCGGTATCGAGCGAAAGCTGGAAGAAGCCGCCATTATCGCTCACCTGCGCCTTCCATCCGGCCGGCAGTGGTTTCGGCGAATTCTCAAAGGTGCTTCGGAAGAATTCTCGATCCGCTGCAAAACTGCTCGCATTGGCCGGAGGAATCGCCAAGCTTGCCTGAGCTTTCGCCGGTATGCACACTTCGCGGCAGATCAGATAACGGATATCTGCGGATAGCATCACCGGCTTGCCGGATTTGTAGTCAGCCGGAACTTGCATCGGCACGGGAAGCAGCACACGGCCCTCATAGCCGTAATCGATCACGGTACCGGTCCCCAGCCGAACTGGCGTCGGCCAGCGAATCTCTTTGGCCTGAAAGCCAGGAGGAAGTTGCCATTGAATTTTCGGCCGCTCTCCGGAATCGCCCGGATTCACCCAATAAATGTGCCAACCCTTCTCGAGGTCAAATAAGACGCCCACCCAGGCAGTTTGTCCCGGCTGCAGCGAGTTATTCTCGGCAATGAGGCTCACCTTCGCGTGAGCCGCGGTGAACGACTGGGCCGCGGCCATCCCACCGAAAGTGAAACCGAATAGCAGAGCGACTAAGGGAATTGAGAAACGCCGCGAATGCAAAAGCATGTCGATGATCCTTCCGGTAACGCTACAATCCGCCAGACGCCGTCCGACTCGTCTGAGAATTCTCCGTCAGCAGTCGCTGCACCAGAGCCCGCACTTCGCCCTTCAGCCGCATATACTCCTGGCCGGTGGCTTGGCTCGCAAATCCCGCGTGCACGCTCCGCACGCGGCCGTCACGCCCGAGAAAAATGCTGGTGGGGTACGCCCCAAAGTTTACCAGTTGCGGAATTTTCTTTTCGATATCATCCGGAGTTCCCGCCAGCAACATCGGATACGGTATCCCGAAGCGCCTGATGAAAGTCTGCACGCGTGGCCACGCCAACGCCGGATCTGCATCCGCTTCAAACATCAAGCCGACGATTTCAAGTCCTTGGGGGTGAAATTCCTTGTACAGATCAACCAGAAATGACGCCTCGTCCTGGCAATTCGGGCACCAACTTCCCCCGATGGCCAAAAGAACCACCTTGCCCTTGAATTGCGGATCAGTGTTAGAAACGATTTTCCCGTCGAGGCCCGGAAAACTGAATCGCAAAGGAACCGTTGGATCTTTCACGCTGGTGTAGCGCGTAGGATCGGGCGGGTCGGGAACGCCTTTAGCCCTGGCCTCGCTCTTGCGCACGGCTATGTAGTTGGCACCCCGATTCAAAGAAATCGTAAGCGTCCGGTCCGCATTTAGTTTGGCCTCGAAGAGGAGCGGACCTTGCCCGGCGAAGTGGCTTAGAACGAGCCTGCCGTTTTGCCAGCGGCCAATCAGAAATCCGGTATCGCCGTCGACCCGTAGAATCGAACCCGAAACTTCGGCTCCCGACTGGCGCAGGAACAGATTCCAAGTCTGATTGTCGCTGGCAGTTTTTACTTCCTGGGCTACGCGCCGCATCTCCCAACTGCCTGAAATCGCCGGAGCAGACGAAGCGTCAGCCGGAGAAGGCACAAAACGGCGCGCTCGGATAAGCAATGGCTGCCCATTAGATCGCTTGAACCGATAAGTCCCGGCGAACTGATCGTCCAAAAATGTAACTTCGAGCGTGGTTTCGAGAATGTCATATTCCAGTATCAGATGCCCACCGGAAAGGCTGCCTGAACTCGATGCGATTTTCCGGTCGCCTTCGAAGAAAAACCCTTGCACTTGACTGCCGTTCTCGGCGATCTCAAAGCGGAACGGAATTTCGAGTTGATTCGCTACAATCTTCGCGTCCCACAGACCGGCAATGTTCGAGGCGGA
>Ga0307479_10003504_pt1 | contig 14294 bp, 8 predicted proteins | sample atmos_gasesECM4C_FD_203743 | JGI IMG/M metagenome (GOLD analysis project Ga0307479, IMG submission 203743) | Hardwood forest soil microbial communities from Morgan-Monroe State Forest, Indiana, United States - atmos_gasesECM4C_515 | ecosystem: Environmental > Terrestrial > Soil > Temperate...
GAAGATCGAGTCCGGCACGGTGGTGGTGGAGGTGGGCGAGGTGCGCTTCAAGGAGCTCACCGACTACGTCGAGCGCACCTTCCGCCACGTCGCGGCCGCCAAGGGGCTGGCGTTCGAGATCGAGCTCGACGCGCGCCTGCCGCGCGCCTTCGTCACCGACGCGAAGCGCCTGCAGCAGGTGATCAAAAACATGCTGTCCAACGCCTTCAAGTTCACCGAGGACGGGCGCGTGGTGCTGACCATCGAGCGCGTCGCGGAGGGCTGGAACCCCGACCACGAGATCTTGAACCGCGCGCGCTCGGTGCTGGCGATCTCGGTCACCGACACCGGCATCGGCATCCCGACCGACAAGCAGCAGATCGTCTTCGAGGCGTTCCAGCAGGCCGACGGCTCGACCAGCCGCAAGTACGGCGGCACCGGCCTGGGGCTCGCCATCAGCCGCGAGATCGCGCGCCTGCTGGGCGGCGAGATCCGGCTGCAGAGCGCGCCGGGAGAAGGGAGCAAGTTCACCCTCTACCTGCCGCAGACCTATGCGGCGCCGAAGGCGGCGGCCGCGGCGGCGGCCTCGCCGTCCCAGGCGCTGGCACAGGCCGAGGCGCAGGCGCAGGCCGCGAGCGAGGCGGCCGAGCGCGAGGACCGAGTGGCGCGCGCGGCGCACGAGGGCGAGCTCCTCGTCCTGGACGCCGAGCGCCTCGCCTTGGACGCCGAGCGCCTCGCCCGCGAGGAGGCGCGGCTGGCGCGCGAGGAGGCACGGCACGTCGAGCTGCTGGCCACCGGCGGCGAGAGCGTGCTCGGCATCGCCGACGACCGCGAGAACCTGCAGCCGGGCGACCGCGCGGTGCTGATCGTCGACAACGACGAGAACTTCGCCCGCTTCCTGCTCGACCTGGCGCGCGAGCAGGGGTGGAAGGGGCTCGTCGCCACCCGCGGCGCCGACGCCGTGGCGCTCGCCCGCGAGCGGCGGCCCGACGCCATCACCCTGGACATCTCGCTGCCCGACATCAGCGGCTGGCGGGTGTTCGAGCGCCTGCGCTCCGACGTCGCGACGCGGCACATCCCGGTCTACGTCATCACCACCGAGGAGGACAGCGGCAAGGGCGTGCGCATGGGGGCGATCGGGCTGCTCAACAAGCCGATCAACTCGCGCGACGAGCTCGAGGCCGCCTTCGCCTCGATCCGCGACGCCGTCGACCGGCCGGAGAAGGACCTGCTGGTGGTCGGCGGCCGCGGCGCCCTGCAGCCGGCGTTGCTCGACCTGTTGCGCATCGGCGCGGCGCAGGTGCACGTCGCCGAGCCCGGCGAGGCCATGCTGCTGCAGCGGCTCGACGAGCGGGCCTTCGCCTGCGTGGTGCTGGTGCCCGACGGCAGCGAGCCGCGCGAGGCGGCGCAGCTCGAGGAGCTGCTCAGGCAGTGCGCCGACCGCGGGCTGCCGGCGCTGCTCTACACGCCGCGCGGCGTGCCCAAGCGGATCGAGCGGCTGCTCAAGAAGGTCGGGCACCTGCCGGTGCTGCGCCACGTGCAGTCGCCGGAGCGCCTGGTGGACCAGGCCGCCATGCTGCTGCACCGGCCGGTCGCCGAGCTCGGCGACGCGCACCGGCGGATGGTCGAGGACCTCTACCAGACGCCGGCGCTGCTGACCGGGCGCAAGGTACTGATCGTCGACGACGACATCCGCAACATCTTCGCGCTGACCAGCGTGCTGGAGCGCTACGACATGGAGGTGCTGTCGGCGGAGACCGGCAGGGACGCCATCGCCAAGCTCGAGCAAACGCCGGGCATCGACATCGTGCTGATGGACATCATGATGCCCGACATGGACGGCTACGAGACCATCCGTGCCATCCGCCGCGCGGCGCGCTTCCGCGACCTGCCGATCGTGGCGGTCACCGCCAAGGCGATGAAGGGCGACCGCGAGAAGACGCTGGAAGCGGGAGCGTGGGACTACCTGGCCAAGCCGGTCGACACCGAGAACATGCTGTCGGTGCTGCGCGGCTGGCTGTACCGATAGGGCGCCGGCGGCCGCCGGCTGGCGCGGGTGGCGCGCCGGGCGGCCTCTGCCGGTGGGCGCCGGCGGTCCGGCGCCGGCGCTCGGCGGCGGCCGAGGCAGCCGAGGGGGACGATGCTGGAAGGCTATAATCGCGGGCGGAGGTCGATGGGCGACACGCCGGCCAACCGCGGCGACCAGGTCAACATCCTGGTCGTGGACGACAACGCCGAGAACCGGTTGTCGCTGTCGACCATCCTGTCCGAGCCCGGGCAGAACGTGGTCACCGCCGCCTCCGGCCGCGACGCGCTGCGCCGGCTGCTCGAGCAGGAGTTCGCGGTCATCCTGCTCGACGTCAAGATGCCGGTGATGGACGGCTTCGAGACGGCGGCGCTGGTGCGCCAGCGCAAGAGTTCCGAGCGCACGCCGATCATCTTCATCACCGCCTTCAGCGACGAGACGCACGTCTCGCGCGGCTACCTGCTGGGCGCGGTCGACTACATCGTCTCGCCGGTGGTGCCGGAGGTGCTGCGGTCGAAGGTGGCGGTGTTCGTCGACCTGTTCCGCAAGACCGAGCAGATCCGCCACCAGGCGACGTCGCTACGGCGCCGCGCCGACCAGCTCTACCACCTGACCGAGGCTTCGCTCGCCATCAACTCCGCCGACTCGCTCGACGAGATCTTGGAGATCGTCACCGAGACGGCGCGCGACCTGCTGGCGCCGCGCTGTGCCCTGACCGTCACCAACCTCGAGCAGGCGCATCGCGCGGCGCGCCCGGGCGCCTTCTTCGGCGGCGACCCGGACGAGCTGGGCGACTGCGACCAGCAGCTGTTCATGGCGCAGGCGGCGGCGGTGACGGCGGCACTCGGCGACCAGCAGCGGGCGGTGCTGCTGACGGCGGGGGAGGTGGCGACCGATCCGCGGTGGGAGGTGCTGAGAGACGCGCCAGGGGACGCGCCCGCGGCCGCGACCGGCGGCGGGAGCGGGTCCGCGCCGGCGGCTGCCGGCAGGGCCGGCGAGAGCGGCGAGCCGGGCGCCGGCGCCGCGGCGGCCGCGGCTGGCGCGGCTGCCGCGGACAGCCTCGGCGCCGATCGCGGGAAAGGCAGGCGAACCACGCGGAAAGCTGCCGGGAAGGTCGCCCGGGGGACCGCGGCGCCCGCGCGGCGCGGGTGCGGGGCGGCCAGCTCGGGGTGGCTCGCGGCGCCGCTCACCGGCCGCGATGGGCGCAGCTTCGGGTGGGTGCACCTGTGCGGGCGGGCGCGCGTCGAGAGCGGCGAGTTCGCCGACGAGGACAGAACCATCCTCACGCAGCTGGCGCAGGTCGCGTCGATCGCCATCGAGAACACCTTGTCCTCGGAGGCGCGCGAGGCCAACCGCCTGAAAGACGAGTTCCTGACCACCCTCTCGCACGAGCTGCGCACGCCGCTCACCGCGATCCTTGGCTGGACGCGGGTGCTGCGCACCAGCCCGCTCGAGGCCGAGCGCTTCCAGCACGGCCTCGAGGTGATCGAGCGCAACGTCACGGCGCAGGCGAAGCTCATCGAGGATCTGCTGGACGTGTCGCGCATCATCGCCGACAAGCTGCGCGTCAGCCTGCGGCCGATCCCCCTGCTGCCGGCGATCGAGGCGGCGGTGGAGGCGATGCGTCCGGCCGCCGAGGCCAAGGGGGTGGCGCTGCGGCTGCTGATCGGCCCGGAGGTGGACCCGCGGGAGGCGATCGCCGGCGACGCCGACCGGCTGCAGCAGGTGGGCTTGAACCTGATCTCCAACGCCGTCAAGTTCACGCCTCCCGGCGGCCACGTCGAGGTCGCGGTCAGCCGCCAGCCGGAGGGCTTCAAGGTGCGCGTCACCGACACCGGCAAGGGGATCAGCGCGCAGTTCCTGCGCCACGTCTTCGACCGCTTCCGGCAGGACGACAGCAGCAGCACCCGCGCCCACCGCGGCCTGGGAATCGGGCTCGCCATCGTGCAGCACATCGTCGAGCTGCACGGCGGCAAGGTGGCGGCCGAGAGCCCGGGACTCAACCGCGGCGCGACCTTCACCGTCACCCTGCCGCTGCTGCCGGCGGCGGTCGACGCGGGGATCGAGGACCGGGCGGCGCCGGCGCTGGCGGCGCCGGTCGAGCTGGCGGCACTGCCGGCGCTGCCGGCGCTGGCGGCGGACACTGCGGCCCTGCCCACACCGACGATCGCCGAGGCGATGGCCGGCGCGGAGCTCGGGCAGCTGCGGCTGCTGGTGGTCGACGACGAGCCGGACACGCTCGAGATTCTGAGCGAGATCCTGCGCGCGGCAGGGGCGAAGGTGGCGACCGCCGCCTCTCTGGCCGAGGCGCTGGCGCTGGTCGAGACCCTGCAGCCCGACCTCCTGATCAGCGACATCGCCATGCCGGGGGGCGACGGTTACGCGCTGATCCGCCAGCTCCGGCGGCGCTCCCCGGAGCGCGGCGGGCGGGTGCCGGCGATCGCGGTGAGCGCGCACGCGCGCGGCGAGGACCGGCGGCGCGCCCTGGCCGCCGGCTTCGAGCGCTACGTCACCAAGCCAGTCGAGCCCGGCGATCTGATCGCCGTGGTGCGCGACGTCGCCGCCCGCGGCCGTGCCGCGACCGAGGCGGCAGAGGCGGCGAAGGCCGCGGCAGCCGCGGCGGTCGCGGCGGCCGCGGCGGAGGAGCATGCCCGGGCGGCGGAGCTCGCGGTTGGCGCCGCGCCGGCGGTGGACGGCGCGGTGGCTGACGGCCGCGGCCAGGCGGCGGACCGGGCGCAGGGCGCGGCAGAGCCCGCGATGGCGCCGTTCGCCCATGGCGGCAACGGCGGCCGCCTGGCGCTCGACGGCGGCGCCTGCCGGATCCTGCTGGTCGAGGACGACGCCGACACCCGCGAGGCGCTGAAGACACTGCTCGAGCTCAACGGCCACCAGGTCGAGGTGGCCGCCGACGGCGGCGAGGCGGTGGCGCACGTCATCGCGCACCGGCCGGACGTGGCGCTGGTCGACATCGGGCTGCCGGAGATCGACGGCAACGAGGTGGCCCGCCGCATCCGCGCGCAGCTGGGTGCCGGCGGCATCTTCCTGGTCGCGCTGACCGGCTACGGTGGCGAGGCCGACGAGGAGCTGGCGCGCGCCGCGGGCTTCGACGCCCACTTCACCAAGCCGGTCGAGGTGGCCCGCCTCAACCGCCTGCTCCGCGCCACCAACCGCGCCGGCCAGTGAGGGCCGTCGGGCGGGGGCCAGCGAGGGCCGTCGTCGGCCCGGGCGCTACCCCTGACTGTCTTCCCCGACCCGCAGAGTGCCAGCCTCGAATTGGCTGCGGACCTCCTTGATGGTGAGGCCGGTCACGGCCTGGTAATGCGGCTGGTCCGGAAAGGACACCCATTTGCCTCCCCACTCGAGACCAGGAAGCAGGGGATCGGCCGCCTGAGCATAGAGGGGGGAATCCCCCAGGTACCGGCCGTTGTCGAAGATGCCGATATCCCAGGCGAGTCCGAAGTTGTGGTTGCTCTGACCAGCGCGAGAGCGGGTCACCACGGGACCAGGATTCCCGTTTCTCCCCTGCCGATAGAGGGCGTCTTGCTCCGCATAGGTCCGGGTACCCGAGATGATCCGCAGACTCAGCCCAGCCGCGAGCTTCGCCGTGAGGAACTGGCGGGCAAGCCGCTGGACGTTGGGCAGCAGCGTCCGCAGACAGCGCTCACTGCGCCCGTCGAACTCTCCCAATTCTGTACGGATCGTTGCGAACAGGGCATCCGAGGCCTTACTGGCCGCCTCGGTTCCCGGCCCCCAAAGACCATCGAGCTTGCCTGCATAGAGTCCCGCGCAGGCGAGGAGACGCTGCTGGAAGAGCACATCCGTCGAAGTGAGTGGCTTGCTCATGCGGTTTTCCTCTTGGGGGACGGGTACTGGTGTGCCTTACTCTCGCTCGGCAAGTCTACCAACACCGGGATGCCCGCCGGTCAGCTGGCGCGCAGCAGGAGGACGGGCACGTCGACGTTGTGCTGGACGCGGTTGGCGGTGACGCCGAGGAAGAGATCGGCGAGGAAACGGTGGCCGTGGGTGCTCATCGCCACCAGGTCGCAGCCCTTCTCACGCACCCAGCGGACGATCTCCTTGGCGGGGTCGCCGTAGGCGAGCTCGGCCTGCGCCGGGACGCCGGCGGCCGCGAACTCGGCGCGCACGCTCTCGAGGTAGGCGGTGTCGTCGCGGATCTCCGGGCTCACCGCGTCGGAGCCGAAGGTGCGCGCCGCCCAGCCGGTCGCCACGTGCAGCAGCACGACGCTGCCGCCGGTGAGCCTGGCCAGCTGCTTGACGTGCTCGATGATGGCGCGGTCCGTCCTCGTGGTGTCGAGCGTGACCAGGATGGACTGGTACATGGTGTCTTTCTCCTGACTCCCACATCCCAGCTCAGCCGCCGGCGATGACGTGCCAGGCGGCCCTGGCCGAGTCGGGCAGGCCGACGACGTCCATGGTGGCGATCAGCGCCGCGCTGGCCCAGCCGGCGGCGCAGAGCAGCCAGCCGGCCTTCCAGCTCCCCATGCGCCGCCGGGAGCCGGCGAAGCAGAGCAGCGGCACCATGGCAAACGGCAGCTGCAAGGCCAGCACCACCTGGCTCAACGTCAGCAGGTCGGTGACGCTGCTGTCGCCGCGCAGGCCAATCACCAGCACCGCCGGCAGGATGGCCAGCGAGCGCGTGATCAGCCGGCGGACCCAGGGCGTCAGGCGCCAGCGCATGAAGCCCTCCATCACCACCTGCCCGGCAAGCGTGCCGGTGATCGTGCTGCTCTGGCCGCTCGCCAGCAGGGCGATGGCGAACAGCAGGCTGGCAACCGGCGTGCCGAGGAGCGGCGCCAGAGTCAGGTAGGCGATGCGGATCCAGTCGCTGTCGGGCCGGAACGCCACCACCTGGCCGCCGGGCACCTGCACCGCGCTCTTGCCGAAGAACACCGTCGCCGCGAGCACCAGGATGGCCGCGTTGACGAAGAACGCCACGGTCAGCGCCGCCGCCGAATCGATGGCGTTGAAGCGGATCGCCATGCGCACGGCGGCCGGGTCCTGCTGCAGCTTGCGGCTCTGCACCAGTGCCGAGTGCAGGTAGAGGTTGTGGGGCATCACCGTCGCCCCGATGATGCCGATGGCCACGTACATCATACCCGCCTGGCGGAAGCCCGGCGTCAGCAGGGCGCGGCCCATCTCGAGGAACTCGGGCCGGGTGGCGGGCAGGACGAAGATCTCGACGAAGTAGCAGACGCCGATGGTCGCCACCAGCACCAGCACGACGGCCTCGATGGTCCGCATGCCGAACCCTTGCAGCGCCAGGAGCAGCAGCACGTCGAGGGCGGTCAAGATGACCGCCCAGAGCAGCGGGAGGTGGAACAGCAGGTTGAGCGCCACGGCGCTGCCCAGCACCTCGGCCAGGTCACAGGCGCCGATCGCCACCTCGCACAGCAGCCAGTTGGGCCAGCGGGTCCAGCGCGGCAGCCAGTCGCGGCAGCACTGCGCCAGGTCCTTGCCGGTGACAACGCCCAGGCGCGCGGCGATGACCTGCATGACGATGGCCATGGCGCTCGCCAGGGCGACCACCCACAGCAGGCCGTACTTGAACTGCGCGCCGCCCTGCAGGTCGGTGCCCCAGTTGCCGGGGTCCATGTAGCCGACGCTGACCAGCAGCGCCGGTCCGACGAAGGCGCGCCAGTGGCGCCAGAACCCCTCCTCCGGGCGGGGCACCGCCACCGTCGAGTGCATCCCTTCGAGGGAGCGGAGGCCGCCCGGAGGGGGCGCGGGAGCATCGGGTTTCTGGCTGATCATGGCTGTCGCGGCTCGCGGGCGCCCGCGGCTCTTCGAGTCTTCAAAATATTAAATCATATGGGCCAAAATGACACAAGACCCGCGGTGGGGCGCGGCCCTGTTCTGCTTGTGCAGGCTTCGTTGGCGGCGGCGATGGGGTTCTCGACGCCGAGGCCGTGATCTACGGCAACCGCAACGCGGGGCCGGCGACCTGCGTAGACGGAGGTAAGTAGGTCTAAGGGTAGCAATCCGCTTACGCCAAGGGAATGGGCTCGCTCCACAGGAAAAAGGCAGATTCTAAAGGCAAAACGCGCATGTACCAGGCTTTGATCCGCAACTTGATTTGCGATCAGTACTGGTACATGGTATTATAGTAGTCGAGAGGGTCCCTCGAAGCTCTAACGTGGCGTCGTTGCCACATATAGAGCATGGAACGCCCATCACTCGTCAGGAGGATGTATGGCTATGTTGCGTTCTAGAAGAGGCCAAAACTGGAAAACTCGCCTTCGGGCGCCGCTTCTGCTCTGCGCCGCCCTCCTCGTTGCACTCGTGGCCCTGGGCAACGTCAGCGCGCCCACCCACGGCACTCTACGCCTCGTATGGCAGGAAGACTTGCCGCCCTACCCGAGCGGCCCGGCGATGGATGTCCGTTGGGCGAGCGATCAGACCGTCTACCTCGCGTGGATCAAAGAGGGTGTGACCGAGACGGCCTTGGATGGCAAGTACACGCGGCTGCGTACCATGATCGCCGACCCCGTGCGCTTCATGCGCGACTTCGAGATCCTCGCGACCTCCAAGGAGTTCGTGGTCGCTTCCGCCCGCTTCCGCACGTTCATCTTCCGGCCGGCGCCGAGCCAGCCCGGTGGCGTGGTCACCATCACGAAGACCACGATCGGCATTGCCCAAGACCTCGACCTTTCGGGCAACCGGCTCCTCCTCCTCGGCAATCCGCAGTGGAGCTCCGCGCCCGCACCGTCCATCGCCTGGGTAGGCCCCGTCTCCGGGCACCCTGAGAAGGATCTGAAGCCTCTGCCGCTCTACGACTCGGCCGGGTCGAAGTCGCCCGGCCTCGTGAACTGCTCCGAGCTCTTGGTTGGCGGCGCGCGGTTCCTCCCGGACGGCTCCGTCCTCGTGGTACCCGGCTTCCAGCCCGGCGCCCATCTCTTCAGCCCCGAGGGGCGCCTCCTGCGCACCTGGGACACGACGGCCCTGGGGCTCGACGCCCTGGATTGCGCCCATTTGAGCGCCGCAGAGCACCAGCTCTTCGGCCGCTCCCCGCGGGCGCGCTTCGACTACCTCAATCAGCACCGGGTCTTGGATGGGATCCTGCCCTTGAAGGAAGGACCCGGCCTCCTCATCCGCTCCGTCAAAGACGGCAAGGTAGCCTGGGATCTCAAGGTGCTGCAGTCCGGCGAGAGAGTCCTGAGCTACCAGGTCCCGGTCTCGGGCGAGCTGCCCTACGACCGCCTCCGCGGCGACGTCCGCGGTAACCGCATCGTCTTGCTGCGCGCCGCTCACGGCTTCGACAAGCTCGCGCCGCCCTACCGGGCGAACCGGATTGTGGTCGCCGAGCTGCCCCAGGATGCCGGGAAAGGAGGTGCGCAATGAGACGCCCGGTCTGCTCCCATTCCTATCTCCTGGTCACCCTCCTCGCCCTCGGCGGCCTCTGGACTGCACGCGATGCCGCAGCCGATGCTTCCGGGTGCAGCCGCGACTTCTCGCTCGGTACGCCCTCGACGGCTTCGGACGGCACGCCCAACTGCGCCCCTGGCGGCGACGGCTGCTACGAGTGTGCGTATACCCACCAGGGCCTTTCGGGCTATGACATCTGCGCGGAGCCGGTCGATCCAGGCACGGAAGGCGGCCAGATCTGCGTTCTTGGCGTGCCGGCGATCCCGAGCTGGTGGCCCGACCCGGTCACCGATACCTCTGGACCCGATGCGCCCCCGCCGGGGGACACGAATCCCTCGGGTCCCGGCGACGACACCGGCGGTGTCGACGAAGGCGGTGGCGGCGACGGAGGCGGTGGTGGCGGCCCGTACTATTACGCGGCCTACGTGCCGCCCGCCTACCTCTATCCCGCGCCGCACCACCGGCCATACAACCCCAATAACCCATAGTGAGATCGGCGCCCTCGCTTCCCGGCCGCGGGAAGCGGGGGCGCCGCCCTGGCTCCGGCCAGGGTCAGCGGCGGACGGCGGCGTGAATGCGGCGCGCCGCCCTGGCGCCGACCACCACCGGGGCATGGCCGGCGGCGCGCAGGGTCACCGCGTCGGCGGTGAGGTCGTGGCGCTCCACCACCACGACGTTGCCCGGCACCAGGCCGTGCTCGTCGGCGAACTTGAGGAACTGCGCGTCCTCGGACTCGACGCGGGCGACCTGCACCTCCTGGCCCGCCGCGACGTCGGCGAGGGTCTGGACGTGGGGATGGGCGACGGCCCCCGCGGCGTCGGGGATGGGGTCGCCGTGCGGGTCGGCGGTCGGGTGGTCGAGGAAGTCGTCGATCCGCTGCAGCACCTTCTCCGAGACGGCGTGCTCGAGGACCTCGGCCTCCTCGTGGACCTCGCTCCAGTCGAACCCCAGCACCTTGACCAGGAACAGCTCGACCAGGCGGTGGCGGCGGAGGACGTGCAGGGCGAGCTTCTCGCCGCTGCGGGTGAGCCGCACGCCGGAGCGGGGCTCGTAGTGGACCAGCCGCTCCTCGCCCAGCGCCTTGACCATGGTGGTCGCGGTGCCGGGCACCACGCCCATGACGGCGGCCAGGCGGCCCATCGGCACCAGGCGATCCGGCGAGCGCTGCTGCTCCATGTACAAGCGCTTCACGTAATTCTCGACCGTGCTGCTGGGCATCGACGGGCAGTCTAGACCACGCTCCTGGCGCCGGCAACGCGGCGACCAGGCAACGCGGCAACGCGCGCGGCGCGGCGACGGAGGCGGGCCGGCGGGGCGGGCGGCCGAGCGCGGGGGGCCGGCCGGGCGGGCGCGGGCGTGCGGGCCGGCGGGGCGGGCGGGCGCGCGTGGGGCGGCCCGGCGGCGGGGCGGGCGCGGGGCGTGCTGATAGATTGAGACCTGGCGCGCTCGGCCGAGCCCATGCCCCAGCCATCGCCATGCCCGACCTCGCGCCGCCGGCGACGCCGCGCGCCGCGAGAGCTGGCGCGGGCCGCGGCGGCCGCGGTGCTGGCGGCCGCGGGGGTGGCCGCCGCCGTGGCCCCCGCGCCGGCCCTGGCCCAGGACAACTACGAGATCCAGGTGTACGGCGCCGAGACGGTGGCCGCCGGCAGCACCATGGTCGAGCTGCACAGCAACTACACCTTCCGCGGCGGCAACGAGGCCGAGACGGGAGTGCGGCCGACGGCGCACGCGCTGCACGAGGCGCTCGAGATCACCCACGGCTTCACGCCGTGGTTCGAGGCCGCCCTCTATACCTTCAGCAGCGCGCAGGCGCGCTACGGCTGGGACTGGGTGGGCAACCACCTGCGCCTGCGCGGCAGGGTGCCGGAGGCGTGGGCCTGGCCGGTGGGCGTGAGCCTGTCGACCGAGGTCGGCTACCAGCGGCGGGCGTTCTCGGCCGACACCTGGACGATCGAGCTGCGGCCGATCGTCGACAAGCAGCTGGGACGCTGGTACCTGGCCTTCAATCCCACCCTCGATCGCTCGTTCCACGGCCCGGGCACCAGCCAGGGGGTAGTCTTCTCGCCCAACCTCAAGGCGGGGTACGACGTCACCAGGACGATCAACGCCGGGATCGAGTACTACGGCACCCTGGGCCCGCTCTCCGGCTTCGACCCGGTCGCCCAGCAGCAGCACCAGATCGTGCCGTCGCTCGACCTCGACCTCGGCCCCGCCTGGGAGCTCAACCTCGGCGTCGCCTTCGGCGTCACCCACGCGACCGACCACCTGCTGGTCAAGATGATCTTCGGCCGCCGCTTCGGCTTCGGTGGCGGCCCAGGCGACGCGCCGCGGTAGGGCCGCGGGCGCGCCTCATCGGCCCGGGCGAGGAAGGCCCGCGGTGCGCGCGGCCGCCGGGCGCGGAGCGGAGCGTTTCAGCTGGCGCGGCGCCACCGCTTCCAGGGCGGCGACGAGAGCGACCAGCCCCCAGACGGAGAGCGTGGGGACGGCCGCGCCGTCCGTTACAGGCCACTATTCCCGGCGCAGCGCGCTCATCGGGTCGACGCGGGTGGCGCGCCAGGTCGGCACGCCGGCGGCCGCCGCCGCCGCCAGCGCCAGCAGCAGCGGCGCCAGGGTGAAGGCGGCGGGGTCGAGCGGCCCGATGCCGTAGAGCAGGCTCCCGAGCCAGCGGGCGAGCGCCAGGGCGGCGAGCGTGCCGGCCACCGCGCCGGCCGCGGCCAGCGCGGCGGCGCGCCCGCCGATCAGGCGCAGGACGTCGGCGCGGCGGGCGCCGAGCGCCATGCGCAGGCCGATCTCCTGGGTGCGCAGCGTCACCAGGTAGGCCATGACGCCGTAGAGGCCGACCGCCGCCATGAGCAGCGCGGCACCGGCGAAGCAGCCGAGCAGGGTGGCGTCGAAGCGCCGCGGCGCCAGGCGGTCGGCGAGCAGGCGCTCGACGGTGGCGGTCCAGGCGACCGGCTGGTCGGGATCCAGGCGGCGGATCTCGCGGCGCACCGTGGCGACCAGGGCCAGGGGGTCGCCGCGCGCCCGCAGGAGGACCATCAGGCTGCGGCGCGGGAACTGCGCCTCTGGCAGGAACGACTCGAGCCAGGGCTTGGCGTCCGGCGCCGCGCGGCGGCTGTCGGCCACCACGCCGACGATTGTGAGCCAGGGGTCTTTCGGGTCGTCGCGGCGGCCGTAGGCGAGGCGCTGGCCGACCGCGTTACCGCCCGGCCAGAAGCGCCTGGCCATGCTGGCGTTGACGATCACGACCGGCGGCGCGCCGGCGCGGTCGGCGGCGGTGAAGGCGCGGCCGGCGAGCAGCGGCAGGCCGAGGGCATGGAGCACGCCGGGAGTGATCGCGTCGCGGGTGAGCGGCTCGGCGACGAAGGCGGTGTCCGCCGGCCGGCCGGCGATGGTGAACGAGCCGGCGGAATTGGGCAGGGGCCCGAGCAGCAGGCTCTCGATCGCGCCCACCGCCCGCACCCGCGGGTCGGCGCGCAGCCGCTCCTCCAACTGCTCGAAGAACTGCGCGCGCGCCGGGCCCTGCGGGTACCTGGCCAGGGGCAGCGACACCCGCGCGGCCAGCAGGTGATCGGCGCGGAAGCCGGCGTCCGCGCCCGCGAGGCGCAGCAGGCTGTGGAGCAGCAGTCCCGAGCCGGTCAGCAGCACCACCGCGAGCGCCAGCTGCGCCGCCACCAGGGCTTGCCGCAGGCGGTGGCTGGCAGCCGCCGCGCCGGCGGTGCGCTGGCGCAGGCCGGCGAGGAGGTCGTGGCGCAGCAGCCGCCACGCCGGGTAGAGGCCGGCCAGCACGCCGGCGGCGCCGCAGGCGCCGATGGCGAACAGGGCCGCACCGAGATCGAGCCGCACCCCGCGAAGCGGCTCCATCTCGGCGGGAGCGAGGGCGGGCAGGGCGTGCACACCCCAGGCCGCGAGCAGCAGGCCGAGCGCGCCGCCGCAGGCGGCCAGGGTCAGGCTCTCGGCGAGCAGCTGGCGCACCAGGCGCTCCGGTCCGGCCCCGAGCGCCAGGCGTGCCGCCACCTCGCGCTCGCGGGCGACGGCGCGTGCCAGCTGCAGGCCGGCGACGTTGGCGCAGGCGACCAGCAGCACGCCGAGCACGGCCGCGGCCAGCACCAGCAGGCCGCCGCGCAGAGGCTCGGCGGCCTGGTCCCGCAAGGTGACCAGGACCGTGCCGGCGCGGACGTCCGTGCGCGGGTACTGCTCGCCGAGGCGGCGGTTCAAGGCGTTCAGCTCGGCGGTCGCCTGGGCGAGGGTGAAGCCCGGGCGCAGGCGGGCGACGACCGAGAGCCAGATGGCGCTGCGGCTCGCGCGCTCCCCGGGAGGCGAAGCGAGCGGCACCCAGAGCTCCTGCCGGCGGTCCGGGAAGGCGAAGGCGGCGGGCATCACGCCGATCACCACGTAGGGCTGGGCGTTGATCCGCAGGCGGCGGCCGACGATCGTCGCGTCGGCGCCGAACCGGCGCACCCAGAGGTCGTGGCCGAGCACCACGACGCGGTCGTTGCCGGGAACGTCCTCGCCCGGCGCGAAGGTGCGCCCGAGGGCGGCATGGACGCCGAGCACCGAGAACAGGCTGGCGCTGGCGGCGAGGCCGCGCAGCTGCTCCGGCTCGTCGCCGGCGCCGGTGAGGGCGAAGGACTGCCCCTCGAAGGCGGCGGCGCCGGCGAGCGAGGCGGCGAGGCGCCGGGTGTCGGCGAAGCGCGGGTAGGACATCTCGTCGCGCGGGAAGCCATGCCGGCGATCGTCGAGCCACACCATCACCAGGCGGTCGGGGTCGCCGAGCGCCGGCTGGCGCAGCAGCACCGACTCGACGGCGCTGAACACCGCGGTGCTGGCGCCGATGCCCAGCCCCAGGATCAGCACCGCGAGGGCGGTGAAGCCGGGGTTGCGGCGCAGCATCCTGACGGCGAAG
>Ga0307479_10003505_pt1 | contig 14293 bp, 10 predicted proteins | sample atmos_gasesECM4C_FD_203743 | JGI IMG/M metagenome (GOLD analysis project Ga0307479, IMG submission 203743) | Hardwood forest soil microbial communities from Morgan-Monroe State Forest, Indiana, United States - atmos_gasesECM4C_515 | ecosystem: Environmental > Terrestrial > Soil > Temperate...
CGCGCGTGACCTCGTGCGCGGTCAATAAAGTGCGCAAATCGTCGAGCGCGATCCGCAGCGGCTGCACGACGATGTCCTGCACGCGCTGACGCACCGCGGGATCGGCCTTCGACAGCGCTGTCATGGTGTCGGCGAGGCGGCGCGCGGCGACCGCGCCGGCGCCAGTGCCGTTGCCGGCCAGCCGTTTGAGGGCGTCGACCGTCGAGCCCATCATACTGACGTTCTGCGCATCGGTCGGCGGCGGGCTCGGCGCCGTCGGATTGAGCAAAGGCAGCAACACCTTTGCCGCGTTCTGGATCAGCGGCAGCTTTTGCCGCTGATCGGCGGGGATAAAATTCGACAACGTCGTCGCCCGCGCGACCTCGGGCAAAGCGCGCAGTTTCGCCGCGAGCCGATCGGCCGCCTCGAGCGACGATTCCAGCACCTGGATGTCGTTAAAGCCGCTGTCGGGATCGTTCTTCAGCGACAGATAGGTCGACACCGCTTCTGTATGGGGGCTGCGCAAATTGATCGGATTGAAATCAAACCGCAGCCAATAGAGCAGAGGCAATCCGGCGGTCACCACAACCGCGGTCGCAATCAGGATCGCCACGCGGTGACGTTCCAGGAAACGATCGACCGGCGCCAGCGCCGCATAACCGAGCTGTTCCGCTTCGCCCGGTGGCTGGAGCACGCTCAACAGCGCCGGCAACAGCGTGATGCTGGTGGCAAATGCGATCAACATGCCGGTGCCGGCGATCAGCCCGAGTTCGGACACTCCTTTGTAGACGGTGGGCAGGAACGACAAGAAGCCGGCGGCTGTCGCCAGCGCCGCCAGCGTCAGCGGCGCGCCCGCGCGCCGGCCGGTCCGCAATAGCGCCTCATGCAAATCGTCGGTGTTGTGGCGCTCGGCGCGGTAGCGCACGCTGAACTGGATGCCGAAATCGACCCCCAGTCCGACGAACAGAACGGCAAAATAAACCGAAATCAGATTGAGGGTGCCAACGAGCATCATGCCGACCGCGGCGGTGATCGAAAGGCCGACAGCGACGCAGACGAACACCGCGAAAATGATCCGCATCCACCGCAAAGCAAGCCACAGAATGAGGAGCACGATGGCGATGGTCACCGTGGCGTTGAGCTCAGCATTCTCCTTGATGGTGGAGAATTCCTCGTCGGCCATCGGCACCGGTCCGGTAAGCCGGAGCTGCGCCTGATATTTGCCGGCCAGATCGAGGTCGGCCGCGGCTTTGCGGATGGCGTCGGTCGCGCGCTTACCGGGTTCGAGCTCGGAATAATCGAGCGTGGCGCGGATTTCGAGAAAGCGAACGAGATCGCCGGACGCCGGCGCGTGGCCCTGCACCAGTTCATACCAGGAAAAATTCGCTGGCTTTCCCGCAATCGCCTTTTCGATCGTGTCGGCGGCGAGCGTCATCGACCAGGCCATATTGTCGAGCGTGATCTGGCCGCCTTGGACGCCAAGCAGTCCGAACTGCAGGGTTTGGATAACGCCGCGCAGCGACGGATCGCCGGCCAGCACCTGCACCAGGCGCTGCGCCTGCGTCAACATGTTCATTTGCGAGGTGAGATCGGCCGTCGATTCGAACAACAGACCTTGCTGTGCAAAGAACGGCCCGCCTTTGGGCTGTTCGATCGAACGAAACAGATCCTTTTGCTGCGACAGGCGTTGCGTCAGCGCATTGGCGGCGCCCGCCACTAGTTCGACGGTCGGCGCATTGACCACGGCAACGATCAGTTCGAAATGGGGAAACGCTTTCTCCATTTCGGCTTCGCGCTGTCGCCACGAAATATTCGGTGATATGAGCTGGTTGACGTCGGTCGTCATCTTGAAATGCGTCACCGCATACCAGGACGACAGCACCCCGAGCAGAACCGAGAGAATGATCACCGGCGCCGCATAATGCGCGCAAAACCTGATCGCGCGGACAACAAAGCTGGTGATTATTCTCATGGTTGCCGGCGGGTTGCGATGATTGGGACTTTAGGTTGGTGGGAAAGCGCGGTTTCAGGCGTTAGGAGAAAAGCAAAATAGAGGCATCAACACTAGCCTTGACCCCGCCTGTAAAAGCCCGAACGCGCGCAAAAGTGAAGTCGTGGTTATATTCCTAGCTGCGATCCGACCTATGCGCCAGTTGTCAAAAGCCTATGCGTTATCGCTGAGGGCCTTTTTCTGCACGGACAGACGGATTCCCACAAAACCAATGGCCGACTCGGCGAACCGGTTGCAATATTGGGCGTTGGACTTTTTGCGCATCGGCGGGGTGTTTCCGGGGGCCGCGGGGCGGCTTTCGACCGCAGCTTCTGGACAAGTAAGGGCATTTTCGCTCAAAGGTGGGGTCTAAACGTGGGTTTTAACGGCGCGTCGTTTGAGGGACCTTCGGCATTGGCCGCCTGGCGGCGGTGCGAGGCTTCCTAAGGAAATGAGATAAAGACTTGAAAAGAATGGGTTAGCAGAGCTACCGAACCAGCCCGCCGCGACATAGATAACCCAAATTGTGCCACGCCTCTGGCCGCCCTTGCGGCGGCTGGCCGCAGGGCCGAACGTATAGTTGAACGCAAAGACGTTGAACGCAAAGCCAAACACTAACCGGTGCCGAACCGGGAGGTCTTAATGAAAGTGATACTGGCCCAGCCTCGTGGTTTTTGCGCCGGCGTGGTGCGCGCCATCGAAATCGTCGAACGGGCGCTGCAGAAATTCGGTCCGCCCGTCTATGTCCGCCACGAGATCGTGCACAACAAGCATGTGGTGGAGAGCCTGAAAGCCAAAGGCGCGCACTTTGTCGAAGACCTTTCCGAGGTGCCGCCCAATGCGGTGACGATCTTCAGCGCGCATGGCGTGGCGAAGAGCGTCGAGGAAGAGGCGGCCTCGCGCAATCTGCCGGTGCTCAATGCGACCTGCCCGCTGGTCACCAAGGTGCACAACCAAGGCAAACGTTATGTCGCGCAGGGCCGCCGCCTCATTCTCATCGGCCATGCCGGTCATCCCGAAGTCGAAGGCACGATGGGCCAGATCGCCGAGCCGGTGACTCTGGTTCAGACCGAAAGCGACGTCGACAAGCTCGACATCCCCTCCGACACGCCGGTCGCTTATGTGACGCAGACCACACTGAGCGTGGACGACACCCGCGGCATCATCGCCGCGCTTCACAACCGTTTCACCAATATCGTCGGACCAGAGACGCGCGACATCTGCTACGCGACGCAGAACCGCCAGACCGCGGTTCGCGAATTAAGCAAGCTCGTCGACGTCATCCTTGTCGTCGGCGCCAAGAACAGTTCCAACTCCAACCGCCTGCGCGAGATCGGCGAAGAGGCCGGCACGCCGAGCTATCTGATCGCCGACGGTAGCGAGCTCGACGCGAGCTGGTTCAAGAACGCCAAAACCGTCGGCATCACCGCCGGCGCGTCGGCGCCCGAAGTTCTGGTCGAAGACGTCATCGAGGCGCTGCGGCGGCTCAATCCGGTCGATGTCAGCCAGCTCACCGGGCGGCACGAAACAATCGAATTCCGCCTGCCGCCGGAACTTGTCGACGGCGGCACCGTCAGCGCTCGCCGGGCTGCGGAAACTATCTAGCCATCAAAGACAACAACGACGAGGACAAGAACCTTGGCCGTATCACTACGACAAAAAGTCAAAGTCGGCGCTTATGTGCTCCGCCAGCGTATCACCGGGCGCAAGCGCTACCCGCTTGTGCTCATGCTCGAGCCGCTGTTTCGCTGCAATCTGTCATGCTTCGGCTGCGGCAAGATCGATTATCCCGACGCCATCCTCAAAAAGCGGCTTTCGGTCCAGGAATGTCTCGACGCCGTGGACGAATGCGGCGCGCCGATGGTGGCTATACCGGGCGGCGAGCCGCTGATCCACAAGGAGATCGGCGAAATCGTCCAAGGCATCGTTGCGCGCAAGAAATTCGTGTCGCTGTGCACCAACGCGCTGCTTCTGGAAAAGAAGCTGCATCTGTTCGAGCCGTCACCCTATCTGTTCTTCTCGGTGCATCTCGACGGTATCAAAGAACATCACGACAAGTCGGTGTGCATGGAAGGCGGTTTCGAGAAAGCCGTTTCCGCGATCAGGGCGGCCAAGGCCAAGGGCTTCACCGACAACGTCAACTGCACGATCTTCGACGGCCATCCGGCCGAGGACATCGCCAAGTTCCTCGATCTCACCACCGAGCTCGGCGTCGGCGTCTCGATCTCGCCCGGCTACGCCTATGAGCGCGCGCCGGACCAGGAACACTTTCTCAACCGGCGCAAAACCAAGGAGCTGTTCCGCAAGGTGTTCGCGCTCGGCAAGGCAAACAACAAAGGTAAGAACTGGAATCTCACCCATTCCGGCATGTTCCTCGACTTCCTCGCCGGCAACCAGGAATTCCATTGCACGCCTTGGGGCATGCCGACGCGCAATATCTTCGGCTGGCAGAAGCCGTGTTATCTGCTCGGCGAAGGCTACGCCAAGACTTTCACGGAATTGATGGAAACCACCGACTGGGACGCCTACGGCACCGGCCGCTATGAAAAATGCGCGAACTGCATGGCGCATTGCGGCTACGAGGCGACCGCCGCCGAAGCCATGATGCGGCATCCGCTTCAGGCGTTCGGTATCGCGCTGCGCGGCGTGCGCACCGAAGGCCCGATGGCTCCGGAAATCGATTTCTCCAAGCAGCGCCCGGCGCAATACATGTTCGACAGCCAGGTGCAGTTGCGCTTGTCGGAAATCCGCGCCAACGAAACGCGCGAGAAGGCGGCGAAGGAAGCGGCCAAGGATGCGGCGCGCGCCTCAGCCAGCGCGGCGTAGCGCATACGAGAAATCGTCACTGCGAGTGACAGCGAAGCAATCCAGTGAACAATCTGGATTGCTTCGTCGCCAGCGCTCCTCGCAATGACGCCGGATCAAGTCCAGCAATGACGAAAAGCCCCGTAGGGTGGGTTGAGCCCAGCGAAACTCACCGCCAGCTGACGTCGCCGAATGAGGGTTTCGCTTCGGCCCGACCCATCCTACATGTTACGCCGTTTGTTTTGCTGGCGGCGCCGGTGATCAACCGAGCGGTCGCGGCGCTGACGCGCAACTCGTAGCAGCTCGTAGGCTGGGTTGAGCGCAGCGAAAGCCACCGTCATGCAGATGCGTCGCATGATGGGTTTCGCTTCCGCTCAACCCATCCTACGTCCCAGTGCTACCTCCTACGTGGTGCGCGTTATGAACCGTCGCCATCGGTCCCGAGTGCGACCTTGGTGTTGGTCAGTTCCGGCTCGTGGACTTCGAGCTTGGGCGGATTGGAGTCGGTCCAGTTTGCGACATTGACCAGCACTCCAACCTCGCCAATGCTCGACGGCGGAACTTCGAGCGCGGCAGCGGCAGGTTCGAGGATATTGAGTCCCGAACCGTCGAGGAAGTAGGTGTGATCGCCGAAGATCCGATTGAGCTGCGGAACCAGAGGATGATCCTCAGGCAGCGCCTCAACCTGGAGCTGGCTCATCGTTCGGGCAACCTGTCCCGTATTGAGTTTCATCGCGTCCTCCTCGTGCTTGCGGCGTGCCGTCCCTCCGCAACGCCAAGGCATCGCGGGAACTTTTCTGACCGGCATGGGTATCGGACCTCCCACCGCGTGGTGGTCGTACGGCCAACGCCGCCGGTCGGCACCGGTTCACATGGAACCGGTGCCCACGCGATTAAGTCGATTAAAAAAGTGGGAGGGCTTTCCGGTGCTAATCGCTCCGGGGTTCGCTGCGCTTTCTCCGGATTGCTGACTTACATCCCCCACGCTACGCGGCGCGCATTGCCGTGCCTAAGATTGCGGTAGCGCGCCAGCGCCCACAGCGGAAAATATTTTGCGTAGCCGTGATAGCGCAGGTAAAACACGCGCGGAAAACCGGTCGCGGTATAGCGCGGCTCGGCCCAGTAACCCTCGGCGCCTTGCGTCTCGGCGAGATATTTGACGCCGCGCGCCACCGCCGGATGATCGAGTGCGCCCGCGGCGATAAGGCCAAGCACCGCCCAGGCGGTTTGCGAGGCGGTGGACGGCGCAGCTTCGTAGCCGTGGTAATCGAGCTTGTAGCTCGAACCGTCCTCACCCCAGCCGCCGTCGGTATTCTGAATGGCGGCTAGCCACTCCACCGCCCTGCGCATTTCCGGCGCCTCGGGCGCAACGCCCGCGGCATTGAGCGCGCACAACACCGACCAGGTGCCGTAAATGTAATTCATGCCCCAGCGGCCATACCATGAGCCGTCGGGACGCTGGATGCGGCGGAGATAGGCGAGCGCGCGTTCGGCCGACGCGCTCTTTGTGTCGCCGAGCTGCGCCAGCATCGACAGGCAGCGCGCGCTGACATCCTCGGTCGGCGGATCGAGCAGCGCGCCGTGGTCGGCGAACGGAATATTGTTCAGATAATAATATTCGTTGTCGGCATCGAACGCGCCCCAGCCGCCGTTGACGCTCTGCATGCCGACGATCCATTCGCGCGCGCGATCGATCGCGCCGGCATAGTTCCCCTGCCCGGTTTCCCGCATGCGGTCGAACGCCATCGCCACCACCGCGGTGTCGTCGACGTCGGGATAATGCGCATTTGCGTATTGGAACGCCCAGCCGCCGGGCCGCACATTGGGCCGCTGCGCGACCCAATCGCCGCGCAAATCGAGGATCTGCTTGGGAATAAGCCAGTCCAATCCGCGCTTGGCTTCCGCCACCGCGCGCCCGCCGCCGACTTCGAGAAGCGCATGGCAGGCGAGCCCGGTATCCCAGACCGGCGACACGCAGGGCTGGCAATAGGTCTCCTCGTCATGCACCGCGAGCAGCTTGTCGATCGATTGGCGTGCGATGGCGCGCCTCGGATCCTCGGCGGGCACGCCCAGCGCGTCGTACATCATGACACTGTTCGCCATGGCCGGCAAAATCGCGCCAAGCCCGTCTTCGCCGTTGAGCCGTTCGTCGACCCAGGCAACCGCACGGTCGATCGCGCGCACCCGTAGGCGTTGCGGAAACCACGGCTCAGCCGCGCGCAAGACGTCATCGACGACGCGGAAGAACCAGAACCACGAGGCCTTTTGTTGCGGCGCCTTCGGCGTCGACCCGAGCTGCCGCGGCGGCTCCAAAAGCAGCTCGGCGACGGTGATCTCCTTCAGATTACGCGCGCGGGGCTTCTTCGCCATCAGCACCAGAAGCGGCACGATCACCGTGCGGCTCCAATAGGAAATTTTGTCGAGGTGAAACGGAAACCATTTCGGTAACAGCATGATCTCGACCGGCATCACTGGCACCGCGCGCCAGGGCACGATGCCGTAGAGCGCGAGCAGACAACGCGTGAACACATTGCTGCGCTCGGCGCCGCCGCGCAGCCGCACCGCCTCGCGGGCGCGGCGCATATGTTCGGCCTGCGGCGAATCCCCAACCATCTTAAGCGCGAAATAGGCTTTCACCGTCGCGCTCATGTCGAAGGCGCCGTCGGCGAACAGCGGCCAGCCGCCGTGCGCCCCTTGGATGCGGCGCAGATAGGCGGCGATGCCCGCTTCCAGCGCGGCATCGACCGGCTCGCCGAGATAATGCCGCAGCAGCACATATTCCGCCGGAACGGTGGCGTCCGCTTCCAGCTCGAACAGGAAATGGCCGTCGGCGTGCTGGCAGGCGAGCAGCGCTTTCGTAGCCGAATCGATATGTAAATCCAGGTCGATGTCACTCATCGCGATGTCATCGTGGCGTCATTGTTCGCTAACGAGTTCTGCGGCGCGATTGCCGGACCGAATCGCACCTTCGATTGTCGCGGGCAAGCCGGTATCGGTCCAATCGCCAGCGAGCAAGAGGTTGCGCCACGCCGTTCGTGTGCCGGGGCGTCTGCGATCCTGCTCGACCGTTGCGGCGAAAGTGGCGCGGCGCTCGCGCACGATCTGCCAAGGCGGCGTGGGCTCAGCAGGGAGCGCGCTCGCCTGCGCCACCTCCGCCCAGATGGTGCGCGCCAGTTGCTCGCGCGGCGTGTCGAGCAGCGCGTCGCCGGCGCTCACCGTGATCGACAGCCGGCCCGGAAAAGCGAAGATCCATTGCGTAGTACCGTTGATGACGCCGAGAACGGGCGGCTGTCCCGCCGGCGGTTCGATGCGAAAATGCGCGTTGACGATGGCGCGAAACTCATTCGGCACGGTCAGCCCCGCAACCAGCGACGCCGCGGCATAGGGCGGCACGGCAAGGATCACGGCGTCCGTATCGCCAAGCCTGACGGTCTCATCGCCGAAATCGAGCGCGCCGACGCGCTGCGCGGCAAAGCGCATGGCGCGCAACTGATGTTCGAGCCGAATCTCCGCGCCGCGGCCGCGCAGATAATCGAGCGCCGGTTCGATCAAAATCGGCGCCAGGCCGTCGCGGGCGATCAGCGGCCGGCAGGCGCGGCCGCCGGCGGCGAGCGTTTCGCGGATCACCGCGCCGGCAAGCTTGGCCGAGCCTTGCGGCGGATCGATATTGAGCGCGGCGAGCAGGAGCGGCTCGATCAGCCCGGAATAGAGCGTGCCTTTGCCGGGGATCGTTTCAGCCACCGTCTTGTCGGGGCTCCCCCATAACAGCCGCGCCACCGAAAGATAATCCAAAGCACGCGTGCCCGGCACGCGCCGTTTGGAATCAAAGATCCAAAACGGCAACCGTCCATCGTCAAAGCGCAGCGTCCAGCGCGCGCGGCTTTTGAGATCGAGGAACGGAAATTCGGCCGCGGTCGGACCGATCAGGCGATCCGCGGAACCGATCCTGCGCAAAAAATCGAGCGCCGCGCGATTGCCAGAGAGCAGAAGATGGTTGCCGTTGTCGATGGTCATCCCCACCGAAGCGTCGTGATAGGAGCGGCAGCGGCCGCCGGCGAAAGCGGTAGCCTCGTGCACGATGACGCGATTGTCCGGCGTGGCGAGCCGCACGCCTGCGGACAATCCGGCAAGGCCGGCGCCGATGATGTGAATGGTGTGGGGCATCACAACAAATTGCGCAGTACGATCAAAAGGATTTTCGCCCGCGGCAGGCGCACCGGCGCGCGCGGCGGTTCAAAGCCGCGCGCGATCAATCGGCCGAGGATGAGCCGATAGGCCTGCCCCATGATGCGCGGCGCGCGCACCGTGCGGCGCGGTTGGTGCGCCATGATTGCATTGGCCGCTTCAAATTCCCCGATGGCCAGCGCGACAAGGACATTGCAGGGCTGCTCGAGCAGCGGATGGGCGAGCACGGTGCGCGGATCGGTGCTGATGATGCCGGCATCGCGCAGCGCCTCGCGCGGCAGATAGAGGCGGCCCAGGCTTGCGTCCTCGTCGAGGTCGCGCAAAATGTTGGTCAGCTGCAAAGCACGGCCGAGATGGTGCGCGAGCGCAAGTCCGGCCTCGCGCGGCATGCCGAATACGCGCACCGATAGCCGGCCGACGGCGCAGGCGACGCGGTCGCAGTAGACATCGAGCGTGGCCTGATCGGGCGCGCGGATATCGGCGCGCACATCCATCTCCATGCCGTCGATGATGGCGAGAAAGTCCTCGCGCCCGAATTCGAAATCGCGCACCGCGCGGGCCAGTCCGGCAAGCCGCGCCGGCGCCGCACCGGCATAGAGCGCGGCAATATCGCCGCGCCAGGTTTCCAGCGCCGCCAGGCGTTCCTCGCGCGGCCCGGGATCGTCGGCGATATCATCGACGGCGCGGCAAAAGGCGTAGATTTCGAACATCGCCTCGCGCTGCTCGCGCGGCAGGATGCGCATGCCGGTATAAAATGAGCTGCCGGAAGCGCGCTCGGCGGCCTGGGTGGGCTCTTGCACTCACGCACCCCGCGGCTTGTGCGCCCCGGCGGCGAGCCGCCGGCCGACGCGCTGGGAAGCGCCGTGCAAAATTCCAAATGCTGTGGCGCCGGCAATGCCGGCAGGGCCGAGATGGACTTTCTCGCTGAGCGGATCGCGTCGGCGCAGAATACGCGTGAGTCGATGCGCCAGCGTATTGATGACGGAGACTTCGAGCGAAAGTCGCCAGTCGGCGATCGCGGCGGCAAAGCCGTCGCTCTCGGTAAGCAGCGTCTCGGTGCGAGCCGCGAGCTGATGCAGGCAATCGCGCAGCGCCGGTGAAGCGCGCGCTTCGCCGAGCGCCTCGACGTTCGCGCCGCTTGCGCCAAGTGCGTCTTGCGGGATGTAGACGCGATTGAGAGTGAGGTAATCCTGTTTGCAGTCCTGCAAATGATTGATGACCTGCAAGGCGGCGCAGAGCGCATCGTTGGCCGGCCACACTGTTCGGCTCTCGCCGTGAACGTCGCAGACGAAACGGCCGACCGGCATCGCCGAAAAGGAGCAATAGGACATCAGGTCGTCCCAATCGCGGTAACGCAGCTTGGTGACGTCGAGGCGAAACGCGGTGAGCAGATCCTGCGCGTGCTTGGGCGAGAGCCCGCGCGCGTTCAAGGCCTGGCGCAGCCGCACCGCCACCGCGTCGTCGTCATTGGCGCCGGTAAGCCCGCCATCGAGCCGATCGAGGAGAGCAAGCTTCTCCGCCGGCGCGAGCGTAGCATGGTCGGCGATATCGTCGGCGGTGCGGACGAAATTGTAAAATGCCACGATCGGCTCGCGATGGCGCGGGTGAATGAGAAATGACGCAACCGGGAAATTTTCATCCCGGTACCCCTTGCCCGAACGTAAAGCGCTGGCGTCCATCATCTGATCTTCAAGAAATATCGGTCTAAATATTAGCTTGGGCGCGGCCTTTCCACATGCCGCCGCGGCCGCGGGCATGCTGATAGGCGGAATCGAGGGTGAACGCCATATACATTGCGGCGATGGCCGGCAGCGCCGCCGCCCACAGCCAAGAGCGCAATCCGGACATGCCGTAAAATCGCAAAATCGGTCGGAAGGCATTAGCCATCAGTGCCCAGGCGAAGAGTCCGGCAAATTGCGCAAAGCCGTCGGCGAACAGGGTCAGCGCAACCGGCGCCAGGTACGTCAGCGCCAGACCGAAAACAACGCCGGCAAGCAAAAAAGGTGAATAACCAAGCTGCGCATAAGCGGTGCGCGCGACCATATGGCGAATGTCGCCGATGGATGGATAAGCGCGCAGGCTGTGTGCATTGTCGGTCAGTGCGAGTGCGATCGGGCCGCGCGATTTGAGGAGTTTCGCCAGCGCGCAATCGTCGATCAGCGCGCCGCGGATCGCGGCAAGCCCGCCGGCCGCCTGCAGTGTTTCGCGCTTGACCAGCATGCAGCCGCCGGCCGCTGCCGCGGTGGCGCGGCGCGGCTCGTTTACCCAGGCGAACGGGTAAAGCATTTGGAAGAAAAAGACGAAGGCCGGCACGAACATACGCTCGGCAAAGCTCTTGCAGCGCAATTTCACCATCAGCGAATTAAGAACGAGCCGTTGTTTTTCGGTCCGCGCGACCAAGGACGCCAGCGCGCCGGGGGCAAACACGATATCCGCGTCGGTCAAGAGCAAATAATCCAGCGGGCTCGGCGTCTGCACTGCAGACTCCACACCCTGGTTCTGCGCCCACAGCTTGCCGGTCCAACCGGCCGGCGGTGGCCGTCCGGCAATCACATGCAGCCGATCGCCGGCGCCGAGCGCTGCCGCAGCCTCGCGCGCGACGCGCGTGGTGGCGTCACGGCTTTGGTCGTCGACCAGGATCACGTTGAACGGTCCGCCATAATCCTGGCGAAACAGCGAGGCGATGGTCTCGCCGACGGTCTCAGCCTCATCCCGCGCCGGTACCACAGCGGTGACCGGCGGCCATCCCGGTATCGGGGACGGCACGGCCGGGGGCGCGCCATCGTTGTCGCGTTCGGCCGCGCGCCAAAATCCCCCGCGCGCCGCGATGAGATAGAGCCAAGTCGCCAGCACAATTGCCGCTATAATAAGTGGCGCCACAAATGGCCTCTTTTTCGCCCCGCCGGGCTTTAAACCGTAGGACCTGATATAGGAACTAGGCGATACGCTGAGTATTAAGCTTCGGCATGGCTGAGCGGGCGACCCCTAAAATGAGCGGTAAAACCAGCCCTTTTCTTCTGGCGCGGCTCGATGCGGTAGCGGCCGAAACCGAGGCGTTGCTCGACCGCCTCCTCGCCATCGCGCCCGCGCCCGGCGAAATGGCGCGCCCGGCTCGCCTCATCGAGGCCATGCGCTATGCGAGCCTCGGCGGCGGCAAAAGGTTCCGGCCGTTTCTCGTGGTCGAATCGGCAAGCCTGTTTAAGGTGCCGCGACACAATGCCTTGATGGCCGGCGCCGCTCTCGAATGCATCCATTGCTATTCGCTGGTCCACGACGATCTGCCGGCGATGGACAATGACGAATTGCGGCGCGGGCAACCGACCGCGCACCGGAAATTCGACGAGGCGACGGCGATCCTTGCCGGCGACGGGCTTTTGACCTTTGCTTTCGATTTGCTCTCGCGCGAGGACACGCATGCGGATGCCGCAGTGCGGATCGAACTCGTCAGCGCGTTGTCGCGCGCAGCCGGTGTCGGCGGCATGGCCGGTGGCCAGATGCTCGATCTCGCGGCCGAGGGCCGCTTCGGTCCGGTCAGTCACTGCGCCGACGAGGTGCGGCTTCTCCAGGCGATGAAGACTGGCGCGCTCCTGCGCTTTGCCTGCCGGGCCGGCGGCATTCTCGGACGCGCCAGCGCGGTACAGCGCGAGGCGCTCACGCGCTATGGCACCGCGGTCGGCGAAGCGTTTCAGATCGCCGATGACCTACTCGATATCGAAGGCGATCCGGCCCTGGTCGGCAAATCGACCGGCAAGGACAACGCTGCCGGGAAAGCTACATTTGCCAGCGTGCTTGGCCTTGCCGGCGCCAAAAAACGGCTGGGAGAGCTCGTCGGCGAGGCCGAAGCCGCGCTAGCGCCATTCGGCGCCGCGGCGGCGATGTTGATTGAGGGTGCGCATTTTGTCGCCGAGCGCAGGGCGTAATTGACGCGACGGGCCAGTTATCACGAACCGGAGAGAATCACGCCACGTAGGCCCAAGCTGAGGTAAGCCCAAATCGAAAAAGTTGAAAAACGATATGACGCTCACAACGTCTGGTGCACGATGAAACGTATTTTCCGCAGGACAATTTGTACTGGCGCCGCGGCATTGATTTTCTTGGCGACCGCTGCGCACGGGACTGTCGTCGCGCAGGATGCCGGCAAGACGCATAAGGCGCGCGCCAATGGGAAGACGCCGCCGGCGCCGCCGCCAGCGGTCGCCGCGCCGCAGCAAAAATTGCCGCCGCGCGCGCCATTCACCGCGGCCGATGACGCGGTGGCCAGCATACCGGGCATGCCCGACGTGCGGTTTTGGGCGGATTCCGAAACCGACTTCGAAAAGGCGCTGCCGCCGCAGCGCGGACCCTGGCTCATTCTTTCCACCGGCGGCGCCGACGGCGCGTTCGGCGCCGGACTGCTTAACGGCTTGAGCGCTGCCGGCAAGCGTCCGGATTACGCCGTCGTCACTGGCGTGAGCACCGGCGCGCTGATGGCGCCGTTCGTTTTCGCAGGCCCGCGCTACGACACCGCGCTGGCGGCAGTCTACACCCACACCTCGGCCGCCGACATTTTCGAGGTCGGGGGCACCGGCGAAAGTTTCCTCGACACTTGGCCGCTGAAGGATTTGATCGCCAAGCAGATCACGCCGGCGCTCCTGGCCGACATTGCCGCCGCGCACCAGGCCGGCCGGCGGCTGTTCATCGTCACGACCGATCTCGACGCCGAACGCTCGGTGGTCTGGAACATGGGCGCGATCGCGGTCCATGCCACCGCGCATTCCACCAACCCCGGTGGTGAGGAGGCCATCAAGCTGTTCCGCAACATCTTGCTCGCATCCGGCAGCGTTCCCGGCGCTTTTCCGCCGGTACTGATCGACGTCGAAAGCAACGGCAAGCGTTTTGCGGAAATGCATGCCGATGGCGGGGTCGGTGGACAATTTTTCGTGACGCCGCCGGCGCTGATGCAAAGCACCAGCAGCTACAAGATTCCCGCCGACGCGCTTTACATTGTCGTCAACAGCAGCTTGGCTCCCGAATTCCAGGTGGTCGAGCGCAGTACGCCAACGATTCTGGCGCAAACGGTGTCGATGGCGATCAAGGCCGACTTACGGGTGCTGCTCGATCGCGCTTATGTCGCAGCCAAAAACAGCGGCATCGGCTTTAATGTCGCCGCCGTTCCGCCAAGCTTCAACGCTCCCAGCCGCGGCGCCTTCGATCCGGACTACATGAAAGCGTTATTCAATGTAGGCTATGATCAGGGCAAAAGCGAAAATCCCTTCGCCGCCGAACCGCCGGCTTTTCCGGGTTCGCCGGCAAACTGAATGAGTGATCCACAACCGGGAGCGAACAGATGAACAG